>ERZ827043.2208-NODE-2208-length-17188-cov-56.125722_pt1 | contig 17188 bp, 14 predicted proteins | sample MGYA00519923_ERZ827043 | MGnify/ENA primary metagenome ERZ827043 (study PRJEB31778, sample SAMEA3449251) | human gut metagenome | biome: human gut; feature: human-associated habitat; material: faeces | place: United Kingdom | collected 2010/2012 ...
ACCGTTACAGGAAGTCCGGTAAGAACGGTCACAGGCAGCCGGCAGGATTCATGCCGCCATGATCCGGGTTTCATTCCCCGCATTCATTCCGTACGCGCCCCTTGAGCCATTCCTCTGCTTCTCGTCCCTGTACTTCATCTGAGCGGCATCTCTCCCCTGTATTTATCGGGTGAGCCGAAAGAAGTCGGGAAGGTTCCGCCCGACTGGTAAGTCAGACCAGAGAAAGCAAAGTGCCACAGCTGATGAAGATGGCTTCCACTGTTATGGCCTATCGGACAGGAATACTTGCATAGTATGACTGCAATATATCAACTGGAAAAGTGGAAGGCATTAATAACAAGATAAAAGGATTGAAGAGAATTGCATATGGATTCAGAGATGAACGGTATTTTAAACTAAGGCTGTTTACACTACATGATTGCCATATCACTCGAAATGTCGGATGAACCTTAATGGTTTAACACTCCTAAATTGCAAACTTCTGGGCTGATACGCAAGTGTCTGCCCTTTTTCGATTTATCAGACATACTTTTGGGGACAGCATCCATCTTATTGTATCATCGCATATAAAAATATCCGGTCGCACAAGTCAATTCTTTGTACGACCGGATATCAAAAGAACATTGCTAAAAATAGGAACATTCCGTTCACATGAATAACGGTAAGGCAAAGGCTATGCAAAAGCGGTATAAAAGCAGATCCTTTTTCTATAATCTGCCGTTCTGACCGGCTATACCCTGTCATTCTCGCATCATCACAGGACGGTAGTCCTTACCTATCGTCGTGCACTCTACATTCTTCACAGACAACTTGTCCACATTACGGAACCACAATCCATAACTGGGAAAGAATGGCCACTGCGACCGGGGCAATGCTGCCATCTTCTCTGGCAGCAACGGATCATCGATACCTTGAAACTCCAGGCGGCAGTCCTCCAGTCTGACATAATGGGTACGTGCCGTACCCCAGCTTTTCACACTGAGCGCCATACGGGTAGTGGCCCGTGCATTGATGTTCATTGCTACGAGTCGCTCCATATCATTGCCTTCAGCCAACGTCACAGAAAGAGGTGTAAGAACATGGGAGATCGTCAGACGTTTCAGCGTCACCGTCCCCACCTTACCGGGAGCCGGTCCCCAGCCACCGGGCTCAATGCTCACAGCCGCATCGCTGGAATGTTTCCCACTTGTAATGTGAGGATGAAGACCGGGACCATAAATGGCTGTATCTTCAAGAGTGAAACAATCTGACGGCTCTATCATCCTGATACCGTTGCACGAAGAATTCAGGATACAATTACGGACGGTGAGACCATCCCAGTAACCACCGGCAATGGCATCATCACCTGTCGACAGATAACTGTCCTCCAGTCTCACATTCCTGCAACCTCGGATATGCACGCCATCCCAACCGCCTTCTATGCGTATGTGACGGATACGGCCCTTTGACACATCGTAACCCAAGATGGCATAATTAGCCGCATTACGTATCGAGACACCCTCAATCCTCACTTTACGCACATTGCACATGAGCAGCGTATGGGGGCCCCGCATCCCCTCCTCACCCTGTGGATTTCGCACATCGGCGCCGTCGATAATACCATGTCCCGTGACAGCCACATCCTCACAGTCAACGATCTGTATCAGCGACTGACTCCACACCGGGTTGGCGGCACTGTTGTCATTGACCGATCCGAGGCCCGTATCATAGCGGCTGAGATCACGCATCGTCGTCAGTGGCTTGTATCTCTGGAGATCATGCGTGCCCCTCAGCACAGCACCACTGTCGAGGCGGAGTTCTATATGGGAACGCATCTGCAACGTACCCATAAGGTAACATCCTTCCGGCACTGACACTATGCCACCTCCCTGTTCTGCGCAACCGTCTATGGCCTGCTGAAAGGCTGCCGTATTGTCCGTCTGGCCGTCGCCAACGGCACCGAATGACAATACGGAAACTACTACTGACAAAAGAATATTCCACATATCCTGTCATGCTTATTTTGCCGGCACGGCACTATAAGCTCCCACCTCTGCGAGCTTTACCTGTCCGTTGTAACCGGTAAAATCAAGACGGAGCGCACAGGCAGCCACGGGAGCAAAACGATGCTCAAGGACACGATTCTGCGACGGAGCCTGCCCATCAAAAAGGACATGCCACTGGCCGGCCTTATCCTGATAGGACAGACGGTAGCTCTGAAGCACACCAGCCTCCATCTGTGTAATGGCCACAAGGTCGATCGGACGCGAAGCGTCGAGCTGTACTTGCCAGAAAGGATTCTTGACAAGGACATTGCTCTCCCAGTCGGTAGTGAAATCGTCATCATTGGCAAAATCCATCAGATTGCAGTCCCAGCTCCACGATGACTCGGCAGGCTGTCCTTTGGCAATATTGTACTCCGTAATGGGTGCATCACACGCTGGCAGAGGTACGGAAGGAACGGGCTTATAAAGACGGCCGATCTCCTTCAGAGCTGCGAGAGCATTGGCATCCATCAGTCCGTGACGGTTAGGAGCCACATTGAGGATAAAGTTGCAATGAGCCTTCGTATTGTACGGCACTATATTCTCACGGACGATCCATTCAGGCGACTTCAGTGTGTCTGTGGGCATGGATGTCTTCCAGAACCACGTGCGCTGCAACGGCAGGCAGGCCAAAGCCGGCAGTGTATTATCGGTGGTAGAGATATGCTGACCGGCACCTTGCTCGTACGACTTGATGTCGGTATAAAACAATGCCTCACGCGGATACTTCGCCGCATTGAGATCCATGACCAGACACTGTGGCTGGAGCGACTTGATATAGTCATAGATCTCTTTGAAAGGTACGCTGTCATAGCTCAGACGCGACCATGGAGCATCCCAACCGTCAATGATCAATGCGGTGATGGGGCCGTAGCCGGTAAGCAGCTCATGTAGCTGAGCCTTCACCATATCAATCTTCTCACGCGTCACCATGTGGGGACGAAGACGGTGGTGCGTATCAAGGATGGAGAAATAGAGCATCACCTTCAGTCCCTCCTTACGGAATGCATCGACATATTCGCGCACGACATCACGGTGGAGAGGCGAATTCATCACATTGTAGTCGGTCGTCTTGGTGTTCCACAGACAGAAACCACTATGATGTTTTGTCGTCAGACAACCGTAGGTCATGTGAGCAGACTTGGCAGCCTTAGCCCACTGTGTACAATCAAGGCTGTCGGGAGCAAAAGCCGATGCCGGCAGATCAGGATCAGGCCAGTCATCGGGGGCAAACGTCGGAATATTGAAGTGGATAAACATACCGAAGTTCAGATCAACGAACTGTTGCTGCAGATCATGAAGTGTCGGCACACCCGCCTGCGCACGGAAAAAGGGCAGGAGCGAAAGAATAAGAAGAAAAGCGTAACGCATCATCAGATAGAAATTAGATATTGAAAAAGAAGAGGTGGGAAAGCATGACAACGACCTTCGGCATAATAATTATAGATGAAGGGAGAGATAGAGGCCCTCTTCAGCCGCTCCATCTCTCCCTGAAAAGGATTATTCTCAATGACGCTGACAGGAATTGAGTAGATCTGTCTTGCCTTCGTTGACGAGCTTGATGATCAGCTCGCCGAAGAGTGTGTTCTGCCATGCGAACCAAGGACGGGTGTACTTCGTGCGGTCCTTCACATTGAACGACTCATGAATCATACGACAGCCCGAGTCGGTCGACATAAGCTGCTCAATGCACCACTTGATTTCCTGATCGTCCTTAGAGGTGAAGGCCTTCATCATGATGCTCATCGGCCATGCGTAGTCATAGCTGATGTGCGGACCTCCGATACCTTCACCGGCCTCGCCGCGGAAGAAATAAGGATTGTCCTCGCTCCACACGAAACGGCGCGTGTTCTGCCAGATAGGATCATCTTCGGGTACGTCGCCTAGATAGGGCATAGCCAGGAGCGACGGTACATTGGCATCGTCCATCAACAGCTGATTACCGAAGCCATCGACCTCAAACGCATAGATATCGCCATATTTGGGATGATGATGAACAGCATATTTCTTCAGGGCTGTACTCACCTCGTCGGCAAGAGCGGTGCACTGTGAGGCCAGCTCCGCATTACCGTTCACGGTAGTGACGATCTCCGCCATCTTCTTCAGAGACGTGACAGCCATAAAGTTGGAAGGCACGAGGAAAAGGAAGGTCGTGGCATCGTCAGAAGGACGGAAAACGGAAGCGATGAGTCCGACTGGCTTCACGGGAGCACCCCAACCGTCATTTCCCACGGTGTCATAAGCACGGTCGGTGACACGTGTGAAACGATATGGGCCACGGTCGTTTTTGCGCTGCTGCTCCCGGAAAGTCTTCAGAATCAGTTTTACATCTGAAACCCAAAGATCATCAAAGATGGAGGCATCACCCGTCACTTTCCAGTATTCATAGGCCAGCCGTACGGGATAGCAAAGAGAGTCGATCTCGTACTTGCGCTCGTGCAGCTCAGGCTTCATATCCGTTCTGTCCTTCATCCATTCACCCAGAGGATTTGGCTTCTGGTTGAACGCGTTGGCATAAGGATCAAAAGCGATGTTGCGGAGCTGACGGCGGATTACGCCCTTGATAAGCTCCTTCAGACGCGGATCCTTATTACAGAACTGCACATAAGGATATACCTGTGCGCCAGAGTCGCGTCCCCACATGGCAGCGATATCACCTGTATAGACGAAGGTGTCGGGATCACCGTCCTCGGTTCTTGAGAAATGGACGGTTGTGTCAAGCGTGTTAGGGAAGCAGTTCTCGAACATCTCGGCGAGATAAGGATTCTGCTTCAGCAACTTTTTCACACGCTTAATCTCCTTCTCGATAACATCGGAACGGAACAGACGCCACTCGGGATCGGGACGTTTGTTGATGATCGTTGTCGAAGCAGCCACCTGCTGGATATAAGCCTTGCCATACGCGGTGTCTGGCACCTGGATGTCGACAGGACGGTCTGACTTGGCCGAAGCGGATGTTGCCGCTAAGGCAAGAGCTAAAGAAATGAATAATCTTGATATCATGATAATTATTTTATTCTGATGGTGCGGCCTTCCACGACCGCTGAATTATATAAGAAACATTTACCTTTGAAGGTTGCAGCCTCTAAAAGACGCAACCCTGGAATAGATATGTCAATTGAGTGCCATGCTATTACGGACGCGCTTTTATGCTCTTACCGAAACTGGAAGGTCGCGGCCCCATATTAAAGACAAGAGTTCCTCCACGCATGATATCCTTATAGTCAATGTACGATTTATTGTAAGCCTTACCATTAAGACGGGCAGAACGGATATACATATTCTTTGCTCCGTTGTTGCGTGCGATAATCGTAAAGGTCTTACCGTTACCGACATTGATCACGGCCTTGTTCATCAGCGGCGATCCGAACACAAAACGGCCGCTCACAGGATCACACTCATACAGTCCCATAGCCGACAGAATATACCAGGCCGACATCTGACCAACATCCTCGTTACCACTCAAACCATCGATGGAGGCTCCGTACATGGAATTGAGTGTTTCGCGTACAAGACGGGCCGCCTTATACTGCTGACCGATATAGTTATACATATATATAATGTGGTGAGACGGCTCATTGCCATGAGCATACTGACCAATCAATCCGGAGATATCAGGAGAGGCCTCCGATCCCAAATTCCCTTGTACGACAAAGAGTGAGTCAAGTTTGGTTGCAAAAGCCTTCTCCGAGCCGAAACAGCTCACTAGGCCACGTACATTATGGGGTACGAGCCATGTGTACTGCCAGGCATTACCCTCCGTATAGTCATCCTCACGATGAATGCTGTGGAAAGGATTGAACGGTTCTCGCCAATTACCCTCCGAGTCACGTCCACGCATAAAATTCACACGGCTATCGAAAAGATTACGGTAGCCCTCGCCCATCTTATGGAAGAAGTCATAGTCGGCTGTCTTGCCCAACATCTTCGCCACACGGGCCGTTCCTTCGAAGGCAATAGCATACTCCAGTGTCTTGGCTACTGTTTCAAAGGTTGAGTCCTTGTCGAAGGGAAGATAGCCATACTGGCGATAGTGATCCAGACCACGATAGTCATCCATCATCGTTCCGTGAAGCGCCTCATAAGCATGTTCCTTGAGTGAATCGGGAATCAAGCCCTTGAGAACATAGTTGGCCAAAACGATTGCACCGGGCTGGCCTACCATACAGTCGGTCTCATTACCCATCAGATGCCACACCGGCAGGCGCCCCTGCTCATCATAGATATTCAGCATGGTGAGGGCGATCTCACGGGCGCGGTCGGGCTCAATGATAGAGAGTAGCGGCATCTCTGCACGATAAGTGTCCCAAAGCGAGAAGGTGGTATAGGTGTTACCCGTTCCCTCATGCACCTGCCCGTCAGCACCACGATAGGTGCCATCTACATCGCTGAAGATAGAAGGAGCAATAAAGGCATGATAAAGGGCGGTATAGAAAATAGTACGCGTGATGGCATTAGGTACATCAAACTGGATAGCGCCAAGTGCCTCATTCCACGCTTCCTTAGCCTGAAGAGCCACCTCGTCAAAGTTCCAATTTCGTATTTCTGCACGGAGATTCTTACGCGCGCCCTCGGTACTCGTCGCTGACAGACCGACACGTATGACCAACGGCTTTGACGGATCGCTCACCTCATAGACAGCGATGCCCCGCTTACCTCCCTTGACACGTTTTACAGGCTGCGAGAACTCAGCAACGAAATACACTCGCTGGTCGGCGGCCCATCCTTTAGAGAAACGCAAACCCGATATCGTGGTGTCATTCTCCTGACGGAGATCGACGGCAGTGGCGTGATCCCAACCAATGCCTTGCTGCAGGTCGATACGTACATATCCTTTCTTCGTTCCTTGGTCAAAGGTGTAACGATGCATACCCGCATGTGTTGTCGCAGTCAGCTCCACCTTGATCTCCGGCTCATGCATCTGGATGGCATAGTATCCGGGACGTACCGTCTCATCACTGTGACGAAAGATGACCGTATCCTGTACTGTGTTGTCCATAGGCAGGAATGCCACGTCACCCAGGTCACCGATACCTGTACCGCTCAAGTGCATATGACCGAATCCGATGATCACATTGTCACGGTCATGATAACCAGAGCACCAGTCCCATCCGCGGGTATGCTCTGTAGGCCCCAGCTGTATGAAGCCAAACGGAACACTCGCACCCAGGAAGGTGTGGCCATGACCACCCGTACCGATACGAGGATCTACATAAGAGGAATAGTCGGTAGTCGGTGTAGATTGCGCCGATACCGTCTCAGGTGACAGAGCCAGAAGCGTTAATGCCAAGGCTCCGAGGAGAAGAGATTTTTTCATATTGTTATGCAAAAAGTTAGATTTCTAGTAAAAACAGAGATTCTACGCCCAACGTTATAAAGAAACAGAATACTTTATAGAATGTTCATATTGATTTTTGACATTATACCTCAGGAACAGAGGCAAGACTCTTTCTGACATCCTCATCAGTAAGCGAATAATTACGTAAGTCACCGTTGATATATTGATCATATGCTGTCATATCGAGAAGTCCGTGACCGGAAAGATTGAAGAGTAGTACCTTCTGCTTACCTTCCTCCTTGCATAACTTTGCCTCACGGATTGTAGCCGCAATGGCATGACAGCTTTCAGGGGCAGGCACGATTCCTTCTGTCCGTGCAAAGAGCAGACCAGCCTCAAAACTTTCAAGCTGTGGTATGTCCACTCCATGCATCATATTATCTCGGATAAGTTCCGATATGATCATACCCGCACCATGATAGCGCAGGCCACCGGCATGAATATTGGCAGGTTTAAATTCATGACCAAGAGTAAACATCGGCAACAAAGGCGTATAACCGGCCTCATCAGCAAAATCATAATGAAACTCACCCCGTGTCAGTTTCGGACAGCTGCTCGGTTCGGCCGCTATGAATTCCGTCGTTCTGCCGTCAAGAAGATTATGACGCATAAACGGAAAGGCGAGACCTCCAAAATTACTGCCTCCACCAAAACAAGCGATGACCTTATCCGGATACTCACCAGCCATTTCCATCTGTTTTTCCGCCTCCAGGCCAATGATCGTCTGATGAAGCGCCACATGATTAAGTACGCTTCCCAACGTATATTTACAATTTGGTGTCGTCTTGGCGAGCTCGATAGCCTCAGAAATAGCTGTTCCAAGACTGCCGGGATGATTAGGATCACGCGTAATGATATCCTTGCCGGCACGCGTCGACATTGACGGAGAACCGATCACCGCAGCGCCAAACGTTCGCATAATCATCGAACGATAGGGCTTTTGTAGCATTGATATCTTTACTTGATAGACCGCTGCCTCCAAGCCATAAACACTAGCGGCATAGCTCAAAGCCATTCCCCATTGGCCCGCTCCTGTCTCGGTAGTGACATTCGTCACCCCTTCTTTCTTACAATAATAGCATTGTGGAATGGCAGAATTGATTTTATGCGAACCAAGCGGATTAACACTCTCGTTCTTAAAATAAATATGAGCTGGAGTATCAAGAGCCTTCTCCAACTCGTAGGCACGGACAAGAGGAGTACTACGATAGAACCGGTACTTTTCCTGTACTTCCTCCGGAATGTCAATCCAAGCATGCGTCTGGTCAAGTTCCTGCTCTGAACAGGCATGATTGAAAATAACGCTAAGATCATCGACATTCATCGGCTGATGAGTCTTCGGATTGAGAGGAGGCAGAGGCTTATGCTTCATATCGGCCTGGATGTTATACCACTGAGTGGGTAACTCCTGCTCGGTCAAGATAAATTTCTTGGTTTTTGTCATACAGTAAGATTTCGTTAGACTAACACGTTGACAAAGTTATAAAAAATATCCTTTTATCCTTTAAATAAATTCATAATTTTAATTATTTTCTTCTTGAAAACCGTATCTTTGCAAATAAAGTATACAATATATGAACAATTACCAATTTGAGATCTGCGCCAACAGTGTAGAAAGCTGTCTGGCAGCCCAAACCGGCGGTGCTGACCGTGTAGAACTTTGTGCCGGTATTCCCGAAGGTGGTACGACACCGTCATACGGAGAGATAAAGACAGCACGGCGGATACTGACGACCACGCGTCTCCATGTCATTATCCGTCCGCGTGGCGGCGACTTCCTTTATACGCCACTTGAGTTGGAGCGCATGACCGAGGATATTGCCGTAGCCCGTCAGCTCGGTGCCGATGGTGTTGTGTTCGGATGCCTCACACCCGATGGCGATGTCGACACTAATAGTTGTAAGCTCCTCATGGAAGCGGCTCAGGGCATGAGCGTTACCTTCCATCGTGCCTTTGACAACTGTCGCGACCCCTTCCGCGCCCTGGAGGATATCATCGCACTCGGTTGCGACAGGATCCTCACCTCGGGACAACGACCCACAGCCTATGACGGTATCCCTCTTCTCAAAGAACTTAACAGCCGAGCCGACGGACGTCTCACGATCCTTGCCGGTTGCGGAGTAAATGAAAAAAACATTGCCGAGATCGCAACTCAGACCGGCGTACACGAGTTCCATTTCTCCGCTCGTGAAGCCCAACCGTCACTGATGAAATACCGCAACCCTGACGTCTATATGGGCGATGCGGATGCCGATGAGACAACCATTATGCGAACCACCGAACGACGCGTCCGCGCCACCATAGAAGCACTGAAGACAGAAGGAATGTGACAGACTTCCGAGTCTTGTCCTTCATGATGCCCCGCCAATATCGGCTAAGGCTGGCAATCACCATTTCTCTCCTTGATACCGGAGACCAGATCGTCCGGCTTCCATTTCTGCAGGCTGTCCCCGATAGCATCTCTACAAAAAACGACTCCTGCCATGTTCCCGGAATATCCGTTCTCTACTCACGACAGGTATCAACCTAACCAAGCAATGACATTCAGTAACATCACATGAACAAACTTTTTCTATCCCTTGCACTGGGGTTTCTCTCACTTCTCCCCATGCAGGCACAAACAGCAAGCACAAAGGTGGATCAAGCCTTTGAGAAAAACGTGAGCATGGTAGGCAAGCAGTTCTTCAACCTGAAAGGACTGAAACCCACGGCAGAGGAGCTCAGCGACCTGAAGTTCCTTTATGCCTATATGACCGTTGCCGACATGACCGACTATCCTACGTCCTTTTACCTCGACAACGTACGTGCCACGCAGCGTGCCCGCAAGGAGCTGCCCTGGGGCAAGGAAGTGTCCGACCAACTCTATCGCCACTTCATCCTGCCCCTGCGCGTGAACAATGAGAACCTCGACTATGCGCGCGTAGCCTTCTACGACTCTCTGAAGACACGTGTCGAGGGACTGTCGATGAAAGAGGCCATCCTCGAGGTAAACCACTGGTGCCACGAGCATGTGACCTACACTCCATCCGACGCCCGCACACTCGGACCGCAGGCCTGTCTCGTCAATGCTCTCGGACGCTGCGGCGAGCAAAGCACCTTCACCGTCGCTGCCTTGCGTGCCGTCGGTATCCCCGCGCGTCAGGTCTATACACCCCGCTGGGCACACACCGACGACAATCATGCCTGGGTGGAAGCATGGGCCGATGGACAATGGTGGTTCTTCGGAGCCTGCGAGCCTGAACCTGTGCTCAATCTCGGCTGGTTCAACGCTCCCGCCTCACGCGCCATGCTCACCCATACACAAGTGTTCGGCGACTATGACGGCCCGGAGGAAGTAGTGCTCCGCACGCCCAATTTCACCGAGGTAAACCTCATTGACAACTATGCCAAGACGGCACGCATCGACTTCCGCGTGACCGACGCAGAAGGCAAGCCCGTCAGCGGTGCCAAGGTGGAATGCAAGATCTACAACTACGCTGAGTTCTATACTGCCGTAACAAAATATACCGATGCGGAAGGCAAGACCTTCCTTAGTGCCGGTCTCGGCGATCTGCTCATCTGGGCATCCAAAGACGGCCACTTCGGATTTACGAAAGCATCGTTCGGAAAAGACAAGGAGCTCACCATCAAACTAGATAAGAGCATCAACGACCTGGCATCACAGCATCTCCTCAGTACACTGGCTACTCCTGCGGTCGACTCTCTCGACATCGTACCGCCGGCAGAACATGCCAACATACCAGAGATGACCGATGAGCAGGTGGCACAGAACAAGCTGCGCTTCGCTCGTGAGGACTCCATCCGTAAGGCTTACGAGCATACCTTCTATCAAGGAACGGGCACCGAACCCATCGACACCATGCTCCGCACCGCCCGCGGCAACTGGCGCACCATCCAGGCCTTCTATAAGAAGCACAACGGCGATGCCCGCTCGCTAGCCCTCCTGCGCACACTCAGCGACAAGGACCTGCGCGATATGCCCATGGAGATTCTGGAAGACAACTACCTCGCCACAAGCGACCAGCTCTGTCCCCGCGTGGAGGACGAGATGATCATCAGTCCCTTCAAGCAGTTCTTTGAGAAGGCCATACCGGCAAAGACTGCCGAGCAGTACCGACGTGACCCCGCCAAGCTGGTGGCATGGGTGAAGGCCAACCTCAAGATCAACACCGCTCCCAAGGCCACACGCATCGCCCAGACACCGGTAGGCGTCTGGAAGAGCCGCTTCACGGATGTCCGTTCACGCGACATCTTCTTCGTCGATGTGGCCCGCTCGCTCGGCATCGAGGCTCGCAAGGATGTTGTCACCTCCAAGGTGCAGTATAAGAAGGACGGCAAATGGATCGATGTCAACTTCGATGCCGCCGAACAGAAGTCAGCCCCCCAGGGCACGCTGAAGCTCACCTTCGAGCCGACCAAATATGTTGATAACCCTATGTACTACTCCCACTTCTCCATCTCGAAGATTGTCAATGGCTCACCCGTTCTGCTCAACTTCGACGAAGGTCAGGTAGACATGGGCGGTGGCACATCATGGAAGAACACCTTTAAGAACGGCACACCCCTCGACTGTGGCACCTACCTGCTCATCACCGGTACCCGTATGGCCAACGGCAGCGTAAAAGAGACTCACCAGTTCTTCACCATCGAGGAAGGCAAGACTACTACCCTGCCACTCGTGCTCCGTTCGTCTGGCGATGAGGTGAGCGTCATCGGATCGTTCAGCAGCGAGTCTTCCTTCATGAAAGACGGTCAGCCCACTACCATCCTCAAGCAGACCGGCCGTGGTTACTACATCGTCGGACTCATCGGTGTAGGTCAGGAGCCGACCAACCACACCCTGCGCGATATTGCCAAGCTGCATGAGGACTTCAACAAATGGGGCCGTCCCCTCGTCCTGCTCTTCGAAAGCGAGGCAGAGGCCGAGAAGTTTAAGGCCGGCATTCATGCAGACCAGGAGACCACCGACGGCAAGGGACTCAACACCATCTATGGCACCCTGCCTGAGAATACGATCTTCGGCGTCGACAGCGACGGCTCCATCCACAAGGCCATGGTAGCCTCTATGAAGCTTACCAATGCCCGTCAGCTGCCTATTTTCTTCATTGCCGACACCTTTGACCGTGTTGTATTCTGCTCACAAGGATACACCATCGGACTAGGCGAACAGATGATCGGCACGATCAAAAAGTTATAAGCCAAGGCTGCAGCCCTTGTAAGACGGGCTGCTCCTTGCACCAGAACAATACACGATCACAAACAAGCACTAGCTGCCTGATAACAAGAAACAGCGATAAAGATCTGAATGTCTTTACCGCCGTTTCCTGTATTTATTCCCTAATTATTTCTTATCCATATTGACCGTCATCTTACCGATCCACATGCCGTTCTTGCCATTCTGATCGACGGGAATGCGTTTGCCGTCAAGGTTCTTCACATAGCGAAGATGCTTGAAGTAAGTATGACTATGACCACCAAGCACCAGATCAATGCCCCGTGTCTCGGAGATCAGTTTCTGATCACCCATACCTTTGCCATCCTCCCATCCGAGATGCGAGATACAGATCACCAGATCGCAGCCTTTCTTATGCAGTAAGTCCGCGGTCTGCTGAGCCGTTACCACAGGGTCAAGATATTCTGTGTCACGGTAGTTCTTCTTATCCACCAGACCAGCCAACTTCGGTCCCAGTCCGAACACTCCGATCTTCAAGCCCTTGCGCTTCAGAATGACATAAGGCTTCACCACCTTGGCTATCTCTGACCCTTCAGCAAATTTATAATTGGCACAAACGATAGGACAGTCCATCTGCTTGAACACACGTACCATATTGTCAAGACCGAAGTCAAACTCATGATTGCCGATCGTTGCTGCATCGTAGTGCATCCGTTCCATCAGCCCCGACTCCACATCGCCCTTGAATAGCGTGTAGTAAGGAGAGCCTTGTGAGAAGTCGCCACTGTCAAAAAGCAGCAGATCAGGATCCTTGGCACGTTCCTCCTTCAGCATGGCAATGCGCCGGAGGAAGCCGCCACGGCCAGCCACAGCCGTATCGGCCAGATTCTTGCTCAATGGCAGGACACACGAATGCGTGTCATTGGTATGGAGAATGGTAAGCCGCTTCTGTGCACATATCGAGGTGGTTGTGGCCAGCAGCATTGCCGCGATGATATATTTTGCCTTCATAGTCTTTTATTCTATTACAATTCTTCCTTCCTTTTGCGTATCAATTTTCTTTCCCTGACGGGTCATCTCTTCAAAATAATGACGGATAATATAGCGTACGTTATTTTCCTCCACGTCCGGTGACACGACATCCGTCTTCGAAAGGAAAGCCTCCAGTCGGTCGTTGCCTTGTGCCAGATAGTCAAGCGTGGCCACACGATATGACTTGGCGGGATCGATCTCCTTGCCGTTGATACGGGCCGAGACCAACTTTCTGTCCTTCGTGATGACCAGTTCCACACCATGGCTGACGCCCTCGCCACCCACGCTCGCAATCTCACGGAAGAGCTGCAACGTCTTCTCGCCTGTCAGTGTCAGCAGGCAGAGCTTATTATCAAACGGAGCCACATCGACAAGATCACCATAGGTCACCTTGCCTTCCGGCAGTGAGGCACGGATTCCTCCCATGTTATACAATCCGAAATCAGGATGGTCGCCCCGTTGCTCTCCACCCCACACAAGAATATCACCCAACAGATTGCTCAAATCACTCTCCGGCCGTCTTGCCGACATGTAATGAGTCGTCTCTCCGACAATCGGACTCATGATCGAGTCCACCGTATGCGTGTACGGAGCCAGGAACCGTGCAGCCTCAGCATCAGGCTGCTGATCATAACGCTGGTCGACAAGCACACGTGTACGGTCAATGCCTGTCATCTGATAATGACGGGTGGCACAAGAGGCTGTCAGCAGAACAGCCGACACCAATACGGCACCCGTGAGATTGCATTTCATCATTTTGTACTCATTATTTAATTGCGGCTGCAAAATTAAGCGAAAAAGTTGACTCACAGGGGATAAAGGGGGAAAAAATGCCCGGCCATGACAAAAACAACGTAGAATACTTTGCCCTATCATGAAAAAGTAGTAACTTTGCACCGCTTTTCGGCGTAACCGCTGGCCGTGGATGAGTCATGAGCTACGTTGCGTTGGAACGACAAACAATATTTAATTTCAAAATCACAATGGATTTAATTAAAGTTGCTGAAGAAGCATTTGCAACCGGCAAGAAGTTCCCTGAGTTCAAGTCAGGTGATACTATCACTGTCGCTTACAAAATCGTCGAGGGTTCTAAGGAGCGTATCCAGCTCTATCGTGGCGTAGTGATCAAGATCTGCGGTCACGGTGACAAGAAGCGCTTCACTGTTCGCAAGATGTCCGGAACCGTGGGTGTAGAGCGTATCTTCCCCATCGAGTCACCCAACATTGACAGCATCGAGGTGAACAAGCGTGGTAAGGTACGTCGCGCTAAGCTGTACTACCTGCGCAAGCTGACTGGTAAGGCTGCCCGCATCAAGGAGAAGCGTGTCGTTACCGGTGAGTAATCATCACCCTCGCTATATGGCTTTCCAACGGATCGTCATGGCGTAAGAAATAAAAAAGGAAGAATCCACTATTGGATCCTTCCTTTTTTATTTTCCTCGTTCCCATAATTTACACTGGCGTCTGTCTCACCATGCAGCGTGTCTTGCAGATCGTCCCAACTTTGGAAGCCGGCTAGAAGAGCCAGACGATTACGGGTCTCGGGCGACAACGGGTGGCGGTTCTGCGCCACTTCCCATAGCTTACGAAGCGATCGCTTCGACAAATTCACATGGTGATACCTGAATACCTTAGAGAGGTGCTCAAAATCGGGTACCAGCTCCTTCGACTTCCTAATGGCCTTCCCCATCTCCTGAAGAAGGCTTCTTAAATCCTTTTTCATTGTTTTCTATGCCTTCAAGAAGGATTCTTCCACATCCTTCATACACTAACGTAATTCTAGCGCAAAAGTACAAAGAATTTAAATATCAAGGTCTTTTAATTCTGTTTTTTTTAGTTTAAATCAAGAAAAAATGATCTCCGTTCCAGCCATTTCTCATCTCTTTTCCGTATCTTTGCAACACTACTATTAAATACTCATCGGTTCATGAAAGAATTAGCTCTTAAGTACGGATGCAATCCGAACCAGAAGCCGTCGCGTATCTATATGTCTGACGGCAAAGAACTTCCCATCAAAGTGATCAACGGGCGTCCCGGTTACATCAACTTCCTCGATGCTCTCAACAGCTGGCAGCTTGTCAAAGAGCTTAAGGCCGCCACGGGTGTTCCTGCCGCTGCTTCCTTCAAGCACGTCAGCCCTGCCGGTGCCGCCATCGGTCTGCCGCTGAGCGATACACTGAAACGCATCTACTTCGTTGACGATGTGAAGATCCCCCTTTCGCCTCTCGCCTGTGCCTATGCACGTGCACGCGGTGCCGATCGTATGTGCTCTTACGGTGACTTCGTAGCCCTCTCCGATGTCTGCGACGAGGCTACCGCCACGCTGATCAAGCGCGAGGTGAGCGACGGTGTCATCGCTCCCGGCTATACGCCCGAAGCTATCGAGATTCTGAAATCAAAGCGTAAGGGCTCGTACAACGTCATAGAGATCGACCCGAACTATACTCCCGATCCTATCGAGCACAAGCAAGTATTCGGCATCACCTTCGAGCAGGGACGCAACGAGGTGAAGCTTGACGATCCCGCACTCTTTGAAGACATCCCCACAAAGAACAAGACCTTCTCTGACGAGGCCAAACGCGATCTGATCATCTCTCTCATCACACTGAAATATACGCAGTCCAACTCCGTATGCTACGTGAAGGACGGACAGGCCATCGGCATCGGCGCCGGTCAGCAGAGCCGTATCCACTGCACACGTCTAGCTGGTAACAAGGCAGACATCTGGTGGCTCCGTCAGCACCCGAAGGTAATGGCACTGCCCTTCAAACCCGGCATCCGCCGCGCCGACCGCGATAACGCCATCGACGTTTATATCTCCGACGAGCACGACGACGTACTGCGCGATGGTACCTGGCAGAATATCTTCACCGAGAAGCCCGAGGTACTCACCATGGAAGAGAAGAAAGAGTGGATCGCCAAGAACACAGGCGTAGCTCTCGGCTCTGATGCCTTCTTCCCCTTCGGCGACAACATCGAGCGTGCCCACAAGAGTGGTGTGCAATACATCGCACAGGCCGGCGGTTCCATCCGTGATGACAATGTGATCGAGACCTGCGACAAATACGACATCGCAATGGCCTTCACACATGTACGTCTCTTCCACCACTAATTAAAATTCCAATGCTCTATGGACGATTTTGATAAGATTCTTGAAGGCGGCATCGTCTTCAGCGGAGCGCCCAAGAGCGGTGGTCCGAAAGATAACGGCAAGGTGAGAACCAAAGCCAAGAAAAAGAAATATATCACCGGCGCGCACGGATCGGGCTCAGCCAAACAAAAGGCCAAGTACCGCGAACAACGCGCCAGCCGCAAGTCACAGCGGCCAAAGAAATAAATATAAAAGTTGTCTCATTTTTGTGAGGCAACTTTTATTTATGTATAACCTCTTTATATCTATGATACGGACAAAAAGAATATTTATAGCAACAATTGTAACAACTCTCATTTCTGTAACGGCCTTGGCGCAATCCAAATTACACATGGACTTGAGCTATCAATATAGCCTTGGCCTGTCTGAAAAATTTGCAGGACACACTTATGGCAGAGATTCGTATAAAATGGGAGAGGCCGTCCGAAAACTTAATTAGGGAAGCAAACAACTGAATTGAGCATTTTTCT
>ERZ827043.2230-NODE-2230-length-17070-cov-3.482633_pt1 | contig 17070 bp, 17 predicted proteins | sample MGYA00519923_ERZ827043 | MGnify/ENA primary metagenome ERZ827043 (study PRJEB31778, sample SAMEA3449251) | human gut metagenome | biome: human gut; feature: human-associated habitat; material: faeces | place: United Kingdom | collected 2010/2012 ...
GGGGCAGTTGAGCGATTGAGAGCAGAATACTGAGTGCGTGTTTTTGCCTTAGCTTCTGAACTACCAGCGTTTTTTGTGCTGGCGTCGCTCGTCTTCCAAAACCAAGGCTTGCAAATTTTTTAGGTAGTCATTCTCCGCACGCAGTCGCTGCACTTCGGCCAACAGATCTTCTTCTACCTCTTTTGGCAGCTTCTTTGACCGACCAGTGCTGCTGCGGCCCCGTCGCTCAACCGACAAGCCTTCCGGCCCTTCTTCCAAATAAATGCGTTCCCAGCGCTCTATAATTTTATGGTCGTTAATTCCAAATTCCTGCATTGCTGCATAGATACTCAGATGTTCTTTTTTCATGGTTTCTACAACCATTTTCTTGAACTCCGGCGTATATCGTTTGTTTGGTACTCCTTTTGGCATAGCAAAACACCCCACTTCTTAGATAGTATATCATACTGTCTAACAAATGGGGTGCAGTTCATTTGATGAATGCGGAGGGATTTTTGTGCGTTCAGCCCGCTTCAAATCCGCCTTCTTCACGGATCATTTTGCATTTTCTCCTAACGGTTTGTCCAGCAATTCCTGCCAGTTTGGCGCAGAAAGGTCACAGACTTTCCAGACGCCGTTCTGTTTTTCCAACTGCACAGTCGCGACGCCGCGCCCGCCGGAGCGATTGAAATCCTCCGCCTTGCTGACGATGCGAACCTCGATGTTGTAGGCAAAAGCATTGTTGGGCAGCGCGGCCTGTTCTTTTTGATCCAACGGGTTGAAGTTCAGCTCCGTGGTGTAATCCGCGCTGTTTTCCGCGATGACGAGCGCCGGAATGCCGCCGCTTTGCGTGAGCCGGTCGATCAGTTCATCCGTCGCCAGCTTGCGCAGCGCATTGAGTTTGGCCGAAGGATCTGCCGCGTCCTGCTCCGTCGTTGTGTAAAGCTCCTTGACGAATTGCCGCGCGACGCGCTCGTGCCCGGCCAGCGGGAGCAGCAGTGCAGCCAGCACAATCAGCAGAAGAACGCCGATTGCAATGGAAAGCACAATGGTTTTTCTGCGGCGGGGAAGGACAATGTCGCCATAGTTTAGCAGCTTTGCCATAAGGGTACACCTCCTGACCTAATTCAGTTTTGATTTTCAATTCCATTATAAGGTACGCAGCGGTGCGGCGCAACAGAAAAGTGTTCAAACGCCACATTTTTTATGCTATACTGTCCGGGAGGGAGGATGAAAAGCATGGTTTTATTGCAAATACAACAGCAGCGAGACGCGGTGGCTGCGCTGTTTGAAGGATGGGAAGAGACGCTGATCTGGAGCTGCCTGTCGGGCAGCATGGGAAAGATTTATGCCGACGATGCGGCGCATCCGCGCTGCGCGGCGGCGATCATTGGGGATTTCAGCTTTCTTGCTGGCGATGCGGAAGCGGAGGAGGCGCCGGCGCTGGTTGCGCTGATCGAAGAAATGCAAACGCGGGAAGCCGTCATCGGCGTGCCGCAGAACGAGCGCTGGGCGGAAAGGCTGCAGGCGCAGTACGGCGGCCGCTGCATCCGAACCACGCGCTACGCCACAAAAAAACAAGCTGATGCGTTTGACCGCAGCAGCTTGCTGAAAAAGATCGAAAAAATGCCGAAAGGCTTTGTATTGAAGCCCATAGGAGAGGAAGAATTCGCTGCGGCCTTAAAGGAAACGTGGTCGCGCGACTTCTGCTCACAGTATCGCGATGCGGAAGACTATGCCGCACACGGCGTTGGCGTGGTCGCCCTTCGGGACGGCGAGCTGGTCGCGGGCGCATCGTCCTACACCTGGTATCCCGGCGGCATCGAGATTGAAATCGTGACACGGCAGGATGTCCAAAGATGTGGTTTGGGCAGTGCCTGTGCTTCGCAGCTGATTTTGAGCTGCCTGGATCGGGGCCTGTATCCCAGCTGGGACGCGGCCAACCAAACCTCGCTGCATCTCGCAGAAAGTTTGGGCTATGCGTTCAGCCACGAATACGCGGCCTATTGGCTCAAAAAGCAGGCTTAAAGCGTGTGCTCGACCATCTCGCACAGGCGGCGCAGACGGCACGCGCCTTCGGGCGAGGATTCAAATTCCTCTACGCCGAGAAAGTAGGCGTGCGCAAGCTTCCGCAGGCGCTCCGCCTTGGCGGCACAATCCGCCGCGCGCTGGGGGAGATGCAGAATCTGCTGCGCGAACAGCGCCGCCGCGATGAGCATGCCCAGCGACGCCAGCGCAAGCTTCAGCGCCGCATCCGGGATGGCGAACGGAAAGAGCGCCACCAGCGGCAGACACAGCGCGGCGATGCATTCGCCCACCGTCAGCCACAACTGCGTGCGGGCGCAGCGGCGCGCCTTTTTCGCCAGCGCATTGATCGCGGGGAACAGCCGGCTGTTTAGGTAAGCCGCCTCGCACGACGGTCGGTCACCGGTCAAATACGCTGCAAATTCGTTTTCTGCTTTCATAAACGATTTTCCTCCGGAATCAAAAAGGTTGCGGCGCGCCGGAAATCCGGCGCGGCTTTGCCGTCATTATACCATACTCCGGCGCCTGATAAAAAGGGCTGCGGAAAGAAAAAAGGGAAAAAACAATGAAGAAGAGGTCTTTGAATTCGGGTTGGCTGTTTCATCTGGATGCATCGCGTCCCTGGATTTCCCGCCAGATCGGGGAGGACGAGACGCGGGTGGATTTGCCGCATGATTTCCGCATTGCGCTCAATCGCGATCCGGCAAGCCCCGGCGATCAGGCGGAGGGGTTCTATCCCGGCGCATTCGGCCAGTATCGCCGTGATTTTGAGCTGACGGAGCGCGAAGCAGCCGGAACGGTGATGCTGAACATCGACGGTGCGTATCGCTTCTGCGAGGTACGCATCAACCGGCAGTTGGTCTGTATGCACCGGGGCGGGTATTCGCCGTTCCTTGTCGATCTGACGGGCAAGGTCAAGCCCGGCGTCAATACCCTGCATCTCACGACCAACTGCGCCATGCTGCCTGCCTCGCGGTGGTATACCGGCGCGGGGCTTTACCGCAGCGTCGAGCTGCTCACCGGGGACGCGCCCTGCATCGCACCGCGCGGCGTTCGCGTGCGGAGAACGGCGGTGCATGGCGATCGGGCAGAGCTGGAAGTGCATACCGAGCTGATCGGCCCGATGACCGCGGTGATACACACGCTTTACGATGCGGAAGGCAGCCGCGTGGCGCAGGGAGGGGACGGCGTGCTGATTATCCGCGGTGCAAAGCTGTGGAGCGATGCGCATCCGTACCTCTATACCCTCAAATCGCAGGTAATGCTGCCCAGCGGCGCCGCAGACGAAGTGGTGACGCGCGTAGGTTTGCGTACCATTGAGGTGGACGCAGCAAGGGGACTGCGCATCAACGGTGAACCTGTGAAGCTGCGCGGCGGCTGCATCCATCACGACAACGGCCCGCTGGGCGCGGTCAGCGATATCGGCCTGGAACGCCGCAAGCTGACTAAGCTCAAGGCGGCGGGGTATAACGCCGTCCGCTGTGCGCACAATCCACCGTCCACCGCGCTGCTGGACGCCTGTGACGAGCTGGGCGTGTATGTGATCGACGAGGCGTTTGACGCCTGGCGCGAGGGCAAGCGTCCGTTTGACGAGCACATCTTCTTTGAGACCGATTGGCAGGACGAGATCACCAACATGGTGACGCGCGACCGCAATCACCCCAGTGTGATTCTCTGGTCCACGGGCAACGAGATTTACGAGCGCAGCGGTGCGTCCGAAGGCGCGGCATGGGCGCATCGGCTGGCCGTCGCCGTGCGTGCGTTGGATGATAGCCGCCCGGTGATGAATGCGCTGTGCAACTTCTTTGAGGACAGCGATATTGCCGAGCTGGCGCTCAACTCGATGAAATCGGCGGGCAAGGGGAAGGACTATTGGGCGGTTCATTCCGAAAAGTTCGCCTCTGCGCTGGACGTGGTGGGCTATAACTATCTGCTCGACCGCTATGAAAAGGATCATGCGCTGTTCCCGCAGCGCGTCATCTGCGGCACGGAATCCTTTCCGCTGCAAGCGCTGGAAAACTGGCAGGCCGTCAAGCATTTCAGCCATGTCATCGGGGACTTCGTCTGGGTGGCATGGGATTACATCGGCGAATCCGGGCTGGGACGCAGCGAGTTTGATGCAAAACAAAATCCCGCAGGCACGGCGGGCTATCCCTGGCACATCGCCAACTGCGGTGATTTCGATATTTGCGGCGAAAAGCGTCCGCAGTCGCACTACCGCGATTTTGTCTGGCTGAACCGCACAAAGCCCTATCTGGCGGTACAGCATCCCGCGCATTTTGAGCAGGAGGAAAAGATTTCCGCCTGGGGCTGGCCGGACCTGATGGAAAGCTGGAACTTTGCGGGCTTTGAGGAAAAGCCTGTCCGCGCGACGGTTTACAGCGCGGGAGACGCGGTGGAGCTTTATTTGAACGGAGAAAAGGTCGCGTCCGGCTCGGTCGAGTCGCACCGCACAGTGGTGGAGATCCCCTACCGTCCCGGCAGGCTTGAAGCGGTCTCGCTGAAAAAGGGGCAGGAAATCGGGCGCTGCGAATTGCGCACGTCCGGCTCCGCGGCACAGTTCCGCATGGAAGCAGAACCGTCCTTTGGCGGAAACTATCGCTTTGTGACGCTCACGGCGGTGGATCAAAACGGTTTGCGCTGCACGGATTTTGAGGAATCCGTTCGAGTCGAGGTCAATGGCGCGGCGTTTGCTGCGCTGGCCGGCGGCGACCCTTGCGCGGAGAACAATTATGCCCGGCCGGAGGCCAAGATGAACCATGGCCGTCTGTTGCTGGCGCTGCGCGCACCGCAGGGCGGAGAGGTGAAGCTGCGCTGCGTCGGCGGCGGGATGGATACCGAAACGACGCTTCAATTGGAAGCATAGCGTTCTCGGAAGAGCAGCGGGCTTGTGCCGCAACGCGCCCGGAAAACCCGATAGAAGGTCGCCGCAGAGTCAAAACCGCTCTCTGCGGCGATTTCTGCGGGTGAAAGGTTGGTGCCGAGCAGCAGAAGCTGCGCCTGCGCCGTGCGCAGAATTTGCAGATAATCGTTCAGCCCGCAGCCGATGCGCTCGGGAAAGCTGCGGCTTAAATGGTATTTGCTCATGCCCACCGCGTCCGCTAATACGCCCAGCGAAACAGGATCGGTAAAGTGCGCGGAAAGATAATCCGTGGCGCGTTCCGGCCAATCCAGTTCCTCCCAAGCGGGGCGGGAGACGGTTTCCGTTACGGAGAGCAGTCTTGCGCAGATCGCCTGCAAATAGCCCCGCAGCGCGCGTTCCTCCCGAACGGCAGGGAGGAGGGGGAGCAGCGCGCGCACGTCCTGCGGCACAATCTCAGCGGGAAATAGGGGAGAGCACGGCAGCAGCGTGCGCAGATCGGACGCGCAGATGCCGGTCATGCACGGATCAAAGAAGAGCAGCAGCACCCTTCCGCCGCCGCACAGCGCACGAGATGCGCCGGGAGAGAGCAGCAGCAGGTCGCCCGGATGGGCCTGATAAAGCTGTCCGTTTTCCAATATTTGCGGCATGCCGTTCAGCGCCAGCAGAAGCATGGCCTTTTCGCTGCGGTGCAGCGGAAACTCAGGGCAGTCCAGCGTTTCCAGGCCGAAGAGCACGGCGCTGCCCTGGCAGAGAATGAACAAAACGATTCCCCCTCCCGTCTGTTTTGTTTCCGAAAATGAGCATAGCATGGTCTGCGCCGCCCTGCAAGCACATTGACAATTTCACGCCCTTTTGCGATAATGAAAGACGATGAAAAACCACCAAACTCTGCTAAAAAGGGAGGCAGTTTGATGAAGATGATTCCGTTTGGCCGCAGCGGACTGAATGTGCCCGCGCTGGCGCTGGGCTGTATGCGCTAGAACCGCCTGGATGCAAAAGAGGCGGAAACCTATGTCAAAACTGCGCTGGATCTGGGCGCAAATTTCTTCGACCACGCCGATATCTACGGCGGCGGGGCCTGCGAAGAGATCTTCGGCAAGGCGATTGCCGGTATTCCGCGCGACAAGCTCATCATCCAGACCAAGTGCGGCATTGTGCCGGGCAAGCGCTATGACTTCTCCGCGGAGCATATCCTGAATTCCGTGGACGAGAGTTTGAAGCGTCTGGGCGTGGACTATGTGGACGCGCTGCTGCTGCACCGTCCCGACGCGCTGATGGATCCCGTGGAGGTGGCAGAGGCATTCTCCCGACTCAAGGCCAGCGGCAAGGTGCTGAACTTCGGCGTTTCCAACCAGAATTCCATGCAGATGCAGCTGCTGCAAAAGTACATGCCGATGCCCATCTGCGCCAACCAGCTCCAGCTTTCCATCACCAACTGCACCATGATCTCCGCCGGCATCAACGTCAACACGGCCTTTGACGCCGCGGTGGATCGCGATGGTTCCGTGCTGGACTACTGCCGCCTGAACGACATCACCATTCAGCCCTGGTCGCCCTTCCAGTACGGCTTCTTCGAGGGCGTGTTCCTCGGCAATGACAAGTTCCCCAAGCTCAATGCCGCCATTGACGAGATTGCCGCACGCTACAACGTTTCCAACACCACCATCGCCGTGGCCTGGCTGCTGCGCCATCCGGCCAAGTTCCAGCCCATCATCGGCACGATGAACCTCGGCCGCCTCCGGGATTGCGTCCAGGCGACCGAAATCAACCTGACCCGTCAGGAGTGGTACGATATCTATCTCGCTGCGGGCAATCAGCTTCCGTAAAACAGTAAAAAGAAGGGCTGCGTGCAATTTCTTCTGCATGCAGCTCTGTTTTCACTTGCAAGGAAGCACCGCGTCTGGTACGATAATACTGTGTGAAATTATCCGGTACAGGAGGTACTTTTTGTAATGAAGCAGGATCGCATCTTGATTCTGGATCTGGGCAGCGAGGAAAATCCCCGCCTGGCTCGTGAGATCCGTGCGCTGGGCGTTTACAGCGAAATTTATCCCCACGACCTTTCCAAAGAGCAGCTGGAAGCCATGCCGGGCGTCAAGGGCATCATCCTCAACGGCGGCCCCAACCGCGTGGTGGACGGCGTGGAGATCGACGCCAGCAATGCCGTCTATCTGAGCGGCTACCCGATTCTCTGCGTCGATCACAAGGGCGAGCCCGCGTGGCCTGCCGATCAGAACGAGCGCATGAACGCGCTTAAGGCCTTTGTCTTTGATGCCTGCAAGGCGGAAGCCAACTGGAACATGGAAAATTTCATCGCCGATCAAGTGGAGGCCATTCGCGCCCAGGTCGGAGATAAGAAAGTGCTGCTCGCGCTGAGCGGCGGCGTGGATTCCTCCGTTGTGGCCGCGCTGCTCATCCGCGCCATCGGCAAGCAGCTCACCTGCGTGCACGTCAATCACGGTCTGCTGCGCAAGGGCGAGCCGGAGCAGGTTGTCCGAGTGTTCCGCGATGAGATGGACGCTAACCTGATCTATGTGGACGCGGTGGATCGCTTCCTGGACAAGCTCCAGGGCGTGGCCGATCCGGAGCAGAAGCGCAAGATCATCGGCGAGGAGTTCATCCGCGTGTTCGAGGAAGAAGCCCGCAAGCTCGAGGGCATCGAGTTCCTCGCACAGGGCACCATCTATCCCGACATCATCGAGTCCGGTACCAAGACCGTCAAGGCGGTCAAGTCTCATCACAACGTCGGCGGTCTGCCGGAGGACCTCAAGTTCCAGCTCGTCGAGCCGCTAAAGATGCTCTTCAAGGACGAAGTCCGCGCCTGCGGCAAGGCGCTCGGCCTGCCGGACAACATGGTCTATCGTCAGCCCTTCCCCGGACCGGGTCTGGGCGTGCGCTGCCTGGGCGCGATCACCCGCGACCGCCTGGAGGCTGTCCGTGAGTCCGACGCCATCCTGCGCGAAGAGTTTGACAAAAACGGCCTGGCCGGCAAGGTTTGGCAGTATTTCACCGTCATCCCCGACGTCAAGAGCGTGGGCGTGCGCGACGGCAAGCGTGCCGACGAGTGGTGCGCCATCATCCGCGCCGTCAACACCGTCGATGCGATGACCGCCACCGTTCAGGACATCCCCTTCGACCTTTTGCAGCACATCACCGCTCGCATCACCGCTGAGGTTCCCGGCGTGAACCGCGTCCTTTACGACCTCACGCCCAAGCCCACGGGCACCATCGAGTGGGAATAAAAAACGGAAGCCGAAAATTCTAGTCAAGCCAACGGTTTTTCCGGTTTTGTCCACTCATTTTGATAATACTTCTTCCAGGTGCCATTACTTTGAAATTCCGAGGGCTTCGGGGTTGCGGATGAGTTCCGGCGGCTTGGACGAAGCGAAGAGCCATACCCAAAGCCCGTACCGATGGATTCTCATCGGTACGGGCTTTTTGTCGTTATAGGGGCATGGAAGGGAGGTATGCCATGCGATTGCAGATTTCTTTCATCCAGTTGAGCACAGCATCTGCATCTGCTTGCTCAATTGCATTTGCGAGGCTATGTTCACTCCACCTCATATCAAACAGCCAGAATGCAGAGATGAGAGCGTACAGATAAGGAAAAACCTCTATTTGTCTGTCGGTAAACGGGCGTTCCTGATGATAACCTTTCAGAAATGCCGGCAAGATGACGGCTTCGGGAGCCTTCGCGATTTCTTTCGGATAAACCATGAGTCTTGCCTCAAAGACAGCCTGCATAACAGCGTCGTAGTACAGGACGTTGTCGCCGCAGCGATTGAAGTCAAAAACACCGATTGTGCCATAAGCGTTCCGATAAAGATTGCAATCACTGATATCTCCCTGAACCGCGTATTGCGGCTCGTTTTCAAAGAATCGTACTTTTTCAAGGAGATGCGAATATCCGAGAACGATCTTATGGTATAAGTCAGCATGAACACTTTTGAGATATTCTTTATGAACAGCAAAGTCCTCAAAGCTGAAAAGATCATTTCTTTTCAATGGATGAAACAGCACATCATTTTGAACATGAAAGTCATTCATTTCCGAAACGTTGTGCATCCTTGCAAGAAGTCTTCCGGTTTGCTCCGCTGTTTTTGTATCGACCTCCTTCAGTTCCCCGCCAACAAAGTCTTCTACCGTGACGATTACTTTGTATCCGCTGATTTGATACCAACGTGCATATTGTCCGTTGGCATGGTAGATTCTCGGCGTTTCGATACCGTTTTCTGCAAGCAGAACTGCAAACTTGCTCTGCGCGGTGACGGTATCCAGAGTGACGTCGGCCTCATTCTTGAACCGAATCACAACTGCACTGCCGGAATTGGTTTCGGCCTTTACAATCAGGCGCACTTCCTTGGAGTCGGGATCATCTTCCTCATAATGATATCTCTGCAGCTCGCTAAAGCCGGCACAATGCTCATAAATGCCATAATCCTGAAAGATGCGCTCAATATCATTTACTGTTATCGTGAACATGAAGAATCCTCCTATCTCAATTTCTGTTCTGAATTGAAATAAGGGCCGGTATCACGGCGGGCTGAAGAAATCTGAACGACCCAAGGAACCTGCTGTCAAAAATCAGAGCCGCACTTCTTTGCAGTTGGGCAGATCGAGCGCTTCGTGAGAAGCGAGCAGCACGGGTTTGGTCTGGGCGGCATGCAGGATGCAGCGCAGGGCGATGGAACGGTTTTCCTCATCCAGGCCGGTGAAGGGTTCGTCCAGGATCAGCGCGTCGGAAGGGGCAAGAAGCGCGCGCGCCAAAGCCAGGCGGCGCTTCATGCCGCCGGAATATTCGCAGATCGGCTTGCTGCCCACATCGGCTAAGCCCAGTTCGCCCAACAACGTTTTTGCGGCAGCGGCATTGTAGGCGGAGCCGAGCGCGAAGCGAAGGTTGTCCTCCGCGTCGAGGTGTCCCAGCAAGCGATCCTCTTGAAAGACTGCTGCCCATCGGCAGTTGGTGCCGAAAAGGCTGCCGCTGTCCGGCTGATCCAGGCCGAGCAGGATGCGCAGCAGCGTCGTTTTGCCTGCGCCGGATCGGCCAAGTATCCGCGTGAGGCCAACGCCTGCCGTGAAGGAAAGGTTGCGCAGCACGACGTGATCGCCGTAAGTTTTGCAGAGGTTCTGCACCCGGATTTCCGTCATTTCGCACCCACCTTTTCGGTCAATTTGTCCACGGCCAGCAGGAAAAGCTTCTCAAATAGTGCGGAGATGCACACAATCACCGCCGTCCAGGCGAAGAGATCAGGCGTTTCAAAATAAACCTTGGCGGTGTAAAGCCGTTCGCCGATGGTACCGCTGGATAGGCCGATGACCTCCGCCGCCGTGCCAGACTTCCAGCAAAGCCCCAGCGCCACGCTGATGGCGGAGCGAAAATAGGGCAGCACCTGCGGCACATAGATGCTGCGCAGCACGCGCGGGAACAGCACGCGGAACACCTGTGCCATTTCCAGCAGGCTGCGGTCGGTCTGGCGGATGCCCTCCAGGACGTTTAAGTAAACCGGCGGGAAAACCATCAGGGCGGAGATGAAAAAAGCAAGACTGCGGCTGTTCAGCCACACCAGCGCCAGAATGATAAACGAGGCGACCGGCACAGCCTTGACGGCGGCGACCAGAGGGGAGAGCAGCTCTTCTACCCGGCGGAAGCGCGCCGAGAGCGCCGCAAGCCCCAGCGCCAGCACGCAGGAGACGAGAAAGCCGCCCAGTATTCGCGCGGCGGAGATGCCGACGGTCTGCCAGAAGGCGGCTGTCAAGGCCAGCTCGAAGAGCCGGCGCAGCGCATCGATGGGAGAGGCCAGCAGCAGCGCGCCGTGCGGATAAATTGCGCGCAGCGCCAGACTCGCACCCTGCCAGACGAGCAGCCAGAATACAACGGCCCATGCGCGGACCGCAGGCTTTTGTTGCCGCATTGAGTGAAATCCCCTTTCCGGTCAGATCGGCTTCCTGCTTATTATAGAACAAAATGCGGCGGCAGGACAATGCCCGCCGCCGCAGAAAACAGCTTTTTTGCAGGATTATGCGCCGTAGTAGAAGTTATCCTCCGGCATGGCGCCGCCGACCGTGGCGGGGTTTGCGTCAAAGAGCACCTGAAGGTAGCCGGAGAGCTTTTCCTTCATCTCGCTGCCGGTGATGCAGACGATGTTGCAGTAGGGCAGCGCCTTTTCGGCAACCGCAGCGTCCACAATGCCGTATTCGCCGATCAGCGCCGCAGCGTCCGCGGTGTTCTCGTTGACCCAATTGACCGACGCGGCGTATTCCTGAAGGAAAGCGTTCACGGCGGCGGGGTTCTGCTCCACAACCTCGCGGCGGGCGACGATCACGCCCGTGAGCATGGCGGAGCCGTTATCCAGCTTGTTCCATTCCTCGGTCAGATCCAGCGCGGTGCGCAGGCCTTCGAGCTTGCTCTGGGCGACGGTGACAAAAGGCTGGGGCAGCAGCGCGATGGTCGCCTGGCCGGAAGCCAGAGCGGTGACGCATTCGCTGTGCTCGTTCTTCCAATCCAGGGTGACATCGTTGTCGGGATCAATGCCGTTCTGGCTCAGCAGGTAGCGCAGCGCGTATTCCGGCGTGGTGCCCTTGCCGGAAGCGACGATGGTCTGCCCCTTCAGGTCCTCAAAGGAGTGAACGGTATCGCCGTTTTCCACGATGTAGAGGATGCCCAGGGTGTTGATGGCCAGCACTTCCACCGCGCCCTCGGTCTTGGCATAGAGGGTAGCGGCCAGGTTCGCGGGCACACAGGCCATGTCCAGCTCGCCCTTGAGCAGGCCGGGGGTCACTTCGTCCGGGGAGCCGGACAGGGAGAAGGTGTAGCGATTCGCAGTCGCCTCACCGGAATCCGCATCCTTCATCAGACGAATCAGGCCCATCGCAGTCGGGCCCTTGAGCGCAGCGATGTTGAAGCTGACGGGTTCAGCGGCAGTTTCGCTCTCTTCCGGCGTTTCCTCGGGCGTGGCTTCCGGGGCGGGCTCGGCAGTGACTTCCGCCGTGACCTCGGGGGTCGCCGTGGATTCGCTGGCGGCGGGCTGCTGGCTGCAAGCGGCCAGCGAGAAGATCATCGCCAGTGCAAGGCAAAGGGAAAGTACTTTTTTGAGGTGTTTCATGTGTCTGCTTCCTTTCTGGTACGCAACCTGAAGCGGTTTTGTGATAAAAATAAAAGCATCCCTTCTGCCGCTTGCACGGAAGGGATGCGAAAAGGCGCTTTCGGACGGGCAAATCTGCCTGTCTTTCGGTTTCTCTTCTTTGGGCTTGGAAAGCACATCCTTGCCGGCAGAACGGTAGAAGATGGGGGCGTTCGCCGGGCAGAACCTCTTTCCGGAGAACGGCTTTTATGGTAGCACGCTTTGGCTGTGCCGTCAAGCGCGGCTATGATAAATCTTCGGGCAGAAGCGCAGCCGCCGCGTGCGAAAAAGAAACTGCCGGTTGATAGAAAACGGCGGCGGAATCGGATAGAATGATCTAAAAACACAGAGAGGAGATTGAAAATGAAGTGATCGGAAAAGATCGTGCGGCTTCGGAAAAGCCGCAGCATGACGCAGGAGGAGATGGCGGAGCACTGCGCCGTCACCCGGCAGTCCATTTCCAAATGGGAGGCGGATATTGCGCTGCCGGAAACGGAAAAGCTCTCGGCAGCGCTGTGCAAAGGAGGACGATGCCAAGAACAACTGGTTTGCGGATTTCAAGGCGGGGGATAGGAAATGATCGTCCTTCACGGAAAGGTGCTCACTTATCCAATCGGAAACGAAGCGGAGAAGGCGCGCGTCTGCGCGGCTTGCCGGGAGATGGGCGTACCGGATGAGCAGATGCACTGGGAAGAGTGAGAACAGAAATCTCTCTTTTTTTGATTGCATTGCGGCGGGCGGGAAAATGCGCTATACTGGCCATGAGGTGAGTAAAAATGAGCCAGACGACGCTCTTTGACGGCAGCGTGCCGCAACCCCTGGCGGCGCGGCTGCGTCCGCAGACATTGGAAGAATATGTGGGGCAGAGTCACCTGCTCGGGCCGGGCAAGGTACTGCGACGGCTGATCGAGAGCGACCAGATTTCGTCGATGATCTTCTGGGGGCCGCCGGGCGTGGGAAAGACGACGCTGGCGCGCATCATCGCCAACCGAACCAAGGCCGCCTTTATTGATTTTTCCGCCGTTACCAGCGGCATCAAGGAAATCCGCGCAGTCATGCAGCAGGCGGATGATAACCGCCGCTACGGGGAAAAGACCATCGTGTTCGTCGATGAAATCCACAGGTTTAATAAGGCGCAGCAGGATGCGTTCCTGCCGTTTGTCGAAAAAGGCAGCATCATCTTGATCGGCGCGACGACGGAGAATCCCTCGTTTGAAATCAACGGGGCGCTGCTGTCGCGCTGCAAGGTGTTTGTGCTGCAAGCACTCTCGGCGGACGATCTGGAAGGACTGCTCCGGCGTGCGCTGTCCGACCCGCGCGGTTTTGGCGGACAGCAGATTCGGCTGGAAGATCCGGAACTTCTACACCTGATTGCGGTGTTTGCCAACGGTGACGCGCGCTCGGCGCTGTCCACGCTGGAGATGGTCGTGCTCAACGGCGAAATGGCCGCAGACGGTTCCGTGACCGTGACGCGGGAGACGCTGGAGCAATGTACGTCCAAGAAATCCCTTCTTTATGATAAAAACGGCGAGGAGCATTATAATCTGATCTCCGCGCTGCACAAATCCATGCGCAATTCCGACCCGGACGCGGCAGTCTACTGGCTGGCGCGGATGCTGGAGGCAGGGGAGGATCCGCTCTATGTCGCGCGGCGACTGACCCGCTTTGCCAGCGAGGACGTGGGCCTTGCCGATCCGCACGCGCTGGAAATCGCCGTGGCGGTCTATCAGGCCTGTCATCTGATCGGCATGCCGGAATGCTCCGTGCATCTGACGCAGGCGGTGGTCTACCTCTCGCTGGCGCCCAAGTCAAATGCGCTCTATGTCGCCTATGAACAGGCGAAGAAGGACGCGCTGCGGCAGCTGGCCGAGCCGGTGCCGCTGGTGATCCGCAATGCGACGACGAACCTGATGGCGGAGCTGAACTATGGAAAGGGCTACCAATACGCCCATGATACGCAGGAAAAGCTCACCAATATGCAGTGCCTGCCCGATTCCCTGCTGGGCAGGGAGTACTATGTACCCACAGAGCAGGGCGTGGAGGGGCGGTTCAAAGCGCGTCTTGCACAGATCAAGCAGTGGAAACAGGAGCACAAAGCGCCCAAACAGGGGAAATAAGCGGAGAAAAAACTGATTGCGGATATTCATATGCACAGGCTTCGATAAAAATCCGAAGAAAGCCCGTCTATTCTTTGAAAAACGTATTGACGCGGGGCGAGCGGTCAAGTAGAATGGAGCAGTTGGACGTTCTAACCAACCGCAAAGGGGCATAGTGGAATATGAAAAACAAAAAGAAGTTTCTTTGGGGACAATTTATCCGCTCGGTGGCGGTGATCGCGGTGCCGGTGGCGCTGCAAAACCTGCTGACCACCACGGGTTCGATGGTGGACACCATGATGATCGCGCCGCTGGGCGAAACCACGGTGGGCGCGGTCGGCCTGTGCGCACAGTTTACGTCGCTGATGTTCTCGGGCTATTGGGGCTTTGTGGGCGGCGGCATGCTGTTTTTTGCGCAGTATTGGGGCGCGAAGGATGACGACGGCATCGAGCGCAGCTATGGCCTGACGCTGACGTGCATGATGTGCGTAGCGGCGGTGTTTACGGCGCTTGCACTGCTTGCGCCCGAATGGGTGATGAGTGTCTATACCGATAAGGCGTCGATTCAGGAAGTGGGCGCCCGCTACCTTCGCATGGTTGGCTTTGCCTATCCGCTGCAAATCTTTTCGATGGCGATGAGCGCGCTGCTGCGCTCAACGGAGCGCGTGCGCATTCCGTTTTATGCAGCAATTGCGTCGGTCGGCACCAACATTTTGCTCAACTGGATGCTGATCTACGGCAAATTCGGCCTGCCTGCGATGGGCGTGCAGGGTGCGGCACTGGGCACGGTGTTTGCCGCTGCCGTCAACGCTATTGTAATTCTGCTGCTGGCGCGCAAGCAGGGATATCCGTATCTGTTCCGCATCAGCAAGCATTTTAAGTGGAACCGGGAGATCTTGGCGGAATACTTCCGCAAATGCTTCCCGATTTTGTGCAACGAGATCCTCATCGGCGTGGGCAACATGGTCATCAATATGGTGCTGGGCCGTCAGCCGGAGGAGGCCATCGCGGCCATTGCGGTGTTCCGCACGCTGGAAGGTCTGGTCATTGGTTTCTTTGCCGGATTTTCGAACTCGTCGTCTGTGTTGGTCGGCAAGAGCGTGGGCGCAGGCAACTTGGACGAGGCGTACGAACGAGCAAAACGGCTGGTTCCGCTGTGCGGCAGTTGCATCCTGATCGTGATTGCGCTGCTGCTTGCAGTGCATAAACCCCTGCTGAGCGCTATGAGCCTGTCAGGAGAATCCTATCGTCTGGGGCTGGGGCTGCTGTGCATTTACGCTGTGGTGGGCGTGATTCGTATGTGCAACTGGACGATGAATGACACTTACCGCTCCGCGGGTGATGCGACCACCGGCACAGTGCTGGAGATCGCTTTCATGTACCTGATGGTGCTGCCTTGCGTGACGATCAGCGGGCTTTGGCTGCACGCCCCGTTCCTGGTGATTTTTGCGTGCTGCTTTGTGGATGAACCCGTCCGCTTTACGCTGATGCTGCGGCATCTGTTTTCCGGCAGATGGGTTCGCCCCGTTACCCCCGCCGGCCAGGACGCCTTGCCTGCCTTCCGCGCGGAACACACCCGCCGCAAAGAAAAAGAATAAAGACAAACGCATAAAAAAGGAGTACCGCAGTCTGCGGCGCTCCTTTTTTGCGGCTTCAGATGGTCGTTTTGTGCAGAAAATGGTCGGGACGTTCATGTTTTCTGAACCATGCCGCAGCGGAAATGGAAAGAAAAACGAAACGGATTTTTGGGAAAAAGAGCGGAAACCGCGGTGAAAAACGCCTCTTGCCTTGAGAAAAGGGCGGAGATGTGTTATAATCAATTGTCGCTGCGGGCGCTTTTTCGTTGAGCGGCGCGGAATACCCAACAGACTAAGGAGATGCGATCATATATGAAACTGGGCGTTGTGGGACTGCCGAATGTCGGCAAAAGCACGCTGTTCAATGCCATTACCAAGGCAGGAGCGCAGGCGGCCAACTATCCTTTTTGTACGATAGAGCCCAATACCGGCGTGGTGCCGGTTCCGGACGAGCGGCTGGATGTGCTGGCCAAGATGTATAATCCCGAAAAGATCACCCCGGCCATCATCGAGTTTGTCGATATCGCCGGTCTGGTGCGCGGCGCGTCCAAGGGCGAGGGATTGGGCAATAAGTTCCTGTCCCACATCCGCGAGGTGGACGCCATTGTGCACGTTGTGCGCTGCTTTGAGGACGAAAACATCACCCACGTGGACGGCACGGTCGATCCCGTCCGTGATATGGAAACCATCAATCTGGAGCTGATCTACGCCGACTTGGAAACCGTGCAGAAGCGCATGGACCGCACCCGCAAGATCGCGCAATCCGGCGATGCGAAGGCGCGCCAGGAGATGGACGTGCTGGAAAAGATCGCTGAGGCGCTGGACAACGGCCTGCCCGCTCCGTTCCCTTTGCAGACGAACAGGAGGCCTTTGCCAAGTCGCTTTTCCTGCTCACCCGCAAGCCCGTGCTCTACGCCGCCAACATTGCGGAGGATGAGATTGGCCCCGGTCAGGATGATCTGCCGATGGTCAAAAAGGTGCGCGAGGCTGCGGAGAAGGAGCACGCAGAGGTGCTCGTCATTTCTGCCCGCATCGAGGAAGAGCTGGCGCAGCTGGAGGATGAAGAGCGCGCGGAATACCTCTCCGAGCTGGGTCTGCCCGCGTCGGGTCTGGATCGACTGGTGCAGACGAGCTATCGCCTGCTTGGCCTGATCTCCTATCTCACCGCAGGCCCCAAGGAGGTTCGCGCTTGGACGATTACCCGCGGCATGACCGCGCCGCAGGCTGCCGGCAAGATTCACTCCGACTTTGAGCGCGGCTTTATCCGCGCCGAGGTCATCGCCTTCGACGATCTCAAGGCGTGCGGCACGCTTGCCAACGCGAAGGCGAAGGGTCTTCTTCGCAGCGAAGGAAAAGAGTACGTCATGAAAGACGGCGACGTCGTCAATTTCCTGTTCAACGTTTAAAAA
>ERZ827043.2232-NODE-2232-length-17064-cov-4.310012_pt1 | contig 17064 bp, 8 predicted proteins | sample MGYA00519923_ERZ827043 | MGnify/ENA primary metagenome ERZ827043 (study PRJEB31778, sample SAMEA3449251) | human gut metagenome | biome: human gut; feature: human-associated habitat; material: faeces | place: United Kingdom | collected 2010/2012 ...
CGGGTGCTCCTCTTGAAGTTATTGAGAATCTCCAAGAGATGGAAGATGAGGGCGAGATCTATGAGAGTATCGAAGATATTTGGCCGGATTACCCTAGTAAGGAGGATTTTTTCTTTAACGAGGAAGAGTATTAATTTATAAATGACCGAACATATAAAATTCCCGATAACTTGTGATAAAGTTATCGGGAATTTTTTATTGATGAACATCGTTTTTGGTATTTCTATTTTCTAACTCGTCTCAGAATATTCTGCATTTCGTAGACTATTTCGGGGTGTTGGTCCGCAAGGTTTTCCTTTTCATATTCTCTAACTCTCATGTCATAAAGTTGAGGAGTTTTCAAATTTCCAGTCTCTACTTTTGGGCCCCAGGTAATCATGGCAGGTCCATCGTTTGGTTCAATATATTTCCAATTTTTGGTACGTACAGACATGGTTGAAGATTCTTCTATAATCCATGGGCGATCCGTTTGATCCTTTCCGAGCCATGTGTTTAAGCGGTTCTGGCTATCTGGCGCACTTCCTTTTGGTAATTTTGCGTTGATTAGAGCAGCCATTGATGCAAACCAGTCGATTTGTGATACTAAGGCGTCGGAAATTTGCGAACTGGGGATTTCTTTCGGCCAACTGACAATTGCAGGTACCGCCGTTCCTCCTTCAAATGCGCTGTATTTATTACCACGAAAAGGACCTGCAGGACTATGTCCGTTAAGCAATTCCTCAGCATGGTCATCATAACCGTCGTCAACTACCGGACCATTGTCACTAGAGAGGATAATTAATGTGTTTTCTCGTAATCCCCGTTCTTCAAGAGCTGCTATTATTTGTCCCACTGTCCAGTCAAACTGGGCAATAGCATCACCACGTACTCCCATTTTATTCTTACCTCTAAAACGTTCATGCGGAAAACGTGGTACATGTACGTCGTTTGTAGCAAAATACAAGAAAAAAGGCTGGTTTTTGTACTTGTCGATAAAATCAATAGCATGTGCGGTGATGGAGTCGGCTATATTTTCATCTTTCCATAATGCTTTGCCACCACCTTTCATGTATCCTATGCGACCAATTCCGTTGACAATAGCCATGTCGTGCCCATGACTATGTTTCATATTGTACAACAGTTCCGGATGGTCTTTCCCTAATGGTTCGCCAGGGAATGGCTTTTGATAACTAACCTCAATAGGAGCAGAAGGGTCGTAGTTGGCTACTTTACCGTTTTCAATAAACACGCATGGTACGCGATCCGCTGTGGCTGCCATAATATAGGAATAATCAAATCCCAAGTCTCCCAGTGCTGTAGGTAGTGGAGCATTCCAGTCTTGCATGCCCGATTTGTCACCCAATCCTAAATGCCATTTGCCGATAGCGCCGGTGATATATCCGGAATTCTTAAAAACATCTGCCAGCGTGTAAGTTTCAGGTCGGATAATCATACCAGCATTACCTGCTGCCACACCGGTTCCCGGTACACGCCACGCATATTTTCCAGTGAGCATGGAGTAACGTGAAGGAGTACTTGTTGCCGCAGTGGCGTGCGCATTGGTGAATTGGACACCACTTTCTGCCAATTGGTTTACATGGGGAGTTTGTACGTTTTTGGCTCCATAGCATTCGAGGTCACCATATCCCAGATCATCTGCATAGATAAAAATGACGTTTGGCTGCTTTTGAGGATTTGTTTTGGTTTTGAGCTTTTCGCTTTGTGCCGGACCTGTAACCGCCAATAGGCTTGCAACTGGCGAAAGAAAAGCTAATAATGCATACTGTTTCATGGGTATATTTATTTATAGGTTTTAAGGTAACTTATACCTTTGTGTCTTATTAATAAATACGTATATTTTTAGCCCAGCACTATATCAAACCCAGTTAAAACTAGTTAAAACGCAGAATGTCTCTTATGGTATCGTAATGAAGAAAATAAATAGGTTCAAATTCTTTTTTATGAATTTTAAAGCAAAGTAGATATTACGTTCTACCGCCTTCTCGCTAATGTCAAGTTGTTCTGCTATTTCTTTGTTTGTCATTTGTTGTTTCCTGCTCATGATAAAAACCTCTTGTTGTCGTGGTGGAAGTAAAGAAACTAATTTCCATATATATTCCAGTAGATCCTTAACTTCGAGCGTCTCATCAGATATAGCAATTTTCTCAGCAACCTCAAGAGCAGTAATTTTCATCGTTACCTTATTCAGACTTTTGCGGAAGTAATCAAAAATTGTGTTACGAGTCATAATAAAGAGTAATCCGTCTATGTCTTTGTTTTCGTTGATTGATGCACGCGATTCCCATAATTTGATAAAAACCTCTTGTACTGCCTCTTTTATTTCCTCGTCGTCATTCAGATAAATCTCTGAAAATCTGTATACTTTCCGCCAATAATGATCATATACAAAGGTAAATGAGGTTTCGTCTCCTTGTTTTAATTTTGCTAAAACAGATGTTTTCTCCATTACGTGCATAATTATAATTGTTTTGCAAAGATAAGAAAAAAAGGACTGGTTAGCGTTCTAAAGAACTGCTTTCTGATTTTTCGAAAAAAAGTTCAATGCAATGTAGGGATAGACATAAAAGTTTCGTATTTAATATTAGAGACGCTTGTTTTATAATGAAAATGAAAAATGTGAAAAAGATAGATATGAATAAGAAACTATATGAACAAATCAAAGCTTTATTAGCAGACAAACTGGATGAAAAAGAACAAAAGGAACTATTTCATCATCGAGAGTTTGAAGAAAGAATGCACCTGCAATGGAATATGGATCGACAAAAAGAACTTGACGATGAAGTAGGGCGAAAGATGTGGAAAATGGTAAGACAGAAATGTCTGGATTGCCGACAACAGAAAAAGCATGTTTATATACCATATTGGCTATCTGTGGCTGCCGTAGCTCTTGTTCTGCTACTTGGAGCAACTTGGATGTATTTCTCCGGAAAAAAGGTAAATGAGGCGAAAGATGCTTTTGTAGAAGTAGTATCAAAAGAAGGACGTCTATATATGCTGCCTGATAGTTCACGAGTTTGGATGCATCCGGGAAGTTCTATCCGTTATCCGGAGAATTTTGTTCAGAATAGAAAAGTGTGGTTGAAAGGAAATTCCCATTTTGATGTTTATAAACAGGAAGGCAAACATTTTATCGTATACATTGATAGGGCTTTTGTAGAAGTAAAAGGTACTTCTTTTTTAATTAATCAGGAACAGGCAAATATTTCTAAAGTCACTTTGTTTAGTGGTAAAGTCGATTTTACGATAGTAGGTACTGAGCATACTATTGAGATGAAACCTTCGCAAGAATTGACCTTCAACGCGGAGAAGGCAAGCGTGAAAGTGGATGAAATGCAAGGAGTGAAATGGAAAGATGGTAATTATGAATTTACAAATGTTGATTTAAGTTCATGGATTGAGATTGTAGGAAGAATATATAATGTAAAAATATCATTGGAACACGGACAGGCAACCAAGAATCTGTTAAACGGGCGTCTACGTTATAATGAGTCATTGGAAGAAGCTATTGAAAAAATGTGCTTCAGTACAGGGTGGCGATATAGAAAGGAAAATGGAGAATATATCATATTCCGTTAAAGGTATACTATAGTATGTTTGTATAATTTTTTAATGTTAATCTTTTAATTATTTAGTATGGAAGAAAAGCAACAGCATGGCAGGTGGAAGTACCTCATGTGCATTTGGTTTGGAATCTTTTGTTTCCCATTGATTGCAATAGCAGCACAGGGAGTCATAAAGGTGAAAGGGTATTTTAGTGAAGTACAAGCTATCCGTCAGATCGAAAAAAACAGTAATTATGTGTTTTTTTACGATGCAGCGGATTTGGATGAAGTAAAGCGCAAAAACATTGACTGCCAAGGTACGATTGAAAAAGTATTGTCAGTTGTATTTGAAGGGAGTAATGTTAACTATTTAGTCCGGGGAGACGAAGTTGTACTGAAAGTGAATAAACAGAGTGTACAGCAGAAAGGAGAGAAAAGAGTCGTCACAGGTGTGGTTACAGATGCCATAGACGGCGAGCCGTTGGTAGGTGTGAACATTGTTGTGAAAGGTCAGAAAAGTGGAACTATCACGGATTTGAATGGTAGATATTCTATTTCTGTGAGCGGAGACAAAGCCGTACTGGTCTTCTCGTACATCGGTTACCAGAAACGTGAAGCTCCGGTAGAAGATTTAGGGGTGGTTAATGTCACGATGTCCGGAGAACAGCAGACGTTGAACGAGGTCGTTGTTGTAGGTTCCGGAGTACAAAAGAAAGTGAGTGTGACAGGGGCTATTACAAATGTGAAAGGAGATATTTTACGAATGCCGACTTCACAATTAAGTACTTCGTTTGCCGGTAAGCTGGCAGGTGTGATTGCTACCACTAAAACAGGAGAGCCGGGTTCCGGGGCTGATTTTTATATTCGCGGTATTTCTACTTTTGGCGGGCGTACAACACCGCTTATATTATTGGACGATGTAGAAATTTCAGTATCTGATCTGAACTATGTGCCGGCGGAAAATATCGAGAGTTTCTCCATTTTAAAAGATGCTTCTGCAACTGCAATTTATGGTGCACGCGGTGCAAATGGTGTAATGATAATCTCTACAAAGGGAGGTGATTACAATATGAAGACGAAAGTTAATGTTAGTGCGGAGAACTCTTTCAATATCATGTCCGATTTTCCTGAGTTTGTAGATGGTCCCAGATATATGGAACTTTACAATGAAGCTGACCTGTCGAGAAATCCGAATAAATCGAAAGATCAATTATTGTATTCGGACAGACGGATCCAGTTGACCCGTGATGGGGTAAATCCTTATGTATATCCAAATGTGGATTGGCAGGATGTCATTTTCAAAAAGATGACAATGACGCAGCGTGCCAATATCAATGTATCGGGAGGAGGTACAAAAGTGAAGTATTATATGAGCTTGAATGTCAGCCACGATAGTGGTTTGCTGAATACGGAGAAAGCTTATTCGTGGAACAATAATATTAATATCATGAATTATACGTTCCAGAATAATATCTCCTATAAGTTGACCCCCACAACGACAATCAGGATGAATATGAATGCTCAGATCCGTCAGAACAAAGGGCCTAATATCAATAGTGCTGATTTGTTTAAAATGATTCTGACGACTACTCCGGTAACTTTCCCTGCAACTTATCCTGCGCAACCGGGTGATACGTATATCCGCTATGGATCTGATTATCAGAGTTCGGACTATCTCTATCCTAATCCTTATGCGCAGATGATGACTTCTTATAAGGAGCAGAATGCGAATACATTGAATACAGTCATTAAAGTGGAGCAGGATTTTGGGTTTGTAACAAAAGGATTGAAGGCAAATATCTGGGTAAACTTTAAAAACTGGTCCAGCAGTTCCTACAATCGTTCCATTACTCCTTATCTTTTCAGAGCTGTGGGATACAGTGAAGATAGTCCGTTGGAATATGACTTGGAACGTATTCAGGAAGGTGCAGACTATATAGCACAGTCGGATATTGCCAGAAGTTCGGATCAGACATTTGAATTTCAGGGAAATATCAGTTATAATCGTCAATTTGGTTTGCACAATGTCGGAGGTATGTTGATGTACCGGCAAAGGGAATACAGAAGTGATGTGCTTCCTAATCGTAATCAAGGAGTCTCAGGACGTTTCACATATGATTACGGACAACGTTATCTGGCTGAAATCAACTTCGGTTATAACGGTATGGAACGTCTTGCCAAGAAGAAACGTTTCGGTTTCTTCCCGGCAATGTCTTTAGGATGGGTTATCAGTAATGAGAAGTTCTTTGAACCTTTGAAAAATGCGGTGAATAACCTGAAAGTGAGAGCCTCTTATGGATTGGTAGGTAGCGATGATCTGGCACAAGCGGGCGGAAGCTATTATTTATATATTGATAAGCTGACGGATAATAAATTGGATCAGATAAAGTGGACATTTGGAGAGAGTATGAATCACACATTGGGGGGGCCGGAGATTGCCTATTATGCAAATCTGGATGCTGTGTGGGAAAAAGCGAAGAAATTTGATATTGGCGTAGATATGACTTTGTTTGACCACTGGAATATAACAATAGACTATTTCTATGACAAACGTTACGATATATTTATGGAACGTCAGTCTTGGCCTAATTCTTTGGGTTATGGTAAAGCAAAACCTTGGGGAAATGTCGGTAAAATGGATAATAAGGGTGTGGAGTTCAGCCTTAATTATCATAAGAATTTCTCTAAAGATTTGGGGGCTAGTTTTCAGGCTAACCTGACATATAATAAAAATAAGTTGGTTTATAAAGACGAACCGGATTATCCTACTATTTGGAAGTCGGAAACAGGAAAACCATATTCCAGATTGACCGGATATATTTCGGAAGGACTGTTCCAGAGCCAGGAGGAGATAGACAACAGCCCGGAACAGATGGTAGGAAATAGCACTCCGAAGGTCGGTGATATCAAATACCGTGATTTGAATGGTGATGGAAAAATAACGGAAGACGACCAATGTATGATTTCCAAGTACGGTTCTGTTCCACGTTTGCAATATGGTTTCGGTGGTACCGTTAATTATAAAAAATTCGACTTTGGTATTTTCTTCAGTGGTTCTGCATTGCGTTCCATTCTGATCAATGGTTTGGACCCCTTCCTTGAAGGGAATCGTATACCGAATAAGAATGTGTTGAAATTTATTGCAGATAATCACTGGTCGGTAGATAATCCGAATCCGAATGCCGAATATCCGCGTTTGGGATTGACGACCGGTGATATAGGTAATAATACGGTCAACAGTACTTATTGGTTGCGTAATGGTTCTTTCCTGCGTCTGAAGAATTTGGAAATCGGTTATAAAATTCCGTATGGGCGTATTTATGTCAGTGGTGCGAATCTGCTTCGTTTCAGCCCGTTTGATTTGTGGGATCCGGAATTGAGCAGTTGGAATAGCTATCCGTTGCAACGTACGGTCAATGTAGGTTTACAACTTAATTTCTAATAATCTAAATCATAGAAGATATGAATATTTTGAAAAATATAGTTCGAGTGGGTCTGATTGTGACTGCTCTTTCATTTAATTTAGTTTCTTGTGATTATCTGGATGTAGTTCCGCCTGAACAAGCAGGGCTACAGGATGCCACAAAGACCCGGAGAAGTACTTTAGGATTTCTGTTCACTTGTTATGCAGGACTTCAGGAAGATGATTCTCCTATTGGTCACACAAGTGCTCTTAATGGTTCCACAGATGAGTTTGCACTGCCGATAGAATGGCGGAATGATAGTGGAGCTTTTTGGGATGATTATGCATATAATTTAGTCTCGGCAGCCAATCCGGATGGACTTTGGGATAATTATTATAAGTATATTGGTCAATGCTATCTTTTTTTACGTCAAGTCGAAAATAATCCCGGTGAAACCTTATTGCAGGAATGGTTACCGGGTGAAAAAGAACAGTGGTTGGCCGAAGCTCATTTTTTAATTGCTTATTATCATTTTGCATTACTGAGAAAATACGGTCCTATACCTGTTATTACGGAATATGTACCTCAGAGTACTCCCTCTTCCGAGTTTGGTGGAAGATGTCATTATGATTATTGTGTTAACTGGATTGCATATCAACTTGATCTGGCAGCACAGAATTTGCCGCCGACCCGTGAGGGAACAGAATGGGGACGTGCTACTTCTACGATGGCTAAAGCTTTGAAAGCTCGTGTACTGATGTATGCTGCTTCTCCTCTTTGGAATGGTCAATTCCCTTTTTCTTCATGGAAGAATAAAGTGAATACTCCCGGGGATAAAGACTTTTTTGTAGGTGATGATGCTAAATATAAAGAATCTATCGGACGGGATGATTATGGCATTGAACTGGTAAGCAGTAGTTATAATGAGAAAAAATGGGAAAGAGCGATGGAGGCCTGTCAGAAGGCGTTGGATTTTGCGCTTAATGAGGGTGGATGCCGTCTTTATGGAACGGAAGCTTCTGATATGACATTGTATCAGACAGAACTGGGAAATAATGATAAGTGGTTACCTTATGTGCCGGGAAAGGAGGATAATAATATCCAGGAGAACAGAGAGTTCAAAGAAAGAGTGATGATGCTTCGTTATATGGTTGCTTCCCGCTATCCGCATAATAAGGAATTAATTTGGGGGCTAACCGGTAAGAATATTAATTCAAGAATACAGGGACGTATACCGGCGCATATATTCCAAACAGGCAATAAAACTTCTTGGGCAGGGGGATTTTCAGCTATTTCTCCGACGCTATATACCATTGAACATTTCTATACGGAAGATGGTGTGTTGCCTGAAGAGGCCGCTTCAACAGGCGATTTTGCTTCAAGAGCAGAATGGTTCCAAAAAGCAGGAATAGCAGGAAACAACAGAGAGGATATTATTAAACTTTGTGTGAACCGTGAACCGCGTTTTTACGCATGGATGGCGTTCGATGGTGGTGATTACGGTTCAAAGTTGTTGAAGGCCAGCAGTGGTGATGCAGGTTCGCCATGCGTTTTGAACATGAAGACTGCTGCAGGACATGGATACGACCTTACCAGAAGTCCGCGTAACTATAATGTTACAGGATTTATGACCCAGAAATATGTAAATCCGACAGCTCAATTTGTATTCGATGGTGGAGCTTTCCAGGCTGGAGATACCAAACCGATACCTCTTATACGTTTGGCAGAATTGTATCTGAATCTGGCGGAATGTCAGGCGAACGTAGGTGGTGCCAATCTGGCAAATGCTTTAGCCAACTTGAAGGAGGTTCGTGACCGTGCCGGTGTTCCCACGACTACTACTGTACCGGAACAGAGTAAATTAATTGAAATGATTCATAATGAGCGATTTATTGAGTTCTGGAATGAAGGCCATCGTTATCATGATGTGCGCCGTTGGGCGGAAGGTCAGAAATACTTTGGTGCTAAACGTGAGGGGTTGAACGCAATGGTGAAAGATGTACCGTTTGAAAAATTTAATGTAAGGACTACTATTGACCAGCCTTTCAGATGGAACGACCGTTTATATCTGGCTCCTATTCAGAATGCCGAAGTGTATAAAAACCCGCAAATGGTTCAGGCATACGGTTACTAATTGTATTATGAATTTAAAAAGCAAATTTATGAAGAAAAGTTTATTTATACCATTATTATGCGGATTGTCATTTGTCTATACGGCATGCGATGAATATGATGATACATATCCGAAAGAATATCATAAGATCTTGTCTTTGAAGCAAACCGGAGAAGAAAGTAAAATTCTTTATAATACCGGTCAGGATGCTTCTTTTGATATAACAATCATGAAGACCGGATGTGATCCGTCATTAACGGCTCAGGCTCAATTGACCGTATTGTCGGATGAAGCATTAAAGGAATACAATGAAAATTATACTATTTTGCCTTCAAATACCTATTCTATAGATGGCAGCGAGTTGATTTTTCAGTCCGATGAGAGATATAAAATGTCCAAAGTGGTGATGAAAACGAGTGCAATTCAAGCCTTGGTAGAACTTCCGGAAAATGCTGATAAGACTTTTGTATTGCCCATTTCACTGGTTAGTGCTACGGATTCTGTAAATTCTATGAATAATCTCTATGTCATGAAGCCTGTGATTACCACTCCGAAGCTGGAATTTAAAATCTCTGAGGAAGAATGTGTCCAAGGGTTTATAAATAGTTCGGATCCTGTTTTATTCACTATACCTATGGGGTTAGAGATAGACAACCAATGGGATTTCACGGCTAAGGTAGAAGTTGTGAATAACGATGGAAAGGAAGGATACTTGTCTTCTAGCTCAGTAACGCTGGAAAATGATGGTCTGGTAACGTTTGAGCCGGGAAAAGAAGCTTCATTGAAGGTGTCGGTATCGGCAGGAAGCGGTGATGATTTGACAAATCTGGTTGTAGGAGGACGAGTGGCTATTAAAATTACCGAAATAGAAGGAATTAATTTTGATTTTGATAGTCGGGAGTTTAATCTGACAGTGACAGGTAAGGAATATGAGTATAATAACAAAGGGTTGGATGCTTCTATGTTGAGTTTCAATTTCCCCGATTTTGTAGGTAATACAACTGCTGCGAGTTTGTTTGATAAAGATCCTGCAACGTATGTGCAGACTCCATTCCCTAATAGGAACTTTGTTAATACCGGCGGCACTAATCCTTATCTCCAATTGCAACTTCCGGAAGGAGTTACAGATTTTGCTATCTCATGGACACAATGTTTACAAAATGAAGTCTCTTTATTGAGAGGATTTGATGTACTTTGGTCTGTTGATGGTACATTTGAGGATATTCCTAATGCTCGAAAGTCATATAGTGTGGCTGATTTGAGCGCGGCAGGTGCGGTTAACTTGGGAGCTTCTTTCACAACATCAGCTTGCCATTGTGATACCCCGGTTAAGTTTATACGTATAGTACAAACTTGGAATTGTGAAAGTACCACTGATGCAGGTGGAAGGTGGCAATTCCGATTGGCTGAACTTAAACTGTACGGAGTATCCATTAAATAAGATATATATCTGAAAAATAACTTTATCCGTTGGTTGGTTTGAGTATAAAAGGATTCCGGCCAACGGATTTTTTATCAGTTAAATCTAATATTATTTATTATGGTAAATTTCTTGAAGACACACTTTGGTACCATGTTGACAGTGTTATGCGTCCTGTTACTTTTTACTGCTTGCAGTGACGATGAAGAGGTGATAGATCCCTTTCTAAAAACAGACTTGATTGGTGAAACAATCAATTTGGGTTCGGATGCCGTAGAAGCATTTGACGTGAAAGTAATAACGAACCGGAGAGACTGGGAAATTGCTTCTTTAGGAGTTGTTCAATGGTGTAGTTACGAAATCATTCCGGATGGAGAAAATGCTATCATTCGTTTTTCCGTTGCCGAGAATGAGGAAGCCACGCAACGTGAGACAGAATACCGGTTAACGGCACCGGGTTGCCAGCCTTTGAAAATAAAAATTGTTCAATTAGGAACAGAATATGCGATTCTTTTTGATCAGTCCACCCCTAGGAAAGTAACACAGGAGGGTGAAGAATTTTTGTTGACTGTAACTTCTAATGTCGCTAATGAACCTACGATAGAGGCTGATATGGAAGGCTGGGTTGAAATAATAGAACAACCGATAGTGACAAGAACTTTTTCAGACAAGATTTTTAAGGTTACAGTACATAAGAACATCACGTTTCAGAATCGCACGGGGCATATTAAATTTGTCTCAACTGCGTTAAAAGACCCCGTAGTTTTTACTATCATTCAGGAGAAAGCCTCCACTGAAGGTATGGGTGATACGAAATTGAAGGTAAAAAGCGCGGAACTTATAGAAGGCAATGTTTACGGCAATCAGGATGTCAGTAAAACTATTGATGGAGACTATTCGACAAATTATAGTAGTGCCTCACTAGGTTCGCCGGAAGCCAATAGAGGACATTCTATTATCATTGAATATACATTGGAACAGCCCGAAAACATAGGCTATGTTCGTTTGATGCAACGTTCGAACAATGATAAAAATTCTCTTTTTGCCAGTGGAGGTGTTTCGGTTTTGAAAGAAGGCGAAACTACTTGGAATGAGGAAATCGGTTTTGTAGCCGCACAAACGGCGGGAGCGGCTGTTGATATTAGCGTTAATAGCCTTCAAGTGAGTAAAGTGCGTGTACGTATCGATCGGATGACGCCCGGAATTGATAACGTCAATGTGGCTCTGGCCGAGTTTGAGTGTTATCAGTATTCGGATAATACAAATGACATTTTGGAAGCGCAAAAGTTCTTTACGGACGAGACCTATTCGGAATTAAAGGGTACAGTGACTTCAGAAAGCCTTAAGGAGATCAAGACCGCCGTTATTTATCAATTAGCGAAAGAGTTGCTGGAAGGGAAATACGATAAAAAATTTCGTTTTAGTACCTACCATTCTTGCAAGAGTCCTGAAATAGTGGCAGAAGAACTGACTATAGGCTCAAGAAGCATATATGATAATCCGACGGGAATCTATTTTACGCAGGGAGAGCCGGTGCTGGTTTTCGTTATGTACAAAGGAGCAAGCAATACCCCGCTGAGTCTTGCCATTGCCGATTATAGGGAAGGTGGAAAGAAAAGCGTGATCTCCTTGCGGGGAGGTTTGAATGTGATTACTCCGGCAAATTCGGGTAATGGCTATATTCAATATTGGACGAGAGATGATGCCGGAGATACAGATGTCGATATTCATTTTTGTTTCGGTAAACAGATTGGCTATTGGGATGTAAGACGTGGTGATACGGATGCCACTTGGCCGGAAATATTGGAGAGGGCTAAGAGAAGTGCGGTGGATATTCCGAATGCGATGATGGATATTCTGGGACAAAGAGTACACTTGCAGAATACGGTGAATGCCTTTGCCAAATGTGCGCCAAACGCAATTCAGGCAGTAGTCGATATGCACGACCGTATGTTGGATTTTGAATATCTGATGATGGGACTGGTGAAAAACAATGCTGTGCCTGCTAACCGCTTTTTTGGCGTCCGTTCTTGGGGAGGAAGTCCTAACTGGAACGGAGTATGTGCCAATTATCCCAACACGGAAGATGCGATGTTGGTTCCGAAGGTCTTTTATAGAAAGAATAATGTATGGGTTTTCGGACATGAGTTTGGACATGGCAACCAGGTTGCCCAGATGAAAGGCAATGGTTGGACGGAAGTGACCAATAATCTTTACTGTTCATTTGCTCAGTATATGATGAGAAACGATCCGTTGAGTGAAGGCTATCTGAGACTGGAACATGAATCCTTCAAGCGTCCGGGAGCACGTTCGGCTTTGGCGGGCGGGCGTATAAATGCTTTCTTGAACGAAGCTTTGGTTGCCCATAAATCGTACTTCATGCAAGTGGCAACTATTTCCACCGACAAACCGGGCGTATGGGAATCTGATCCGTTTGTGAAATTAATCCCTTTATGGCAAATGACTATGTATTTTATGGCAGCGGATATAAAACCTGATTTTTGGCCTGATGTGCATTGGGCGGCTATCCATGATAATGACAAGAGTTACTCTCCGGGGCGGAGGTATGTGAATTTCATGAAACGTGCTATTGACGCTTCGGGACTGAATCTTTGCGGATTCTTCGAGGGTATGGGGCTGCTGAAAGTATTTGATAATGTGAAGGTGGATGACTACACGGTTGCTACCATAAATATAACGCAGGAAATGGTAGATGAAGTGAAAGCTTACGGAGAAGGAAAACCATTGCCTTCAGGCGGTATGCAATACATCTCGGCCAACAGCGTGGAAGCATTCAAGAGCAAAAGTAACGTAGAAGGAACATTTAATTCCGGGATTACCAAAGGAACTGATTATGTCACGGTAGACCATGCTATATGGAAGAATGTAGTTGCTTTTGAAACATATAAAGGCAAAGAACTGACTGATATTTGTATAGTCGGTACTGGTGACGTGACTAATAAGACAACTCGTGTGGATTATCCTACCGGAGCGACTCGGATTGAGGCGGTAGGTTGGGATGGAAGTCGGACTTTGGTGACCGGCAGTAGATAAAAAAGAGAAAAGCCTTCGATCAATCAGGATAATAACTTAACACATACACTAATCATATGAGCTACTGTTTTAATATTCAAGTAGAGATGCGGAAAAGCATTCTTACTTGAATATTAAAACAGAGCTCTATTTTTAGAATACAGGCATTTGCCAGATGAACCCTACTGAAACCCGGTTGGTACTGTAATTCTCCTGTCCCAGCACCTTGGCACGGGAAGTGAAATCGTAGGACCGTCCTACATACGTGACGAAGAAATGCAGGTTGGTTTCCATTGGATAAAACTCGATACCGGCAAGGTATCCCCATGAAGTGCTGTAATTCCCCTTCTCTATTCCTTCGGACGCCTTCGTAACCGAAGCCGTTTCATACATACCTTTCACGAAAGCGTTCCATTTCGGCAGGAATCGGTAATTACATTTGGCAACTACGGACAGATAACCCGCATCGAATGCATTATGTCCGCCCGGACGGCCGACAATGTTCGTGATAATGCCTTTCCGGTCAATATCTTCCTTTGAATACATGAAGTCGACGAACGCGTTCCATTTGCCGAGATTCAGCTCGTTTCCCACTGCATAATAGTACATATTATGACTTTTGGCTTCGTTCATGACGGAAGCCGACCAACGGGTTTTGAATACATTATTGAAATTACCGTTCCAGTTCAGCGTGTAAACCAGCGGCATTTTGCCCGACTTCAAATCGGGGATATTCCCTTCGGCGTCTTCCGTGATTCCGTACGTACTGTCGAAAGAACTGTTGCGGCTGTTCAATATCTGTAAGTTCAGCTGCTGATCGGGCGTGATATTATAACCGACATTCAATCCCGTCATAAAATTGCTCATATAATCAATCATGTCGCAGTATTGGTAGACATCAATCGGGTTCAGGTCGAACTCGAAACCACCGTATGCGGCACATTGTTTTCCGGCAAAAAGACTGAATTGGTCGTTTAACTGAATTCCGATACCGGCGTAGTCGATAGAAGTCGGCAGGTTGTCAATCATGCTGTTGGCATCATTCGAGCGGTTGAGGCGCTGGCGGTAACGGTATGACAGCCAGTTGTTGATATTCCCTTTCGCTTCGATGCGGAGCTGGTGCATATTAAAATCACCTTCCTGAAATCCATCCCGGAAGTGGGCGTCAAAACTACCTTGCATATTCAGGTATAAATTGAACTTATCCGTCTTTTTCTTTACGTTCGTCAGTTCTTCGAACAGGGGAGTATCGGGGGAGAACTTGTCCTTCTTTTCCGCATTTTGCGCATACACTCCTCCTATGCTGCCCGCAAGGAGCAACATAAAAATCAAATTTTTCATAAGTCAGTCCGGTTTTTAGTATTCGTTAAAGTACTGTTGAATTAGCTTCCAGTCCGTGGTCTTGGTAAGAGCGAGCATCAACAATACGCGCGACTTTTGCGGATTCAATTCCTGTGAAGCGACAAACTGATACTTGGCATCATCCACTTCCGCGTCAAGCGTGGTAGGACCTGTCGGGACACGTGAAGAACGAACCACCAGGATACCTTTTCTACGTGCGTCGGTCAGTACCGGGAAGATATTCTTGTGGATATTTCCGTTTCCTACTCCGGCATGGATGATTCCTTTGTATCCGTGTGTCAGTAGCGGAGTCACCATATCTGCCTCGATGTTGGAGTAGCTGTATACGATACCGACTTTAGGCAATGAAGTGAGGTGAGTCACATCAAATACGGATTGAGTGGTATGTTTCTTCAGTGTCACCTGGTTATAGAAAACCTGCCCGTTCAGCACATAACCCAGTGCGCCGGAGTTGGGGGCCTGGAAAGTCTGTACGTCGACGGTATTCATTTTCACGGTACTTTCCGCTCCGAGGATCAGGCCGTTCATGGCAACCAGTACACCTTTATCTTTAGATTCCTTGGCGGCGGCAGTGACTACGGCATTGTAAAGATTCAACGGGCCGTCGGCACTTAGCGCGGTAGACGGACGCATGGCACCTACCAGCACGACAGGTTTGTCACTCTTGACAGTCAGGTTCAGGAAGTAAGCAGTTTCTTCCATGGTGTCCGTTCCGTGAGTGATAACGATTCCGTCGATATCCGGACGTTTCAGCAGCTCGTTGATTTTCTTGGCAAGTGTCAGCCAGACTTCGTCGTTCATGTCCTGCGAACCGATTCTCACAATCTGCTCGCCTGTCACGTTGGCGATATCCTTTATTTCGGGCACTGCATCAAGCAATGCGCCGATAGCAACCTGTCCTGCTGTGTAGCTGGTTCCGGTGGCGGAGCTTCCTGTACCCGCAATAGTTCCTCCGGTGGCAAGGATATGAATATTCGGTTTTGCGGCAAAAGCCATTGCAACGGTACATAGTAGTGCGACTACTACCAGACCAAATCTCTTGAATTGTTTCATAACTGAATGATGTTTAGGTTAATAATATATAGTTAGAATATTTGTATAAAGAGCAATCCCAAAGCAATCGCCACGACCGTAGACACCAGTCCGGGCATCATGAATGAATGATTCAACACATATTTACCGATTTTTGTTGTCCCCGTCCGGTCGAAATTTATGGCGGCCACTACGGTAGGGTAGTTCGGAATAAAGAAATATCCGTTTACTGCCGGGAACAGGGCAATCAGCATATAAGGCGAAATGCCCAACGCAATCCCAAGCGGCACCAATGCCCGCACGGTGGCTGCCTGGCTATATAGCAGGATGGACATCACGAACAGGGCGATACCGAACAACCACGGCATCTGACGGACAATTCCCTCAATAGAGAAAGTAAGCTGTGCCATATTCCCCTGAAGAAAAGTATCTCCCATCCAGGCGATACCGAAGATGGCGATGACAGCTTGCATCCCGGCCGGGAATACAGAACCCTGCGTTGCCTTGATACCGTCCGTCCGGGTCACTATCAGGATAATGGCGGCAGCCGATAACATGACAATTTCGATGATAGAGGACATTCCCAATGTAATTATCTCTCCATCGATAAGGAAGCTGGGACGCATCCCTTCGAAAGAACCGAAAAGGACGATGAAGGCAGTCGCCAATATAAAAATGATAACGGAAAGCATGGCGGAACGTTTGTTCTTTACGTCTTGAATCTCCACCTTCTTGCTATTGAAGAGACCTTCTTTCAGGCGTTTCTGATATTCGGGGTCTTCCACCAGTTCTTTGCCGACTTTCATGGAGAATAATGCGCCTACCAATACTCCCACTATTGTAGCGGGAATTGTGATTTTAAGGATGTCGAACAGAGTGATGTCAAAACCGGCCAATAGTCCGAGTAACGCAACGGTAGCGGCGGAAATAGGACTTGCCGTAATAGCCTGCTGGGAAGCGATCACCGCAATGCCGAGCGGACGTTCCGGACGAATCTTGGTTTCGGTGGCGACTTCTGCAATGACCGGCAGTACGGAATAGGCCACGTGCCCCGTTCCTGCAACGAACGTGAAAAGGTAAGTCACCAACGGGCTCAACAGTGTGACGTGTGACGGGTTTTTACGGAGCAAATGTTCTGCCAGTTTCACCATATAATCC
>ERZ827043.2237-NODE-2237-length-17022-cov-3.564213_pt1 | contig 17022 bp, 11 predicted proteins | sample MGYA00519923_ERZ827043 | MGnify/ENA primary metagenome ERZ827043 (study PRJEB31778, sample SAMEA3449251) | human gut metagenome | biome: human gut; feature: human-associated habitat; material: faeces | place: United Kingdom | collected 2010/2012 ...
GGCTATGAGGAATATACGGAATATTTTAAGCGTCGTATGCGGTTATGCGGCGGCGAGGGCTGGTAATATCTGCTGAAGATGGCGTCAGGCAACAAGGGCAAACACAGTTCCGCCGATCGAAACGCGCCATGCTGCGTCAGAAGTCTCGACAGCACGATGCCGACATTTCGCGCCGAAAAAACATACATTTCAGGCGGAGCCTGTATCGCTGTCGAAAAACATGCTATACTGCCGAAACGGAGAGTGGGCGGTTCAGACCGCCGGAACAAACGGAGAATACAGGAGGGTCCTATGGGATTATTCAGTAACAATAAAAAGCTCTGCCCCATCTGCGGCAGCCCTACCCCGCGGCTGCTGCCCACCAAGGTGGAGGATATGCCTTTGTGCAAGGAGTGCGCCGGTAAGGTGGATCTGCCGGACGGCGTGCTGGAGCGCATGTCGCTGGATCAGTTCAAGAAATACATCGCTTACTATGACGAAAACCAGGCGCTGCGGGATGCGTTCAAGGAGACGGACCGCATGAGCTTCGGCTTTCTGAGCGGCGAGCTGCTGGCGGACACGGAGCACCGTCTGCTGCGGCTGAAGGGATACGACGGCGCACTGGTATTTCCGGCATCGGCCCTGGTGTCTTTTCGCTTCCTGGAGGACGGCAAGACCCTGTTCGAGGGCAAGGCCGACGGTCTGCACTGCCATGAGAGCGACGTGCCGGAGCGGGCGCGGGCCATGCAGATGCGGGTGGACCGCTTCCAGATGCAGAAAGAGGAGTACGAGCGCATGGAGCGGATGGAGCGCATGCGTGACCGCGACCGCCGTCCCGGGGAAGCCGGACGACCGCCGGTTCGATATACCGGAGCCCCGCTTCGAGGCGGACGCGCCGGTGCATAAGTTCAGCGTGGAGGTCATCCTCAATGACCCGTACTGGAAGTCTTTCCGGAATGAGATCAGCGCGCCGTCCTTCAGCTCCACGAACCCCAGCATCATCGACTATCTCAATGAGTACGATGAAAAGGTGGCGGAGCTGCACCGCATGGCCACGGCGCTGGCTCATGTGATGAATCCCGGCGCCAGAGAGCTGTGGGACGGCGAGACCGCCGCCGCGCCGGCCGCTCAGACGGCCCAGCCCGTTCAGGCCGCGGCTCCTGCCGTGGACACGGTGGCGGAGCTGCAGAAGTACAAGATGCTGATGGACACCGGCGTCATCACCGAGGAGGAGTTTGCTGCCAAGAAGAAGCAGCTGCTGGGGATCTGAATATGAAGAAGAAAATTTTCGCGCTGATGATGGCGCTGGTCATGGCCCTGCCGCTGGCCGCCTGCGGCGATGAGCCCGGTACGCCGGACAACAATACGGCGGCGGACGACGGCAGCTGGGCGGTATACTGGTACCTCTGCGGCAGCGATCTGGAGACCGGGGGCGGCTGCGCCACCACGGACCTCAGCGAGCTGATGGAGGTGGAGCTGCCGGAAAACGTGACGGTGGTCATCCAGACCGGCGGCGCTGCCGAGTGGCAGAACGACGTGGTGGATGCCTCCAAGCTGCAGCGCTTCGTGTACAACAGCGAGGGATTGCAGCTGGTGGACGAGCAGCCCTCGGCCAGTATGGGCGACAGCGAGACGCTGGCGGCGTTTCTGCAGTTTGCCAAGGACAGCTATCCCGCCGACAAGACGGCGGTGGTGTTCTGGAACCACGGCGGCGGCTCGGTGTCCGGCGCGGCTTTTGATGAGCTGTACGACTACGACTCCCTGACGCTGGACGAGATGTACGCCGCGTTTTCTCAGGTGTGGGAGCCGTCGCTGGAGGCGGGTCAGCAGCCGTTGGAGCTGGTGGGCTTTGACACCTGCCTGATGGCCACGGTGGACGTGGCTTACACCTTCTGCGACCTGAGCCGCTATCTGGTGGCGTCGGAGGAGACGGAGCCGGGCAACGGCTGGTACTACACCGACTGGGTGGGCGCGCTGGCGGAACAGCCGTCCATGGACGGCGCCGCTCTGGGACGCGCCATCTGCGATGCGTACTACACCGGCTGCGAGCTGGTGGGCACGGAGGACAGTGTGACGCTGTCCCTCACCGACCTGTCCCAGATCGGGCCGCTGCTGACGGCCTACGAGAGCTATGGCGCGGAGGCGTTGAGCGCCGCCTGCCAGGACCCGTCCTTCTTCACGCGGTTTGCCCGCGTGGCGGACCGCAGCGAGAACTACGGCGGCAACACCCGCGAGGAGGGCTACGCCAACATGGTGGACCTGGGCCACATGGCCCGCCAGAGCGGCGATATGCTGCCCTCGGCCCAGGCGGTGCTGGATGCGCTGGACAGCTGCGTGCTGTATCAGGTGAAGGGCCCCTACCGCAGCGAGGCCACGGGCCTGTCCTGCTACTACTCCTATAACGGCGATGCAGACGAGGCGGTCAGCTATGCCGGTCTGGGCGCCGGCACGGCGTTCAAGTACTTCTATCTCTATGAGCTTACCGGTGAGCTGGACCAGAGCGGCATGGACTATCTGGCGGAGATGGATATCCACGACCTGCCTGAGGTGGAGACGCTGTCCGCCATGGATTGGGACAACGCGCCCCTGACCCTGAACAATGAGGGCTGCGCCGTACTGACCCTGGGGCCGGAGGCCGACAGCCTGCTGGCGTCCGTGAATTTCTCCCTGTACTATACGGATCCGGACAGCGACAGCCTGCTGATGCTGGGTACGGACAACGACATCGTCGGCGACTGGGAGAACGGCGTGTTCACCGACAACTTCCGGGGCGTCTGGGGCAGCATCGACGGCGCGGTGGTCTACATGGAGCTCAGCAGCGTGGGTGACGACTACAACCTGTATACCGTGCCGGTGCTGCTGAACGGCGAGGCATACAACCTGCAGGTGGCCTATAACTTCTCCACGGAGAGCTGGGAGATCCTGGGTGCGCGGCAGGGACTGGATGAGAACGGCATGGCCGGTAAGGAGCTGCGGCTGCTGCAGGAGGGCGATGAGCTCACCACCGTGTGGTATATGTCCAGCATTTCCGGCGATGATGATTTTGAGGCCTACGAGGCGGAGACCATCACCGTGACGGCGGATACCGCCTTCGGCGAGACGGCGCTGCCGGACGGGCGGTACGTCATGGTGTTCGAAATGCGGGACGCCATGGACAACTGCGCCTACTCCAGCCCGGCCGTCTTCACCGTGGAGGGCGACAGCGTCACCACCAGCGTGTGATGCAAAGAACGATATAGACCGCAGAGGCGGTTTATATAGATATCAAGAGAAACGACAATAATGGAGGAAAAATGAACATGAAACTCAAGAAACTGCTGGCTCTGCTGCTGGCGATGATGATGGCATTTGCTCTGGTGGCCTGCGGCGATACCGCCGACACGGGCGACGACGCTGCTGACGATCAGCAGGTGCAGGACGATGCCGCCGCGGACGATGCTGCCGCGGACGATACCCAGACCAGCCCTGAGGGCCAGAGCCTGCTGACCATCCTGGCCGATCAGTTTATTCCCGCTCCCGAAGTGGCGGGTACCTACTGGACCTTCATCGGCGGCTATGTTGACGGCGTGCAGATGACCGCGGATCAGACCCAGGAGGTCATGAGCCAGCTCCACGACGTGTACCAGTTCATCTTCGTGGACGAGAGTAAGGTTGTGCTGGCCGAGGATGAGGAGCAGACCGAGGGCACCTACTCCCTCAGCGAGGACGGCGGCACCATGAAGATCGAGGTGGGCGGCGTCACCTATGCCGGCACCTTCATCGACAAGGACGGCCACACCGTGATGGTGGCTATGCTGGACGGCACCGGCATGAACGCCCTGTACTTCCAGGAGATCATCGAGGGTTGAACAAACCAATAAAAAAGGACCTGCACCGCGAGGTGCAGGTCCTTTTTTATTGGCCGCAGGTTTACTTGGCGACGCCCTTTGCCGGCAGCACCACGCGCAGCAGGAATGTGCCCCGTTCCGCCAGGAACTGGCACAGGCCGCCGCGCTGCTGGGCAATGGCCTGGATGCTGCGGCAGCCGAAGCCGTGGCCCGCCGCATCGGATACCGGTACGCCATCCCGCATCACCGGCGGCGTGTCGTAGGGATTGCGTACCTCGATGAGCAGTTTGTTCAGGCGGATGCCGCAGTAGAGGTCTACCGTCCGGCGGAACTCCGGCCGCAGCGTGGACGCGGCGCGCAGGGCATTTTCCAGCGCGTTGGACAGCAGGGAGCACAGCTCCGTGTCGCTGATGGGCAGGTGGGCGGGGACCCGCGCGTCCACGTTCAGAGTAACGCCGGATTTTTCCGCCTTCTGGACGAAGGAGGAGCACAGCAGATTCACCGTCTCGTTCTCGCAGAAGCGGCGGGAGGTGATGGCCTCCACGTCGGACTGGACCTTTTGAATGTACTCCTGAGCCTGCTGGGGGCTGCCGGAGGCCAGGAGGCCGCTGATCATGTTCAGGTGGTGGCGCATGTCGTGCTGGTACACTGCCGTCTGCATCTCCGACTGGCGCAGGGAGTCCATCTCCTGCTGGGACTGCTTCAGTTCCACCTCCAGCAGGGAGCGCTGCATCTCGGCGCTGGAGCGCTTCTGACTCTGGACGTGGAAGGCGGGCAGGAACAGGACGTAGAACACCACCAGCACCGTGGGCAGGAACTCGTTGAGGGCCTGAATGCCGGAATACAGCGCATCGGAGTAGATGGTGGTGGCGTAGTCAAAAATGTAATAGCTGCAGGGAAGGCTCCCGAACAGCAGCAGGGCGGTGGGGGAGCTGGTCATGGCGCCGTAGGCCGCGGCCACGAAGTACCGGCGGAACAGGTAGAACGACCCGCTCAGCAGCACGATATACACCAGATTGCCGGCCACGGCGCTGTGGGTCAGGGCCTCCACGGCCATGCTGCCCCAGCGGGGCGGCTGGCAGCAGAGATAGGCGGTGGCGGTGCTGACGATGGCGATGCCCCAGGGCTTTTTCAGCGCCAGCACCAAAATCAGCACCAGCGGCAGATGGACGATCAGGGGGTAGATCTGCTTGACAGCCAGCTCGCCCAGCGCCAGCCAGCCCAGGAGCTGGACCACCAGAAAGCAGGGGCACAGGTACGCGATCAGACGCTTCTGGCGGGGGGTATCGCAGCCGCCGGAGATGAACACATCAAGTGCCAGCCCGTAGATCAGCACCAGAGCGTAATCGAACACGTCCAGCAGGGACGCGATATTCATGTCGGATACGGTCACAGCTCCTCCCTCTCCGCAAACAGCAGCTTCATATAGTCCTTTTGCAGCTGGGGGTACAGCAGCCGCGACACCGGCAGGTTCATGCCGGAAAACGTATGGACACCGGCGGGGGACAGCTCATCGATCTGGAGCATGTTCACAATGTAGGACCGGTGGATGCGCATGAACTCCGGCCGCACCAGCAGCAGCGGCTCGTAGTCCTTCAGAGAACCCGCCACCTCCCGCACCGTGCCGTCGGCCAGGTGGAAGTAGAGATGCTTTCCGTTGACCTCCACATAGGACAGCCGGGAAAACGGCACCCGCACCAGCGTGGAACCCGCCTTCAGGGTCAGGCCGTCCTGCGGACGCTGCTCCCGCAGCATCAGCTTGTCCAGTACGGGGAACAGCAGGCCGCCGCTGATGGGCTTGAGCAGATACTCCAGCGCCCGCACACCGTAGCTCTCGTAGGCGAAGCCCGGGGAGGACGTGAGAAACACGATGTCGGCGGCATCGTCAAAGGTACGTATCTCGCGGGCGGCGTCCATGCCGTCGATGCCGGGCATCATCACATCCAGCAGGTACAGGCTGAACCGCTCGCGCTGGGCCGCGTCCAGCATGCCGGCGGCGCTGCGGAACGTGTGATACCGCAGGGGAAAATGCCGCTCCGCCTGCCATTGCTCCAGCAGTGCCGTCAGGGCGGACAGCTCCTCCGCCTGATCATCGCAGACCGCTATATACACCGCAAACACCTCCGTTTGAATAATCGACTACGATTCTACCACAGGGAGGGGCGGTTTGAAAAGTCATGTTCTGACATTTCGTGTCGAAAAAATATACATTTCAAGGGCGCGGCCTCCTGCCGCCGGAAAAAGCTGGTAAACTGACCATGCTGAAAGCTGGAGAAAGGGGGGCGATGGGACATGACACCGTGGATCGCGTGGCTGATCGCCGCCGTCTGCGCGGCTGCTTTCGTGGCGCTCTGGTTCTGGGAGGTGCGGCGTATGCTGACCGGCCGGCAGAGCATCGTGGACAGCGCAGCCAGCCAAGTCACCGCCTTCCACCGCCGTCTGGCGCAGACCCCCGCCGATCGGGAGGCAGCCGCCGTGCTGTACCGCAGCGAGAGCATCTACTGTCAGGCAGTGGACAACTACAACCACGCGCTGCACCGGCCGTGGGTCTACATCCCGGCCCGCATCATGGGGTTCCGCAGAGCGCCGGAGGAGCCGGAGCCCGGCCCCATGGACGGGGGATCCCACGCCGAGTGACGCGGCGGGAGCAATACGTATATAACGCACTGCGGGCGCAGACCCGCGGGGCGCGATGAGAGAATCTGCAATCACAACAGGGAGGAATCAACGGATGAAGAAGAAATGGATGGGCGGTCTGCTGGCGCTGGCACTGGCGGCGCTGTGCATGCTGCCCACACAGGTACAGGCCGCCTCAACGTCCACAACGGAGAAGCATATGCACGGCGACGTGGAGTGCATCCTCTGGACGGACGAGAGAGCCCGTGAGCAGTGCGGCCCCAACAGTACAGCCAGCAACTCACTGCCCTATGTGGACTATGGCCAGCTCGGCATATACTGCCTGACCAAGGATGTGTATCTGCCGGAGGACTGGACACCCTATACCTGGTGGGGCGCCACGAACAGCCTGACGATCTGCCTGAACGGCCACACCATCAACGGCGCGGGCATCCTGGGCAAGGACGAGGCGACCTACAACGACATCACGGACCAGCAGTCCCTGACGCTGATGGACTGCACGGAGGATGCCTCCAAGCGGGGCAGCTTCGGCGTGTACAATTCCGCCGGCTCCAAAAACAGCGCCATCCTTCTGAAGCGGGGCAACAACCTGACGCTCAGCAACGTGACCCTCACCGGCATCGACTGCGCGAAGGCCGCTATCACGGTGGGCGATCGGGCTACGCTGAATCTGTGCGACGGCGCTTCCATCGAGTATAACAAGAGCACCGGCGACAAGCAGGCTACCATCGTGATCAACAAGGGCGGCACGTTCAACATGACCGGCGGCCAGATCCGCGACAACAAGGGCTATGCGGGCGGCGTTCTGAACAACGGTACCTTCAACATGACCGGCGGTTCCATCTTCAATAACGTCGGTACGGCCTATGGCGGCATCGCCACCGGCAGCGGTATTCTGAACATCGGCGGCACCGCCAAGGTCTACTATAACTATAAGGACGGCGCACCCGGCACCCAGCCGCGCAGCAATGTGTGCATGCTGGATCCCGAGAGCTATCCCATTCACGTCAGCGGCCTCCAGAGCGCGGCCAAGATCGCCCTGAACAGCTGGACGGACGGCATCGTGCAGGGCAGGGTGACGGACGAGACGCTGGGCTGCTTCTCTCTGGACGATCCCAATCTGGGCGTGCTGTATGTGGAGAACGAGCAGCTGAAGAAGCTGCCGGCCCACTACCACTGCGTCTGCGGCGCGGAGCACACGGTCAGCGGCAGCCATACCGCGGCCAACCTCCAGACCTTCACGCCCTGGGAGTCCGAGGATTCCCTGCCCACCGAGGCGGGCTACTATCACCTGACCAAGGACGTGACCCTCAGCGAGACGTGGAAGCCCAAGGAGGGCACCGTGCTGTGTACCAACGGCCACAGCATCATCGCGGGCGGCAGCTTTGATATCATCACGGTGGATTCCGACGTGACGTTCAGCCTGACCGACTGCAGCAGCAAATGGAGCGAGTACTACAACGCCAGCGCACTGATGCCGGCCAACGCCGAGACGTATCGGGGCAACGGCGTCCGCAATGACGGCACGTTCAACCTGTATATGGGCGCCATCGTCGGCTGTGTCGGCACGGACGGCGGCGGTGTGTACAACAACGGCACGTTCAACATGTACGCGGGCCGTATCTACCGCAACGGCGACCAGAGCGGCGTCGGCGTCGTTGTGGAGCACGGCGGCGGCGTTCTGAACAACGGTACCTTCAACATGTACGGCGGCAGCATCCGCAATAACGGCCGCGCGAGCAGCGTGGGCAGCAACGTGGGCGTCCGGTACGGCGGCGGCGTGTATGTGGGCACCAGCGGTACGTTCACCATGACCGGCGGCGACATCATGGGCAACAGCGTGATCACCGGCGGTCAGGGCAGTGCCATCTATGTGGACGACGGCGGCGCACTGAAGCTGGGCAAGAACGCGCAGATCTGGAACAACAATAGCGCCAGCATCATCAGACGCCTCAGCGACAGCGCAAAGATCGATATCGGCAGCCTGTCCGCCGACCGCGTTACCCAGACCGGCAACAACTTCTACACGGTGGAGAACAGCCGGTATCTGGTGTCCCCGGGCCATATCCACAAGCCGGACGGCACGGCGGACCCCACCGGCAACGATGAGACCGAGGCTATCTATGAGAAATGGACCTCCACCGATAGCCTGCCCACCACGGCGGGCGCGTGGAGACTGATGAACGACGTGACCGTCAGCAGCGGCACCGTTCTGAATGAGAACGTGACGCTGTGCCTGAACGGCCACACCATCACCGTGAAGGACGGCGCGGACTATACCTATTATGTGACCCGCAGCCACACCCTGAACATCGTGGACTGCCAGGGCAGCGGCGTCATCAACGGCGGCGGCACGGCGGCGGGCGGCCGCGCAGGCGTAAAGGTGGAGACCTACGGCACGTTCAACCTGTACGCCGGTACCATCAAGGGCTTCGGCCACGGTGTGCTGCTGGACAGAACCACTTACGGTTCTGTCACCTTCAACATGTACGGCGGCACCATCACCGGCAACCACTCCGGCGGCTTCGGCGGCGGTGTGGCGGTCCAGAAGAACGGCAAGTTCGAGATGTACGGCGGCAGCATCACCGGCAACTCCGCGGCCACCTACGGCGGCGGTATCTGCAACAGCGGCGGCAGCGTGAAGCTGGTCGGCGGCAGCATTACCGGCAACACCGCCGGTACGCAGGGCGGCGGTATTTACAACAATTCCGAGGGCAGCGTCAGCAGCAACAGCTACGCCGGTCTCCTGCTGTATCCCACCAGGGGCGGCTACAAGATCACCGTGACCGGCAATACCGTGGGCGGTGCGGCCAACAACCTGGCCACCGCCCAGACGATCATGCTGAGCAGAGAGTGGAGCAACTACTATAGTCCGACGCTGCGGAGCACCGGCAGCACCATCGGCATGACCGTGCTGGAGCCGGCCAACGGCAAGGATGTTGTCAAGGCGTACAGAGGCAGTAGCGGCGGCTACTACAACGCCGGTGATCTGAGCCGCGATCTGCCCCGCTTCACGCTGGACGACAACAAGGACGGCCAGATGGAGCTGACCACCTGGGACGGCGCGTTCGTCATCCAGCTGACCGTCTATCATAAGCACAGCATCTGCAATCTGGACAGCGCCAGCCATGACATCTCCGTGGCGGGCCACTCCGGCGAGTGCGGCGGCGAGATCGACTTCAAGGAGTGGACGGACTACGAGGCCCAGAAGGACTACGGCTCCAGGACGTTCGCATCCGGCATCCGTGTCAAAGCCACCAACTGGCTGCCCCGCACCGGCAACTGGTACCTGAGCCAGGACGTGACGCTGGAGGAGACGTGGGAGGCCAACAACAAGAGCGTGACGCTGAACCTCTGCTTCAACGGCCATACCGTCACCAGCGACAAGAGCAACACCAGCAGCTCCCTGCTGCGCGTCTGCAACGGCGCCTCGGCCAACCTGACCGACTGCGCGGCGACGCCCGGCGGCCTGCGGGGCAACAGCGCCCTGACCGCCCAGCGCGGCCTGCAGGTAAGCTGGGCGTACGTCAACCTGTATAACGGCACCATCACCGGCTTTACCACCAGCTATGGCGCGGGTGTGGCCGTGGAGCCCCGCAGCGGCGGCAGCTTCGGCCTGTACGGAAATGCAGCCATCCAGCACAATAAGTCCACCAATACGGGCAATTTGATGCAAGGTGGCAACTATTATCCTAATTCGGATCTTGAAAATGTCAGCGGTAAGAGCAGCGCCGGAGGCGGCGGTGTGGCAAACCTCGGCAAGTTTACCATGAACAGCCTGCGCAGCGACGCCATCGCCTACAACAGCGCAGCCAGATTCGGCGGCGGTCTGTACAGCTACAGTGAGGGAGGCCAGTACACGGACAGATGGACCAAGCTCCTCAACGGCGGCATCACCGGCAACACCGCCGGCGAGCAGGGCGGCGGCGTGCACGCTTCGCCCAACCATAGCGGCACAGAGCTTACGCTGGGCGGCAGCGTCAGCATTACCGGCAACACCCTGACCGATGGCACGGACGAAAACCTGTATCTGCTCGTTGATACGGAATACGGCGCTTCGGCAAAGATCTCCGTCAGCGGCCTGACCGAGGACGCGGACATCCAGGTGGTGGAGGTCGAGGGCCGCGAGGGTAAGGATTACTTCAACGGCGTGACCTACGAGACCCTGCCGCCGGAGGTGCTGGCCAGGATCACCACCAACAACGGCAGCATCTTCGCGTGGAACGAGGCCCACGACACCATCCTGCTGGTGCAGGCGGTGCCCGCAGACCTGATGCCCGTGGTGGCCGCCGAGACCACCCTGACCTACAGCGGCGAGGAGCAGACGGTGCTCACCGTGCCCGAGGGCGCGGACACCTACTACACCATGTCCGGTGAGGACAAGGCCACGGACGTGGGCGAGTACACCATCACCCTGCGCCTGAACGAGGGGTATGTGTGGCCCGACGGCACCGAGACCGACAAGACCATCCAGTGGAAGATCCAGCCCATGAAGGTGAAGGCCCCCGCGGCCGTCACCGGCCTCATCTATAACGGCGAGACCCGGACCGGCGTGGCCGCCGGTGAGGGCTACACGCTGGAGGGCGAGTTCAAGGCGGTCAACGCCGGTGAGTACACCGCTGTGGCCAAGCTGACGAACACCGCCAACTATCAGTGGGACGACGGCACCACCGAGGATAAGACCATCGTGTGGAGCATCGGCGAGAAGACCCCTGCGGTCAGCGACTTCGCTGTGACCTATCCCCGGAGCGAGGAGCTGGTCTATAACGGAAACGCCAAGAAAGTGACCGCAAAGCTGAGCGACAGCTATCCCACGCAGGATATCACGCTGACCGTGGTCTACACGAATGCCGACGGCATCGCGGTGGAAGAGCCCACCAATGCCGGTACCTACACGGTGAAGCTGCGCGTCTCCGGCAGCAGCAACTTCGCCGCGGCGGAGCTGGCGCTGGACGATTTGACGATCGTACCCATGGGCCAGGAGCTGTCCTTCGCGGAGACGAGGGTGGATCTGACCTACGATCCCGCCAGCACCAGCTATACCCAGACTGTCAGCGGCGCCAAGGGCCCCGTGGTCTATCGCGGCAGCGATGACACCGTGGCGGCGGTGGATGCCGCCACCGGCGAGGTCACCATCCGCAAGGCCGGTACCGTGGTCATCACCGCGATGTCGGACGACAGCAACCATAACTTTGCACGCTCCTCCGCCACCTATACGCTGGTCATCCAGAAGGCGGCGCAGGATGCACCTGCCGGTCTGGAGAGCACCGCGCCCTCCTCCATCGGCGGCACCGACGGTACCATCACCGGCGTGACCTCCGCCATGGAGTACAGCGCCGATGGTGTGAACTACGTCACCTGCCCCGACGGGACTCTGGCCGGTCTGAACAGCGGCATCTATCAGGTGCGCTTCAAGGAGACTGACACCCACAGGGCCGGTGCGGCTCTGGATGTGACGGTGCCTGTCCACCAGCATACCTTCGACCAGAAGGCGGAGAGCCAGCAGTACCGCAAGGCCGACGCTACCTGCCTGTCTCCGGCGCTCTATTACAAGTCCTGTGCCTGCGGCGTCTCCAGTGAGGGCACTGCCGGCGAGGCCATCTTCGAGGTGGGCCAGAAGCTGGAGCACGACTTCCAGTGGAAGGCCTACGACGACGATTATCACGTCAAGCAGTGCCGGAACGGCTGCGATGAGTGGGATATGACCACCAGAGAGGCCCACGTCTATGACGGTCTGGAGGGCACAGAGTGCCTGACCTGCGGCCATGACCGCACCGTGAACTACTCCACCGTGTCCTTCGAGGTCAACGAGACCGAGTACGGCATGGTGACGCCCGTGCAGGCGGTCAGCCGCGTGCCGGAGGGGGCGGATCTGACTGTCAGCGGCAGCACCGTTACCGTCAAGGGCGTGACGGTGGCCGCAGTGGCCAGCGCCAACACCGCCCAGTACACCTACGCCTTCGAGAAGTGGAGCACGCCTAACGGCACCTACACCGTGACGGATGACACCACCATTACCGCCATCTTCAGCCGGACCGTCAACCAGTACACGGTGGCCTGGAACGCCCAGGGCGGCAGCCTGACCGGCAGCTGCACCGATGGCACTGTGGACTACGGCACCGCCATTCAGGCGCCCGGCGCGGACAAGGAGACGGACGAGGACAACAGCTACGTGTTCCTGGGCTGGAGCACCACGCCCAACGGTGCGGTGGAGGATGTGGCCGAGACCGTGACCGGCAACGTCACCTACTATGCCCAGTACGAGGTGCAGCCCCACGTCTGGACCGAGGATTGGGACAGCGACGACACGTATCACTGGCACACCTGCACGGTGGACGGCTGCGGCTATACCAAGGACAAGGCCGAGCACGACTACACCGATGCGGATGATACCACCTGCGATACCTGCGGCTACCAGCGCACTCTGCCGGATATCACCGGCACGGTGGCCATCAACGGCAAGCTGGAGCGCGGCGAGACCCTGACTGCCGAGACCAGCGGCATGCCCAACGCTGACCTGCGCTACCAGTGGCTGCGGAACGGCCAGCCCATCGAGGGCGCCGATGAGGCTGCCTACGAACTGACCGGCGAGGACATCGGCAAGACCATCTCCGTGCGCATCACGGCGAAGGGCTATGCCGGTACTATCGAGACCGAGGCCGAGGGTACGGTGACGGTGTACTACTCCGTCAGCTACGATACCGAGGTGGGCGGCACTCTGGCCATGGATCGTGCCGAGGGCGGTAAGAACTACACCCTGCGCTCCGACTGGGACAGCATGGGCTTCCGGGCTCCCGACAAGAAGACGTTCGACAAGTGGATCATCGACGGCGTGGCCTACGAGGCCGGCACCACCTACGTGGTGGAGCACGATGTCAGCGTGACGCCGCTGTGGAAGGACGTTAAGAGCGATGACGATGACGGTCCCAAGCCGCCTGTGCCTACGCCGGACGATCCCGTCAAGCCGCCTGTGCCTACGCCGGACGATAAGCGGCACAACCACAAGGGCAACGGCACCAATAACGGCGCCAACGGCGCGGCCCAGTCGCCCAAGACCTTCGACGCCGGTATCGCCGCCTATGCGGCCGCGGCTGTGCTGAGCCTCAGCGGTGCTGCGGGCCTGCGCCGCCGGAAGAAGTCCGGTAAGTAACGCTTTTTCTGCTGCTCCGCCTGTTGGGGGGTATAACGAGCGGAGTCTTGCCCATGGGGGAAGAAAAGAGACGCGGCCTTTGGCCGCGTCTCTTGCGTTTTGCTGGGATGTGCCGCGCCGGGCGCCGCTGCGGACGCGCCGCTTTGACGCGGGACGCCGCGCACAAGGCGCGGCATCCCGCGGGAGGGCCTGCGTGCGGTACAGATGAAAGAGGGGAGACAGCGGATGTGCTGTCTCCCCTCTTTTGCTGTATGTTACTGCTTCCGTGCGGTGAGATAGTCGTCCCCGGGCCGCCAGAAGGGGCAGCTGCCGGTGTCCGACGCCAGGAAGCGGGCCATCTCGTCCTCATCCAGGTCCATGTCGCACACGTAGTCATCGTATTCCTCGTCATAGAGGTAGAACACGCAGGATTCACACTTGTCCATTTACACATCCTCCACCAGGCGATAGTGGTCGAACTTGCAGTGGGTGTAATACAGCAGGGTGGCGGCGCTGCATACGAACCATCCGGCGGGGTAGCTCAGAGCGATGGGCACGATCTCGTTGGAGATGTAGTTGGCCATGACATACAGGTAGATCTGGCGGAATACCACGAAGGAGCCCAGCATGATGAACATGGGCATACGGCTGTTGCCCGCGCCCCGCAGTGCGCCGGAGTAGATCTGGTTGATGCAGAAGAAGAAGTAGAACGGCGACAGCAGCCGCAGCAGCAGCGCGCCGTAGGACACCACCTCGGCCTTACTGTTGAAGAAGGAGGTGAGGCCCGGCGCCAGCAGCAGCACCGGCACCAGCAGCACGGCGGTGACGGCGAAGGACAGCAGCAGCGCACGGCGCACGCCGCCCTTGGCACGCGCCACGTTGCCCACACCCAGATTCTGGCCCACAAAGGTGGTGGAGGCCATGGACAGAGACTGCACCGGCAGGATCACCAGCTGGTCAACCTTGGTGTAGGCCGTCCAGCCGGACATGCAGTCCGCGCCGAAGTGGTTGATGTAGCCCTGCACGAACACGTTGGAGAAGGCGGTGATGGCCATCTGCAGCGCGGCGGGGATGCCCACCGACACGATCTTTTTCAGCATGTCCCAGTGGAACCGCAGCTTCCGCAGTTCCAGCCGGATGCTGCCGTCGTAGCGCATCAGCACGATCATGGTCAGTATGGCGGATACCGCCTGAGCAATGATGGTGGCGTAGGCGCCCTCCACGCCCATGCCGAATTGCAGCACAAACAGCAGGTCCAGCGCCGTGTTCACCACGGCGGACACTACCAGAAAGTAGAAGGGGCGGCGGGAGTCGCCGGCAGCCTGCAGGATGCCGGAGCCCATGTTGTACAGCAGCAGGCCCATGATGCCCGCGAAATAGATGGTCAGGTACGTGGCCTGGTCCGGCGCCACCTCCGCGGGGGTCTTCATCAGGTCCAGCATCAGCGGCGTCATGGCGATGCCCGCGCCGGTGAAAACCACGCCCAGCAGCAGCGTCAGGAGAATGGCGGTGTGTACCGCCTGATGTACCTTTTCCGGCCGGTGCGCACCGTAATACTGGCTGATGACCACGCCGGCGCCGCTGGACATTCCCAGAAAGAAGCCGATGAGGGTGTTGATAATGGGCCCCACGGTGCCCACGGCGGAGAACGCCTCATTGCTGACGAAATTGCCCACCACCCAGGTGTCCACCATGTTGTAAAGCTGCTGGAACAGGTTGCCTGCCAGCAGCGGCAGGGCGAAGCGGATCAGGTGTCCCGTGGTGCTGCCCTGGGTCATGTCCACGTCGTACCGGGCGGCATGGGGCTTGTGGTGATGGAAAGGGAAGTGCAGGTGATGCTGCATGAGGATCTATCTCTCTTTCGTAAAATCTTTTGTAAAATCTGATGTTAAATCTATCATAACACTGGTGATTCCCGTTTTCAACGGGGAATATGTACAAGAAATTCCTCGATCTCCGCAGGACGCATGATGGACACCTCATAAGCCGTGCGGTCCGTCAGGACGCCGTTGTCATTTTTGGTGTAGACACGACTCTGGACGCGGCCCTCCACGGTGAGGCGCTGGCCGGTGCGCATGTCCGCCGCCTGAGCCGCCACCGCGCCCCAGGCGATGCACGGCAGGTAGTCCGCCCGTCCGTACCGGCGGTTCACCGCCAGGATGATGTCACAGATCTCGCGGCCCAGCGGCGTCCGCCGCAGCGTGGGTGTCCTGCACAATATGCCGGACAGCTGGATCTGGTTGAAGGGGCTCTCGCCGCCCAGGGTCAGCTGGTGGGCGAACACGGAGATCACCAGGCGGCTGCCCTGACCGCTTTTGTTGTTGAAGGACCGCAGCTGACCGATGACGGTAACGGTGGCCCCAGCCGCCACCGGTACGGCATGGAGCAGCGTCTGGGGCACAATGACCGGCAGGCGGTCTGCCTGCCCTGACAGGCGCATCACCGCCAGCGTAAACTTGTAGAAGGCGCAGCCGTGGTTGACGTGGGACAGGGCGGGCACGTCCTCCACCTGCCCGCATAGATGGACGCGGTTGTAGTTCAGTTCCATATCGAACACCTCGTTTGTTGAGATGTCCCACCCTATGCCGCCGAATGCGGAAAGATGCCTCTTTTCAAACGATGGAAACCGTGGCATAATAGAGCGGAAGGAGAGTGATCCCATGCGCTACAAAGGCAAGGTCTACCGGCCGCCCAGCGAGGCGTACAGCCTCATCGTGCAGGTGACCTACGGGTGCAGCCACAACCGCTGCGCCTTCTGTGAAATGTACGACGACAAGCATTTTTCCATGCGTCCCATGCAGGAGATACGGGAGGATTTCGAGCTGGCCCGCCGCGTCTACCACCGGGTGGACCGGGTCTTTCTGGCCGATGGCGACGCCCTGATGCGCCGCACGGAGGACCTGGTGGAGATACTGGGGCTGGTGTACGGCCTGTTCCCCGAGTGTGAGCGGGTCACGTGCTACGCCTCCCCGGCCAGCTTGCAGGTGAAGAGCGAGGACGACCTGCGCCTGCTGCGGCAGAAGGGACTGAAAATGGTATACATGGGGCTGGAGTCCGGCTGCGACGCGGTACTGGAGCGGATGCGCAAGGGCCACACCGCCGCAGCCATCGTGGCGGCGGGGCAGAAGGCCAAACGCTGCGGTCTGACACTGTCCGTGACGGCCATCTCCGGTCTTGGCAGTGTGGAGCTGTGGCAGCAGCATGCGCTGGACACCGCCAGAGCCGTCAGCGAGATGAAGCCCGACTATCTGGGGCTGCTGACGCTGATGGTGCCCCACGGCACGCCGCTGGAGGGCTGGGTCAAGGACGGCAGCTTTACGGTGCTGGGCCCGCTGGAGGTGCTGAAGGAGACGGAGCTGTTTTTGCAGCACGTGGACAGCGAGGGAACCGTGTTCCGCGCCAACCATGCCAGCAACTATCTGACGCTGAAGGGCACTCTCAACGGCGACC
>ERZ827043.2239-NODE-2239-length-17013-cov-13.115049_pt1 | contig 17013 bp, 16 predicted proteins | sample MGYA00519923_ERZ827043 | MGnify/ENA primary metagenome ERZ827043 (study PRJEB31778, sample SAMEA3449251) | human gut metagenome | biome: human gut; feature: human-associated habitat; material: faeces | place: United Kingdom | collected 2010/2012 ...
CTGGCGGGTGCCGGGAACTGCCGCTGCCCGAAGAAGAAATGCAGAACTTCCGGCAACTGGTGCAGCCGCTATACCGGAAATACTGTGCCGACTATCTGCCGCTGGTGGAGGAGATACAGGCAGAGTGACAACAGAGAAAGGGACGCTTCCAACTGCTGAAAATACAGTTTTCCTCAGCCACGGCAAAAACCGGCTCCGCCGTCTCTGCCGAAAGTGCGTATGCCTGTACCGCGCCGCCTGCCAGCAGGGAAAGAGCCATCACAGCCGTCATGCAAACAGAAACCGTCTTTTTCATAGTATTGTCTCATCTTCTTAACACGTGTGGGTTCGACCCCCACCACCGGCATAGTGAAAGCAGTCTGAGATGAAAATTTCGGGCTGCTTTTCTTTTTACATTCCCGCTTTATATTTTTGTGTTTTCGGGGAAAATGCTGACGATGGCATTGGCAGAAGACACCTTGCTGGAAAAATCTAGATGGGTGTAGATATTGCTGGTTGTGCTGATGTCACTGTGACCAAGCCACTCCTGGATTTCCTTCAGGCTCACGCCATTGGCATAGAGCAGCCTGGCACATTGCTTGCAAGCACCGGCTCCCTTGCGAAAACCGGTGCTTTTTTGCAGTTGCACTTTTCCCGGGAGATTATTATACTTATAAAAAAGGCCGGGTGCTACAAAGACAGGAGGGAAAGCGTATGGCACGGAACAAAACCGCGCAGGGCGGTATATCCCTGCGCCGCAAGGTCACGGCATGGCTTGCCGCGATTTTGCTGGTCACCATGCTTTCCACTGGCATTGCTACCATGGCAGGTCAGTGGACGGTACGCTCCTTTGATAGGCTGCTGGCCGACAACGCCGTCTGCTACACGGTGCAGAACGCCCTCAAGGACGAAGCACAGGCCTTTGCACGCTATGTGCGTCAGCCTACTTCTGAAACGGAGCAGGCCTATGCCGCTGCCTGCGCTGCTGCCGAGCAGAGCCTTGCGGCCCTGCCCTTCGATTACGTCCGCATCGGTGAAGAGCGCTATGCCCGTACATGGAACCTTTTGCAAGGGTATGCGGGCTACCGGCAGGAGCGGGATGCCTTTTTACAGCTTTCCCCATCGGCAGATACCTACATTGAACAGATGTACCATGTGATGGCGCTGCAAGACTACCTTGCCGAGTATGCGCTGCGGCTGACGCAGGCCACGCTGGAGCAGGAAAACACCCTTTACAGTAGCACAGCAACCCGCATCCGGCATCTGCCGTGGCTGTATCTGGGGCTGTTCCTGACGGCAGCCGCGCTGATGCTGCTGCTCATCCGGGTGCTGAGCCGCGCGGTGGTGCGTCCGCTGCTGCGGTTGGCACAGGCCTCCCGCAGCATTGCCGAGGGGGATCTTTCAAGCTCGGATCTTCCGGTGAAAAGCAACGACGAAGTGGGGCGGCTGACGGGAACCTTTAACCAGATGAAGCACGCCATGGCGCAGCAACTGACCACGCAGCAGGCCTTGCACCGGGAAGAGGTGCGGAACCTTGCACTGGAAAAAGATCTGGAGCACACCCGGCTGGAGGTGCTTAAAAGTCAGGTGAATCCGCATTTTCTGTTCAACACCCTGAACATGATCTCCTGCATGGCGCGGCTGGAGGATGCTTCCACCACCGACCAGATGATCGTGCATCTGGGCAATTTGTTCCGGCACAATCTGCGCACCAAGCGCCAGCAGATCACGCTGGAGGAGGAACTGGACGGGCTGGAGGATTACATTTATTTGCAGCAGATGCGGTTCGATGGACGCATTACCGTAGAAAAAAGCATTCAGGTGCAGCCTGCGGCGGTTTTAGTGCCGTCCTTTATGCTGCAGCCGGTGGTGGAAAACGCTTACTCGCACGGGCTCAAGTCCCGCGAGGAAGGCGGACGCATCCTGCTGCGGGCATGGATGCAGGGCAAGGTGCTGGTGCTCACAGTTGCAGACAACGGCAAGGGAATGAACAAAGAGGAGCTGGACGCTGTGCAGGCCAAAATCGCTCAGAGCGAGCAGACCGGACGCAGCATTGGTCTTGGAAACATTTCCCGCCGTATCGGGATGCTGTATCCGGGCGGAAAAATGCAGATATACAGCCGCGCAGACTGCGGTACTGTGGTGCGGTTTGAGCTCCCGCAGACGCAGCAGCCGGAAGAAAAGGAGGAGACGCTTTCGTGAAGTGCAAATTGCTGGTGGCAGAGGATGAATTGATCGAGCGCAAGGTGCTGTGCAGGGCCTTGCAGAAGTATCTGGGAGATCTGATCTGCCTGTATGAAGCAAAAAACGGCAGAGAGGCTCTGGAAATTTTTGCCCGCGAAGCGCCTCAGGTGGCTGTGCTGGACATTGAAATGCCGGGTCTCACCGGGCTGGAGGTGGCGCGCAAGATCCGAGAAACAGACAGAAATTGCGCCATCCTGTTCCTGACCGGCTATGATAAGTTCGACTACGCACGGCAGGCAATCTCTGTACGGGCGATGGACTATCTGCTCAAGCCTTACAACGAGCAGGAACTGGTATTCGCGGTGGAGGATGCCATCCGGCAGGTGTCGGTGCCGCTGTCTGCCCGCCCGGCACAGCCCCCTGCGCCTGAACAGCCTGTCCGCCGGGAAGAGGACGAGGATATGCGTACCGCCATCATCCGTGCCGAGATCAGCCGCTTCATCGACGCCCACTATAGGGAGGATATCTCCATGCAGGATGCTGCCGCTGCGCTGCGCTACTCGGACGCCTACTTCTGCAAGCTGTTCAAGCAGTGCTTTAAGGTAAACTTTTCGGCCTACCTGAACGAATACCGGGTGGACAAGGCGCGCCAGCTGATTTTGGACCCGCGCCTGAGCCTGAAGGACATCGGTGCTGCTGTGGGTTACAGCGACGCCAACTATTTTACAAGGGTGTTCAAGCGCCTGACCGGCCAGACCCCTTCGGAATACCGCGTAGCCGCAGCGGAAAAAGCGGCACAAGGATAAATCGGATCCAAAAGAAGCTCTCGTTCTTTCCTGCCTGTGAACAGGAGAGGAACGGGTGCTTTTTTGTTTTTGCCAGTTTTTTTCGTCCCAAAAACACAAAAATTGTACTTGGATACAACAAAGACAAAATCGTACTGCGTTTCGCAAAATAATCCGGTTTCGCAAAAATGAACGAGTTGTTAAAATATAATCATAGAAAAAACGCGAAAAGAGAGGATGCCATTCATGAAGAGAAGAACGTTTCTGTCGCTGATGGGCGCAGCGGCACTGACCAGCAGCATGATGCTTACCGGCTGCGGTGCCGGCTCCGGTGACGACCGCAAGATCGTGCGCATCGGCCATGTGCAGTCCCAGACCCACCCGGATCATCTGGGACTGGAAGCCTTTGCCAACTACATCAACGAGAAGCTGGGCGACAAGTACCGCGTGGAGGTGTACCCCAGCGAGCTGCTGGGCTCCCAGACCGAAATGGTGCAGCTGACCCAGACCGGTGCCATCGACTTTGTGGTGGCATCCACTGCCATCATGGAGACCTTCAGTGCCAAATACCAAATCTTCAACCTGCCTTACCTGTTCTCCAGCGTAGAAGCCTACCACGAGGCAATGGACGACCCCGAGGTGACGGACCCCATTTTCAAGACCACTTCCAAGGCCGGTCTAGAAACGGTGGCATGGCTGGATGCCGGCACCCGCAACTTCTACACCATCAAGACCCCCATCAACCAGCCCTCCGACCTGAAGGGTCTGAAGATCCGCGTGCAGCAGTCGCCCACCAACGTGGAAATGATGCGTCTGCTGGGCGGCACCGCTACGCCCATGGGCTTCGGCGATGTGTACACCGCACTGCAGGCCGGTATTCTGGATGGTGCCGAGAACAACGAGCTGGCTCTGACCGATAACGGTCACGGCGATATCTGCAAGTATTACTCCTACGATATGCACCAGATGGTGCCGGATCTGCTGGTTGCAAACTACGCCTTCCTGAACGAACTCAGCGACGAGGAGCGCGCGATCTTTGAAGAGGGCTTCCAGATCGTGAAGAGCACCGAGCAGGACGCCTGGGAGGATGCTGTGGCTGAGGCGAAAGATAAGGCCGAGAATGAGCAGCACGTCAACTTTATTTACCCGGACACTGCACCGTTTCAGGAGGCTATGGCTCCCCTGCACGATTCCGTGCTGGCAGCAAACCCGGAATTGCAGCCCATTTATGACCTGATCCAGCAGCACAACGCTGCCCATACTGCGGACTGAGGAGGAGCATCATGGAAAAACTGAGAAATACCCTGAACAAGATGCTCAACCTGCTGGCAGGTCTGAGCATGACGGTCATGGTGGTGCTGACCACCTATCAGGTCATCGTGCGTTATATCTTCAACTCTCCCTCCACATGGTCGGAGGAACTGGTGGGTTATCTGTTCGGCTGGAGCACCATGCTGGGTGCCACCATCGTCTCCGGCGAGCGCGGCCACATGAACATTCCCGTGCTGGTGGACCGGTTCAACCCCACCATGCGCAAGGCGTTCCACATCTTTGCTGAGGTCATCGCTTTCATCTTCTCTGCGACCATTCTGGTGTTCGGCGGTTTTCAGGTGTCCCAGCTGGCTATGGGACAGCAGACCTCCTCGCTGGGCGTTGCCGTGGGTGTGTTCTACTGGGTCATGCCCATCTGCGGCGTGATCATTCTGGTGTATTCCGTGCTGAACATTATCGGTATCGCCAACGGCTCCATCTGCCTGGATACCCCGGAAGATGCAGACTTTGCAAAAGTGGAAGCCGAAATGGCTGCCGATGCTGACAAGGAAAACAAGGAGGACTAAGCTGTGGCAATTCAAGCGTTACTCGTAATTCTGGCAGTGCTGCTGGTGCTGCTGTTCCTCGGCGTGCCCATCTCGTACGCCATTGCAATCTCTTCTCTGACTGCCATCCTTTCTTCCATCGACCTGAACGTGGCCGTGCTGACCGCTGCCCAGCGCACCTTTGTGGGCATGAGCAAGTTCAGCCTGACTGCCATCCCGTTCTTTATTCTGGCCGGTAACATCATGAATCAGGGCGGCATCGCCAAGCGTCTGGTGGATTTTGTCATGGCCATTCTGGGCAAGATGCCCGGCGCACTGCTGGTGACCAACATCGGCACCAACGCTCTGTTCGGTGCCATCTCCGGCTCTGCATCTGCTGCGGCTGCTGCTGTTGGCTCTATGATCCGCGACGGTGCCGACGAGCAGGGCTACGACCCCGCCGTGACCGCTGCCACCAACGCCGCTTCCTCCTGCTCCGGTTTGCTGATCCCGCCGTCCAACGCGCTGATCACCTACTCGCTGGCGTCCGGCGGCACCTCTGTGGCTGCGCTGTTCATGGCCGGTTACATTCCCGGCATCATCTGGGCGCTGTGCTGCTGCGTGGTGGGCGTGCTGCTGGCGGTCAAGCTGGGCTATAAAGGCACCCCCGGCAAGTTTGACTGGAAAAATCTCGGCATCTGTACCCTGCGCGCCCTGCCTTCGCTCTCCCTGATCATCGTGGTCATCGGCGGCATCATCGGCGGTGTGTTCTCTGCCACCGAAGGCTCTGCCATTGCCGTTGCCTATGCGCTGATCCTTGCTTTCTGCTACCGCTCCATCAACCTGAAGAGCCTGTGGAAGATCATCGTGGACTCTGCCAAGATGTCCGGCATGGTGGTGTTCCTTGTAGGCGTTTCCAACATTCTGGGCTGGGTCATGGCCTTTTTGCAGATCCCGGATGCGGTTGCAGCAGTCCTGCTGAGCCTGACCAGCAATAAGTACATCATCCTGCTCATCATGAACGTGATCCTGCTGGTGTCCGGCACCTTTATGGATGTGACCCCGGCCATCCTGATCTTCACCCCGCTGTTCCTGCCCATCTGCCAGAGCTTTGGCATGAGCACCATCCAGTTCGGTCTGATCCTCGTGTATAACCTGTGCATCGGCAACATCACCCCGCCTGTGGGCAACGCACTGTTCGTGGGCATCAAGGTGGGCCGCACCTCGCTTTCCAAGGTCATGCCGTACATGCTTATGTACTATGTGGCCATCATCGGCGGCCTGCTGCTGGTCACCTTTATCCCGGCAGTGTCTACCGCACTGCCGCAGGCAATGGGCCTGATGTAACTGAGACATTCCCTTCTCCTTCTTATAAAAGGCGGTACCTGCTTTGCGGCGGGCACCGCCTTTTCTTGTCTCTTGCACAAAGGCAGTCTTGTGCGCTATACTATCTGCAAAGGGAGGGAGACACCATGCGCAGACGGACTTTTTTAGCCGGGCTGGGCTTTGCAGCCTTGCAGCTGGCAGGCTGTGCCGCAAAGCTGCAGACCACACCGGACTATGTGCTGACCTATGCCGACAACCAGCCCGCCGGGTACCCCACTACGCAGGGCGCGCAGTATTTTGCAGACCTTGTGCAGCAGCAGACCGGGGGCAAGGTGGTCATTCAGGTCAAGGCGAACGGCGAGTACGGCTCGGAACAGCAGGTGTGGGAACAGCTTGCCATTGGCGGCGTAGATTTTGCCCGTGTGTCACTCTCGGTGGCCACGGACGATCTGCCCCGGCTCAACGTGCTGCTGCTGCCGTATCTCTACCGGGATGCCGACCACATGTGGCGCGTGCTGGACGGCAGCATCGGGGCTGAGTTTTTGCAGGACTTTACCGCACAGGGACGGGTAGGCCTGAGCTGGTACGACGCGGGTGCCCGCTCGTTTTATGCCCGTCAGCCGGTGCGCAGCCTGAACGATTTACAGGGCAAGACCATCCGCGTGCAGAATTCGCAGATCGTGATCGACATGATCCGCCTGCTGGGTGCAGTGCCGGAGACCACGGCGTACAGCGACGTCTACTCAGCGCTTGAGACCGGGCAGATCGATGCCGCCGAAAACAACTGGCCGGCCTACTATTCCATGGAGCACTACAAGGTGGCACGGTACTACATGGCCGATGAGCACAGCCGCGTACCGGAGGTGCAGTTGGCTTCCGGCCGCACATGGGATGCACTGCCGGAGGAATACCGGCAGACCCTGCAAGCGTGCGCCCGGGCATCGGCGCAGTATGAGCGCCAGCTCTGGGCACAGGAGGAAACCGCTGCCCGAAAAGCGGCATTGGCTGGCGGGTGCCGGGAACTGCCGCTGCCCGAAGAAGAAATGCAGAACTTCCGGCAACTGGTGCAGCCGCTATACCGGAAATACTGTGCCGACTATCTGCCGCTGGTGGAGGAGATACAGGCAGAGTGACAACAGAGAAAGGGACGCTTCCAACTGCTGAAAATACAGTTTTCCTCAGCCACGGCAAAAACCGGCTCCGCCGTCTCTGCCGAAAGTGCGTATGCCTGTACCGCGCCGCCTGCCAGCAGGGAAAGAGCCATCACAGCCGTCATGCAAACAGAAACCGTCTTTTTCATAGTATTGTCTCATCTTCTTAACACGTGTGGGTTCGACCCCCACCACCGGCATAGTGAAAGCAGTCTGAGATGAAAATTTCGGGCTGCTTTTCTTTTTAATTTTTCCCTTGTCCATCAGGAACGCCGGGAACTGAAATGCTGCAAAACTCAGCGGCGGGGCTGACTGTTTTAACTACTGTTTAAGACTTTGTGCTTTTCTGTTCATAAACTTCTGGTATCCTGTACACAACGAAACGAGAAAGAGGAAGCTTTATGAACGCCGAACTCACCTTCCTGACCGCCCTGCAATCCCTGCACAGCCCCATGCTGGATGGAAGCATGGGGCTTATTACCCGTCTGGGAGACTCCGGTGTTCTCTGGGTGACGCTGACAGCGCTGCTGCTGGTGTTCCGCAAAACGCGGCGGGTCGGCTGCGTGCTGGCAGCGGCGCTCCTCATCGACGCTGTCCTCTGCAATCTTCTTCTCAAGCCGCTGGTGGCCCGCGTCCGTCCATGCGACATCCTCACGGAGGTACAGCTGCTTATCCCGCACCCGGACGATTTCTCCTTCCCTTCGGGCCATACGGCGGCGTCCTTCGCCTCGGTGACAGCCCTCTGGCTGGCCGGGAAAAAGCAGTGGGCGATGGCGGCTCTGCCGGTAGGTGTTCTCATCGCATTCTCGCGGATGTACCTCTGTGTCCATTACCCGACGGATATTCTGGGTGGTGTCATTTTGGGAGCTGCTTGTGGATGGGCGGGAGCATGGCTCGTAAAGAAAGCAGAGCGACGAATGGCCATCCCGCGGAGCTAAAAAAGAAGAAGAGACCGCTGTGCAGCAGCTTGCTGTACCGCGGTCTCTTTTGTTATGAGGCAGACCCGCTTATCTGAGGGAACATCCCGGTTTTCCGCAAAAGCCCAAAAGACATGCAGGCAACTCAATGCATCCCCCAAAATTTGGCCTCGAAAAAAGAAAAGCACCGTACTTCATGCGAAGTACAGTGCTTTTTTGGTGGAGAATAGCGGGATCGAACCGCTGACCTCTTGCATGCCATGCAAGCGCTCTCCCAGCTGAGCTAATCCCCCATAGCTGGCGTGCCATTCCTGACGACGCATATTATTATACCAGCCAAAAGGAGAGTTGTCAATAACTTTTTTATTTTTTGTGAGCGACGCTGCGGCGGGTGCTGCGCTTGTAGTAGAACAGGTACTGCTGTACGATGCCAGCCTGCTGACCATAGGAAGGAAAAGGGTCGCGGCCGCCGAATTCCTCATCAATGAGTCGTTGTATCCAAACATCAATGGGAGCCATCGCGGTACGGCCATAGCCAAAGAGGCAGACGCAGTTTGCTACCTTTTTGCCGACGCCGTCCAGCTCGAGGAGGCGGGAAAAGAGAGCGTCGTCGGGCAGCGCTGCCAGAGCACCGAGGTCGAGTGTGCCGCTGGAAGCCTGTGCGGCAGCGTTCTGGATGTAACGGGTGCGGTAGCCCAGACCACAGCCCATCAGCTGCGCTCCAGAGAGGCCGCAGAGCTGCTGCGGGGTGGGGAAGAGGAAGACTTCATCGCCTTCGGCACTGAGCGGTTCGCCGCAGCACCGGGCAAGGCGTTCTACGGCGGTGCGGATGGCCGGAATGCTTTTGCGCTGGGAGATAAGAAAGGTGATGAGCATTTCCCATGGATCCTGATGCAGGATTCGGATGCCCTGCCCGAAATCGAGCGATTTGTCCAGATAGCTGCTCTGTCCCGCCAAGCTGCACCGCAGCGCGGCATAGTTCCGGCCCAAATCAAAGTAGTTGGCCCAGCACTCCCAATCTGAGCCATACCATGCAGCGTCGTATTGCCCAGCGCCCAGCGGAGTCAGATAAAGGAGTGCGCCGCCGGAAAGAAAACGGTAGCGCCCGTCGGCCAGTTTCTGCGGCCGGAAGCACTGGCCGCTTTCGATGATCTTGTCGAGGTCAAAGTCGTCCTGGATGGTGACGAGCTGATGGGTAAGGGGAACGGTATGCATGGAAAACTCCTTTTTGGAAAAATTGTGGCGATGCCCGATTCGAGGTGGAAACTGATTTCTATCCGTACCCTTTGCGGGGAGGGCAACCTTGATGCTGAAAAGATCGGCGTGGTTGTGACAATTTCTATCTACGCCCTCGGTGAAGAGGACGACTTGGTTACGCCTTTGAGAACCGCGATATGATTATTATGTTATTCTATCCACACCCCTCAAATAGGAGCGACTTCAAGTTGAAGAATGCACCGGGGAACACAAATTGATTTTAACCAACGTCTTTAAGAGACGGAATTGTAGGTCAAAATACTCGGTTCCTTAGAGAGCGCATGGCAACAACTTAATAAGAGTTTACCATATTTTTGTGTCGATTTCTACCTGCGCCCTCCGCGAGGAGGGCGACCGAGCACACTGTTGTACTTGTCTGCTCCTGCGTTATTTCTATCCACGCCCTCCGCGAGGAGGGCGACGTAATGCAGTTCGCCGCTTTTCCCGGTGCCGGAATTTCTATCCACGCCCTCCGTGAGGAGGGCGACGCGAGTGCATCGTCGACATCGACAGCACCGCCGAATTTCTATCCACGCCCTCCGCGAGGAGGGCGACCTCGACAACGTGACCAAGGGCGAGGCAAAGGTCGTATTTCTATCCACGCCCTCCGCGAGGAGGGCGACTGACAGCCGTTGAAGCTGGAACCGGCTCCAATGTATTTCTATCCACGCCCTCCGCGAGGAGGGCGACGCACGGGCTGCAGGCCGGAGATGTCCAGGTTGAGATTTCTATCCACGCCCTCCGCGAGGAGGGCGACCACGAATGGAGCTAGAAGCATACGGCCACAGCAAAATTTCTATCCACGCCCTCCGCGAGGAGGGCGACGTCAAGGCTTCCGTCCACCTCCAAACCGCGTATATTTCTATCCACGCCCTCCGCGAGGAGGGCGACCCGCCGCGCTCGTGCATTTCGCCGCCCTCGCGGTAATTTCTATCCACGCCCTCCGCGAGGAGGGCGACCCCGAGCCAGACAGTTGCGATTGCGAATTTGTTGTATTTCTATCCACGCCCTCCGCGAGGAGGGCGACGGAGCTGCACAGCTTCCGACAGGGGCAGTCCGAGATTTCTATCCACGCCCTCCGCGAGGAGGGCGACTCCGGTATGCGGTCCGGTGCGTTAAATCGGAGCAATTTCTATCCACGCCCTCCGCGAGGAGGGCGACTTGTCAGCCTCAACATCAAAGCTGCCCCAGACCTCCAATTTCTATCCCCGCCCTCCGCGAGGAGGGCGACCATGACCCCGTTTGGCCCTGCGGAGGACATCGAGATTTCTATCCCCGCCCTCCGCGAGGAGGGCGACGTGCTACCTGATGGATGGGAGGTGGACGACCCTTATTTCTATCCCCGCCCTCCGCGAGGAGGGCGACCCGCTGCACAGTATGCAGCGGGGGAAGAGTGGAGCATTTCTATCCCCGCCCTCCGCGAGGAGGGCGACGTGGATTTTTTTGGGGGATAATCGTAGGCAAAAGTATTTCTATCCACGCCCTCCGCGAGGAGGGCGACAGATCGACCGAGAGGCTGTTGTTCCTGTCCTCATGATTTCTATCCACGCCCTCCGCGAGGAGGGCGACCGAGGGCGGCGAGTATAGCCGTGCGGGCGAGTGGATTTCTATCCACGCCCTCCGCGAGGAGGGCGACGGGCGCGGACTGAGGGCTTCTCGATGACCGAAGAATTTCTATCCACGCCCTCCGCGAGGAGGGCGACGATACCGTGAAAAAAACATCCTTGACAACCTTGTTATTTCTATCCACGCCCTCCGCGAGGAGGGCGACAGATCACCAGCCACTGCGCAGAAGTAAGGCAAGATATTTCTATCCACGCCCTCCGCGAGGAGGGCGACGCCAAGCGCCCAGATGGGCGCTATGAGATAAAGAAATTTCTATCCACGCCCTCCGCGAGGAGGGCGACCCCGGAGGTACGAGGGCAGAAAGGACCGCGCAATATTTCTATCCACGCCCTCCGCGAGGAGGGCGACTTATAGCTGTTAATCGTAGTGGCGGAAATTATGGCATTTCTATCCACGCCCTCCGCGAGGAGGGCGACTTGCAGCGCTCCGGGCATGATGCGCGACATTCTGATTTCTATCCACGCCCTCCGCGAGGAGGGCGACGTACGCCCTGCCCAAGGTTGAGGCATTCGCCCAATTTCTATCCACGCCCTCCGCGAGGAGGGCGACCCGCTTGCAGCGATGTCTGCCATGTCATGCCTCCATTTCTATCCACGCCCTCCGCGAGGAGGGCGACCTGACTGCGGTCTGCAACGTGTCATCGGTAACAGGATTTCTATCCACGCCCTCCGCGAGGAGGGCGACCTCAACCCCGAACAGTGTGAGGTGCTGCTGCACGAATTTCTATCCACGCCCTCCGCGAGGAGGGCGACGGAGCCGCCTCGATGCGGTTCCCCCTGCGGGCATATTTCTATCCACGCCCTCCGCGAGGAGGGCGACACCGCAGCGACATGGCACAGGCGGCCACCATCCAATTTCTATCCACGCCCTCCGCGAGGAGGGCGACCCGGGTCGAGACCGTCGTAGGCGGTGGTCAGGGCATTTCTATCCACGCCCTCCGCGAGGAGGGCGACATGCGGGCGAGGCTCTGCGAGTAGGTAGCGTAATTATTTCTATCCACGCCCTCCGCGAGGAGGGCGACCTGATCAGATTGCTCTGCATGGCGAACTCCGCGATATTTCTATCCACGCCCTCCGCGAGGAGGGCGACGGCGCAACTTGCCGCCCTGACCGCCGAACTGGAGGATTTCTATCCACGCCCTCCGCGAGGAGGGCGACCGGCTCTTCCCGGTGACCTCCTTGTACTTTTTTTCATTTCTATCCACGCCCTCCGCGAGGAGGGCGACTACTTTGCAAACTCTGCAAAATATCAGATCACGCTATTTCTATCCACGCCCTCCGCGAGGAGGGCGACTCTTTTTCTTCAGCATAAGCGTCCTCCATGTCGATTTCTATCCACGCCCTCCGCGAGGAGGGCGACGCGCGGCCTGACGTTTCTTTACGCAGTCCGGGCAATTTCTATCCACGCCCTCCGCGAGGAGGGCGACCGCCATCTGGGTATTATCGAGGTTGGTTTCCAGAATTTCTATCCACGCCCTCCGCGAGGAGGGCGACGTCTGGAATGCGGTGGCATCCTGCTGGAGGTGGAATTTCTATCCACGCCCTCCGCGAGGAGGGCGACTATATTTTTAATCTGCCGGTTTGGAGCATCGTCTATTTCTATCCACGCCCTCCGCGAGGAGGGCGACGTCGCTATCCACGTGCCGGTGTCCGACTGCATCTGATTTCTATCCACGCCCTCCGCGAGGAGGGCGACGTCGAGGTGGGCAGCCCAGGGCGAGGCCGGGGAAATTTCTATCCACGCCCTCCGCGAGGAGGGCGACCAGCTTGCGTACCGTGCGGCGGTTGACGCAAAGAAATTTCTATCCACGCCCTCCGCGAGGAGGGCGACCAGCCCCCGACGGCGTGGCTGGTACTGGCACTAAATTTCTATCCACGCCCTCCGCGAGGAGGGCGACCTTATTGCCAAGCATGGCAGCCCGAGCAAGGGCGATTTCTATCCACGCCCTCCGCGAGGAGGGCGACCCCTCAAAATCATCTGTGCCATCAGCATTGTGCGATTTCTATCCACGCCCTCCGCGAGGAGGGCGACCCTTTTGGGCCGCATTGCCTGCTTCGGATGCACTGATTTCTATCCACGCCCTCCGCGAGGAGGGCGACTTGTGGCAGACTTTGGCGGTGACAGCTTCGTGTTATTTCTATCCACGCCCTCCGCGAGGAGGGCGACATTTCTGTCGCCGTGTCTGGCGTGATGCGTTCCGTATTTCTATCCACGCCCTCCGCGAGGAGGGCGACGGGGCAGCCCTTGCGCAGTTCATCTGCGTTTTTATTTCTATCCACGCCCTCCGCGAGGAGGGCGACTTCGCCTTGTCGGCTTCGCTTCCGCATCCGCAGAATTTCTATCCACGCCCTCCGCGAGGAGGGCGACTGCCATCGAAACAGTTATGCAAAAGGCCGAAAAAAATTTCTATCCACGCCCTCCGCGAGGAGGGCGACAATGACCGGCACCGCGGCGCTCATCCCATCTGCCAATTTCTATCCACGCCCTCCGCGAGGAGGGCGACATGCCCTCTCTTTCTTTGGCTGAAAAGATAAAATAATTTCTATCCACGCCCTCCGCGAGGAGGGCGACGCGCCGGGGAAAATTTTTCTCCGGCATCGGCCATATTTCTATCCACGCCCTCCGCGAGGAGGGCGACGACGGTGCCATCACTGGCTTTGATGATTTTGTTATTTCTATCCACGCCCTCCGCGAGGAGGGCGACTCGCCGCCGAAATGCCGGACTTGCTGTTGTCGTAGATTTCTATCCACGCCCTCCGCGAGGAGGGCGACTTTGACTACTTTTCACGGAGTTCTCAGATTTGCCGATTTCTATCCACGCCCTCCGCGAGGAGGGCGACATGCTGGGCGGAACCTATGTGCTGGGGCCATATCGATTTCTATCCACGCCCTCCGCGAGGAGGGCGACGATGGTCTGTCTGCCCATTGCAACTGCCTGCGTATTTCTATCCACGCCCTCCGCGAGGAGGGCGACCTGCGTGAAATCACGCTGCGGGACACCATCGACGATTTCTATCCACGCCCTCCGCGAGGAGGGCGACTCGCTGCACCCGGCCATGATGGTTTGCAGTTTGATTTCTATCCACGCCCTCCGCGAGGAGGGCGACGCAGGCTCCAACGAGCGCTACAATGTCAACCACGATTTCTATCCACGCCCTCCGCGAGGAGGGCGACCGATGGAGTCATTGCCGGTCAGCTTGCCCCAGTTATTTCTATCCACGCCCTCCGCGAGGAGGGCGACCGGTATCGGCTACGGTCTGGGCGATTTCGTCCATAATTTCTATCCACGCCCTCCGCGAGGAGGGCGACGCCGAAATGTCGGATTGTACTTTGTTCAACTGCTATTTCTATCCACGCCCTCCGCGAGGAGGGCGACGCACTACAAGGCATCTACCGACAAAAAGGCAAACGATTTCTATCCACGCCCTCCGCGAGGAGGGCGACAGTTGGCTGCCGCTTTTTACAACGCTGGTTTGTGGATTTCTATCCACGCCCTCCGCGAGGAGGGCGACGACAAAATACCGTATGTGGAGCACTTCCTTGATATTTCTATCCACGCCCTCCGCGAGGAGGGCGACAGGACAGCGCAAGCAAGCTCAATGAGGCCATGAAATTTCTATCCACGCCCTCCGCGAGGAGGGCGACCGCTATAGCATAGCGAAGAGTCAAGGCTTCTTTTATTTCTATCCACGCCCTCCGCGAGGAGGGCGACGCACCGGGTTGTATGGGGAGATGAGTGCCGCTGAGATTTCTATCCACGCCCTCCGCGAGGAGGGCGACTAGGAGGTCTCCGTTGATTCCTGCGCCCCGAGAGATTTCTATCCACGCCCTCCGCGAGGAGGGCGACGCGGCTCGATTTTGCGGGGGACAGGCCCGACCACGGATTTCTATCCACGCCCTCCGCGAGGAGGGCGACCATGACCATCCAGGCACAGCCCGGCATGGACGAGATTTCTATCCACGCCCTCCGCGAGGAGGGCGACCTGGCGGACGCCACCAGCTGCAAAGTTTCTTGTGAGATTTCTATCCACGCCCTCCGCGAGGAGGGCGACGGCTGGTGCGCTTGGCACCGCTTATGCCAGCAATATTTCTATCCACGCCCTCCGCGAGGAGGGCGACCAAAAACTATCTCGATATTACATGGCAGGACGATATTTCTATCCACGCCCTCCGCGAGGAGGGCGACGCCCATCGCGGCGACCAGCATCACCAGCTTTAAATTTCTATCCACGCCCTCCGCGAGGAGGGCGACGTCTGTGCCCACGGTCCAGTGTCGTTTTCGCCCATATTTCTATCCACGCCCTCCGCGAGGAGGGCGACCCGGCTTCGGTTGGCTTTGCCGTTGCGGTCTCCCTATTTCTATCCACGCCCTCCGCGAGGAGGGCGACTCTCGAGATTTTTGTTGAGTTCTCGGATTTCATAATTTCTATCCACGCCCTCCGCGAGGAGGGCGACCTAAAAAATTATTTTGTATAAATGGTTTTGTAAAATTTCTATCCACGCCCTCCGCGAGGAGGGCGACGCCGTCTGTTGACGCTGGAGGAAGGGGCGAAAAGTATTTCTATCCACGCCCTCCGCGAGGAGGGCGACGCCGGATCATCCGGCGGCGAAACTGTGCCGCCCTGATTTCTATCCACGCCCTCCGCGAGGAGGGCGACAGCTTTAGGCTTAGGGCTTAGACCTAGAGAGATAGAACTCGCCTTATCTATCCCCCTGCCCCCTTCCTTCTCCGGCCCGGCCTCGGCCCTCTCCGGCACCGCGGCCGCCCCGATGAGCAAGGTACTGCCCCCCGGGGGCGGGGCGAATGCGGGTTCCGAAGCCCCAAAAGTTTTCTAGGTGTCAATTTTTTTGAAGGGCTTCCCCCCCTCCGGCCCGGAAAATAAGGGGGCGGGTCAAAAATTTCAGGGATTTGGGCACCATGGCGGTGGCGGCACCGGGATGGTGCATATCATATTGGTGGAGCCAACAAAATGGTGGCTGCTTACAATTTGTAAGCGGCTGATGATTTGTCGGTGCCGCCAAAACATCCCGACAGCGATTTGGTTGAGGGCAACAAAATCGAGATAGACCATCTTGCAGGGGGTGGAGTTCACAGAATGTTTACATTTGCAAGCCTCAAAACAGCCTTTTGGGGCAAAAGATGAGACACTATGAGACGTTTTTAGTGGTATAATTGGTACAGTGGATTTATGAAAGAAGCCCCACGGTGGAAGCACCGAGGGGCTTTTCTCATATCCGGGTGTGCCGCAGGACCGGCGGCACCACATAGATGCTCTGTCAGGCTTTTGTCTGGCAGGGCATTTTTTATTGCTCAAAAAACGGAGGGGTCATAAATGGCAAGGCGAAGCGATGAGCGAGAGGCCGCCCGCGCTGAGTACATGGCCCGGAAGGAAAAGGGCGGCGAAGTCAATCTTCGGCAGCTGGCGGATGATCTGCACCTCAAGTACGATACCGTCCGGCGGTGGAAGTCCAAAGACGGGTGGGATACTCCCACTGGCAGGAAACCCGGCGGACAGCCGGGAAACCAGAATGCCGTAGGCAACAGCGGCGGCGGGGCACCGGCGGGCAACCTGAACGCCGAGAAGGACGGTGCCTATTCCCGAATCTTCTTTGATAAGCTCACCCCGGCGGAACAGGATGCCTTTGACACGGCACCCCGGAACGGCGTGGAAGCCCTGCAGCACGAGATGGGATTGCTCAAACTGCGGGAGTTGAAGATTCTGGAAAAGATCAAAGAGTACGAGGACATGAACCCTGACACGCTGATAACGTCCAGCGTGTTGGATATGCGTGTGCCGGGCAAGACCGAGAAGGGTGGCAAGAAGGAAGACGGCAAGGTGCAGACCATGGGAATGTACAGCCGTGATACTCCCTTTGCCCGCATTCTGAAATTGCAGGATGCCTTGTACAAGACCCAGGGGCGCATTGCTGCTGTTGCGGGTGCGCTGCGGGCGGCGGAGGAATCCGACCGCCGCATGGAACTGGAAAAGCA
>ERZ827043.2249-NODE-2249-length-16926-cov-16.162409_pt1 | contig 16926 bp, 12 predicted proteins | sample MGYA00519923_ERZ827043 | MGnify/ENA primary metagenome ERZ827043 (study PRJEB31778, sample SAMEA3449251) | human gut metagenome | biome: human gut; feature: human-associated habitat; material: faeces | place: United Kingdom | collected 2010/2012 ...
TGTCCATCATGCCGGGCATGGACTGACGTGCGCCGGAACGGACGGAGACCAGCAGCGGGTTCTCGTTGTCGCCGAAGGTCTTGCCGGTGATCTTCTCGAGGCCCTTGACGTGCTCGAAGATGTCAGCGGTGATCTCGTCGTTGATCTGGCGGCCGTCTGCGTAGTACTGGGTGCAGGCCTCGGTGGTGATGGTGAAGCCCTGCGGCACCGGCATACCGGCTGCAGTCATCTCAGCCAGACCAGCGCCCTTGCCGCCCAGAATGTTCTTCATGGTGACCTTGTCGCCGCCAAAGGCATCGTTGCCTTCGCTGAAGTAGTACAGATACTTTTTGCTCATGCGTGTTTACCTCCCAAATGGTGGCCGCTGGCGTGAAGCACGGCGGTCTTATCGTTGCTCTGTCTTGTCATACGATAAACATTTCTCTGTGAATGCTAAACTATTATACCAGAATTTCACGTCTATTCCATCGGACAAATCACCGAATTTGTTTGATATTTTTTGTGCAAACCCTTGCATTTTACTCACTTTTTGGGTAATATAAAATGGGAAAGATTTGAAGAGGATTTTCGAGTTCTGACGCCGTTTTTAGGCAGTTGGATACAACTTTCTATCCATTAAACTCATTGCCGTTCTTGTTTGTCTTCCATCTTTCCGAATTTCTTCTATCTTGGATACAACATTTTCTCTTCCGCAGGGGTCTGCACAGCTTCTGCGAGAGGCGGTTTTGGAGGAGGTTTTTCTCTATGCAGAATATTGATACATCCGCACTGGCTGCCGCAAAGGCAAAGCTCGACGCTGCCGAGGCCCAGCGCGAAGAGGTGCTGCTGCGCCACATCGCAAACGGCGTGGACATCCGCAGCCGCAATGTGGAGATCGGCTCTGAAGTAGTCATTGCCCCGGGAGCCGTCATCCTCGCAGGCACCATCCTGCGCGGCAAGACCACCATCGGCGCAGGCTGCGTCATCGGCCCCAACACCCTCATCGAGGACAGCACCGTGGACGAAAACACCACCGTCAACGCCAGCCAGGTCTACAGCAGCCACCTCGGCCCCCACAACAACATCGGCCCCTTCACCCATGTGCGCATCAACACCGTCACCGGCTACGGTGTGCATCTGGGCGCTTATGTCGAGACGAAGAACTCCAACTTTGCCCGGGGCAACACCGTCAGCCACCTGACCTACATCGGCGACAGCGATGTAGGCAAGTACTGCAACTTCGGCTGCGGCACCGTCACCTGCAACTACGACGGCAAGGACAAGTTCCGCACTCAGATCGGCGACTACTGCTTCATCGGCTGCAACACCAACCTTGTCGCCCCCGTCACCATCGGCGACGGGGCCTACACCGCCGCCGGCAGCACCATCACCAAGGACGTCCCCCCGCAGGCTCTTGGCATCGCCCGGGAGCGTCAGACCAACCTCGACGGCTGGGCTGAACCGAAAATGGAGGCGTACATTATAAAGAAGCAGAAACTCGAAAAAGAGCAGGGTTAAGTTTTCCGTTTTTACTCTCCCTCCGACTCTGCCCAGAGCGCCGGTTCCGCATCCAGCGCTTTCCATCTGCCCCGGCGCACGTTCCGCATCCGTGCGCCGGGGCATTTTATGTTTTTTGTGTATCTTTTTGCGCGCGTGTATGTTATAATAACATATTGTTCGAAAACAGATCCAACGTAAAAAAGGCAGAATATATCATATGAACACCAATGACATCTGGCTCATTGCCGGCCTCGGCAATCCGGAGCCGAAATACGACGGCACTCGTCACAACGCAGGCTTTGCCGCGCTGGACTATCTGGCCGGCAAGTGGGGCATCTCCGTCTCCAAGACCAAGTTTCAGGGCCTGTGGGGGCAGGGCGAGGTGGACGGCCACAAGGTCGTGCTCCTGAAGCCCCTGACTTATATGAACCTCTCGGGCGACTCCATCGGCCCGCTGGCGGGCTTCTTCAAGATCCCTGCTGACCACGTCATCGTCCTGTGCGACGACATCACCCAGAACCCCGGCAAACTGCGCATCCGGCCCTCCGGCTCTGCGGGCGGCCACAACGGCCTCAAGAGCATCATCGCCCGCCTCGGCGGCGAGAACTTCCCCCGCATCCGCATCGGCGTGGGCGCAAAACCCCGCCCGGACTACGATTTGGCCGACTGGGTGCTGGGCAAGTTCCCGCCCGACGACGCCAAGGCCCTCGCCGACCGCTGCCCCGACATCGCAGCCGCCGCAAAGCTCATCATGGACGGCAAGCTGGGTCTGGCGCAGAGCAAGTATAACGGGTAAGGTTTTACTGTATTTTTTCTGAAAGGAGGTCCACCATGTACGAAGCGCTCCTGAAAAACACCCCTGAATATCAGAAGATAGCGGCCAGCCTCGCCTCTCCCGGCCCGGCGGCGCTGTTCGGCCTGCCTCCGGCAGGCCGGGCATTGCTCTACGCCGCGCTCCAGAAGGACACGGGCCGCATCCTCTGCGTCGTCACGCCCGGCGAGGCCGAGGCCACCCATTTTGCCGACGACCTCAAGACGCTGGGGCTCTCGGCGGCGGTGTTCCCGCCCCGGGACTTCATGCTCCGTCCCGTCGAGGGCGCGGGCCGCGAGTACGAGTACCGGCGTCTGTCGGTGCTGGGCGCACTGGCGGGCGGACGGCTGAACGCCGTCTGCGTCCCCGCCGAAGCCCTGCTCCAATACACTGTGCCGCAGGATGAGTTCCAGAAAAACACCCTCACCCTCAAGCCCGGCATGGTCTACAACCGCGAAGCGCTGGTGGAGCGGCTCTTCGCCGCCGGATACGTGCGGCGAAGTCAGGTAGACGGCCCGGGACAGTTCAGCGTCCGGGGCGACATCGTGGACATCTACGCCCCCGATATGCGCCAGCCCGCCCGTGTGGAGTACTGGGACGACGAGATAGACTCTCTCGCCTCCTTCGACCTGCTCACCCAGCGGCGGGACGGTGCGCTGGAAAAAATCTATCTTTCCCCCGCCCGTGAGGTGCTGTTCGGCAGCACCGCCGACACGGCGGAGGCCCTCCGCGCCGCCCAGAAGAAAGCCCGCGGCAAGCGCCGCACCGCCCTCGAAAAGGCCATGGAGTCCGACCTCGCCCAGCTGGACAGCGGCGTCATGCCCGAGGCTATGGACAAATACTACGGTCTGCGGTACAAGACGCCCGCCACATTGCTCGACCACCTGAGCAGCCCCATCTTCATCCTCGACGAGGTGGGCGGCATCCGGGACGCCCAGAAGGCCACCGAGTTCCGCCGCAGCGAAGAGCTGACCGGCCTGCTCGAGGAGGGCGTCATCTGCCCCGGCCTCGATGTGCTCTACCAGACGATGGACGACCTCGCCATTGCGGCGCAGGACCAGAGCACCCTGCTCTGCGAGAACTTCCTGCGCGGCATGAACGAGTTCAAACTGAAAGACCTCATCAACGCCGAGGCGTTCGCGGCTCCCAACTGGGGCGGCGACCTCGCTTCCCTGCGGGAAGACCTCGACCCGCTGGTCCAGCAGGGGTACGCCGTGACCCTTTTCGCCGGCACGCCCAAGGGCGCAGCGGCCCTTACCCGCGATTTGGCTGACAAGGGCTATGCCGTCAGCATGAGCCGGGACGTCCGGCCCGCGAAAGGTCTGGTTCAGGTACTGCCCGGCCACCTCACGGCGGGCTGCACCTTCCCGTTCGCCCGCGTGGCGGTCATCTCGTCCCGGCGTCACGGTCTGGACGACGAGGCCGCCGAAAACAAAAAGCGCAAGAAGAACAAAAACGCCCTGTCCAGCCTCTCGGACATCAAGCCCGGCGACTATGTGGTTCACCAGAGCCACGGCATCGGTATGTATGCGGGCATCCAGCGTCTCGAGGTGCAGGGCGCGATAAAAGATTATCTGAAGATTCAGTACTCCGGCTCCGACGTGCTGTATGTGCCGGTCACCCAGCTCGATCTGCTGAGCCGCTACACCGCCCCCGGCGACGAGGAAAAGGTGAAGCTTGCAAAGCTGGGCGGCACCGAGTGGCAGCGCACCCGCGCCAAGGTCAAAAAGGCCACCGAAGAGATGGCGCAGGAGCTTATCGAGCTCTACGCCCGCCGCCGTCAGGCCACGGGCTACGCCTTCCCCGCCGACGGTGATTGGCAGAGCGATTTCGAGTCCCGCTTCGAGTACGACGAGACGGACGACCAGCTCACCGCCACCGCCGAGATCAAGAAGGACATGGAAAAGGGCTGGCCTATGGACCGCCTGCTCTGCGGCGACGTGGGCGTCGGCAAAACAGAGGTCGCCTTCCGCGCGGCCTTCAAGTGCGTCATGGGCGGCAAGCAGTGCGCCATTCTGGCCCCCACCACCCTGCTGGCGTGGCAGCACTACAACAGCATCATCTCCCGCATGGAGGCGTTCCCGGTGAAAGTCGGGCTGCTCTCCCGCTTCCGCACCGCCAAACAGCAGAAAGAGACCCTGAGGGGCCTGCAGGCCGGCAGCGTGGACATCGTCATCGGCACCCACCGCCTGCTCTCCAAGGACGTCCGGTTCCACGACCTGGGCCTTGTCATCATCGACGAGGAGCAGCGTTTCGGCGTCAAGCACAAGGAGAAGCTGAAAGAGAACTTTATCGGCGTGGACATGCTGACCCTCTCGGCCACCCCCATCCCCCGCACCCTGAACATGGCCATGAGCGGCATCCGCGACCTCTCCACCATCGAGCAGCCGCCCATCGAGCGCCAGCCGGTGGAGACGTTCGTGTTGGAATACAATGACGTCATCCTCGCCGAAGCCATGAAGAAGGAGCTGGCCCGGGGCGGTCAGGTCTACTACCTGCACAACCGGGTGGACAACATCGAATCCTGTGCCGCCCATGTCAGCCAGATGGTACCCGGGGCGCGGGTGGGCATCGCCCACGGCAAGATGACCGAGGAAGAGTTGAACCCTGTCTGGCAGCATCTGCTGAACGGCGAGATAGACATCCTCGTCTGCACCACCCTCATCGAGACGGGCATTGACGTGCGCAACTGCAATACCCTCATCATCGAGGACGCCGACCGGATGGGTCTGGCCCAGCTGTACCAGATCCGGGGCCGCGTAGGCCGCTCGGGCCGGAAAGCCTACGCCTACTTCACCTTCCGGCGGGACAAGACCCTCACCGACATCGCCCAGAAGCGGCTTTCGGCCATCCGGGAGTTCACGGCCTTCGGCTCCGGTTTTCGCATCGCCATGCGCGACTTACAAATTCGCGGCGCAGGCAGTCTGCTGGGCCACAGCCAGCACGGCCACATGGAGGCCGTGGGCTATGACCTCTATGTCAAGATGCTGGGTCAGGCCATCGCCCGTGCCAAGGGCGAGCCCATCCAGCGCGACAAGAGCGAATGCCTCGTGGACCTGCGGGTGGACGCCTTCATCCCGGAAAAGTATATTGCCGACGGCCCGGGCCGCATCGAGGCCTACAAGCGCATCGCCGCCATCCAGACCCCCGAAGACGCCGCCGACGTGCTGGACGAACTCATCGACCGCTACGGCGACCCGCCGCCCTCTGTCAGCGACCTCGTGAACGTCTCGCTGGTGCGCGTACAGGCCACCGCTGTGGGCGTCTACGAAGTCACCCAGAAAAAGGACACCCTGCTGTTACAGGTGGAGACGCTGGATGTGGCCATGATTCGCGGCCTGCTCATCGCTTTCAATGGCCGGGTGACGGCAGGAGCCGGCACCAAGCCCTACCTCTCGGTGACTCTCCAACCCGACGAAAAGCCGCTGGAACTGCTGCAAAGCATCCTCAAGGCGATGGCAGACATCCTTGCCGCCCCGCCGGAGGAAAACACCGGCAAAAAATAAATTCACTAGGAGTACACTTATGAAAAAGAAACTCATCGCGCTCGTCTGCGCCCTCGCTCTGGCCGTCGGCCTCGTGGGCTGCAGCCTCTCCACCCCAGATTCCGTAGGCACCATCGGTGAGGTGGACATTCCTTCCGGCCTCTATCTGCTGGCCCAGTTCGATGCCTACCAGACCGCCGCCGACCTCGCTTCCGACGACCAGGACGCCACCAAGGTGTCCAGCTTCCTCAAGGCCACCATCACCGTCGATGACGTCACCGGCGAGACCGCCGTGGTCAGCGACTATGTGGCCCAGAAGACCCTCGAGAACCTCGAGTCCTACGCCGCCATCGAGACCCGTTTCGATGAGCTGGGCGGCGTGCTGACCCCCGACGAGGAGACGCAGGCCGACAGCTACGCCTCCCAGCTGATGGAGCAGAACGGCGACCTCTATAAGGCCAACGGCATCGGCCTCGACACCCTCAAGCGGTTCGAGCGCATCCTCATCAAGAGCAACGACCTGCTCGAGATGTGCTACGGCACCGACGGCGAGGCCCCCGTCTCCGACGCAGAGCTGACCAGCCACCTCGAGGACGAGATGGTCTACATCCGCTATGTGGTCGTGCCGCTCTACAACACCAGCACCTTCGCTTTTGCTGATAACGACCAGAGCGCCCAGATGCTTGAGCTGGCCCAGACCGCCGCCGAGAGCTGCAACGCTGCCACCCCCGATGGAGCCAGCGCCCAGACCTCCGCTTTCAGCGCCGCCGTCGCCGCTGCCCTGCCCGACATCTACGCGGTGCTGGATAGCGAGCCCTCTTCCGACGCTTCTTCTCTCTCCACTGCTCTGCTGGGTTCTGACAACATCGATGCCACCTTCTCCGAGGAAGGCACCGCCGACGCTGTCCGCGCCCTCAAGCCCGGCGAGGCCACCGCCGTGCAGTATTCCAGCTATGCGCTGATGATGCTCGTCCGTCTCGACCCGCTGGACGCTGACACGCTGGACAGCCTCCGCGCACAGGCCCTCTCCGACATGAAGAGCGGCGAGCTGCAGGACAGCATTCAGTCCTATGGCGCCCAGCTGTCCCACGCTCTGGACTCCGCCGCCATGAAGAAGATGCCGGCTTCCAAAATCAAGAACGAGCAGTAATTTTTCTCAAAAATAATACAAAAGCTCCGGGAAACTGTTGGTCTCCGGAGCTTTTCTGTTATCATACTGCTTTTCAAATTCTGCTCCCAGCGCCGCGCGGATATGCATCGTGCGGCGTTGCTTTTTGTCGGTTTTTATGGTATCCTCTTAGCAGAAAGGCGCTGTCCAACCAAACGCAGGCGGCTATTGCTCCTCACCGGTCTCGCTGTCTTGCTCTTCGGAGCAAAGCAAGCGCGGGAGGGCAACTTTTTGGAGTTCCGCTCCCGACGCTCACGGCGAAGGGAGGGATGCCTTATGACTACATCGGAAATTCTATTGCTTTTCCAGACGATCATCGCACTGTTGGCACTTCTCGTAAGTGTCGTACACTTGATGGACGACCGGAAAAAGGATGATTCTTATGGCAGCAAAAGGAAAAAGCACAAAAAGAAATGACCGCCCACAGTTCCCCAACTCGGTGGCGGTCATTACTTTTTGTAGCGACTTAAACTGGTGAGGAGCTAGCCGTTTGCACGGATAGCGCCTTTCCTTATCTTTATTATAGACGGTCGTACGTGGATTGTCAAGCACAAGAATATAGCTATCCTACCTTCTCAAATTCTGCTTCCAGCGCCGCGCGGATATGCATCGTGCGGCGTTGCTTTTTGTCGGTTTTTATGGTATTCTCTTAGCAGAAAGGCGCTGTCATGCAAGTGCAGCGGTCATGCTCCCTCCTGATGTCAAATCCGGAGGAAGTTCAATTTCTGTCGTCCTCCGGACGGTTCGAATGTTTCTACATGAGATACCTAAAGGAGGAAATCCACTATGGATATTTTGAATATTGTTTTTTCCGCACTGAACCTTCTGGCTACAGTCATCATCGGTGTCATCAATGTGACATGGATGATCTCGAGGGATGTCTTTCGAGACAAACCTCGGGCAAAGCACTATTCTAAAAAATGACAAGAAAAATGACCGCCCCAGACTTCCCAACCTGAGCGGTCATTTTTTCTTATAAAATCTGACATCCAGAACGGGAGCTGACCACTGTGCAGCCAGCGCCTTTCCTTATCTTTATTATAGACAGCCGTACGTGGATTGTCAAGCGCCAGAACTTCCAGAATACAAAAGATAAAAACGGACCGCCCGCCCCAGCCTGAAAAGGCCGAAGCGGGCGGTCCGACACTTTCTAACGCATTCTGATGCAATCCGACGTTTTCATCCGTTCTCTTAAAAAACAATGCAGATGCATCATTTTTCTTATATTCCGGCGTCATTTTCGCCTTCTGCGGCATCTCAAAACGGGCAGTTTTTGCATTTTTGAGTTTCCATGATTTTCCAGTTCATGCATCTTTAACTGGTCTACACCTTGATTATAGAGGAATCGTTCTCCAATGTCAATAGCCCAGCACCTATAAAAAGCCTAAGGGCGAGGCCCCTTGCGGAACCTCGCCCCCTAGACTATGTGAGATAAATCACTACATGCGCGAACATATAATGTTTATCATTACAGGCCGTGTACCTGTAATTACTTTTTAAGAGTCAAGCAATTAGGCCTTAGCGACAACGACAATAACGTCATACTCCTTGCCGTTAGTGTCAGCCTTCTTGGTGGTTCTGGTCTCCATAGCAACGCTGATTTCCTCAACGTCCTTGCCAGCGGCAGTTGCAGAATAGCCGACGCTCAGATACTTATCTGCATCACCAGCCAGCTTGTTCCACTTGTAATCACCGCTGGTAGGAACGACAACTGCAACAACAACATACTTGCCTTCGCCCTTCAGAGCAGTCAAGTCCATAACGGCACCGGTCTTAAGAGCATCGTTCTTCTCGGTCTTTTCAGCAGCCAGCTCCTTAGCAACTGCAGTAGCCTTCTCAGACAGCTTATACTCGACACCGTCAACAGTGACCTTGTTGTCCTTGACATACTTATGGTAGTGGCCATCAGCGCCCTTGGTGGTGGTACCAGCGTCATTCAGAGCCTTCAGCAGCTGCTTCTCGTGGAAAGCATCGCCAATAGCGCAGCCAGTCAGCATGGAGACAGCCATGACAGCAGTCAGAGCAACAGCCATGATCTTCTTGAACATTTTCATAGTGATATTCCTCCAATAAAAAATATTTTTTATTTCGGCAAACCACTACAAGAACTTCGTGGTCTGTCTCGATGGGTTCAGTATAGTGCATTTTCACAAGATTGTCAAGATACGGTATTGTTTTCGGCATTTTGTCCAATCAGAAGCCGTGAAAAATAGCAAACTGCCCGTTAAATATGCATCCGTGCCAAAATTTGTGCCAAAGATCCTCAAAAGCCGCCCTTTGCTTTACCTTTATAATAAGGGCAACCGCTCTGCCTGCACAGAGGAAAATGGCCGAAAGCCCGTTCATGCTTTTACTGCCTTTTCAAACTCCGCTTCCAGCGCCTCGTTGACGGCGCGGACGGCGGCGGCATCGGGTTTGATGGCCGTGCGGTCGTAGGTGAACAGGCCGTTCACCTCGTCCTCCACGTCGGTCAGCTGGGTGTACACCAGTGCCGAGAGGCCCTTTTTCAGCTGCGGGAGCACCGTCTTGCGCTGCAGATCGCAGTAGCGCTCCGTCAGCTCTGCCCGGCTTCTGGCCGTGCCGTAGCCGTAGGTCTTCCGGGGCGGCTCATGGCCGGGCATGGGCCATGCAATGCCGCCGTACTCGCTGAGGGCCACCGTGCGCACGTTCGGGCGGATGCGGAGCGGATAGAAGTAGTTGTGGATGGAATGCACATCTCCCCCGCCCCGGTCGAACCAGCCGCTGGCCTCGTCCACCGGACGGGACGGGTCGAGGGCGCGGAGGGTCTCGGTGGCTTTCCGCGCGTCGAACTGCCCCCACCCCTCGTTGAACGGCACCCAGCACCCGATGCAGGGGTGCCGACCCAGCGCGGCTACCGTGTCGGCCAGCTCCCGGGCGTACTCCTCCCGGCTGTGGGCGCTGCCCCGGCCCAGAAAGCCCCACAGCAGCTTCCCGTCCGGGGCGCGGCGCATCAGGGGCTGTAAGGCGTTGGTCAGGTAGGTGACGTACCACATCGGGTAGGCCCCGCCGCCGTTGACCATATCCTGCCAGACGATGATGCCCAGTTTATCGCAGTGGTAGTACCAGCGCTCCGGCTCGATTTTGGCGTGCTTGCGCAGCAGGTTGAAGCCCAGCTCCCGCACGGTGTGCAGTTCGTGCTCCACGGCCGCGTCGGAGGGCGGGGTGTAGAGGCCGTCGGGCCAATAGCCCTGGTCCAGCAGGCCGTTGAGCAGGATGGGCCTGCCGTTCAGGAAAAACCGCCGGATGCCCTTTGCATCCTCTTTGCACTCCCACTTGCGGAGGGCGAAATAGCTGTGGACGGTGTCGAAGCCCTCTTCTTCGCCCTGTGTCGTGCCGACGGTCAAATCATAGAGGAAGGGGCTGTCGGGGCTCCACGGGAAGAAATGCTCTTCGGCGATATTCAGGGTCACTTCGCCGTCCCGGTCGGCCTCGTCGCTGCCCCAGTCCTCGGCGATGGTCACACCGCCGGCCCGCACCACGGCCCAGAGGTTCACTGCGCCGCCGGGCTTCGAGGTATGGACTTTCACGGTCACGGTCCGGGCGTCGTAGTCCGGGGTGACGGTCAGCGTATCAATGTAATTTTCCGGCACCCGCTCCAGCCAGACCGTCTGCCAGATGCCGCTCTGGGCCGGGTAGAACATCCCGCCGGGCCGGAGGGTCTGCTTGCCTCTCGCCTGCGTGCCGGTGCCGGTGGGGTCCTGCACGGCCACCCAGAGGGTGTTGCGGCCCTGCGGGCGGAGCAGGTCGGTGATGTCCAGCGTAAAGGGCCAGTAGCCGCCCCGGTGTCCCCCGGCCAGACGGCCATTGACCTCCACCGCGCAGGCGTAGTCCACCGCCCCGAAGTGGAGCAGGACGCGCCCGCCCTCGCCCGCCGGGGGCGTAAAGGTGCGGTGGTAGTGGAGCCACTGGCCGGGCTGCAGCGTCCGGCCCACGCCGGAGGCTTTCGCCTCGGGCGAATAGGGTACGAGGATAGCGCCGTCCCACTTTGCCGGGAACTCCGAGCTCTGGGTGATGGCGTAGTCCCACGGGCCGTTCAGGTTGACGTAGCTGTCCCGGCGCATACTCGGGCGGGGATATTCGGGGAGCGGATGCATTTTAGTACCTCTTTTTCATAAGCTAGTCCGATTTGGCTCTCCTGAAACAGGAGAGCCGGCGAGCGTCAGCGAGACTGAGAGGTTTTATAGGCTGCGGCCAGCTTTTCCAGTGCGGGCAGGCTGCGCTTCACCTTCTCGGTGTCGATGCAGTAGGCAAAGCGGACATAGCCCTTGACGCCGAAGGTGTCGCTGGGGACCAGCAGCAGATCGAACTCCCGGGCCTTGAGGCAGAAAGCGTTGGCGTCCTCTTCCAGCGCCTTCGGGAAGATATAAAATGTACCGCCGGGGCGCTCCACCTCAAAGCCCAGCTCGGTGAGCTTATCGTACAGCAGGTTCATGTTCGTCTCGTAGACGGACAGATCGCTGGTGACGTCGAGGCACTCGGCAGTGGCTTTCTGGATGATGCTGGGCGGGCAGTTGTGGCCGGTGAAGCGGGAGATCTGAGCCATCATGTCCACCAGCACGTCTTCGCCCTCGCAGCCGGGCCGGACGGCCACATAGCCCAGACGTTCGCCGGGCAGGCTCAGGCTCTTGGAGAAGGAGAAGCAGGTCAGGGTGTGGGGGTAGAACGCTGCCGGGTAAGGCACCTTTTTGCCGTCGAAGGCGATGTCACGGTAGGGCTCGTCGCTGACGAGGAAGATGTTGTGGCCGAAAACTTTGCTCTTTCCGGTCAGGATGTCGGCCAGACGGCTCAGGGTCTCGGCGGAGTAGACGACGCCGGTGGGGTTGTTCGGGGTGTTGATGAGGACGCAGGTGACGTTCTCGGTCAGCATCTCTTCAAAGGCGTCGAGATTCGGCTGGAACGCCGGTGCCTGAGGCGGCACGACCTTGAGCACAGCGCCGGTCCCCTCCACATAAGGGCCGTACTCGGGGAAGTAGGGGGCGAAGGTCAGCACCTCGTCGCCGGGCTTTGTCACAGCGCGGATGGCGTGGGCGATAGCGCCCGCCGCACCGGTGGTGGGGAAAATATCCTTCTGCTCATAAGGCAGGCCGAAGGTCTTTGCCAGATGGGCCGCAACGGCGGTGCGGAAGCCCGGGTCGCCCTGACTGGGGCAGTAGCCGTGAAGGGCGACAGGCTCTTCCTCGGCCAGCAGGGTCTGCATGGCTTTGGTGAACTTGTCCGGGCAGGGGACGCTGGGGTTGCCCAGCGAGTAGTCGAACACGTTCTCATAGCCTATCTCGGCGGCGCGCTGTTTGCCGTACATGAAAGTCTCGCGGATGACGCTCTTATGGCCCAGCATGGCGCGGTAAGTCTCGTTCAGCATAATACTTTCCCTCTTTTTCTTATTGATCCTCTTCCGGCAGGGCGGAGGCATAGCTCTGCTCCACCTTCACCATACAGCAGTATCTCGGGTCCTGCTCCTTGACGAAATTGCACATCTCGGCCAGCCGCGCGTCCTTGTCGCCGGTGTAGCCCGCCGGGAACACGAGGTCGAACAGCACGTTGGTGTGGCTGTCCCCCGGCACGATGCGCAGGTCATGGATGGACAGACGAGGGTCCATCTGGCGGGCTTTTTCCATCAAGCGGCTCCGCAGGATGCCTACGGCGGCGTCCGACGTCACGATGGGGTCGTAGTGGATGGTGACCTGTAAGTGGTCTTTTTTCAGAAAATCCCGCTCGATGTTGTCGATGATGTCGTGGGCTTCCAGCGGGTCGGCCTCGGCGGGGAACTCGATGTGGAGCGAGGCGAACTGATGCCCCGGGCCGTAGTCGTGGACCATCAGATCGTGGACGCCCAGCACTCCCGGGTAGCTCATGACGGTGTGCTCGATGTGCTCCACCAGCTCCGGCGAGGGGCTTTCGCCCAGCAGGGGGCTGAGGGTGTCCATCATAAGCCCCCAGCCCGACCAGAGGATGAACGCCGCCACTGCCACGCCCATGAGGCCGTCCAGCACGTCCCAGCCCGTCAGGTGGGAGAGGACGGTGGACAGAAGCACGGCGCTGGTGGTCAGCACATCGTTCCGGCTGTCGGCGGCGGTGGCCATCAGGGTCTCGGAGTTGATGCGCTGGCCGATGGTCTTGTTGAAGCGGCTCATCCAGAGCTTGACGCCGATGGACGCCGCCAGCACCCCCACACTGAGCCAGCTGAACACCACTGCCGTCGGATGCAGCACTTTGAGCGCGGATTCTTTCAGCAGCGAAAGCCCGATGGCGAGGATGGTGACGCAGACCACGAGGCCCGCCAGATACTCATACCGGGCGTGGCCGTAGGGGTGCTTTTCGTCCGGGCCTTTGGCCGCCAGACGGAAGCCCACGAGGCTCACCACGTTGGACGAGGCGTCCGAGAGGTTGTTCAGGGCGTCGGCCATGATGGCGATGGAGCCGAACAGCGTCCCCGCCGCCAGCTTGCCCAGACAGAGCAGGAGATTGCAGGCCATGCCCACGAGGCTGGCCAGATTGCCGTAGGCCGTGCGGACGGCGGCGTTCTTGGTATCGTCCGGGTGCCGGACGAACAGACGGATGAGCAGTTGTGTCATAAAATTCCCTCTCAGCAGGTATTTCGATGCTACCAGTATAGCACTGCACTTTATGGTTTTGAAGTATTTCGGTAAAATTTTTCGGGTATGCAAAGCCCCCGGCGGGGAAGTTCCCTGCCGGGGGCGGCGTTTTCAGCGCAAAGGGCCTTACTTATCGGAAGGCTTGCTCAAATCGATGCTGCGGATGATCTTGCGCACGGGCAGCACGCTCTTGGCGTTCATGGACAGCTCGTCCACGCCCATCCGCAGGAAGGTCTCGGTGAGGGCGGTGTCTGCGCCCAGCTCGCCGCAGATGCCCACCCAGATGCCGTGGCGGTGGCCCGCGTCGATGGTCATCTTGATGGCCCGGAGCACAGCGGGGTGGTGCGGGTTGAAGAAGGGCTCCAGCTTTGCGTTCTGGCGGTCCAGAGCGCAGGTGTACTGGGTCAAATCGTTGGTGCCGATGGAGAAGAAGTCGCACTCCTCGGCCAGCTCGTCGGCGATGAGGACAGCGGCGGGCGTCTCGATCATGGTACCCACTTCCATCTTCTCGTCGAACTTCTTGCCCTCAGCCCGCAGTTCCGCGCGGCACTCGTCCAGCACGGCCTTGGCGTCCTGCAGCTCCCGCAGGCTGGTGATCATGGGGAACATGATGCTCATGTTGCCGTAAGCGGAAGCACGGAGCAGGGCGCGCAGCTGGGTCTTGAAGAAGTCCTTCCGGGTCAGGCAGATGCGGATGGCGCGGTAGCCCAGCGCAGGGTTTTCCTCGTGGTCGAGCTTCATGTAGTCCACGGTCTTGTCTGCGCCGATGTCGCAGGTGCGGACGACCACCTTGCGGGGTGCAAGGCTCTCGAGCACCTGCTTGTATGCCTCGAACTGGTAGTCCTCCGTCGGGAAATCCTTGCAGTTGAGGTAGACGAACTCGGTGCGGAAGAGGCCGACGCCGCCGGCGTCGTTCTGCTGCACAGCGCCCACGTCGCCCATGCCGCCGATGTTGGCAAAGACGTTGATGGTCTTGCCGTCGAGGGTGGTGTTGGGCTTGCCCTTCAGCTCCTGCAGCAGTGCCTGCTTTTTCTGGTCTTCCTGCTGGCGCTTTTTCAGGCTCTTGAGCAGGTCGGGGGTGGGGTCAACGTAGACACAGGCGTTGTAGCCGTCCACGACCGCCATCTTGCCGTCCCAGTCGTCCTGAATGTCCTTGCACTGGATGAGGGCGGGGATGTTCATGCTGCGGGCGAGGATGGCGGTGTGGCTGTTGGAGCTGCCCTCCCGGGTGATGAAGCCCAGCAGCAGGCTCTTGTCCATGCGGACCGTCTCGGACGGGGCCAAGTCCTCAGCCACGAGGATGCTGGGCTCAGTCCCCTGCAAAGTAGCATTGTCCACGCCCTGCAAAATGTCGAGGATGGCCTGTGCAATGTCGATGACGTCGGCGCTGCGGGCCTGCAAATAGGGGTCATCCATGGCGGCGAATACGGCGGCCTGATTGTCGCCGGCGGTCTTGACGGCGTACTCAGCGCACTTGTGCTGGCCGTTGATGATCTCCTTGATGGCGTCCACAAAGTCGTCGTCATCCAGCATCATGGCGTGGATGTTGAACACCTCGGCGATGTCCTCGCCGGCTTCTGCCAGTGCCTTTTCGTACAGGGCGGTCTGCTGCTCAATGGCCTTCTGCTGCGCTTCTTCAAAACGCGCCACTTCCGCTGCGGTATCCGCTACCTCTGCGGCAGAAATGGCAGTATCCTTTTTCTTGTAGATCTTGAGCTTGCCGATGGCGATGCCATTCAGGACGCTCTTACCGGTGCCTACCTGCATTGCACACTACTCCTTCTTCATCTGTGCCGGGGCCGCACTGCTCCGACAGTCCAAAAAAAGCCCCCGCAGCTCACCCGCGAGGGCCTTCCTCATCTTAACTGCGGAATCAGACGTTCTCGGTCAGGAACTTCTGGATGGCTGCTGCAGCAGCTTCCTCGTCGTCGCCCTCGACCTTGACGGTAACGGTCTCACCCTGCTTTACACCCATGCCCATCAGAGCCATCAGCTTGCGCATATCGCAGCTCTTGCCGTCCTTTTCCAGGGTAGCGCTGCTGGCAAAGCCCTTGACGGTCTTGACGAGCAGGCCGGCGGGACGAGCGTGGATGCCGCATGCATCCTTAACGGTATACTGGAATTCCTTCATAATCATTTTCTCCTTACTTGATCCCGTGCGGCGCTTCTGCACTTGCACCAGACGCGGCCGAGCCGCGGCACGGTTGATACATCTATTATAAACCCTTGCCGGTAATTTTTCACCATTTCATATTGCTAATTTTTTATGCAAAATTTTGGTACAATTGAACATACAAATGTGACAAAAATGCACGCATTTCACTTTTTCTTCTGCTTGTGCGCAAATTTTAGGCAAATTGCGACCTGATTTTGCATCAAAACCCGAAGCTGTTCCCGGTCGTTTCCGGCTTTGGCAGGTCGTTCCGGTGCTTATTCCACCGGATATCCCTCGGCATCCAGCGGCAGTTCCGTATAAGGCACAGCCTGCGGCACGGCATCCGGCTCACCGGAGGTCTGCTGGGCGGTCAATTCCTCGTCATGGCGTTCGCCCCAATCGCCGCTGTAGTCCTCGCCGGAGGTCTGCTGTGCCGGTTCGCTGCCGGTCAGTTCTTCGTCGTGGCGCTCACCCCAGTCTCCCTCGTAGTCCTCGCCGGAAGTCTGCTTTGCCTCAGCTTCCGCCATGGCGGCCTGCATGTCTTTCAGGCCCACCACAACGCCGGAGGGCCGTTCCAGCAGGTAAGCTCCCACGGCCTTTTTGCGGTACACCAACAGCACGCCGTAGCGGCTGGTCTCGCCGCTGCTTGCCGCCGGGATCAGCGCCGTCCATTTTTCCACGGTCTTGCCCTTGTAGCGTGCAAGGTCCATACCGCTCTGCTGCACCACCCCGTTGAAGGCCGAAAAGCTGTCATCCCACTTGCGGGGGATCTTGACCTTGTCTGCCGTGATGGATGCGCCGTCCACATCCAGACCGTAGCCGGTGAACCATGTCTGGATGTCCTGTGCACTCTCAATTTTGTTCACCGCCGCCGAGACCGCAACGGTGCGGTTGCTGATGAACCGGCCCAGCAGAGCACTGCCCACCACCAGTGCGCAGCACATGGCACCCAGACCCAGTTTTTTCAGGCTCGTTTTGCTTAACGTGACTACAAACATATCCCCATGCCTCCCCAGCCTGTTTATTGCTCTGAGAACAATTTATTCAGAGTTCGGGCAGGTTATGACGATTTAAAATGCCCACCGTATGATTCTTCCCGTGCAGGGCGCGGCCGTGTGGGGCAGGCCGGATGGCTTTTACAAAATTTTTCTCCGCCGGGTACGTTCTCTTTTGCGTGCCAAAAGAGAACCAGAAAAGCACCCGCTACTTTCGAG
>ERZ827043.2268-NODE-2268-length-16800-cov-3.137474_pt1 | contig 16800 bp, 15 predicted proteins | sample MGYA00519923_ERZ827043 | MGnify/ENA primary metagenome ERZ827043 (study PRJEB31778, sample SAMEA3449251) | human gut metagenome | biome: human gut; feature: human-associated habitat; material: faeces | place: United Kingdom | collected 2010/2012 ...
TCTGTTGTAAAATCCTCAGACATACTAACATAATCATTATCAGTAATTATTCCTTTAACCTTACCTAAGTATAATGTACGGACACCATTTGTATATTCGTCTATTAAAAATAAAAAAATCCTGCCCTTATTTCAAAATAAAGACAAGATAAAAAGTATTATACCGTTATTATATTTTAAAAATCCAAAGCGTCAAGTTTTCACTTGAAAATCCCTTCGTTATCTTCTCGCCCATTTATTCCCTTGCTATCGTTCATGAATAAATGTGCTTTTTACGGCTATGCTTTATCAAAAAAATATTCTGTAGCATTACTAATATTGCCGGCACAATATTCCTCGTAATCGTACGAAGTGTTATTTATAAGCTTTGCCGCAAGACGCATATCCCCCGTACTTTTTTGGAGCAAGTATATATTGGTATAGTATTTTTCGTTTTCATCAATCCAAAACTCATACTTGCCTGACAACGACTTGTGTTTAATACAGTCCTCATCATTTTCAGAAAATCCAAAAACATCAATTTTTCTTTTAAATTCTTCTTCGTCATAATAGTCATAATCAATTTTCAAATCTTCTGCATATCCGTCTTTTGTTAAGTATTCCTCTATGTAGTTTAAAATATCCTCTTGGGAATCAAGTCCAACCGAATAGCGCCCCATATTACCCTTGACCTCAACAAGATTTACCTTGTCTTCAGAGGTAAGCCATACATATACCTTATCCCTCGCAACTCTGCAATATATAAATTGCAAAATCACTGTATTACAGTCTCCGTCTGAATCTTTATATTTTGCCTTAACCTTTTCTACTGTAAAATCAAACATAAGGTTTGTAATCGTCTGGTTTTTCCCTCTCTTTTTTAGAATCATTAAAATTTCGGTTGTTTTTAGAATTGTAATGCTATTCTACAGATATTTGATTTGGCATGCACTATAAGTCTTATTATAATGCTTAAAAAACAACTGTTTTTCCGTCAAATGAAACATCAAATCCGCATTTTTGAGCATATGGTATTATATCATCATAATCTGCAAGGCAGTTATGCGAAAAGTGATTTAAACAAAATTTTGTTGCATCATCCGCATTTCCGGTTTGTTTAAGCCTGTCAGCAAATTTACAGCAGGTATCTATCCCCATATGACCGATTTCCCAACCGATTAAAATACCGCCTGTGCAATCAAGCGATACAAGATCAAAATACATTCCGCTGTTTTCAAGCCATTTCCATACCTCTTCTCTCAGCATACCGGTATCATGCGCATAAAGTAAAGTGGATTTTTTATCACTAATTGCATATATAACCGCCGAGGATTTGGAATCATGACACGCCGGTAACGGCGTAATACTGTAATTCCCAACTGAAAAGGTCTCAAACGGTTTGATTAAATGTGCTACAACACGCTCATTCATAGCGCATCGCGTTATAGTTTCTTTTGTTTTCTCATACACATCCGTCCAGCCGTAAATATTAAAAGCTGTTTTCTTTTGTAAATGAGCAAATCCAGCATTGCGCATCTCTAAATCGGCAGGATAAAAGTGGTCGCTATGCGAATGAGTTACTATGCAATGCTGTATTTTTTCAAGCGCTAATCCATGTGTCAAAACATGATGATATGTATCTGCAGGAAAATCTATAAGCAGGCTATCGTCTATTACTGCCTGTGAACGCGTACGAATATTTTTTCCACCTGCTTTTCGCGCCCGTTCACATGCAGCGCAGCCGCAAAACATTCCCGGAAATCCTTCAGCTGCCGCCGTGCCCAAATACTGTAGCTTCATACCAACATTCCTCCTTATAGTTATACATGTTTTAACACTTTATTTTATCGGTTTGTAATTTATGCTTTAATTGACTTCCCCATACTTTGTTGCCGTATAATTCAAGCCATATATGCCAAAATCCAAAACAAGAAAACTGCCCTTAATTGTAATGCTTATACACTGGATGCTTACCCGTAACATGGTAGTAATTATCCCTCAGATACAAGAGCTTGTCTACCTGCTTTTAAAGTATTAGAATAAGGGACCGAAGCCTGTGGCAGTATCACTTGCAACATCCATACCGCCTGATGGTTGCGATGGCTTATCCTCGGAGTTCTGGTTCTTATTATCGGCTGAGCCACCGTCTTCGGTAGTTTCTTTGTTATCGTCCGCACCCTTTCTATCGGTTTTATCTTTATTATCAGCCGCACCCTTGTTATCGGTCGTATTTTTATTATTTGCCGTGCTTTTATTATCGGACGCGGTTTTGTTGTCGGCCTTCTCAGAATTGTTTTTCTGCGAAGTACCGCCGTTACTCTCACCACCGGTCAACCGGCTGAAATCAATGCTGTCTTCCTGCGAGGTTTCGGTTTTGCCAGCGTAAATACTGCTGATTTCACTTGTTCCATCACCTTTAGCCTGCTTTGATTGCTTACACGCTGAAGTAAATACAGCAACCATAATTAAAGAAAGAATTATAAGGATATGTTTTTTCTTATTCATTATTTTTTCAGCCTTTCTGTTAATAAGTAAATAATTTCTTTTCCGCATACGCGCAAAGATAGTGATACACGGGAAGATGCAACTCCTGCACCTTGAAAGTTTCGGTTTCGGAAACGCATATGCAAATATCACATATGCTTTTAAGCTTTCCGCCTGTTTTGCCTGTGAGACCTATTGTTTTCAAACCTAAGGCTTTTGCGGTAAGCGCCGCCGCAACAACATTTTTTGAATTTCCGGAGGTGCTTATTGCTATAAGCATATCGCCTGCTTGCCCAAGCCCCATTATCGGCTGTGCAAAAACAAGCTCCGGGTCAACATCGTTGCAAAAGGCAGTGTTAAGTGCTGTAAATGACGGCAAGGAAATCGTAGGCACAGCCCTCTGCAGTCGGTTTAAATATTCATCGCTTATTTCTGGACAGTTTGCTTTCATTTCAGATTTTTGCTTTTCAGAAAGCGGCCTCTTGCTCAGAAAGCCTTTCATAAGCTCGCCTACCATATGCTCGCAGTCAGCGCAACTGCCTCCGTTGCCGCAAACCAGTAGTTTTTTGCCATTTTTAAATCCCGACACAAGAGTATCCGCCGCCGCTTCAATAGCTTCTGTTTCGCTTTGAAGTGCGGAATACCTTTTAACAAGCTCGTTTATCATATATACTCCTCCTATAAAAGCGCCGTTGCAACGGCTGCGTAATCGCCTATCCGTTCACCCAAAAGTGCCGATACCACCTTACAGCAACCAGCTGCCTGCGGCAAAGCTTCTTCTCTTATTATTTTTTCCATACTCTCTCTTATCAGGTTCTCGGAACGGGCAAATATACTGCCTATAACAATTTTTTCCGGATTGATTATATCAATTAAAACCGAAAGTCCCCTGCCGAGCTGTTCTGCACATATTCGGTATACTTCTATTGCGGTCTCATCGCCTGCGTCCGCGGCGTCCGCAACGGTTTTTGCAGTTACATCCGCCACAGTCATTCCTTTCTTAAAATATGACGGGTATATTCCCGATTGGGACTTTTCAAGCGCCTTTATATAACCCAGCTGTGCTAAACCTCCGCCGCTGCAAAATCCCTCGAACGAACCTGATTTTCCGTATCCTACCGGTCCGAACCTATCAAGTCTTATATGTCCGACTTCTCCGGCATTATCGTTGGTTCCCGAATATAGCCTGCCGTTAAGTATAAGACCTGCACCCAATCCGGTTCCGAAAGTAAGGAAAACCATATTACCTGCGCCCTTGCCGGCTCCGAATTTCCACTCGGCAACAGCACAGGCATTAGCGTCATTTTCAAGCCTCGCGCAAACTCCGTAATGCTTTTCCAAAATATCTGTAATTTTAACATTGTTCCAACCGGGCAGATTCGGCGGACCCTCAATAGTGCCGGTGGAGGAATTCAGCGGTCCTCCGCAGGATATACCGATTTTTTCCGGCCTTTTACCGCCAAGCATGCCATCCGCCAAACCTATAAGCTTTTTTATCATTTCTTCCGGAGCAATGTCAAGCTCTGTCGGTATTTTTTCTTTTCCCGTGAACCTTATATTATCGCCGTCCGTCTCGGCGGTTATAACGGCACATTTTGTGCCGCCTATGTCAAAACCAAGTACCATTTTTTGTTCCTTTCCAAAGCACTATTCGGCATAAACGATTTCAAAGTAATATTCAAACTGACCGCCGCTGTTTTCAATTTCAATACCGTCTTTTTTTGTCAGAACAAAATTTGCATACATAGAGCCGTTTAAGCTTTCGGTCGCGAATTCTATGGATTTTCCGTTGCAAACAATTTGTTTTACATTACAATTCTGTTTTAAAAGGATATGGCAGTTTATTTTATTTGACGGAACGGCAAGTCTGTAACAGTCAGCATCTTCATAATACTTATAAGAAGACTCCGCAAATATTCCCGAAGACTCATATCCCGTTATGTATTTTCCGTATTCACGGTCGGTAATGCGCCATCTCGGTTGAAAACGCATAGTGTCAAACTGTACTCCGGTATCAACAAAGCCCGCAAGACCTTCGTCAACAGCGGCAATTATTGCAGCCGCTCCCCAACCGCTCGGTCCGCCGCCTTTGTTTTTACCGTTATACATATCATAAAGGAAAAACAATTCTCCGTCTTTTTCAAACAAATCGATAAGCCTTGAAATTATATCCCAACCGTACGCCTCAAATCCATTGTTAAATGCCGCCAGCGCAAGCTCGCCTGCCGCCAAAGAGGCTATGCAGCCGTTAACATAGTTATTTGCGTCATATCCGCCTCTGAAATGTTCATACGGCGGATTGACCGTGAACCACTCGGCAAAACAACCGGAAGTCTCACGCCGCTTAATATATTCACTTATTATTTTTGACGCCTGCGCGGCTGTTGTCACCTTACGGTTTATGTCGTATGTGTTTGAGAACGAAAGCCTGTTTTCCTCATCCTCTTTCGGGGTAAGCTGATGATTAATATGTACCTGATGAGTATAGAAGTTTCCGTTCCAACAGTATTTATTAAGGTTTTCTCTGATTTTTTCGGCACGGTTTTCCCAGTCGTTTGCCGCTGATGAGTTTCCTATAATGCCGTTTATAGCGGAAAGTTTTTTCATTGCGGCAAATATGCCGGAATTATCTCCGTGCATTATTGACATAGGTGTAACACCTGGGCATATGTTTCTTACATCCTTCGGTCTCGGAGTGCTTAAATCATATACAAAATCCCATGTGTCGATAGTAAAGGGTCTTATGCACAAGCCGTGTTCTTTATCAAAGCGTCTCGGATCCGAGGTCATATAATTAATGCCTTTTTCCAAAGCCGGCAATACTTTTTTAACCCACTCAATATCTCCGGTCACCTGATAAATTTGCCAAACCGCCTCGACCATAAGATACTCTATGTCCGCTTCCAGTTCAACGCGCACAAAAACAAGTCCATTTTTTTCGTCTTTGATTCTGTTTGTATCGTTTACAACATTCCAATGATAATTGGTAGGAAGCTGAACCATTTCATAAAACTGTCCGTCCTCACGCTGAAGCTTGCACATAAGCTCGACATATGCCTTTAAATCACTGTCCCAATGCTTAAACGCTTTAAGCTCGTGAATATGGTCTCTTATCCATTTCGGGTGTGCCGTAATGGGTTTTCCGTCATAAATAAAGGTGAATTTATCATTTTTTACGGTCTTGACCATTCCTCTTAAAAAGGCTTCCAATCGGTCATCGGTATCCTTTGGCTTCTCGCCGGAATGGAAAAATGCCGGTCTTTCGTTTCTGTAACAGGTTGTCGGTATTGAGCCGAATGTTAAATTTGGATTATAAAAATCACTTCGCATAATTATTCCTCCGATTAGACTAACGGTATTTCAGTTACATTACTCCGACAATACAAATAGCCAATGCGCCTATAAGTATTGCAATCGTTTGTTTTATTCTAAGTTTTTCTTTAAGTATAAACTTGCTCATTAAAAATGATGCTAATACCACTCCTCCGTTAAAAGACGGAAAGAACACTATACTCGGAAGCTGACCCGTAAGATAAATGTTCAATCTGTTATATAAACAACTGAGAATTCCGCAGCTTAAAACCAACATCAAATACTTTCTATCGAATTTATTTTTCACGGCAGTGGATTTTCTTTTATTGAACAAAGTAATGCATAAAAGCATAAGCGACATAACTACGGCCGCAAAAAACATCATATTTCCGGTGCAGTCGTTGCTTCCGGATTTTGAAAAAGTTTTAAAAACTATTCCAACACTCGCCGCAAATACAAAAAATACAACGCAGTAAAATTTCCATTTGGCTGTATGGGCAGTATTCTGCTTTGAGTAGCTGCAATATATAACCGCCGCAAGCAGCATTATTAATCCCAAGACCTGAAATACAGTCACCTTTTCACGCCATACTATAACACCCACGGCAGTTGACAAAAGCAACGAGCAATTGCCGATAAGCGTTGTAATAGATACAGGCCCTGCGGACATTGCCTTTGCCTTTGAAACCTGAAACATTACCTGAATAGTACCGTACAAAAGCGCAAAAAGCACCGCCTGTTTTGTAAATGTTATTTTAAATCCGTTACAAGCGAACAGTATAATCATCCATATAAAGGATGTGTACATATTAAATTCAAATGCATCTCTGTCCTCATCAAGCTTATGTAACAACACACTGTTTAATGATGCCGCGGCGACAGATGCAAGCAACAGTAAGTAATTCATTAAATATTATCCCCTAAGGTTTTCCTGATTTCTTAAAAAAGCTCCGTTTTTATTCGTAGCATTAACAATTCAAAAAATCAAACCGCCGCAGTACCGTGGCGGCTTGATTTTCAGTTTAACCGTTTTTCTTTTGTCTTTTTCTTGCTAAGATTGCAAGTGCTGACAGCGAAACAACTGTTAATACATCAAAAAGCTCTACCTTCTGAACATCGCCTGTCTTAGGTGACACTGTCTGCTCACTGTTGTTTTCCTTTTTACCGTCATTATCTTTACCCGTATTATTTTGCGTATTATCTTTTCCGGATTCATTGTTTACTGTGTTGCCAGACCGTAAATACAGTATCCGCATGACCGTTAAGAGAAACAATGCTTATGCTGTGTTCTCCGACTGACAGCGTTTTAAGGTAATCGGAATAAAGTTCAATTACCGTACTGCCCGATGAAGCTTTATAATACTTTGTATCGAGCTCATTTCCGTCAATCAACACTTTTATAAATTCGCTGAAATCGGCATTACTGCGGAAAATAACCGACACTGAATTCTTGGGATCCCATTTAGCGTCAGCGCCTTCCGTAATTTTAGGACTATGAGAAATATTGTAAAGCTCCGAAACTCTTTCATAAAGCTTGTTTACTTCATCTAAGATATCAGTGCCCACAAGCGCCTTTTCATTTTCGGTAAGCAAAGCAATTTTATTCTTCAGACTGTCAATTGCCTCTTTATCATTAAGCTTTACTTTGCTCAGTTCAGGAAGCTCCTTTGCTTGCTCGATAGTCATTTCCGCTTTCTCTACTGTTTTAAGCGCTGTCTCTAATCTGTCAATATCATTATTTATTGAGGTCCTTTGACTATCGGTATAATTGTCCGCATAGTCTCCGTTTAGAACAGCTTTCAGCTCGTCTGCCGCACCGCTTACAGCCGCTTTATCGGAAAGCTTTACAGTATCACTGTCTATCAAAGCGGTCTTTGTGATGTTTTCCGTTTTCAAGGCGTTTTCAGCGTCTTCAATTCTGCTTAACAAACGGGTTATATTTGTTTTTGCCTCTTGAAGCTTAGCCTTATCCGACTCTTTAACATCATTGTCCTTAATAAGCTCGTCTGCTTTTTCCGAAAGTGAATTAAGCTTTTCTTTATCCGTGGCCTTTACGGTCTTTATGTTAAAGCCGTTCACGGAATCTGTAACTTCGTTTATTTCCTCGGTTCTGTCGGCTTTGCTGTTCATTCCGAACATAAACTCATCAAAATAAGCTTCACCATCTTTAGCCTTAACCTGTATCATAACAGAGCTTACCGCATTTAATACGGCTGCCGCATCGATCACGGGCTGACCGTTTAATTTTAATGAAGTCAAATCAAATGTTAAAGTTTTAAAGCTTTCGGTGGGGGCTGTCAAAACCGAATCCTTTCCGCCTGCGGCAGAAACTTCATATTCATTATCACCGGACTTTATAACCAATTTGATTTCGGCATTTGAAGAAACCTTTGTTTTGAATGAGAACGATTTAAAGTTGCTCCAATTTTTGCTTATGTTTTCATATTTAAGAATCGGTGAAAGTGTGAAATCGCCCTGATGCTCTACCTTAAGTGAGGCCTCTCCCTCCGCTTTAATCTCGGAATCGTAAGAATATGTTCCGCCGTTCACCTCAAATGACGGACGGTAACCGGTATTTCTGCTATCGTTTTCCGTATAATCAAGGTCATATACCCATGCGTCCTTATCGGCATTCATCCAATCCTGAGAATTGAAGTACTTAACAGAAGCGTCCGGCTTTGATGTGCTGTCATTTAACTTGACTGTTCTTAACGGTGACGCAGGTATCCCCTCAGAGTTAGCAAGATTTGCACTTTGATTGTAGTTGTCGAAGGCATAAATAACATTTTTAGGATCTTCCACCCTGTCATTCCATACCTTTACGGTATTTTTGTCAATAATCTGAGCTTTGGCGTTAACATATACTCCATCTGCGCCGGCTACGGTAAATCCGTGAATGTCTCCCGAATTGCCGATTGCTTTAAGTCCGTCGCCCGTGTAGTCAAATGTAACATAAACCGCACCGTCTTTAACCTCTGCCAACTTGTATACCGGAGCGGTATATTCCTTTCCGCCGCCGTAAACCATATTTAAGGCTGACTGTGCGAATCTTTCGCCAACCGGCACCTTTGTGCGAGGGTGTATGGGGTCAGCGGATTTTCCGTTTTTGACATGCTCTAACGGAAGATCATAAATTGTAAGCATTGCGGTATTCTTATTCTCGCTCAGTCTCCAAGCACGCTCCATATACATACTCAAATAGCCTAATTGATTGTCGTCCGTTTTAGTATGATGGTAATATGGCGCCACCTGTGTGAAAATAAACGGCATATCTCCGTTTTCGTAGCCAAACGCCTTGCTCCAGCTTCTTTTAAGAAGATCCAATTCCAAATCATATATTTCCGAATATTTTCCGTTGCTCTCGCCCTGATACCAGATTACTCCCGCAATATTCATCCCTTCAAGCGGTCCTATTTTCTGGTTATAGAGTGTTGACATCTTTCCCGCAATATCCGGCCAATTGGTTTCATCATAATACAGCTTATATTCCTTAAGCTTGCTCTTTACCTCGCTGTCACCGTCAACAGCGGCCTTCGAAAGCCACCCCTCGATAACCGTTCCGCCTATAGCGGAGTTGATTATTCCTACCGGAACATCAAGCTTTTGCTGAAGCTGTTTTGCAAACGTGTACGCAAGGGATGACATTCCGCCTACATTAACAGGGTTATTTCCATAGCCCCAGTAAGCGCCGGGAACATCGTTTTTCGGCTGTATAGGCTGTTTTTCATTTTTGCCGTAAGGGTATGTAGGCTCCAGAAAAACACGGATATTTGGATTGTCTGCACCGTCAATCAGTTTTTCAGCGTCAATATCCTTGTATACCTGAAGTTCCATATTCGACTGACCGCCTGCCAACCACAATTCGCCGATTACAACATCGTTTATTGTGCGTTTTTCGGCACCGACAGTTAACTCTATCTGATACTTATCATATCCGCCTTTGCGTTTATCAAAGCAAAGCTGCCATTTTCCGTCTTCGGGAACTATCGTTTTCTTAGTTTCGAGCACTGTATCGCCCTTTTTAAGAGTTGCGATTACAGGTTCGCCGTATGCGCCGTTACCCCATAAATTCATAGTCTTATTCTGCTGGAAAATCATACCGTCGCTGAACAGAGTGGGAATGGCGGAAGAGTTTTCCACAAGTCTTACGTTATCGATTTTCAATCTGATGTTATCGCTGAAATCGGCATTGAAGTTATTTATATAAATACGCATATAGTTTATTGCGGAATAATCTATATTTCCGCCGGTTGCCGAACCGGAAGAAAGACTTACCGTATATTCGTTCTTTCCGTTTTTAAAATTAAGCGTATTTACATTAACGGACTTTTCGTTTGTATCCGGCTTTCCGCCGCTTGTAAGCTCAACCTGACCCTCACAGTATACAAACGGGGAAATTTTCCCAGGCGTCGTGAGATTTTCTATCTCAATATCCATTTTAAGCTCTAATCTTGCGGGATCTGCTTTAGATGCGTCTATCGGTCCAAAAGCGGTTCCTGACCAAAATGTAGCTGTATTTGTTCCTTTTCCTTCGATTGTTTTTTCATAAGAAAAAGGTATCTTTGCTATCTCGCGACCCTGATTTCTTACAAATAAAGCCTTATTGTTATTGCCGGATAAATCCTCTATGCTCTCGGTGATTTTGTCAGAATCCATACTTAAATCCCAGTTTCCTATAACCTTATTATCCGAATTAAAAACCCTTACATCGGATATAATTCCGTTAAAGCATTGATTTCCGCTGCCGTCCGCCCCTATACTGTGCGGTGTTTGCGGAGCGCTTATAACAGAAGTGATTTTTTCGGAGGTCTTTTCGGCAAGTGCTCCGTTAATATAAAATCTGACATATCCGTCGTCATCAACAGCAGCTCCGATTTTGACCTGTTTTCCGTTGCATATATTCTTTTTCAGCACAAACTGCTTATCACCGTAAAGCAATGCCGGGAATCCGTTTTCGGTAAGATAAAGCGCAAAAACCGAGCTGTCGTTTGCGGAATAGTTTGAAAAAATTGTATAATTATTCACCGAGGGGTCGGTTTCCGAATACGCCGAACCGGATACTTTTATTTTAACATCCGTCAAGCCTGATACACAAGCCTCGCTTGTTTTTACACCGTTAAATTTAAAGCATTTAATATCGGAATAAGTAAAGCCGCTATTAAATTGCTGTGAAAACGCAGTCAACGGTATTGTAATATGATTCCAACCGATGTCCAAGGTTTTGCTTATGTTTGCTGCCGACGTACCTATAGCCGCCTTTGAATTCGGTCCGGTAAAACCTTCAAAACCGTTTGATAGAAGTAACCATCCGCCGTCAAATACAGTTTTGCCCTTTGAAGTATAAAACCAAAAATCAAGTTCCAAATCCTCAGGTGAATATTTGCTCAAATCAACCGACGGTGAAAGGTTTTTTACTATAGAAAAAGTAGCGTTACTTGTTGTTGCTACCTTGATATAGTCAGAACCTGCTATTTCCGCCGAATTCGGCTGCTCCTCTGTAACTGTATCGTTTTCAATGGTTACATGGGAATATGTAAAGGTGTTGTTATTATTTATACCGTTTTTATATTCCTCGTTACCGTCAACCAACTGCCATTCAGGCTCTTCCACTGTTTTGTTTACAGTCGCCTCAATTTTTGCCGGAACAGAATTAAGCGGTTTTTCAAGCTTAAGATAAGTCCCGCCCGTTCTGTCGGTGCTGAATTCCAAGCCGTTTGATGAAACGGCAGCCGTACTTTCGGCACCGGCTATCCATTTTATTCCCGTCAAACTTCCGAGAATGAGCATCGTAGCCAAAACAACCGAAAAAATCCGTTTTAAATAATTTTTCATAATGTCTTTCCCCCCCGTTAAAGAATTATTTTTCCTCCAGAACAAGCATTTCCTCAATGGCACGCAGCAAGACCTGCTGTTCGGGTTCCGTGCATGTCATAAACAGTCTGTTATGTACCGGTCTTTTAAGATATTCCCATATCTTCATTTTTGTGGGATACCCTATTTGCGAATGAAGTATTATGTTAAAAATACGCTGCCGTGTAAAGGAATTGTCATAAAGCAGTCCGTTATTTCCTATGCATATGATCTTAACGTCGCTGTCCGTACCGATACCGTTTACGGCAACCGTTACGGTTGCGTGCTCCTCATCATACCCGAACTCGGCTTCGCTTTCAATTCCGTTTGTAGATATTTTTACACATTGCGGTCTTTTAAAGCCTCTTAATTTAACGGTCCAATTACGCTTTTCGGGCAGGAGCGACCTGTCGCCCTCGGCCGCGCATATCCTAATTTCGGCGGCGTCTCCCCACTTTAATTCAATATTTGTTTTAGCCCATACGCCGTTTTCAAATCTGCTGTACTCGCCCTCGTCCTCATACATTGTAAAGGTATTGTTGGCGCCTGCAAAAACATACAGCTCCATATCCGTTTTTCTGCCGAGACTGTTTCCGCCCTCAAACCCTTCCATAGGTACGATAGCTCCCGCCTTGGCAAATATAGGATACTGTTCAACGGTGCGGTAAACGTCCGTTTCCCTGTCGCCGCTCGTAACCCTTACCGAAAAGGAGGCTTCCGATATTTTTAACACCTTAAGACTGATCGACACGACCAATTGGGAAAAACCAAAAATAAAAAAACTGAAAATGAGAATAGCTCTTATTGAAATTTTTGAAAAATTCATAAGCCAGAATGTCATTAAGAATATTTCCTCTTCACCGCCCACGTGGCTTTTGGAATTCAAAAAAAAATGTACCATGAGGAAAATTTAAGTAAAACCACTGAGGAAATAGTTAAATTATCGGATAAAAACCGCGCATATCTTTCCCGTTCAATAAAAAAATACTACAACAAAACCTTTTCGGAATTTGTGAACGATATACGGCTCGATCACGCATTAAGCCGCCTTGAAAACGGCAACGCTCCCTCTATCATCGATTTATGCTACGACTGCGGATTCAATGATTTGAGTTATTTTTACAGGCTTTTTACAAAAAATACGGTATGCCGCCGAAAAAATTTCAAAATCTCAATTTAAATTAAGCTGTCCCGATAAAAAAGGGCATAAAAAATCGCTGAAGCGTCAATGCTTCAGCGATTTTTGTCAAGAGACTACAAAAAAGATGTGAAAACTTTTTTGTGTAAGGATTTGAACGCCTACCTATATTATAATATATGATTGCATTGTCTATACAAAATTTTAATCACCGAATTTAGCTTTTATTTGTTCGTTAAGTCTCACATCAATTTTAGGAATAGGTTTCAAATCTTCCTCCTTAATGGCGATATCACCAATCGGAGCATGCTCACCTAATAAGTCAAAAAAAACATCCCAAGTTCCGTCAATTGATTCTTCTAACCAAATAACGCCATGCATTCCTTTGTGTACTCCATATTTTGCATATTTTTCTTTTTCAACAATAACTTCGACACAATCAAGATATTTCATATTATTTCCCTCCAAACGGTGTATTTAATTGTATTAGTCCGTTGGGATTTACCATCCAACCTGTAATAAAAGAGACGGTACCATCACCGTTTTTTCGCGGCAACTCAACCCTAATGCTTATTCTTTGTCCATATTCATTTAATAAACCTATTGTGTAATTTCCGTTTTTATACTTTTCCAAACCTTGTTTTTCAATTTCTTCTTTCAAATAAGATGAATCGCGTACAGAGTATCCCCAACTTTCCAACATTGCGCTTTTACCATGTTTATAAGAGTTTTCAGGAACGAATAAATATGGATCAAACTTTTCATACGGGCATTTGCACGAACTTTTTGTTAAAACATCGTTATACGGAATATCTTCTAATAGACAATGACAAAATGGATGATGCGGCCAACTGGGAGCTTTCTCCTTTAAAAACCAACATTCATGCAATTTTAGACATTCCGGACAATGATTATCGCTTAAATTACGATGTATCCATTTTTTCCATTGCGGTGCCGTTGGTGTTTTCTCTCCCCACACCCCGGCAGAAAACAATTCATTTAAAAAGCCCATTTTTTATAATACTCCTTTCCTTTTAGCTTTTCAAGAGTATTATACATGAAACAAAACCGACATTCACCGACATCTTTTTGAAGTGCTATAATATTTTAAATGAGTTAATAGAAATAAATTCAAATATCAAGAAGTAAATAAAGAAACAGTCATATTTGAAAATGAATTTTAAGCGGCGGTAAAATTACAGCAAAAAAATAAAAAATCGGCAAGCATCTTATGGTGCTTGTCGATTTTTGGTCCGAGTGACAAGACTTGAACTTGCGGCCTCTTGACCCCCAGCTAAGTAGCTTAAAACTCCCATTCTCCTTAATATAAAAGGGTTTAAAGATATTTTTTAATGCCGAATAAATATAAAAATAAATATAATCAAAAGGGGTTTATACAAGCATTAAATATCATTTTCCTTTTCTATTACTGTCAGACATTGCAGAATCGTATTGCTCGGTAATTTCGGTTCCTGTAAAGGTTTTGGTATAAAGTTGATATATCGAATAATAAAAAAGACGGTTCATTTTAATATATTGTGAACCGCCTTTTTTCATACAATTTCAAAGAAGTTTTTGGGGTTTATTCTTTATCCGCAAGATTTTTAAGATAAATCTGTGACCAAAGGGTCATTTTATTATCGTTAACAGCAGAAGTTTCAAAGGTATTGCTTCTTCCGTTACATGCTGGTTAGGAGCAATTACCAAGGATTCCTTGAACTCCGAATTCGATACCGAAGATGTGTCGCATTGAACCCTGTCTTTAAGTGTTCCATCGTCGGTGTTCCAATAATAGCTGTTACTGTTATTGTTGTGTGCCGTAAGAAGTTCGGCAGCCACAGCAACCTCGGTATTATTGCGGTAGGTTGTTTGCACATCAACATAATCTCTTCCGCCGTCTTCATTATATCCTTGGAAAGCAAGACAAGTATATACTCTGTTTGATGAAACAGCACCGGATACATATTCTACGGTAACTCTGTATCTTGTCCACGAATTCAAATAATACTCAAAGGTATTATTATAAAAGCCTGTGGTATCCGTTCTGTTTATATTCGGCAATAACGGAGTACCCACCCGACAGTATCCGTAGTCTTATTGGGGTCACTAAGGCTTATCAATCAGTCTTTTTACAAGCCTCGACTATAATCTTTGATTTAGGCTGAGTAATTGATATTTTTTCCTTTTTAAAAAATAAAAAACCAGAGCAATCAGAAAAAAATCTAATTGCTCCTTAAAATGTTTTACCTTAATATCATATTTGGTTTTTAAAATTTGTCAAGAAGGTCCGAAAGGTCACATTTAAGCACATTAATTAATTTTATTACCGTTTCTGCTCCTGCTTTGCTGATATCTTTTTTACCATATTCATATCCTCTAAGGGTGCTAAGCGGTATTCCCGCTTTTTCAGCTAATTCTTTTTGAGTTAGACCGCATCTTTGACGAACGATTTTAAGCTTATTCTCGTTTTTTAAAAAGTGCATATCTAAAACTTCGTAACTTTTTTGAATGTCTGCCTCATGCAAGGTCGGGTACAAACAAAGAAAATCGTTATACGAAACAGTTTCTATAATTTCCTTAAACGGTCTGCTCGAATACCATTGATAATGAGCTAATATCCAGCCTACCCAGTATACCTCATCACGGTCAAAGGTTTCAATAAAATCGGCATTATAGATTTTACCTGTAGTTTTTTCTATTACTTCCAGAAAAAGCTCTAATCCGCTTTTCCCTGCTATATATTTAGGGTTTCCCTCCTCAAATTGCTTTGCAACACCGGACTGAACGAAAAATTCAAGGAACCGCTGACCGTCTATTTTAAATTCAACAACCGCATCGTGAAGCATATTACCCAAAACACGAGAAGATTTACTCAGATATAACTGATTGTAAGCGCGGGTCGTCATTTTTCATATCCCCCCTTATTATATCTAAGATAAAGATATCATCTTTAAGCTGTTCAAGATTTTTCTTCTTATTAAAATATGCTTTTCTTGCGTCTTCATCTCTTTTTGCCCTTTTATAATAATATTTTCGATAATCAGCAACATCATACCCAAGAAAATCTATTTTTTCAAAAGATTTTTCCGATATTAAAACCACCTGCTCTCCGAGCGTTCCGAGCTGCATTGCATAATTTAAATCTCTAAGCGAAATTAAATTATTAACGAAATCTTCTGCAAAAGAAAAATATGAGTCATCGGCTCTATACCCTATCATAATGTCAGTATTGGTTAAGTCAGGCTTAAAATGCGATAAAATAAAAGCTCTTGCATTTTCTCCGACAGCAGCATTTATATCGAATTTACGATTAGAAAGCAAAACAGCAAGCCAATTTAATATATTGTAGCTTCCTTTGGTCAGTTGTATGACATTAAGCCCGTCTAACGATAAGGAATATTTGTTGGCATATCCATCATTTTTAATTGGACAAGCCCATTCTTTTGCTAATTCTATGTTCTCGGTACAATAAAAACCTAACCCATAATCATTATACCTTTTTCCATATCCAAATATAGGCTTCTCTATTATTTTTTGAGAGCCGTGATATATATTTAACTTATTTTTCATAAAAACACCTCCGAAAAGTTATTCTACAGTATAACTTTCGTTATTATTATATTTTATATTTTTAATTATGTCAATAGAAAAAGGACTTCCATCAAATTCGGAGCAAGGGTACACCGACTATAATCTCTGAGTTAGGCGGTGAGGAATTGCTCCATACCTCAGCCATAGCCTTTTTGTCATATATCTTACCTGACATATCCTTGCGGCAGACATACCTTTCCTTAAATGGAATATTATTTATATCCCTTGCAACGATTTTACTTGACCTTTAATTTTTTATCTTTACATTTTTAAATATCGTATAATAAAAAGGGGCTGTCGAGTTAAGACAGCAAAAAATAACCGGGCAGCCCGAAAAAAGGGTTGCCCGGCCGATTTGCTTACTGTATAATTAAATTGCTGAAAATAACCCGGAAAGCAGGTTAATTATACAATGTACGGAACAAGAAATCAAGTGGTTTTACCGTT
>ERZ827043.2270-NODE-2270-length-16790-cov-3.201434_pt1 | contig 16790 bp, 9 predicted proteins | sample MGYA00519923_ERZ827043 | MGnify/ENA primary metagenome ERZ827043 (study PRJEB31778, sample SAMEA3449251) | human gut metagenome | biome: human gut; feature: human-associated habitat; material: faeces | place: United Kingdom | collected 2010/2012 ...
GCGGATATGGATTATGAGCTTTATGACGCGCGCATTTCCGGAAACAGCAGAGAAAACGTTCACGGCGGAAATTATTCCATTCATCGCAAGGGCAACGATTTCCATACCGCCTGCTTCCAGATACTTCCCGAAACCAGCGAGGCTACAAAGCGGCTGATACCCGGTCTTATTTATAAAATGACAATGTGGGTTAAGCTTGAATCCAAAAAGCAGGATACCGGAGCGGTTAAAATAGCCTGCTCGCAGTCGGCGTATTATGCTTGGGCTATTGACGGCGATTGGTATAACGTTGCGGCGATTAAGGACCTAAAAGAGGGCGAATGGACCGAGCTTTCGTTTACCTTCTATGCAACAAGCTGTTATTTATCTGTTCAGACCCCCGGCAACGTAAGTATGTATTTTGACGACGTAACCCTTGAGCTGCTTTACGGCGCTAAGACCGCCGATAGCTCGCAGTCGGTTAAAATCGAGGAATACTCTCCCGAAATTTCCTTAGCTGACGCTTCGGCGCTGTCGGGAGAAATCAACGCGAGCCTTATTAAGGAGGTAAGAGCCTCTAAGGCGGGTCTGCCTGTTGCCGCAGCAGCGGCGTCGGCGGCCGCAATAGCCGTTATGGCGGGTATCGCGGTGACAGCCGTAATATTAGGCAAAAAAAGAAGGGAGGAAAAAAAGAAATGAAAAAATTAACCGCACTTTTTACGGCGCTGCTTATGACCCTGCTCGTCGGCTGCGGCGAGGGCGGCAAGGCGGCGAAGCTCGTGGCGGTTGAGGAAGATGCCAAAAGCTTTAATTATTCGGTTGTGCGGCCGAAGGGCTGTTCCGAGGATATCGAGGCGGCGGCTAAGGAAATCCGCTCAAAGCTCAGAAAGACCTACGGCGTCAGCGTTACCGTTTCTTACGGTGAGGAAAAGGATTATGACGGTAATTATGAAATACTTATCGGCAATACCGGCAGAGCGGAGTCCGAGGAGGCTCTCAAACGCCTTAAGGAAAACCGCGAAAACTGCCAATTTGATTTTATAATCAAAACCGTCGGAGAAAAGCTTTGTATAACGGCGCTCAGGGACGAAATGACGGCGCGGGCGGCGGAATATTTCGCCGAGACCTATTGCGCGGATAAATCCGGTTGGGAAAAGCTAAACAGCCAAACCGAGCTTATTTATGAAGCGCCCTTTAAGGCTCATCCCCATAAAATCGGCGGAACGGAGCTTCGGAATTTTACCGTCGTTACGGTAAGGGATATGGAATATATCTACGGCCGCGAGATTGAAAATACGGTAAATTACCTTAGCGGAAGTCAGGGCTATGAGCTGGCGGTTACGGATGAGCGCTCGCCTGAGGTTAAAAACGAAATTCTTATAGGCGAGCTTGACCGCGCGGCGAGTAAGAAGGTATCCGCCGAAAGCGGAGGCTGGATAATAAAGGCAACAGACGGCAAGCTTGTTATAAAAGGGGCGGACAGTCTCTGCCTTGCCGACGCCGTTTCGCATTTTCTTCAAATGCTTAAGGAAAAGGAAAACGCCGATTCCTATATAGAATTGCCCGCCGATTATGAGCTTAAGGGAAAGCCGGAGTCCTCCGGCGGCTACAGCCTTGTTTGGAACGATGAATTCGACCAAAAGAGCCTTAACAATCATTGGTGGGTTGACTACAGCTCTCAAAACACCTACGGTGCCACCTCAAATTCCTGCCTCGGAGGCACCGTTACGCAAAAGGCTGCCGAAAACACAAAAATGACCGGCGACGGCTGTCTTACGATTTTCAGCACCCGAAACGGCAAGGATTTTACCGAAGGCTCTGTTTCCACATGGGAAACTCTACAGCTTAAATACGGACTTATCGAATTCAGGGCTAAGCTTCCCGCAGAGCCGGGCTGCGGAACGCTCTGGTTTAATGGCAGTAAGCTCGGATATGCCTGTATGACGGAATACGACCTGCTCGAAAACTTCGGCTCGGCAAAATCGTTTGCCTCAAACCTTCATCGCTGGTGGCTTCAGAACAACGGAACGGGTCATACCTCGCTCGATATTCCCGAATATTCAAAACTCAAGCGCTATAACTTTTCCGACAGCATAGACCCGAATGCCGACCTTTCTACGGATTTCCATATTTATACTATGGAATGGGACGAAAGCAAGGTAAGCTTCGCGGTTGATGGCAAGGTATATTTCTCTTACAGTCTCGACGCCACCGAAAACCCCGATTCGAGACGGCTTCCGGTTTATATGATAATGAGCTGCGGAATGGGAAGCGCGGATTACGGCGTTGCCGCAACCGACAGCTCTCCGGAATATGTTGAAATGAAGGTAGACTACGTAAGAATTTATCAGCGTTCCGATAACGGCTCCAAGCTTTTAACGCGGGATAAAAATAATATCCCGAATCTTAATAACCGCGATATGTCCCGCTATGTCGGCGGTAAAAGGGTATCGTAAGCCCTAATTTCAGAGAGGAGATAATTATGGTGAAATTTAAAAAATTACTCAGCTTATCAATTGCCTCAGCGCTTATCCTTTCTCTTTTTTGCAATATTCCGGCATTCGTTTCGGCGGAGCCGGCAAAAGGCTGTTATATCGATTTCAGTCGGTATAGCTTTGTCCCTTTAACAAAAGAAAAATACAACGAATTTAAGGAAAACAATCCGAACGGCACTCCGACAGCCGGAAATATGTATGACGTAAATATATATAACGGTAATAAGATAGGAGCATACAGCCTTGTCGCCGACAGCACCGCGGCAGGCGGAAAATACCTTAATTACGTAAAGGATTCCGGCGGCGAAAACAATCAGCTGACTGGCTATATGTTCGTTGCCAACCCGACCGGCAACTATGCAACGGACGGTGACGCATATCATACCGTTCTTAAGGAGGGTACGGCATACAGTATGAAAATCCGTTATAAAATTACGGATTTAACAGACGGTTATAACCTTAATCTCTTTGCATTTCCTTCGAGCAGTCTGGCAACTCCGAATAATGTATCCAATTGGCAGGATAGGGTTAATATAAAGCTTACTATCGGAAATACCGGCGGCTGGGTTGAGGAAACATACAGCTTTAAAATGCCCGATTCTTATACAGGAAAAGATCCTCATAGCCTAATGCTTGGTTTTGAACCGCGCGTAAACGGCACAACCTCCCGACCTGCCAACGGTACTGCGGTTACATATAATCTTTCGGTTGATTATATAGAAATAACAGAAGATACCGCTCCTCAGCATATGGAAATAGATTTTAACGATTATAAAATAGTTAAAACCGCTGTCGGTACGGCTCATATCGGTTCTGTAAACGGTCACGATGAAGCTCTTTGGGAAATCGTTGAAGAAAGCGGCAATAAAATTATGCGATATAAGTCAACCGGCGCATTGAACAGCGACGGCTCATTACCGTATTCTTTTATTGCCAATCCGACCGGTGCCGGATCAGCGGCAGCAAAGGCAAACGCATTTATTCTTGAAAACGGCGCAGAATACCGGATAAGCTTCAGATACAGACTTGTCGGCGGAGAAGGCGCAATTACGTTTAAGGTCGGCGCTACGGGAGAATATTGGTCTTGCAATCGGTGGAACGATAATCTTCCGGCGAGCGACGCAATAGCTTTAACAGCCGTATCGGGTGCTGACGGCAGCTCCCTCGGTACAGCCTCGGAACGGAAAGAGGCAAGCTTTACGTTTACTTTCCCCGAAAGCAGAACCGGAAATAAAAGCTTACAGGTTGCATTTGTTCCGAATTATAATCTCAGAACCTCTGAAACCGGCTACACCCTTGACATTGACGATATCGTTGTTGACCGTTTGACTGCGGTAACGGTAGTTGATGAAAACGGAAACAGAACGGTTCAGAAGGGCGCTCCGTCGGCTCCCGCAAGCGATAAGGCGGGCTTCGGAGGAAATACCGCCGATAAGCTCGTACTTGATACTGCGGAAAATATTGAGGTTTACGGCAGACCTAAGGCCGAGTGCATAGAGCGTACAGAGTATTATTATGACAGCACATTTACAAGGCCGCTTGCCTCAACCGATTTCCCCGCGGCGGACGAAATTATTTATTCTAAAAAATACTTTAAGCAGTCATCGGTTAATCAGGTTGCGTTTTGCGGCTTTGATGAATATAACTTGCGGTCAACAGGCAAGAACTACGGCGAGTTCGGAAAGAACGGCTATATAAATACTGCAAACGAGCATGTGTGGGATATTGTTCAAACCGACAGCTATACCGGCTCAAAATCGATGCATATGGCGCTTTCCAAAAGCTATAACAGAGCGCGAAAGTTCCTTTATATCGGCAACGGTTATGAATATGAGGACAACGTTACATATAAAGTAACATTGAGAATTAAAAAGGATTCCTCCGCGGAGCAGGGCGGCAACCTTAAAATGACTCTCGGCGGCGGCGGGGACGTTTACGGCAGGTTTATTTCGGGCGGAGAAGGTTCGGTTATAACTGTAGCAGCCGATGAGCTTTCGGAGGAATGGACAGAGTATACGATACCGATAATCTTCGTTCCGCAGACCTTGGAAAGCCAGCCGGATTACGGCGCGGATTATTACCGCGGACCCGCTATTGAATTCGATACCGACTCAAACGTTGCGATTTTTATTGACTCGATAACAATTTCAACGGTTATCGGCCCGGTTTCGGGCGGACTTACCGAGGACGGAAAAGACCTCAGAATAACTTCTTCTTATATAGATAACGGCGAAGATAAGGTTGTTATTGCGGGAACGGAATACGCGGTTGTTGAAAGAGGAATACTCGCGAAATCGGCAAACAATACAGTTGCTCTTACAAAGGGCAACAGCGGCGTTCTTTCGGTTAAGAAAACCGACGGCTTCGGGGATTATTGGGCAGACGGCGAAAACGGCGAAAAAATATTCTCGATGCTGATTAAGGAAATCGACGACCGCAGCGTTACCGCCCGCGCGTATGTAAAGCTAAGCGATGGAATAACCTATTATTCTCCCGAATCGGTCATTACCGACGGCAGCACGCCCGAGGGCTACAGCCTTGTTTGGGGAGACGAGTTTGACGGAACGCGGCTCAACACCTCGAAATGGGTTACTGTCGGAGCGGATACCTATGATTCAACTAACAGCTTGGTTTATTACAGCAATAACGGTAAAAACGCAGCTGTTGAAAACGGTATGCTTAAATTAAAGCTTGAGCATCGCGGAGAAAGCGAATACAGCTATAAATATAACGCTCCCGCGGGACTCGCTACAAACGGCACGATGAATTTTAAATACGGGTTTATCGAAATGCGGGCGAAAATTCCCTATAAAAACGGAATTCAAAGCAGCTTTTGGTTTAAATCGGACGCTTCCGTTTCGGGAGCCGAGAAAAAATCGGATACTACGGCGGAAATAGATATGGTTGAAACCTTCGGCCTTACCGATACCGTTACTCCGAATATCCATAAATGGTATGCTAAGGAGCATTCTCAGTATAACAATGACGGCCGGACGGCTAAAACACATAAATTCGAAAACGGCGAAACGGAAGAATTCCATATTTATGGTATGGAATGGACCGAAACCGAGATAATTATGTATATCGACGGCGCAGAGTATGCGAGATACGATATTACAATGCCTTATGAGTCGGCGGGTAAGGAAGTCGGCAGTATGGACGCCTTCAACGATCCTATGCGTATTAAAATAGGCTGTTCGCCTTATCTCAGCGAACTCGGCCATTATGATTTCACCGGCGACGGCTCTGGCTATACGACCGAAGCTACGGATTTTTCGCAGGCCTACTGTATAGATTGGGTTCGCCTTTATCAAAAGGACGGCTGCGAGTTATTTACAAAGTAAAAAGGAGTTGACGGATATGAAAAAACTATTTATAAGATTATCGGTTGTTACTCTGGCGGCAATTTTATCCTTAGGCATGTTATCCGTAAGCGCGGCGACCGGCTCGGACGACGGTATCGTAAGCTTTTCGAGCGTTCGCGGCGATATAAACGGCGACGGCGATATAGATGTCCGCGATCTCGTAAGGCTGAAAAAATATACGGCTGAAATCGGCGGAATTAAAATAGTTGAATATAATTCCGATTTAAACGGCGACGGAAAATATAACGCCGAGGATTTATCCGAGCTTAGGATTATGCTTTTGAATATGTAAGCCCTATTTTTCTCCCCTGCCGTAAAGGCGGGGGAGAAAGCTTGGAATTTTTAAAGAAAATTTTGCAGTGCGGAATGTTAAATTGCGGTATAATTTTATATTCCGAAATGCAAAAGTCAGAGTTGTTATGCGAGGTAAGATATGAAAAAACAAAAATCAGGTATAAGAAAAATTATTTTTGCGGTATTGGCGGCAATATCGGTGCTTTCGGTGCCGTATATTTCGGCCGTACCAGAAAGCGGCGAAGCAAAGGAAATTACGGCGGTATATAATACGGCGGATGAAAACGCTTATCGGTCATATAAGGAGAAATACGCCGAAAAGGCTAAGGCGGCGGAGGATACGGAGCTTTCCGGCGGAGAAGCGGTATATACGGATAAGGCGGGAAATGAATATAAAAATACGGCGACGGTAAAGGCGGGAGACGCCGTGACCTACAGCTTTTATGTACCGCAGGACGCTCGGTATAATATAAAGCTTTCTTACTTACTGCCTGAGGGCAGCGGAAACGACCTTACGGTGAAGCTTTTACTTGACGGCGAGTTGCCGTTTTATGAGGCTGAAAGCCTGACGCTGCCGAGAATGTATAAGGATTCTGACGGCAAAAGATACGACAGCTACGGAAATCAGTATTCTCCGGAGCAGGAGGACGCGGGCGAATTTGTAACAAAGGCGTTCGGAGATGTAACAGGAGCCGAAACCCTGCCTTACGACTTTTATTTAACGAAAGGAAATCATAATATTTCCATAATAAGCGCAGACGAGGAGTTTGTTATCGGAAAGCTAATTATTGCGGCTCCGGACGCGCTTATAAGCTATTCCGAAACGGAAAAAGCCTATAAGGAAAAAGGATATACCTCCGCAAAGGGTCAGGCCGTAATAATCGAAGGGGAAAGCGCGGCGCTTAAATCAACCCGTGCGATAGTTCCGAAAGCGGATAGCACCTCTCCCGTACCCTACCCCTCGGACTCTAAAAAGCAGGTTATAAATTATATAGGGGGCAGTAACTGGAAGTCTCCCGGAGAGGAGGTAATCTGGAAAATAAAGGTTGAAAATGCCGGACTTTACAGCTTGGGCGTTACCTTTAAGCAGGATCAAACGGTTAACGGATATTCTTACAGACAACTTAAAATTGACGGCGAGGTGCCGTTTTACGAGGCGCTTAATCTTAAATTTTATTACGGAACGGGCTGGAAGTATTACGAATTTGCCGATGATAATAAAAAACCGTACCTTTTCTATCTTGAAAAGGGAGAGCATACCTTAAGCCTTACGGCAACCCTCGGCGAGACGGCGCAGCTTTATAACGAGCTGCGCGAAATCACCTCCGAGCTTAGCGATATATATCTTGAAATCGCAATGATAACCGGAGAAAGTCCGGATAAAAACCGCGATTACGATCTGTTTAAGCAGATAGACGGTTTTAACGACAGTCTTGAAAATAACCGCAGCCGCCTGACTTCACTTTCGGATAATGCGAAAATGCTGTCCGGCGGAGAGGAAACCTCGTTTATATCGGCGGTAAACAATATGGCGAGGGTTCTTAAATCGATGGCAGATAATCCGTATACGGCTCAGAATTACGTAACCGATTATTATAATAATTATACTACTCTCAGCGCATGGCTTTACGATATGAAATCCATGCCGCTTAGTATTGACAGAATTTATCTTTATCCGTCGGATAACGGAGAAAAGCCGAAAATGCCCGGATTTTTCAGAAAGCTTAAATTTGGTGTTGATAGGTTTGCGGTATCCTTTACTTCCGAATACGGCGAAAATAAGAAATCGGGCAAAACTGACCTTAAAATATGGGTAAACTGGGGCAGGGATCAGGCAATGGTGCTTAATTCTCTTATTGAGGAATCCTTCACGTCCGAAACCGGAATAAAGGTCAACCTTGAGCTTACCGACGCAACGCTTGTTAAAGGCATACTTTCTGGCAACGCTCCGGATTTATCCTTACACCTTGCGAGAACCGAGCCGGTTAATCTGGCGATGCGCGGGGCGCTTTACGATCTGACTCAATTCGACGATTATGACGAGGTTTTAAAGCGTTTCGGAGACTCTGCCGATGTGCCGTACAGATACGGCGGCGGAACATATGCGCTTCCCGATACGCAGTCATTTTATATAATGTTTTACCGCAGGGATATTCTTGAAAAGCTGGAAATACCCGTTCCCGAAACATGGGATGAATTTTTGGCGGCGACTGCGGTTCTGCAGAGGAACAATATGCAGTCGTGGATACCATACACACAGATAACCTCTACCGCAACGGTTAATACGGGCGTCGGCGGGCTTAATCTGTTCGCCTCGATTTTACAGCAGCACGGCGGAGAATTTTATAACGAAGAGAAAAATGCAACCGCTCTTGAAACACCCACGGCTCTGGGCGCGTTCACATTCTGGACGGATATGTATACAAAGTATAAGCTTCCAACCACAGCCAGCTTTTACAACCGCTTCAGACTGGGAACAATGCCGCTGGGTATTGAGGTTTATACGCTTTATACAACGCTTACCGAGGCGGCGCCGGAAATAGACGGGAGATGGGGTATAGCATTAGTTCCCGGAACCGAGCAAAACGGAACGGTCAACCATACCGTTTCGGGCGCGGGAACGGGCTGCGGCATAATTTCATCTTCAAAGAACAAGGAAGCCGCATGGGAGTTCCTCAAATGGTGGACCTCCGCCGATACGCAGCTTAGATATAACAATAATGTCGAGTCTATACTCGGCGCGGTTTCAAGAACAACTACGGCAACGCTTGCGGCATTTGAAAATATGTCGTGGAAAAGAGAGGATCTTGATGTTTTGCTGAAGCAGCGCGAAAATATAAGCGAGATACCCGAGGTCGCAGGAAGCTACTACGTGTCAAGGGCGGTCGATCAGGCGTTTTGGGCGGTAATCAACGGCGAGGAAACGCCTAAGGATTCGCTGAGCGAATGGGCGGAAATTGCGGATAACGAAATTGAAAGAAAAATAAATCAGTACAGTAAAAGGTTGCAGAGCAATGAGTAAGACAAAGCTTGATAATAAAAAGGAAAAGGTCGGAATAGAAACCTCGTTCAGGGACAAAATGCCGTATTATGTTATGCTGGCGCCGTTTATGGTGTTTTTTGCCGCCCTTATAGCCCTGCCTATGATAGCCTCGGTTGCGCTGAGCTTTTTTGAGTTCGATATGGTTTCAATGCCGGTTTTCAACGGATTTTCAAACTATTTCCGTATGCTTTTTGACGACGAGGTGTTTATAACACCTCTGAAGAATCCCCTGATTCTTGCGGTTATAACCGGTCCTGCCGGATTTCTGCTTTCTTTTGTGCTTGCATGGTTTTTAAACGAATTTAAACCGACGGTAAGAACGGTACTTTCGTTTATGTTTTATTGCCCCGCGCTTATAGGCAACGCTTATTATATCTGGCAGGTGGCGTTTTCAAACGACAGCTACGGCTACGTAAACAGTATGCTTTTGTCCCTGGGATTTATAACAGAGCCTGTGCAATGGCTTAAAAACGCAAGTTATGTTATGCCCATTATAATTGCGGTACAGCTGTGGATGAGTATGGGCGTGTCTTTCCTTGCAAATATATCGGGTCTTCAAAACGTAAACAGCGAAATGTACGAGGCGGGAGCCATAGACGGCATACGAAACCGTTGGCAGGAGCTGTGGTATATAACCCTCCCGTCAATGCAGCATATGCTGCTTTTCAGCGCGGTTATGCAGATATCGTCGGCATTCTCCATAAGCCAGCTGCCTATTGCCCTCGCGGGCTATCCCTCTGTCGGGAACAGGGTGGATACAGGGTGGATACCATTGTTTCATATCTTGCTGATGCGGGTACCGTGCGATATGAAATGGGCTACGCTTCGGCAATCTCGGTATTGCTGTTTGTGCTTATGATTATTGTAAGAATAGTAATAGGCAAGCTTATAAACAAGGTCGGAAAGTGAGGAAAAACGGATTATGAAATCAAACACAGCTGCCGTAAGCAAACCGGGACTGTTTAAACGCATACACGAAAACAGAACCGCCAAAACCTCACAAAGCAAAAAATATACGCGTTCAAAGGCGGGAAATACGGTTTATGTTGTCATACTGCTTGCGTTGGGAGTTTTCTCGGTCCTGCCGTTGGTGTATTGCATTGCAACCTCATTTAAACCGCTTGACGAGCTTATGATATTCCCGCCGCGTTTTTTTGTAAACAGACCTACCGTTCAGAATTATCTTGCGCTGCCCGGATTGTTATCAAACCTGAGGATACCGCTTTCAAGATATATATTCAACAGCTTCTTTGTGGCAATAATAACAACGTTTCTTTATGTAACGGTTTCCACGCTTGCGGCGTTTGTTCTCACAAAATCGCCTCTTAAATCGAAGAAAAAGATTTTTACCGTTGTTCAGTATGCTTTGCTTTTCAATACATATACGCTTGCAATACCGCAATACCTTATATTTTCGTATATAGGAGTAATAGATACCTATTGGGCGTATATTCTGCCGCATATCGCTACGACGATGGGCGTATTCCTCATGAAGCAGTATATGGAGGGGAGCGTGCCGGACGCGATTATGGAGGCGGCAAAAATCGACGGTGCCGGTCCTTACAGAATATTTGCTCAGATTATTGTTCCCATGGTTAAGCCCTGTATTATGACCCTTACTCTTTTCGGGTTCAGAGATGTTTGGTCCGCGCTGCCCAACGGAACAATATTTAACGAATCGCTTAAAACACTGCCCGCAATAATGACGCAGATCAACGCGGGCGGAATAGCGCGTTCGGGAAGCGCCATGGCGGTTACGGTAATAATGATGATACCGCCTATGGTTGTGTATATGGTATCGCAAAGCAATGTACTTGAATCAATGAACAGTGCCGGAATTAAATAACGGGGGGAAATGCGGTCTATGAAATTAAAAAAACATATTGTATCATTTTCAGCCGTTATGCTAATTGCTTTATTAACTGCTTTTCAGGCTTTGTCGGTTTTTGCGTATGACGGCGAAATACCGTATACAAGCTATACCTATTGGGAAAGCGACGGATTTACCGCGGTTTCCGCCAAGGCAGCATATAAAACCGAAACCGTGCTTACAGCCGAAAGAATCGGTGTTGAGGACTTTGCGGAAATTGCCGATGTTTGTACGGATGAAGCGGGTAATATTTATATACTGGACGGCAAGTCCTCACGTATTATAATTTTAAATTCGGATTACGGCGTAAGGGGCCTTATAAGCTCGGTTTTAAACGGAGAAGAAAAGCTTAAATTCGAGAACGCCAAGGGTATATACGTCGATATGTCGGGCGGAATATATATTGCCGATACGGAGAACGCAAGAGTTATCGTCTGCAATGAAAACGGCGAATGCAAAAAAATAATAACTCTGCCCGAATCCAAGCTCATTCCCGACGGATTTAACTACCGCCCCATAAAGGTGACGGCGGATTCAAGAGGATATGTTTATGTTTTAAGCGACGGCTCTTATTACGGAGCTATTCTTTATTCTCCGAAGGGCGAATTTTACGGTTTTTACGGCGCAAACTCGGTTGAAAGTTCGGTTTTAACGGTAATTTCCTCGCTTTGGGATAAGCTTACTTCAACTAATGCCAAGCGCGCGCGGCAGACAAGCAAGCTTCCTTATCAGTTTACCGACCTGTTCGCCGATAAAAGCGATTTTATTTACACGGCTACGGGAAAGATACCGGGGAGCAGCCAAAAATCCCAGATAAAGCGGTTAAGCCCGGGAGGGAAAAACATACTTGATTCGTCCGACGTCGTATTCGGAGATAAGGAGACAGCTTCATTTAAGGGCGAAAAGCGGACGCAGAATATTTCGGGCTTGGCGGTTGACGGCGACGGTTATATTTACTGCTATGACGAAGCAAGCGGCAAAATATTTATGTATGACGGTGAATGCTATATGATGACCGCTTTCGGAGGCGGCGGAGACGGCATTCAAAACGGAACCTTCAGACAGATAGCGGCGCTTGATATATTGGATAACGGCAAAAAAATAATCGTTGCGGACGGCTTGAAGCTTACTCTTACGGTTTTCGGCGAAACCGATTACGGAAGGGAGCTGAAGGAGGCAAGGAGGCTGACGCTTGACGGCGACTATACTTTATCAAAGACGGTATGGGAAAGCATTTTAAAAGAGGACAGCAACTGCCAGCTTGCCTATATAGGTCTTTCAAAGGCGGCGCTTGCCGACAAGGATTACCGCGCCGCCGCAGATTATGCAAAGGCCGGTCTTGACAGGGAGCTTTACAGCAAGGCGTTTAACTATAACCGAAAAGCTTTTTTAAAGAACAATTTTAATATTCTTATGCCTGTAATTTTGTTGACTGTTGCAGCGATTGTTGCAGTTTGTATAATTATAAAAAAGAAAAAAATCGTCATTGTAAAGTCGCCTAAAATAAGATTTGCACTTTCGGCACCGTTCCATCCGGCAAACGTTTTCAGTGAAGTGAAAGCCAAAAATGCAGGCTCGGTTTATGTAGGGGTTGCGATTATAGCGCTTTACTACATAACCTCTGTATTAAAGGCAACGGCAAGCGGATTTTTATTCCGTTCCTCGGATAATTCCTTTAATTCGGCGCTGGTTCTGGTTCAGACCGTCGGCTTTGTTCTGCTTTGGACCTTGGCTAACTGGGCGGTTGCAACATTGCTTGGCGGGATAGGCAAGCTGAAGGAAATATTCACGGTTATATGCTACAGTATAATACCGATGGTATTCGGCAATGCGGTTTACATCCTGTTTTCGTATATGCTCAACGCCGACGAGGGAGAATTTCTCATAATATTCGTGACGGCAATGCAGCTTTACTCGGTGCTTATGGTAGTAATAGGATCCGTAATCATACACGACGTGGGCATCGGAAGATTTTTGTTAATTACTTTGCTTACGCTTATAGGTATTGTAATTATCGTATTCCTTTTTGTGCTTATAGTTATATTCTTCCAGCAGGCGGCGGCATTTGCGGCTACGCTCTGGCGCGAAATATTTTTCAGATAAGGTGAATTAAAGGTGAAAAGAAAAATATCTGCTGTTATTCTGTCCGTGCTTTTGCTTACCCTGGCGGCAGGCTGCGGTACGAACAAGGGAACCCCTCTCTCGGCTTTTGACAGCAAACACAAAAATAAAAGCGAACAGAGCTTTACTGCGGCGGAAAACAGCGAATGGTCGCTTCAATGGGATAAGGAGCATTACCGAATATTGCTTAAAAGCAAGGCTGACGGCACAACCTGGTCGACCCTGCCCGAGGAGCTTTTAACTCCTGCCTTTGATGAAGACGGATATGAGGTAAACAACAATCCTCAGCTTGAAAATCCGCTTACGGTGCAATATATAAATCCGGAAAATATGCAGCCGGAGGTTCTTTACGGCTATACCGGAAGCCTCAAAAAAGGCGCATACGGGCTTGAAAAAATAAGCGGCGGCATTAAAATAACGTATTATTTCGATAATAAGCAGATTTCGGTTCCGGTTGAATATAAGCTTCTTGAGAACGGCATTAACGTGTCTGTTGATCCGACTGAAATAACCGAAGGCGACAACAAGGTTTACAGTATTGCTCTCTCTCCGTTTTTCTGTTCGGTAAGCAACGGCTCGTCAGACGGGTATCTGTTTGTGCCTTCGGGCAGCGGCGCTTTAATAAAACCGCACGAATGGGAAGCGGACGTGGGCTATACCTGCTCTTATCCCGTGTACGGCGAGGACGGACAGCTGAAAAATACAAATAACAGCGGAATAACAAATTCTCAGCCGGTAAGGCTCCCCGTTTACGGTGCGGCGGACGGAAACCGCGGCGTTCTTGCAATAATAGAGAAAGGCGCGGAATCGGCAAGCATTAACTGCAATGTCGGCAACAGGAAATTCGGATTTTCCGCCTGCTATGCGGGCTTTGAAATACGCGGCGTCGCATCGGACGGTTCTTATTCCGAAAATGCTCAGGTATCCGCGATTTCGGTAAGCTTTTTACCGCTTACCGGCGAAAAAGCAAGCTACAGCGGAATGGCGGAGGCATACAGGAATTATCTTATAAAGGAATACGGTATAGAAAAAGTCTCAAAGGAAACGGCGGCTTCTCTGGAGCTTTTGGGCGCAACGCAGGTTGACTCGCAGTTTTTGGGAATACCGTACAGATCGCTTTATCCTATGACAACCTTTAAACAGGCTTTAAGCATCTTAAAGGAGTTCACGGACAGAACCGGCGTTGCCCCGGCAGTTAAGCTTTCGGGCTTCGGGCTTTCCGGCTTAAATAACGGAAAAGCGGCGGGCGGTCTTAAAACCGCAGCGGTACTCGGCAGCAAAAAGGATATTAAAGCTTTTACAGATTACAGCTCCGGTATCTCAGCTGGGCTTTATATGAATTACAATATAGTCAATTTTTCAAAATCCGGCGCGGGAATAAGCAAAACCTTCGACTATGCCCGCAATACGGTAGGGCAGAAGGCTCTTGCCCGCAAACGCGTGCTCGGCAGCGATAAGGAGGAAAAGGTCGCCGAATATTTTGTTGCCAGAGAAAAGCTTTGCGAATTGGGTAAAAAGGCGGCGGATAACGCAATCGAGACCGGCATAGCGGGGCTGTCCCTGGCAGAAGCGGCGTCGGGAGTTTATTCGGATTATTCAAATCAGAAATATTATGCCCGCGGAGGCTTTGCAACGGATTATTCCGAAATTATCGGCTACGGAAAGGAAAAGGGAAATAAAATATTGGCGGACGGTGCGAATTTATATGCGGCGGTATCTGCCGATATTATAACCGGCGCTCCGGACTGCTCGGATAAAAACGATCTGTTTTATGCCGATATTCCGTTTTACCAAATGGTTTTCAAGGGCTATATACCTATGACGGGACCCGCGGTAAATCTTGCGGCGGAGTCTGCAGACCGCCTGCTTTTTGCCGCCGAAACCGGAATGGGCTTAGGTTTTACGTTTATAGGCAGCTACAGCTCGGATTTGTTTTCGGCCGAGGAAAATATTTATCACTCGGTTCTTTACGGCACAGGCTCAGATGACGCCTGTAAAGCTGTAGGCGGGTATTTAAAGTATTTTGAGGCAGTTGAGGGCGCTGTAATTTCGGAGCATTCGATTTTAAGCGATACTTTAAGAAAAACGGTTTTTGATAACGGCGTTGAGGTATATATAAATTACGGCGTTACCGCCGCAGTTACAGCCGCAGGCACGGTTGAAGCACGGTCATACATATTTACGGAGGGGAAAAGATGAAAAGAAAGAAAAATCGCGGCATAACCGCCTTAAAGGCTCATTACGGCCGCATATGCGTTTTCCCTTGGATTATAGGGCTGGTGCTGTTTTTCGGATTGCCTATAATACAGTCGGTGTTTTATGCGTTTTCCAAGGTTTCGCTTACAACAAACGGACTTAAAACAAGCCTTGTGGGTTTTAAAAACTTTAAATATATATTTGCACAAAACGCGGATTACCTCGACTATATAGCTTCGGCGGTTGTGAAATTTCTCTATTCGTTTCCGGTAATAATCATCATAAGCCTTATTTTGGCGCTTATGCTTAATCAGAAGTTTCGGGGAAGAATATTTTTCCGTGCGCTTTATTTTCTTCCTGTAATAATTGCAAGCGGGGCGGTACTCAATGTTATTCTAAGCTCTGTTTCCGAGGGCGTTTCAAACATAAAAACCGATGAAAGCGTAGCTATGGCTATGTTTGACGTTAACGGAATAGTTGAAGGTCTGGGGCTTCCGCAAAAGCTGGGCGATTATTTTGTAACGGTTATAAACGGAATAATGAATATGATATGGAACTGCGGAGTGCAAACTGTGCTGTTTATTTCGGGTATGCAGACCATACCGCCGCTTTTATACGAGGTTTCAAAGGTGGAAGGAGCGACAAAGTGGGAGGAATTTTGGTTCATAACCTTCCCGATGCTTTCCCGCGTCACGGTGCTTGTTGCGGTATTCACTATGGTGGAGCTTATGACCGATCAGAGCAACTCGGTTATGCGGCAGGCTTATACGTTCATGAGAATGCAGAATTACGGCGAGGGTTCGGCTATGCTCTGGAGCTACTTTGTCGTTATAGGAGCTATTATGGCGATTGTTATAGGCACTTACGGCAGATTTTGTATGAAGCGTTGGGAATAGGGGGGCGAGGAGCATATGATCAAAAATAAAAAGGCCGCAAGAGCCGCCGCGTCGGTCGGATATTCAGTTTTCAGATTTGCACTGCTCATTGCGATAGGGTATATCGTTATCTATCCGGTTATATATATGATATCCTCGTCGGTTAAAACACCCGCCGCTTTTTCCGATCCGAGCATAATTTATATTCCTAAAAAGATCACCTTTGAGTATTATTCGATAGCCGTAAAGGCGCTTGATTATGTGAGCAGCCTGCTCTCAACCCTTAAATATGAGCTTGTGAGCGCCGTTATTGAAATACTTATTTGCTCTTTTATAGCATACGGACTCGCAAGATTTGATTTTAAGGGTAAAAGATTTCTGAATTTTGTGCTTATACTTACTATTTTGGTTCCGGCGCAAATGATAATTATTCCTATGATGACAAACTATTCGCAGCTTGATATTTTAGGAATATTCGGTCTGTTAAATAAGCTTACGGGAATAGATATCCGACCGAATATACTCGGCACGGCGTGGACGTTTTATCTGCCG
>ERZ827043.2287-NODE-2287-length-16698-cov-13.009914_pt1 | contig 16698 bp, 14 predicted proteins | sample MGYA00519923_ERZ827043 | MGnify/ENA primary metagenome ERZ827043 (study PRJEB31778, sample SAMEA3449251) | human gut metagenome | biome: human gut; feature: human-associated habitat; material: faeces | place: United Kingdom | collected 2010/2012 ...
CACGCCCTCCGCGAGGAGGGCGACGAGGCTCTTTGACGGCCTTTCTGAGCCTTTTTATATTTCTATCCACGCCCTCCGCGAGGAGGGAGACGGTGCGGTGCGGCTTGCTTCCACCTACCCGATATGATTTCTATCCACGCCCTCCGCGAGGAGGGCGACCCGTTCGAGCATCGTGTACCACTTTTCATGGTCATTTCTATCCACGCCCTCCGCGAGGAGGGCGACGAGGCTCTTTGACGGCCTTTCTGAGCCTTTTCATATTTCTATCCACGCCCTCCGCGAGGAGGGCGACCAAACGTACTGGCCATGAACAACGACGGTACACCATTTCTATCCACGCCCTCCGCGAGGAGGGCGACCGCCTGTGCCAGTGTTTAGACTGCTGAGGCTGTTATTTCTATCCACGCCCTCCGCGAGGAGGGCGACCATCGAAAAGGTCCTGCGACAGCTTGCTCTTGTTCTTATTTCTATCCACGCCCTCCGCGAGGAGGGCGACGGGGTTCTCGTCGATGTACTTGTCCATCGCCTCGTATTTCTATCCACGCCCTCCGCGAGGAGGGCGACTGACGAGGTTCCGGCCAAGGTGCGGGAGCTGACCCGATTTCTATCCACGCCCTCCGCGAGGAGGGCGACCTCAGGGCAACGCACGTCCTTTGGTGGATGTCATGATTTCTATCCACGCCCTCCGCGAGGAGGGCGACTGGTGGCGTATATCGAAACTTTCAAATCCACTGTATTTCTATCCACGCCCTCCGCGAGGAGGGCGACGTTGTGGGAGGCTGAGCGATGGCAAATACCGAATTATTTCTATCCACGCCCTCCGCGAGGAGGGCGACAGATCCTCGCCATCGGCGAAGGCATCACGACCAGAATTTCTATCCACGCCCTCCGCGAGGAGGGCGACCAGGCAAGGCAGTCGTCGAGGCTGGAAAGTACATATTTCTATCCACGCCCTCCGCGAGGAGGGCGACCGCTGTCTGCGATCTCAGAGTCGTCCACCTCACTATTTCTATCCACGCCCTCCGCGAGGAGGGCGACCGCCCTCGTCGTCGCCGATGCTGGCGACGTTCCAATTTCTATCCACGCCCTCCGCGAGGAGGGCGACGTCCACGGGCTCGAGAAGGCATTGAGCCAAAAAATTTCTATCCACGCCCTCCGCGAGGAGGGCGACCGGCGCGACCGGCATCGTGGACCCCAAGGACAACATTTCTATCCACGCCCTCCGCGAGGAGGGCGACCTGCGGCTCGCTGCTGCGCGTTTGTAAACGCGAGCGATTTCTATCCACGCCCTCCGCGAGGAGGGCGACAGTTCGGATTCTCAACAATTTCAACAATGTCGAGTTATTTCTATCCACGCCCTCCGCGAGGAGGGCGACCGAGTGCTTCAAGCGCAGGATCAAACCGAACGTATTTCTATCCACGCCCTCCGCGAGGAGGGCGACGAAGTGCCCATGCAAAGCCGTCCCCATCGTCATTATTTCTATCCACGCCCTCCGCGAGGAGGGCGACCGATTGTGGTAATGCTCTCTCCGGGCCGTTTCGGATTTCTATCCACGCCCTCCGCGAGGAGGGCGACACGACTGCCCCGGCCGCCAGCGATGCGCAGCAGATTTCTATCCACGCCCTCCGCGAGGAGGGCGACGCAAGGCCATTGACGACTACACCATGCAGCTGATCATTTCTATCCACGCCCTCCGCGAGGAGGGCGACATACGCCCTCCAGCTCCTTGTTGTCCGGGTCGATATTTCTATCCACGCCCTCCGCGAGGAGGGCGACGTGGGGCAGCTTCAGCTTCGGCAGTGACCAAGAATTTCTATCCACGCCCTCCGCGAGGAGGGCGACCTGGGCGAGCCCGTGATCCTGTTCCTCGAGAGCGAATTTCTATCCACGCCCTCCGCGAGGAGGGCGACTTGGTGAGCTGCTGCACTCGGCGGGGCGTCATGTCATTTCTATCCACGCCCTCCGCGAGGAGGGCGACGATCCCGGCTACCACGGGCCCGACATCTTCAAGCTATTTCTATCCACGCCCTCCGCGAGGAGGGCGACGTGGTGCGGGACAAAGCGGGCTGATGCTCCTTTCTATTTCTATCCACGCCCTCCGCGAGGAGGGCGACCCCCGCCCATCCCCACCCAGTGACGGCACGCCGTGGCATTTCTATCCACGCCCTCCGCGAGGAGGGCGACCTATCAGGCAGCGTTGCCGCTGCCGGAAGGATGGATTTCTATCCACGCCCTCCGCGAGGAGGGCGACGGATGCTGGGATAGACTACACTCGATTATCGTGGATTTCTATCCACGCCCTCCGCGAGGAGGGCGACGCTCAGGGTACACTCATAACGGATAGAGGTATCAATTTCTATCCACGCCCTCCGCGAGGAGGGCGACCTGTGGGATACCCCGTGATTAGCTTTTGCCGGACAATTTCTATCCACGCCCTCCGCGAGGAGGGCGACGCATCGCCCTGAAACAAGTTTCCGGCGACAACAAAAATTTCTATCCACGCCCTCCGCGAGGAGGGCGACCCGCAGCGCCCCGCAGGGCGCAAAAAAGCCGCCCAATTTCTATCCACGCCCTCCGCGAGGAGGGCGACTTCGCAGCAGCAGCCCGGTCGGCTACGCTGATATAATTTCTATCCACGCCCTCCGCGAGGAGGGCGACAGCAAAAACAGAGACAAAATCTCTATTTTCAAACAAATTATACAACATTCTGCACGAATTTAGAAGAGCCTTGATTTACAACGGGTCAAAGAGCTATCCAAATCATGCAAAATGACACAAAAATCCGGTGCGAAGGTGCCGGAAAAATGCTGAGAACTCGTCCTTCGCACCGGGGCGGGAAACTCAGAACAACAGCAGGCCGTCCTGCTCGAAGGGCGGATGAACGCCGATATGCTCCACCTTGCTCTTATAGTTGTTGCCCAGCTGGTAGAAGCGCAGACTGTCCAGCGCGGGGTCGATGAGGGCCGTCAGCTCCGCCTTGAGAACGGCATACTGCGCGGCATCCAGCAGACACTCGAACACGGAGTTCTGCACCCGCTGGCCGTGGTCCACACAGCGTTTGGCGACTTTGCGCAGACGTTTGCGCCCGGCAGGAGTTTCGGTATTGACGTCGTAGGTGATAAGGACCAGCATACACATCCCTCACTTCCAGAAAAATGGCGGGTAAAGCTCCATATCGCCCCGCAGGGTGCGGGCCAGAAGCAGAGCCTGCACATAAGGCACGAGGCCCCACGGAAGCTTTTCGTTCAGGAACGGGTGGGTGATAGTCTCCTGCTTGCGGGTCTGCCACCCGCCCAGAAAGGCGCGGCGGCCCTCATCGGTAAGAAGGACAGCTCCGTTCTCCTGCTTCTGGAAATGCTTCGGCGTCATGATTTTCTGGTTGATGCAGGAGAGCACGAAGCGGTCGGCATAAACTGCACGCAGCTCTTCCATGAGGTCGAGGGCGAGGCTCCTGCGCCCGGGCCGGGCGCGGTGGAGAAAGCCGACGTAGGGGTCGAGGCCCACACTCTGAAGAGCCGCCGTGCAGTCGGAGGCCAGAAGCGAATAAGCGAAAGAGAGCAGGGCATTGGTGTTGTCCAGTGGCGGGCGGCGACTCCGGCCTGCGAAAGAAAAATCATCGTGCTGCTGCAGGATGAGTGAATCAAAGCAGTCGAAATACCGCTGTGCCGCCTCGCCCTCCAGACCGCGAAGCTGGTCGAGGTCGTCACACTGTTCGATGAGGGGCAGCGCCGCCGCCAGCTGGGCGCTGGTGCGCTTGAGCTGTTCCACCGGCACCCGCTGGGGGTGGTCGCGGGTGGCCCGTTCCAGCACCCAGCGGGCGTTATAGACTTTGCCCAGGATGAAATTGCGCGCATAGAGACAGCTCTCTGCCTCGCTGTCTGCGATGCGGTACTGGGTCTGCCGCAGCAGGACGTTGCCCCGCTCTTCGCCTACGGCCCGGGCCAGAAAGCGGCCCTGCGGGCTGAAAAAGCTCAAATCGACCCCGAGGCTGGCGCATTTACCCATCAAGGCAGGGCTTGCGCCGGGATAGCTGAAGCAGACGATGCCTTCCAGCGTGTGGAGCGGGACCCGGCCAATTTCAGCCTTGTTGCAGAGCAGGACGATGTTCTCCCCCTCGAGGGAAAGGTAGGCGTCCTTGTTGAGGACGTAGAGCGTGTTCAAAAACTTTCTCATGGCGCGGCCTCCTGCATCTCGTCCAGATGGGCGCGGAGATAGGCTTTCGGGTCGGCACGCTGATACAGCACGGGGAGGCAGAGCTCTTTGAGGGAGCAGGCGTTGCAGTGGGTGCCGGGCTTCGACTTGGGGGTATAGCCCCGGGCAAAATAGGCGTGCATCTCATCGGCCATCTTCTGGGTGGCCTGGCGCAGTTCTTCGGTCAGCGGCACGACCTCCCGCCGCCGCGTCTCTTCGTAGAAGAGCGCACCCTCCGGGATGCTGCACACCAGCATCTCTTCCAGCGCCATGGCCTGTGCGCAGAGCTGCAGCCGATCAGCGTCGCTGGCCTTGGCGCGGCCATGCTTGTACTCGACAGGCATGGGCTTCCAAAGCCCTTCCGTGCTTTGCAGGGGGATGCCCTCCGGGTCGGCCCGGAACTCGACGACATCGCAGTTTCCGCTCAGGCCAAGCCGACGGCTGACCACCTGCATCCCTCGGGTGATGAGCAGGCCGCCGCGCCGTTCGGTCTGGTTTGCGTCATGGCAGCGGGCGTGGTCGAGCTGGCCTTCGACGGTGCGGCGGTTCTCCGCCCACTGCTGCTCCAGATGGATGAGCGCCCACTGGCGGCGGCAGAAGCAGAAGTGCTGGATGCCCGACAGGGGCAGCAAGTCATCTGCGCCGCCCATCAGGACAGCCTCTCGCAGGTGACTCCTTCCGGCAGAGTGTCTGCCACCGTGACGGTGTAGTCGCGGTAGCTGCGGGCGGCGTCCACATCGGGCTTGCGCTGGACGGCGACGGAGTCGAAGAGCTTATAGGCCGGGGCATTGCCCAACTCAGAATCGTGCTTGAACACGATGAGCTCCCGCACGGCCATCTTGCCCCGGGCAGCGCTGTGGTCGTTCTCGAACATATTCAGAATGGCAGTCCACAGAAGTTTCAAATCATCCTCGGAGAAGCCGGTGGTCTTCCGGGCGAGGTTGGCCGAGACATAGCCCTCGGCGCGGTAGAGGGCGTAAGGTACGATGTGCTTGCGGCCCATCTCAGTACCCTTCTTCTCGGCATCGGCCTCGGTAGTGATGGCCACGCGGGTGATGGTGACTTCCTGCGGGACGATGGGGTCTACCGAGCGGGCAAAGCTCAGCTGGACGGGGCCGCGCACCTGACCGCAGTTCAGCGCACCCTTGACGAAGGTGGTCATGACGGCACCGAAGGTGCGGATGTCGAAGTAGTTCTCACACATATAGTCCCGCAGCTTGGCATCGATGTCGGGGTCGGCTTTTTTGGCAGCTTTCAGGTCGGGGTCGATGCCCAGCGTGCTGATGGCCTCGGCATCGCTGCGGTTGAGGGGAACGCCGTCCTTGATGTAGATACGATAGCCTTTTTCGTCCTCTTTCAGGGTCTCGACATAGTTGCGGATCTTCCGCTTGAGGCAGACGTCGGTCACCAGACCGTAGCCCGTCTCGGGGTCGATACGGGGCATATTGCCTGCGTCGGGGTCGCCGTTGGGGTTGCCGTTCTCGACGTCGAACAGGATGACGAAATCATAGCGGTTCTTGATGGGCTCAGACATGGTTTATTCCTCCTCATTCTTTTTGGCGTAGCGTTTCTGGGTCTGGTGGTAGTAGCCGATCTCAAAGACACCCTGCTCCGGCAGGCTGAGCCGCGCCGGGAAGCCTGTCTCGGGCAGCTGGGCCATCAGCTCGGTGAGCTGTTTGCTGAAATGCACCTCGTTGGGGGTGCTCATCTTCTGCAGATGCTTCTGAGCCAGCTTGACCAGCGTAGGGAAGGCCGTTGCCGGGGTGGCACAGGCCGAGTTGAAGTACCGGTCTTTGATGGTGGCGTTGATGCCGGGATTGGCGATGCTCTGGATCGTCTCCAGCACAGAGAAGAGACGCCCCAGAACATAGGGGACATTGCTGCTTTCGTTCAGGCTCACGGTAAATACCTCCTTGTTGAGCTCGGTGGGGTAGTTGCGGAGATAATAGGCTTTCAGGATGGCGGCGCGGCCCCGGGTGACTTCCCGTTCGGCCCGGATGCGCAGAGTCACGCCATTGAGCAGGGTGGCGGGATAGGGTCCGCCGGTGAGGATGGCCCGGAGCAGATCGCCCACCAGCTGGGGCGATGGATTTTTGTCCCGGGATTTCTGGTTGACCGTCTCCTGCGCCAGCGCCCAGACCGACAGGTTTTCCCGCTTGTCGAAGGCGGGGCGGGTGATGCTGAGCCGGTCGACGTGGTCCTGCAGATTTTTGGCAAACTGTCCGAAGCTGTTGCGCAGGAAGAACCGGACGGAGAGCCGGGCCGCGTTGGGCGAGATGCCCAGCACATAGAAGTTCTGGTTCGGGTCCAGCTTGTCATCGAGGAAGGAGACGGGGCGTCCCTGAGAAAGGGCTTTCAGTGCGGCGGCAAGGTCGCTTTCCGAGACGCCGCGCGCCTCGGCACCGCCGCAGAAAAACATCAACATGGCGTTTGAGTAGGCGGGAGCGGCGTTTTCGGCCCAGCAGACGATGGTGGTGTCGCCGATGCGCTGACAGCAATTCCGGTCAGCCAGCAGCAGATTGAGGGCCGTGGTATAGGCGAAAGCCGCGTACTCGCTGACAGGGGCGTTGGCACCCTGCTCATGGCCATAGGAGCAGAAAGCGGGCGCGTTGAAGGAGACCAGTGCCGCACCGGCGGCCTGTGCGCCCATCACACCTTTGATGGCGGGGTGGATGCGGGCGATGCCGGCCTCTTTGCCGGTGATGAGGCAGCGGGCCGTCTCGGCGTCTGCATCGGAGGTGTCAAAGGCGGACTGCCATGCGGCCCGGATGGCGTCATCTGTGGTGGCCAGCCAGTGGGCGCCGTCGGGGGATTCGTAGCCGAACACAAGGTTCGCGTTGTTGTTCAGGTCGGCCCACTGCTCTGCCAGCAGCGGGTGGGTGGGGGCTGTATCCGGCTCCCAGCTGTCAAAAAAGGCGAGGATAGCTTTGGCGGCAGGGGAGTCCACGCCGTCGAGAACCTTGTGGTGAAGGGCGGCACAGGCTTCGAAGCACTGGCGGGAACGCTCGGGCTTGCCCTTTTCGTCTGCGCCCAGCAGATAGGACGTATTGTCGCACAAAAAATTCGCGGCGACGCCGGAGGCACGCTTGACCCGGTGGGGGACAGGGAGATCACGGGGGGCGATGACGGTCTTTTTGCCCTTGGGGACTTCCTGCCGCAGGTCGTTGAGGGCGAGGAGCTGGCCGTCGGGGCCGAGGCGCAGTTCATAGCTGACTTTGAACTTACTGTCCCAGCCGGGGGCCTCCACCTTGCCCTGCTTCAAGAGCTGTTCATAATAGGCGGTGAGTGCTTGGAGTATCATGTAAACACCTCCACGTCCCGGCATTCCATCACGCCGTCCACCAGCTTTGCGCGGAAGAACTGGCTGCGGATGTTGGCCGAATCAGAGTAATCGAGGCTGTGGAGCATGAAGCCGAGGTCCTGCGTGACCTTCAGCGCCGGAATGCTGCCGCCCGGCCACTCCCGGAAGTTGGCCGGGAACTCCCGGCACCCGAAACAGGGCTGATGATAGCACTGACCTTTGCGCAGGCGTCGGCGCAGGATGTCCTGGAACTTGCCGGGATTGTCGCTGGGGGCGGCCTTGTCCGTCAAATCAAAGTGACACTCGATGACGTAGTGGACGTCCTGCAGGACCATCGCGGCCCGCTGCTGGATGTCCTCCGAGGTGTAGAGCACCGGCGGCGTGCCGCCTTTGGCCGCACTGAGGGCGGCGGAGGACAGCAGGGTGGACTTGACCTCGTTGCGCCGGATGTTGGTGAACCGGATGGGCCGCTGGGTGTATTCCTCCGTGGATGCCTCATCCACGGGGTCAAGGCCGAAGGGCTTGAGCAGATAGATGCGGTCAACCGTATAACGCAGCCCGGGGTGCCAGTAGATGGCCTCCACAAGGCCCCGCGCAGCGGATGGAGTGATCATGTCGTAGCTCACACGCTCGGTCTTCATTTCCGGACGAGTGAAACAGGCGTAGTCGCCCCATACTTCAATGAGCATGGACATCAGCATCGCCTCCTTTCCGGGTGAAGTTGAATTTTCAGACTAAGATGAATATCGGTCATTGAAACCACCTCTTTCTTTTAGAAGTAAAGGCCGATGCCGGTCTCCACGTCCATGGCAAGGCCGGTCTTTTCACTGTAGCAGCTGGTATCGGTGAGGATGGCGGAACCATCGGGCCGCAGTTCCAGCGCCCCGGCGGCGTCGAGCTTGTCGAACTGGTCCTTATAACAGGAGACACTGTAAACGCCCAGCTTCCGCAGCAGCGTCCGGGTAACATGACCGCTGCGCAGCTGTTCACAGAGGGCTGCGCCCTCGCCGACGGGCAGATAGACCGTGCGGGCAGCGTTCTCGATGAGGCGGAATTCCTCCGCCACCTGTGCAAAGGGAAACTGGCAGCCCCGGATGCCCCGGAGAAAGGCATCCAGAATGCCGTGCTTGTCCACGGCGTCGGGGCCGCGAAGGTCGGAAAGCTCGTTGAAGTAGAGCTGAATGGCCCGGGGCGTGTCCAGTGTGTCCTGATGCCGGGCTGTGTAGTCCAGCGCGCTGACGTTCTGCCTGAGCATCTGGGGCGTGGAACACTCGTCCAGCCGGAACCGGTAGACGATGCTTTCCTCTGCGCCCCGCCGCCCCTCGCGGTTGCAGCGCCCGGCAGTCTGTAAGAGCGAGTCAAGACCGCACTGCTCGCGGTAAGCGACGGGAAAATCTACGTCCACGCCCGCCTCGATAAGAGAGGTGGACACCACCCGGCAGGGCAGACCCTCTTTCAGTCGCTGGCGGATGTCGTCCAGCTGACGGCGGCGGTCGGCGGCGCAGAGCAGGGTGGTCAGGCAGTAGCTGCCCTCGGCGGGCAGAGCAGCGTAGAGCTGCTGGGCCGTCTTGCGGCGGTTGACCACGCAGAGCACCTGCGGGTGATTTGCCAGCCGGGCGGCGAACTCCTCCTGCGGCAGGGTGCCGAGGTCTTGCAGTGTGGTGCGCCGGAGCACTTCGTAGAGGCGGGCCGCGTCGGGCGTGATCTCCTGCGGGTGGAGCTCCGGCGCAAAGCGCCGGAACAGCGGCTCAAGGGCAGGCTGGGTGGCCGTGCAGAGGACGGCCGTGGAGTGGTAATGCTGGATGAGCTGGGCGATGGCACTGACGCAGGGGGCAAGGTAGTCGCCCGGGAGGGTCTGTGCCTCGTCGAAGATGATGACGCTGTCGGCGATGTTGTGGAGCTTGCGGCAGCGGCTGCTGCGGTTGGCGTAGAGCGACTCGAAGAACTGCACCGCCGTCGTCACCACGACGGGGGCGTCCCAGTTTTCGCTGGCCAGCATCTGGCGGTACTGGGCGGGGGTCAGGTCGTCCTGCTCAACAGTCTTGTACTCGGCGTTGGAGAAGTCGGCCAGAACATTTTCTGCGCCCAGCAGGCCCGAGAAGACGGCGGCGGTCTGGTCGATGATGGACATATAAGGGATGACGTAGATGACCCGCTTCATCTTCTGGGCGGCGGCGTGCTCCAGCGCAAAGGCGAGGGAGGCAAAGGTCTTGCCGCCGCCGGTGGGTACGGTGAGGGTGTAGAACCCCTGCGGGCCGTGAGCGCCTTTCTCGAGGCAGGCGCGGAGGACGGTGTTGCGCTGGACGCTGACGGGCGAGGGCGATTCGGCCCTGAGATAGCGCTGCGCCTGTGCAGAAACGATGTCCCGCAGCGCGGCGATGTCCGTGCCGCTGCCCCGGGGTGCGGCCTTGCCGTCCATGAAGGTCTCGGTGTCGATGAAGTCGGCGTCCACGAGGCAGGAGTAGAGCATCCGGGTAAAGAACGCGAGGCTCAGCGGGTCGGCGCAGGCCCACGCGGGCGGCGTCGAGGCGGGGAGCGTTACTTCCTGCCAGCCGTCGTAGGGGGCTACCGGCTTCTTGCTTCGGCCAAACAGGGTGGCGTCGCCCGGGTCATCGGCGGGGCTCCCGCCGTCGGGCAGGCCGCTGTGGTGTCCGGCCACGGCAAAGGCAGTGTGGAGATGTTGGCGAACCCAGGCCTCCTGCGCCCCGGCGGTGGAGTGGTCCACCTTGGGGCCGCCTTTGAGCCGCAGCTGGAAGGCGTCGCTGTATTTGCCGACGTCGTGGAGCCACGCGGCAAATTCGGCCTCACTCTGTGCCCCGAAGGGGGCTGCGAAGGAACCGGCCAGTCTGGCAGTGCCGGCGAGATGGTCGTAGACGGTCTGGGTGCGGGTGCCGTCCTCGCTGATGTGGGCAAGACGTGTGGAGTGCTCCATAAAATGACCTCCTGACTCTGGTTTGCAATAAGGATACGCTTTTCAAAAAGCGGCTGTCAACAAAACGCGCTTTTCGACGAAAAATTCTGGGACTTTGCACAAAAAAGCAGACGGAAAATCTGCAATGTGCCAAAGAAGAAAGAAACGAGTATTTTCATGTTTTTATAATAATACAAATAATGTCCAATAAACTGGACTTTTGCTGCTTTTTCAGGCAAAAATGAAAAGAGAACTGCGTTTGCTGTACTGCGGGAGGAAGACCGCCCATCAGCAAAGAAAAAATGAAGATGTTGTGTACAACAACACCGCATTAAGATGGAATTAAGGCAGGGTTAAGAAAACCGCAAGAAAAGTGCTGAGCTATTCCATCTTGGAATGGACTTTCGGGAAAATCAAGACAAATATCCCCCTTTTCATTTGCTGAAATCTGTTGTATTATGAATAACAGATATGGAATCAGAGAAAAAAGCGCCGCGATGAAGCGCAAACAGGAATGATAAGAAAAATAAAGGGCAATAGGGGGAGAGCTACGATGGACGAAAAAGATTACGAGCTGCTGCACGCACTGGACGAGACGCGCAACATCACCCACGCAGCGGACAAACTGTACATGACCCAGTCGGCACTGTCCAAGCGCATCAAGGCGCTGGAACAGGAGCTGGGGGTGGAGATCGTCCTGCGCTCACGGCAGGGCATCCGCTTCACGCCGGCAGGTGAACAGGTGCTGCTCCACAGCGCCGCCGCCGCCCGCGAGATGGAAAAGATGCGCCGCCAGCTGGCTTCCATCCAGGGCGAAGCCTGCGGCACCCTGCGAGCAGGCATCTCGGTGAACTTCTCCTACTACCGCCTGCCCGAGGTGCTGACCGAGTACCACAAAGCATACCCGAAGGTACGCCTCGACATCGCTACCGGCCACAGCCGGAACATCTACCAGCAGATGCTGGATTCTTCGCTGGACGTGGCAGTGCTGCGGGGCGAGTATCCGTGGGACGGTACCCAGTTCCTGCTCTCGCAGGAGAATATCTGCCTCATCTGCAGCGAGGAGAACAAGGACAGACCCATCTCCGATTACCTTTATATCGACCACAGCAGCGACGCCACCATCAGCGCCCAGATGGCCCGCTGGCGCTACGAGAACGGCGTGACCAACGATGCGGGTAATTTTGTGGTGGATAACATCATGGTCTGCCGCGAGATGGTGGAGCGGGGCCTTGGCTGGGCGCTGATGCCGGAAGTGGCGCTGGATAACTTCAAAGGATATGTCAAGCCCTGCACCTTCGAGAACGGCGAGCCCTTCGTCCGGCGCACCTATATTTTCTGCCAGAGAGACGCAGCCGCCCTGCCGCAGGTGCAGCTCTTTATGGACATGCTCAAAAAGCACCGCTGAGAGGAGAAAAACATGGAAACGACTGTTTCGCTGGTCCAGATGCTGGATGCACGGGAGCGCCGGGTGCAGCACCAGCAGGAGCTGCTGGCCCAGTACCACAAGCCGCTCATCTGCTTTACCATGAATATCTGCGGCCCGATAAAGGATTCGCCCCTCATCCGGCGGGGCTTTGCGCGGGGGCGTCAGCTGCTGCGCCAGCAGTTTCTGCGGGCAAAGCTGACGCCGCTGTATCAGGACGCCGTCCGGGAAGTGACCGGTTGCGAGGCGTTCTATGTGCTGGACGCCGACCCGCTGACCATCAAGAAATTTACCACCGACATCGAGGACGCCACCCCGCTGGGGCGGCTGTTCGACATGGACGTCATCCGTCCGGACGGCCTCAAAGTGGACAGAGAAGAGCTAAACCTCGAAGGCCGCCGCTGTCTCATCTGCGGCGGGCCTGCTAAGGTGTGCAGCAGCCGCCGCACCCATACCGTGGCCGAACTGCAGGAAAAGACGACGGAGATCTTGACCGAGGCCCGGGACGCGCAGGACATTGCCGACGCGGCCCGTCTGGCCGTCCGCGCCCTGCTCTACGAAGTGACCACTACCCCGAAGCCCGGCCTTGTGGACCGGCGTAACAGTGGAAGCCATAAGGACATGGATGTGTTCACTTTCATGGACAGCGCCGCGGCGCTCTATCCCTATTTTGAAGCCTGCGCCCGGACGGGCCGCGAGACGGCGGAACAGCCTGCGCCCGAGACATTCGCGGCCCTGCGGCCTCTGGGTTGTGAGGCCGAGGGCGAGATGCTGGACGCCACCGGCGGCGTCAACACCCATAAGGGCGCGGTCTTTTCGGTGGGCATTGTCTGCGCGGCGCTGGGACGCCTCGACCGCTCCCTCTGGGCCGAAGCAGCCCGCGTTCTGGCGGAAGTATCCGCAATGACGGCGGGCCTGACCGAGAAGGATTTTGCAGGCGTCACTGCCGAGAACGCCGCCACCGTGGGCCAGAAGCTTTATATTCAGTACGGTATCACTGGTGTGCGGGGGCAGGTGGAAACTGGACTTCCCACGGTGCTGAATGTCGGTCTGCCGGTGCTGGAAGCCGGGCTTGCCAAGGGTTACGACTTCGACCGCGTCGGCGGCGGCGCACTGCTGGCCATCCTGGCCAACAGCACCGATACCAACATCATTGCCCGCTCGAGCCGGAAGCGTCAGCTGGCCCTCACCGAAGAGCTGAAAGCCCTTCTCGCCCAGACACCTTACCCGGATAAAGATGCGCTCGCGGCACTGGATGACCGGTTCATTGTGGAAAATCTCTCGCCCGGCGGCAGTGCCGACCTGCTGGCGCTGACCTGGCTGCTCCATTTTGTTACTACTGAGGGGAATATCGATGAGTGAATATACCATTTCGCAGGTCTATCCGACCGATAAAACCGTTCTGGCCCAAATCGATACACTACTGGGTCAGGAGGGCATCCGCCGCGACGGCAATCTGGACTACATCTGCGCCATGTTCGACGAGGAATACAATGTCATCGGCACCGGCAGCTGCTTCGGCAACACCCTGCGGTGCTTCGCCGTCAGCAGCGCCCATCAGGGTGAGGGTCTGCTGAACCAGATCATCACCCACCTCATCGAGGTGCAGTGCGCGCGGGGGAATATGCACCTGTTTCTCTACACCAAGGTAAAAAGCTCCAAGTTTTTCGGCGACCTCGGCTTCTACGAGATCGCCCGGGTGGAGGATACCCTTGTCTTCATGGAGAACCGCCGCGACGGCTTCGGGGCTTATCTGCGCGATCTGGAAAAGACCAGGACCGAGGGCAAAAGTGCGGCCCTCGTCATGAACGCGAACCCTTTTACCCTCGGTCATCAGTATCTTGTGGAAAAAGCTGCTGCCGCCTGCGACACGCTCCACCTGTTCGTGGTCAGTGAGGACGCCAGCCTTGTGCCTTTTGCCGTGCGCAGGAAGCTGGTGGAGGCGGGCGTGGCCCATCTGCCGAATGTGGTGCTCCACGACAGCGGCCCCTACATCATCTCGAATGCCACCTTCCCCAGTTACTTCCTGAAGGATGAGGCAGCTGTCATCGACGGCCACGCCCGGCTGGACCTCGCCGTCTTTACGAAAATCGCGGCGGCGCTGAACATCACTGCCCGCTATGTGGGCGAGGAGCCTACCAGTCAGGTGACGGGGCTTTACAACCAGATCATGTGCGAGCAGCTGCCCAAAGCGGGTATCGAGTGTGTCGTTGTACCCCGCAAAGAAGCAAACGGCAAGGCCATCAGTGCTTCCACCGTCCGCCAGTGCCTGCAGAGCGGCGACTGGGATACCCTCGAGACGCTGCTGCCCAAGACCAGCCTCGACTATTTCCGCAGTCCGGAGGCAGAGCCGGTGCTGGCACGCATCCGCAATGCGGGCAATGTCGTGCATTACTGAGAAAAACTTCCTCTCTCTTTGTGGTCATGACAACAGAAATAGGACGAAACATCTGTTATAATAGGCCCATCAAGAAAAGGAGAGTGTGGATATGATACGTAAAATCATTCATATAGACGAAGAAAAATGCAATGGCTGTGGTGCCTGTGTCACTGCCTGCCATGAGGGTGCCATCGGCCTCGTGAACGGAAAGGCCAAGCTTATGCGCGACGACTACTGCGACGGCTTCGGCGACTGCCTGCCCGGCTGCCCCACCGGTGCCATCACCTTCGAGGAGCGGGAGGCCGCTGCCTACGATGAGCAGGCTGTGCTGGAAAACAAACAGAAAAAGGCTGCTGCCGCTGCCGAAAAGCCCGTCTTCCACGGCTGCCCGGGCAGCGCCATGCGCCAGTTTGACCGCCAGCAGGTCGCACCGGCTGCAGCTCCTGCCGCCGCCCAGCCCTCGCAGCTGGCCCAGTGGCCCTGCCAGATCAAGCTCGTGCCGGTGAATGCACCCTATTTTGACGGTGCCAAGCTGCTTATCGCCGCCGACTGCACCGCCTACGCCTATGCGAACATCCATCAGGAGTTCATGCGCGGCCATGTTACCCTCATTGGCTGCCCCAAGCTGGATGCCGTGGACTACAGCGAGAAGCTGACCGAGATCATCCGCAATAACGACATCAAGAGCGTTACCGTCCTGCGGATGGAGGTGCCTTGCTGCGGAGGTCTCGAACACGCCGCCGTCACTGCCCTCAAGAACAGCGGCAAGTTCATCCCCTGGAATGTCGTCACCTTCTCGGTGGATGGCCGTATCCTCGACCGGTAAATAATCGCAAACAAAAAAGCAGACGCTGCACAAAGCGTCTGCTTTTTTGTATCATTCAGTTTGTAGTCTGGGCGGCAGACTGTATCATCTTCCAGACAGACTCGATGCTCTGGCGTATCTGAGCCAGCGTGGCGATGTCCTCGTCGCTCATCCGGGAAGCCGGGGGAGAGAGCACCGTCTTGGCAGAAGTCACCGTGCCGGTGAGCTGGATGTGGATGTTGTGGTCCGGGATGGTCAGCAGCACATGGATGGGCGTGGTCTTCGAGAAGAGAGCGTCCGTCGAAAAGCCAAGCACGAGGGTCGTGCCGTCGGCTGCGACGGGGAACTGATAGTAGCGGTAGCCGTCCCGTGCGGCAGAAGGAGAGGCTTTTTTCAGCCCCTTGAGCGAGAGGGTGAAGCCGGAAAGCTCCTGAAGCTCGACCTTGTTCGTCTCGACGCCCAGCACGGCGGAAGCCTGCGTCTGGGAGATGTAGTCTCCGAGGCTCCACTCGGGCAGAAGAACGCTTGCGATGGAGAGTTTATCGGTGACAGCCTGACGCAGAACGGTGTAGAGCTGCCCGATGTCGAAGAGCGTCTCTTCCGAGTCGATATAGACCCGGGTGAAGGGAGACGTCTTGACGGAGTCGTCTTCGTTGAGCTGGTAGAAAGAGAGCTGCAGCTTTCCGGGCGCATACTGGCCGCTGATACTGCCGCTGGAAGCGTTCACCCGCTCGAGGATGTTCAGCAGCGGCGGCTTATCCGGGCTGTTGGGCGCTATCTCATACCGGAAGGTGAAGGATGCACCGGTTTGCAGAGCCGAGATTTTGCTGTGCAGCTGGAAAAAGACCACGCCCACAGCGACCACTACGGCCACCAGCACGACCGCTAAAGCAACAAAAAGCGGATTGACACGTTTTTTTGGAGATGCCATCTGCAAGACCTCCTGTCATAGACTCTATGATTATAGCATACGAGCAGGTGGACGAAATGTCAAGCCGGAACTTGACGTTATCAGACGGTCAGCGTATACTGTCTGATACATCTTATATAAGGTAAAAGGAGGCAGAGATGAAAATAGCGATACTTGGTACCAGCGGCAGCGGGAAATCCACGCTGGCAAAGCGCCTGGGGGAGAGATACGGCCTGCCGGTGCTCCATATGGATACCGTGCATTTCCTGCCCGGCTGGGTGGAGCGGCCCTTCGCCGAGGAAGAAGCCATTGTCCGGCAGTTTCTCGACGAGAACGCAGGCGGCTGGGTCATCGACGGCAATTATAGCAAGACCTGCTATGCCCGTCGGCTGAAAGAAGCGGATAAAATCATCGTGCTCTGGTTTTCACCGCTGGTCTGCCTTTGGCGGGCGATACGGCGCTGGCAGCAGAACAAAGGCCGTGTGAGGGAGTCGTCTGCGCCCGGGTGCGAAGAGAAGATAGATGCCGAATTCGTCCGCTGGATACTCCACGATGGGCGCACGAAGCAAAAGTGGGCGAAGATGGAGCGGATCGGGGAAAAGTACCCGGAGAAATATGTATTGATTCGGAACCAGCGGGAGCTGGATGGGTTCTTAAAGGAACTTTGAACTGGTTCTCGCGCCGGTGGCGCGGGGGTAGAGCGCGGTTACGCGAGGTTAAGTTCTCTTTTGCGTGCCAAAAGAGAACCAGAAAAGCACCCGCTACTTTCGAGG
>ERZ827043.2300-NODE-2300-length-16586-cov-4.905208_pt1 | contig 16586 bp, 15 predicted proteins | sample MGYA00519923_ERZ827043 | MGnify/ENA primary metagenome ERZ827043 (study PRJEB31778, sample SAMEA3449251) | human gut metagenome | biome: human gut; feature: human-associated habitat; material: faeces | place: United Kingdom | collected 2010/2012 ...
CCCCCTGAGCGAAGCGAACACAACCCGCCGCCGTCAGGCGGCCACAACCCTCGGGCCGGAGGCCCGTCAACCCTCACGCCGCAGGCGTGTCAAAGCGCGTCCAAACCATTGACATCTTCCCATGGCAGCCTTACAATAAGAATACTAATACTGTTTATATGACCGGTCAGCGGGAAGTTCCCCGAGCCTGGTGCAATATAATAAATCCATGAAAACGGGATGAACTTTCATTTCGCTTTCCAGAAGTAAAGGAGAGATTTTTATGGCAATTCGTTTTTCCGATGTACTTGCAAGTATGAAAGGTTCCGACCTGGGTCCTCTTCTGGCCCTCACAGCACAGCCGGACATTATTTCCTTTGCCGGCGGTCTTCCTGCTCCGAAGACATTCCCGCTGAAGGAACTGACTGAAGTAGCCATTAAAGTAAGAGAAGAAGATGGCGCCGGTGCTATGCAGTACGGCCCCTCCCTTGGCTTCATGGGACTTCGTCAGGCCATTGCCGACCGTATGAACCGCATGTACCAGCCCATGGGCATGTACAAAGTGGATCCGAAGAACATTATGATTGTCACCGGTTCCCAGCAGGGCCTCGACATTACGGGCCGTGTATTCCTGAACAAAGGCGACGTAGTTGTCTGCGAAAGCCCGACATATCTGGGCGCTATCGGCGCTTTCGATTTCGAACAGCCTGACTATGTAGAAATCCCCACCGACGATGACGGCATCATTCCGGAAGAACTGGAAAAGGTACTGGCCACCAATGACAAGGTGAAATTCATCTACGTCATTCCGAACTACCAGAACCCCAGCGGCCGCTGCATGAGCCTGGAACGCCGCAAGAAATTTATGGAAATCGTAACCAAGTACGAAATTCCCGTATTTGAAGACAACCCCTACGGCGACCTCCGCTTCGAAGGCGAAGAAATCGCTCCTCTCATTACCATGGATCCGAAACACCTGGTTATGTACTCCGGCACCTTCTCCAAGACTCTGGCTCCCGGCATGAGACTGGCATGGATGGTTCTGAACGATGAACTGCTGCCGAAGTTCGACCTGGTCAAAGGCTCCACCGACCTGGCTACTCCTTCTGTTACCCAGCGTGAGGTAGCTATGTACATGAAGAACTATGATTTCGAAGGCCATATCAAGGAAAACTGCAAGCTCTATGGTCATCGCCGCGACGTCATGTGCGATGCCATCAAGAAGTATTTCCCCTCCGATGTGAAATGCACCTATCCCCACGGCGGCCTCTTCCTCTGGGTTGAACTGCCGGAAGGATGCAATGCCCGTGACCTCTTCCAGTATGCGCTGGAAAGAAAAGTGGCTTACGTACCGGGCGACTCCTTCTTCCCCCAGTCCAAGAAGAAGAACTTCTTCCGCCTGAACTTCTCCTACAATGACGACGATGTCATCGAAGAAGGCGTAAAGAGACTGGCTGATGCACTGAAGGCTTACCTGGCTGACCGGAAATAAGCAGGATTAAAAAGGGGCTGTGAAAAAATGATTTACATTTTTTCACAGCCCCTTTTTTTGCGTCTATGGATGACTGGGTTATCCATCTTCCTGTGGGAATCCAGATTGAAGTATTGTATAATAATATAGAAATACATCGTTTTGCACTTCGTTTTTATGATAAAAGGAGATGGAAGGAATGGAATTCAAGATTAAGTATTTCAAGGATTATGTACCTTTTCACGTGGATGACAGCCATCATCCGGTGGAGCTGAATCCGAAGCAGTGTCCGGCGGTGGAATCGGAGGCGGCAGAGGTGAAGCGGGCGCTGGCTCATCCTATCGGAACGCCCAGACTTTCTGAAATCGTGAAGCCCGGGGAAAAGGTGGTTATCGTAGCCAGCGACGTGACCAGGCCGGCGCCTTCCTGGGTCATGGTTCCCTGCGTGGTGGAAGAACTGGAAAAGGCAGGGGTAAAGGATGAGGACATTACGGTGGTCTTCGGCCTTGGCTCCCACAGAAAACAGACGGAAGAAGAAATGAAACGGCTGGTAGGGGAAGACATTTACAGCCGCATCAAATGCATGGACAGTGATCCGGAGCAGTGCGTCCATATGGGCACCTGCAAAAACGGTACTTCCGTGGACATTTTCAAAACCGTGGCGGAAGCGGATCGCCGCATTCTGACAGGCAATGTGGAATACCATTATTTTGCCGGCTATTCCGGCGGCATGAAAGCTATCATGCCCGGTGTATCCTCCCATGATGCCATCCAGTCCAACCATAAGAATATGATCCGTCCCGGCGCCTATGCCGGCCATCTGGAAGGCAATCCGGTGAGGGAAGACATTGAAGAGGTTTATGATTTCTGCCCTGTGGACTTCATCGTAAACGTGGCCCTGGACGACCATAAGAAAATCGCCTTTGCAGCTGCCGGCGACCGCATCCAGGCCCATCGGGAAGCCTGCCGTTTCCTGGACAGTATTTATAAAATCAAAATCGACAAGCCGGCGGACGTGGTCATCGTTTCCACCGGTGGCTATCCGAAGGATATCAACCTATACCAGGCCCAGAAGTCCATCGATAATGCCAAGCATGCAGTCAAAGAAGGGGGCATTATGGTGGTGGCTGCTTCCTGCAAAGAAGGCTACGGCAGCAGCGTCTTCGGCGAATGGATCCGGAAGTATGATACCCCCGATGACCGTATCAAAGCCATCCATGAACACTTCGAACTGGGCGGCCATAAGTCGGCGGCTCTGGCACTGGTGCAGAAGAAATGCAGCATTTATCTGGTAACCGACATGGAGGATGGCATGGTGACCAAGGCCAATATGACACCTTTCCATGACCTCCAGACCGCTGTGGATGCAGCCCTGGACAAGATGGGAAAGGATGCCAGCGTCTATGTGATTCCGGTAGGAGGATCCACCCTTCCTATGGAAGAATAAAATCGTTGACAAAAAGCCGTGGAGAAATGGAAATCATTTCTTCACGGCTTTTTTGCTGCTATACTCTATGGGATGATGGTAAGCTGTTTGCTGCATGGCCATTCCGATACGATGAGAAAGGGGTGGCTTCTGTTCTATCCATCATCTGAACTTCGGAGTTTCAGGTCACCACAGGTGAACCATAGAGGAGGGAGATTTCTCGACTCCGCTTCGCTGCGCTCGAAATGACGGTGGGGCAGGGGACAATGCCATCTCATTTATTGCGGGTTTCTATGCGGGAAGACAGGGGGGACAGCCATCGGCTATCGGCTGTCCGCTGTGAAATGGCAGGGGAAGAAAGGTAAAACAAAAAGACACTATGGAGCAAATCACATAGTGTCTTCTTTATTGGTGGGCGATAACAGGATCGAACTGGTTCCGCAGAGAACATTTTTTGAAGGAGCGAGAGCGACGCGCAAAAAAATTGTGAATCGCGGATGCAGGAGGTTAAATGATACAGGGGAAGGCAGGTAAAACAAAAAGACACTACGGAGCGAATCACATAGTGTCTTTTTCATGGTGGGCGATAACAGGATCGAACTGCTGACATTCTGCTTGTAAGGCAGACGCTCTCCCAGCTGAGCTAATCGCCCACATGGTGACCTGTGCGAGATTCGAACTCGCGAACCCGCCGTGAAAGGGCGGTGTCTTAACCACTTGACGAACAGGCCACATATGGTGATCCATCCGCGACTCGAACGCGGGACACCTTGATTAAAAGTCAAGTGCTCTACCGACTGAGCTAATGGATCATTGGCAGGGGTAGTAGGATTCGAACCTACGCATGACGGAGTCAGAGTCCGTTGCCTTACCGCTTGGCGATACCCCTATGGCTCCTGAAGCAGGGTTCGAACCTGCGACATCGTGATTAACAGTCACGCGCTCTACCGGCTGAGCTATTCAGGAATCTATAGCACATCCTCTCGGATGATACTAACTATGGAGCGGAAAACGGGACTCGAACCCGCGACCCCAACCTTGGCAAGGTTGTGCTCTACCACTGAGCTACTTCCGCATGTGTTAGCAACGATATTATTATATCATTACTTTTTGATTTGTCAAGTCACTTTTGAAATTTTATTTTCATCGGTGAGATGACTCTCAATGTCACGGCTTATATCTTAGCACATTGTGTTTTTTCTGTCAACAGGGAATTTTGAATCAATCAAGATTTGATTTCCTGTCGGAAGACTTCCGCCGTGCGACGAAAATGATTATAGCTCATTTCTCCTCTTTTGGCAAGTCCCTTTTTCAAAAAAATCAAAAAAACACCGAAGGCCGGTTTCCCCTGCCTTCGGTGCCTGTTTTGTTATAAATCCAGCCCTGCATCAATGCCGAATACTTTCATATGCCTGCCGAAAACAGACTCTCCCCGGTCGGTGAAATAGCCCAGGTATTCCGCCATGGTATTGTCTCCTGTAGGCTTCTCTGCGCTGGAGCTCCCGTAGGCAGAGCGGTCCACCAGGAACCTGTCGTCCATAGGCAGGAAGGTAGAAAGACCTTCCACCATGGCAGCGGCAAAGGGATGGATATCCTCGGGAGATACATCCTTCCCCACTGTGGAAACCGCGTCGGTCAGGATGGCGGCAGACGCCTTTCCTGCCTCCGTTTTCCCTTCATCAATGGAAAACGGGCAGGTGAAAAGGCTTTCCACCTCCAGGTAATCCAGAGAGGCAAGGAAGAGGTACAGGGATACCAGATTTTCCTCCGAAACCCCTACACGGCGCAGATCCACCACATCCGCCGGAATGTCAAGGACAGCATCGGAAGCACCGGCGGTGAGCCGGGAGAAAACCTTCCACCCCGTTTCCTCCCATTCCGGTGCCCCTTTGGCGGTGATTTCCTTCCAGAGGCGGAAAATATCTGCCTGCTTTAAAAGGAGAGGCTTTTCCCCGAAGGGGGTAATGTGGAAATAATGGGCGGAAATCTGTGCTTTGGGATTGGGCTTTTCGATGAAATGATCCGGAAGGCCCGCCTCTTTCAGCTTGGACTTGAGGTACACCGGCGGCACACCCATGTCGATAAGTCCTCCAATCATCATATCTGCTGTCAGTTTACCGTAGCATCTGATAAAAAGAGCTTTCATTATTTAATCTCCTTTCTCTGCCTCCCGCTTCCTGCACCGTCAATGGCTACATCCACGTCCGCCGAGCCAAAGGTCTTCATCTGGTTCAGCATATCAATGGCCGCATCCAGCAGGGACAGTCCCAAAGCAGAGCCGAAGCCCTCGGCCTCTGTGAAATCATAATGAAGGAATGGTTTCATGCCAAGCTTCTGCATCTGCATTTTATGTACCGGTTCATCATAGTATAGGGAAGGGAAAATAAAATTCCTGATTTCCGGATACACCGTCACCGCCGCTAGCACGGCAGCTCCGGTGACTGCATTGTCGAAAACCACCATCATGCCGCTTCTGGCTGCTTCTACCACGAAGCCGAAGAGGGCTGCGATTTCAGCAGACCCCACCTCCGCCAGATTTCCTATGGGGTCTTTGCCGAAGTCCCCTACGCCGGAGAGGGAAAGGCGGAAGCTGCTTCCGGCAGATACCTTCATCAGGTCTTCCTTCATAATAGCTGCCGTCACTGCCAGGGCGGAAAGAAGGGACCTTTCCCCTATATTTCCAAGGCCTGCCGCCTCTACGCCCTGGCGGGCAAGGGTCTTTGCCACCGACATGCCCAGGGCGACGGCACCTTCCACCACTTCATCATCCATAGCCGGACGGCCGTGATGGGTGCCGTGAATCATTTTCTTTGTAAGCACACCTACTATGTCGGAGGTATCCTTTTCAAGGCCTGCGTCAATGAGGTACACCGGTGCGTCCAGCTGGCGGGCGATGACATTCACCGGGCCGGCGCCCTGGGACACCAGTTTCATTTCATCATGGGACAGCTGCCCCTTTGTCTTATTCTCCCCGTCCACTGCCGTATCGCCGCCGAAAATGACAAGAGCCTTGTTCAGATAGGAAGGCTTGACAACGCCCGTAATGCCGGCTATGCGTACTGCCATTTCCTCCAGTTTTCCCAGGGAATGGATGGGCTTTATCAGGTTATCCACGTACAGCTGGCAGGCTTTCATAATATCTTCATTTAATTTTGGCACAGCGCTCATGCTTTCACCCCCGCTTCTTCCTTTGTGACGCATTCCCTGTACACCGACAGGGCGTAGTCCAGCATTCTGGTCTGGATGCCGGCACCGATGGCTTCTCCCAGTCGGAAATCAAGGTCAATATATTCCGTAAGCCCCAGAGCCGCCAGGGATTTCTTATGGGCCTGCTCCAGGGACAGATGGGATGCCATGAGGTACTGAACCGCCTCCGGGCAGAGTGCTTTGGCAATGAAGGCGCTGGCGGTGGTATTGAACCCGTCTATAATGGTGAGGGCACGGTTGGCGGCTGCTCCCAGAATGACACCGGTCATGCAGCCGTATTCAAAGCCCCCCACCTTGGAAAGAACATCCAGTCCGTCTGCGGGATCCGGATGGTTCACATCCATGGCCTTCTGCACCACCTCCACCTTGTGGCGGAGCCGTTCATCGGAAATATTGGTGCCCCGGCCTGTAACCTCCAGGGCATTCCATTGATTGAAGGCGCCCAGAATGCAGGCGGAGGAGGTGGTATTGGAAATCCCCATTTCACCGATGGTGAAAACCTTGTACCCTTCCTTTGCCTTTTCTTCTGCAATTTCAATACCCGTCTCAATGGAGCGGATGGCTTCCGCCCTTGTCATGGCCGGCCCTTCTGCAATATTTTTCGTGCCAAAGGCGATTTTCCTGTCAAGGAGATCCGGCACGCCGCTCATATCCGCATTGATGCCCATATCCACCACCACCATGTCCGAATGGGCATAGTAGGCCATGGCATTGGCCGCCGCCCCCTTTGTCTCCACATAGGCCCTTGTCATGCCTACGGTGGTGGACTGGGGATAGGCGGATACCCCTTCTGCATATACGCCGTGATCGCTGCAGGCAATCACCGTGCAGCACTTGGGAATGGCCGGCATGGCTTCTCCCGTCACACCGGCAAACCGGGTCACCATATTTTCCATTTTTCCCAGGTCACCTATACCAAGGTAGAGATCCTTCCAGCGGGAAGCCGCTCTTTCCATGGCGTCTTCATCCAGCGGCCGGATTTGGCTCAGCGTTTCATCCAGTAAGCCCATTTATACCTCCTTATTATATTTTCATTATTTTTCTATTAAACCTTCAAGCAGATTCATGTTTATTATACCATGAATCGCTCCGATTTCTGAAAGCATTTCCTTCGTTGTATGTTTCAGAGGAAATGATTATAATAGGGACAGAAGTTCTTTTCAATTTCATCAAGCCAAAGAAGGGGATACAGGAAATCTGGGATTCCCTTTTTCTTTGCATTCAGGAGGCCATGATTCATTCACAGCGCTTCCTTAAAGGAGGTTTTACCAGTGGATTTTGAAAAGCTTTATATCGACGGCCAGTGGATTCCCGGCGCGTCAGGACAGTTTATCGAAGTGGAAAATCCGGCCACAGGAGAAATGTTTGCCAAAGTCCCCAGGGGCAATGCGGAAGACGTGGACAGAGCGGCCAGAGCCGCCCGCAGGGCCCTTCCCGCCTGGAGCGCCCTGCCTTTGGCAGAACGGATTTCCCTTATGGAGAAATTCCTTACCATTTTCAAAAGCCAGGAAGAGGATTTGATCCATATTACCATCAAAGAACTGGGGTCCCCCTATGCCTTTACCAAAGCGTCCCAGGTGGAATACCAGTACGTCCGCACCCGTTCCTACATAGACCTTTCGCCGAAGGTGCCGCTGGTGGAAAAAATGGAATACTCCACCACCTACCGGGAGCCGGTGGGAGTCATCGGCTGCATTACTCCCTGGAACTATCCCCTGGGCCAGGTGATCCAGAAAATCGTGCCGGCCCTCCTCATGGGAAATACGGTGATTTTAAAGCCAAGCCAGCACACGCCCCTGTCGTCCTACTATCTGGCAGAGGCCTTTGAAAAGGCAGGCTTCCCGAAGGGCGTATTCAACCTGGTCACCGGACGGGGCGGCGAAGTAGGAAATGCCCTGTCCTCCCATCCCCTGGTGGATATGATTTCCTTCACCGGCTCCACCTCCGGCGGCATTGCCGTCGGCAAAAAGGCGCTGGAATCAGTAAAGCACATCAGTCTGGAACTGGGCGGCAAGTCTCCCTATATCATTCTTCCTTCGGAGAATCATGACTACGCCGAACCTATCCATCTCTGCTTCAACAGCATCTTCCTGAATTCCGGGCAGACCTGCACCGCCTTCTCCCGTCTCCTCATTCCGGAAGAAGAAAAAGGCATCATAGAAAAACAGCTGGTGGAAATTGCAAAGGAGTATACGGTAGGCGATCCTACAGACCATACGGTAAAGCTGGGGCCCGTGTCCTCCCGGCAGCAGTTTGAGAAAATCTCCGACTATATCCAAAAGGGCATGGATGAAGGGGCCCACCTCCTCACCGGCGGCCTTCCAGGCTCCCCGTCAAAGGGCTATTACATTCGCCCCACCATTTTCACCGATGTGAAGAATGATATGACCATCGCCCAGGATGAAATCTTCGGCCCCGTGCTCTGCGTCATCACCTATAAAGATGAAGAGGACGCTGTTTCCATTGCCAACGACGTACGCTACGGCCTTAACGCCGGCGTGTACGGCCCCAAGGAAAAGGCCATTGCCATCGCCCACCGGATCCAGGCAGGCAACGTTTACATCAATGCCAGCCCCAGGGACACGGCAGCTCCCTTTGGCGGATACAAGGAAAGCGGTATCGGCAGGGAAGGCGGTATTTACGGTATGCTGGAATTCACCCAGCAGAAAGCTCTCTTCGATACAGGAAAATAAGATTTCCCTTTGACAGGGCTTCCTTCAAGGAAGCCCTGTTTCTTTTTATCTCTTTTCGATATAATAAAGAAAAAGGAGGAAATCCATGAACAGCTCATTTATGAAAAAAATCATCCTTATCCTTGCCGTCCTTCTGGCCGCCGGTGCAGGCTGGTACTTCCTGTACTGGTCCAAGACCCCTGCCTATGCGGCCGGTGAAATCCAGCAGGCGGTGAAGCAGAAAGACCTGCAGCTCTTCAAGGAAAGGGTGGATATGGACAGGGTCTATTCCTATGCCATAGATGATACGGTATCCTATCTTGCCGCCGACGGCGTGCCGGACCACGGCCTGGCCGCCGCCATCCTGAAAATGCTGAAAAAGCAGGCGGTGGATGAACTGGTTCGCCAGACGGAGCTCCGGTTTCAAAAGGAGGATGTCAAACCTTCCGGCAAACCCGGGCAGATCCTCTCTGCCTACCTGGGCTCCGCCGCCCTCTCCATGACCGACATACTGGACGTAAAGGAAGAGAACGGCAAAGCCACCGTGTCCATCAAACTGCACGATAAAAAACTGGACCACGATTTCACCTGGCAGGTGCTCATGGAAAAGGACGTAAACGGCAGCTGGACCGCCGTAAGGATCCTGAATCTGAAGGAGTATCTGAAGGAAAGACAGGACGCCCTTCTCAGCCAATAAGTCAGGATAAAAAAGCAGTGAAGAAATTTCCATCATTTCTTCACTGCCTTTTTTATATAATCTGGAAAAGGAAAAACTTCAGGTAATAGGTCTCAGGCACCGTCATGAGGATGGGGTGATCCGGCGCCTGCTGGCGGAATTCGATCTGCCGAAGGGTTACGCCTGCATCCCTGGCTGCTTCCTTCACCATCTTCACAAAGAGTTCCTCCCCCATGAAATGGGAGCAGGAACAGGTGGCCAGGTACCCGCCCCGGGGAAGAATCTTCATGGCCCGGTAATTGATTTCCTTGTAGCCCCGGAAAGCTTCATGCACCGTTTTCCCCGATTTCGTAAAGGCCGGCGGGTCAAGGATAATGTAGTCATAGTCATGATTCTTCGTCCGGTCCAGTTCCGTCAGGTAGTCAAACACATCCGCCTGCACCGCCTGGATGGGAAGATGATTGATTTCCCCATTATGGGAAGCCATGCGGACCGCCTCTTCGGAAATATCAAGAGCCGTCACAGAGGCGGCGCCGCCTTTGGCTGCGTTCAGGGCAAAGGCGCCGGTGTGGGTGAAGCAGTCCAGCACATGGCGGCCCCGGGCAATGGAAGCAGCTGCCAGGCGGTTGAACTTCTGGTCAAGGAAGAAACCGGTTTTCTGCCCATTTTCCACGTCCACCGTGTAACGGATGCCGTTTTCCACAATATCCACCAGCGTCTTCTCATCGGAAGGGCTGAGAAGGGGGGAATGGTAAAATCCCTTGTACTGCTCCATGCCCTCCAGTTCCCTGATTTTTACATCATTTCTTTCATACACGCAGGAAACGGGAAGATTCCTTTCCCGAAGCACTTCGATAAGGCCGTCAAGAAAGGCCTGCTTCCTCTTTTCCATGCCCAGGGACAGCACCTGCACAGACAGCACGTCGCCGAAACGGTCCACCGTCATGCCCGGCAGCTGATCCGCCTCTCCGAACACCAGGCGGCAGCAGTCATAGTCCTCCTTCCGCATCACCTGGAGCCGGTAATCCACCGCATAGGCAGCCCGCCTTTTCCAGAAAACTTCATCAAACCGATCATTGGCATTGGTGGAAAAAATGCGGATGGTGATTTTGGAGTGGGGATTGTAAAAGCCGCTTCCCACAAATTTTCCCTTGGAAGAAAGGACCTTCACAATGTCCCCGGGCGCAATGCCCTCCTCTGCTTCTTTTATCTCGGAACCGTAAATCCAGGGATGTCCCCCCTTGGCCGCCAGTTCCGCCCTCTTGCTGATGGTTACCGTTTTCAGTGCTTCCATATCTGTCTCCTGTGGTAAAAATGAAATCCTATTTCTGCTATTTTACCACAGGGGAAAGAGGGAAAACAGGCCTGCCGGGGGCAGGCCTGTTTTCCGGGTTCAAAGGATTCAGCAGAAAAGGGTTCTTAAGATTGACGCGCCTTTGGCGCTGAGGGTTGTAGACTGCCGCCAGAGGCGGCAATCTATATAAATTCAGCGTTACGTGCTGTCCCTCCCGTCTCACCGGTTATCCCAGGTACTTGTGGAAGAAAGCGGCGATTTTATCGAAGGGAATCTTGTCCATGTTATCGTAAAGGTCTGTGTGGTTAGTACCGGGAACGATGAGGAGTTCCTTGTTGTTTCCTTTAAGCCGCTGGAATGCATCTTCCGAAAAATAACGGGAATGAGCTTTTTCACCATGAATCATGAGGACAGGGCTTTCGATTTCGTCCGCATAGGTCAGAAGAGGCATATTCATGAAGGACAGGGCACTGGTCAGGTTCCATCCGTCATTGGAGTTAGGAGACCGGGGATGATAGCCTCTCTTTGTTTTGTAATAGTCATAGTAATCCTTCACAAACTGAGGCGCATCTGCCGGAAGAGGATCTACCACACCGCCGTCTCTCTTGTAGTTTCCATTTCTATAATCCAGGGTTCTCTCTTCATTGAGGGCTTTCCGTCTTTCCATTCTTTCCTTCTTCAGGGTGTCCTCATCCTTTGTGTAATCAAAGTATCCATTGGAAATGACACGGCTCATGTCATACATGGTGGAAGTGACGGTGGCTTTGATTCTTGTATCCATGGCAGCCGCATTAAGGGCAAATCCGCCAAAGCCGCAGATGCCTACAATGCCGATTTTATCCGGATTCACATCGGAGCGGTTGGAGAGATAATCCACAGCTGCCGAGAAGTCTTCCGTGTTGATGTCCGGGCTGGCCACATTTCTGATTCTGCCGCCGCTTTCGCCGATAAAGGATGGGTCAAAAGCCATGGTTAAAAATCCCATTTCCGCCAGATTCTGGGCATAGAGGCCTGCCGCCTGTTCTTTAACGGCGCCGAAGGGGCCTGCCACAGCAAGCGCTGCCATTTTCCCTGTCCTGTTTTTCGGCATGTATACATCTGCTGCCAGGGTAATGCCGTAGCGGTTGTGAAAGGTGACCTTGCTGTGATCTACCTTGTCGCTCTTGGGAAATGTTTTATCCCAGGTATGGGTGAGCTTCAGAGGCTCATCTCCCGGCCAGGGGGTGGTAGAAATCTGCCGCAGGGCCTTTGCCTTTTTCCGCCTGGCCGTTTACATCGGCCGCATCCGCTGTCATCATAGAGCCTGCCAGAGCAAGACCGGCCAGGGCAAGAATCATCCATTTCATTTTCTTTACGTTTTTCATTTTCGTTTCTCCTTTAAGGAAGCGCTGATTCAATCGTTATCGGATTTCATTCTTGAATTTTTATTCAACGCAAGGAATAAGTCAACGCGAATAGCGAGCTATTTAAGGAGACTTATGAGGTCGATTGGACAAAAATTCATATGAAATTCGATTCTGCGAATGAATCAGTGCTTCCTTAATTCATTCCTACACATGCATGCCGGCTTCAAAAGCTTCATGCAGCACTTCATGATTTTCAATATCCCCAGCCTCCGTTACGCCGCCGGCAAAGACCGTGTCTGCCAGACGGGACTTGGGGAAGCAGTCGATCCAGCCGGTCATACCGGAAATGGCCCTTTCCGGTGTATGGGGATTATCATCGGCTGCGGTCATGAGCAGGTACACATCCCGGAAACGGTATGCCTGCGGAAACAGGGGATTGCACCGGTCCAGCAGTGCTTTCATCTGTCCGCTCATGCCGTAGTAATAGACAGGTGTGGCAAAGGCCACCACATCCGCTGCCCCGATTTTTTCACTGATTTCTTCTGCATCATCCTTCATGAAACAGTGGAATGTTTTCTGACAGGAAAGACAGCCGGTACAGAAACCGAACTTCTTTCCCCGAAGGGAAATCACTTCCACCCGGTTTCCCGCCTCACCGGCCCCTTTGGCAAAGGCTTCTGCCAGCCTTTGGGAATTGCTCCCGCTCCTTAAACTGGTGGAAATAACAATGACATTTTTATCCACAAAAAATACCTCCTGCTCTGCAACGAAACATCCTGTTTGATGATTTCATTATAGAGCAGGAGGTATTATAATAGCCAATACCCGATTGTTTTTATTCATCATGCCGTTTCGGCATGATTTGTTTACTCATTTTCCCTTTGAAAATACTCTTCCATCCGGCTTTTCAGAAGTTCCGCCGCCTTGGACAGGGTTCTTTCCTTTTTCCATACAAGGAAATTGCTGTTGTGCAGGGCAGGAATGAAGGGCCGGAACACCAGATTCTCCCGGTAAGGCGTATCGCAGGGAATGAGCCGGTCATAGGTAATCATGCTTCCCATGCCTGCTTCCACCATAAAGGCCGCATTGTAGGCCAGATTGTAGGTGGACACGATGTGAAGCTCCCCATCCCCACCCATCCACTGCTGGATTTCATTTCTGGAGACCATCTGGGCGGAAGCAATGAGCGGTTCCTCCCTTACATCCGCCACCCGGATGCCCGGTTTGCCGGCCAAAGGGTTATCCTTCCTGAGGAGCAGCCCCCAGGTGTCCCGATAGGGCAGACGGATATAGTAGTACCCCTCCGGCGGCACGTTCCGGCAGAGGAGGGCAAAATCGAGGAGCCCTTTTTCCAGATAATCCAGGGACTGTTCCCCGTTTCCACTTAAAAGATGGAGATGAATGTCCCTGTACTCACGGAGAAGAGGCGAGAGACCATTGACCACTTCCCGCATGGCTTCCGTTTCTCCGCAGCCCAGGTACACATCTCCTGCCACCGCTTTACTCAGATGGGAGAATTCATGGATGGTTCTCTCTTCCAGGGAAACCAGCTCCTCTGCCCGCACCTTGAAAAGAATGCCCGCCTCTGTGAGGGTGGTTCTCCTTTTGCCCCGGATGAAAAGCTCCGCCCCCAGTTCCTCTTCCAGTTCCCGAAGCTGCCGGGAAAGGGTGGGCTGGGTCAGGTGAAGCGTTTCCGCCGCTTTGGTAATATTCTCCTCCCTGGCCACTGCCAGGAAATACTTAATAACCCTTAATTCCATACTGCCTCCTGTTAATTTCTTTACGAAGCGCTTCCCTTTTCCTGCAGAAATTCCTGAAGTACCACCGCCTGGTTGTGTTCTTTGTCCTTGGCGCCAAAGAGAAGGGTCACCGGTCCCTTTGCCAGCTCTGCCTTTACAAGGGAAATCAATCTTTCCGTTTCCGGATTTTCTTCCAGTTCATCCCTGTATTTTCTTCTGAATTCTTCAAACTTTTCCGGTTCATGGCCGAACCACTTCCGAAGCTCCGGCGACGGTGCTATGGCCTTTTCCCAAAGATCCAGGGCTGCCTTTTCCTTAGAAATGCCCCGGGGCCACAGACGGTCCGTAAGAATACGGAAACCGTCGGATTCTTCCGGCTTTTCATATACCCGTTTGATTCTCAGATCCATAGTAAGACTTCCTTTCGCGATTCCTATTGTAACATGGAATTCCATAAAAAAATGTGACTTCTGCAAAATTTTCATAAAAGAAAGGCATAATAGAAAAGGCTGTGAAACCATTTTCATGATTTCACAGCCTTTATTTCATGTTCTGTATTTCTGAAGAAATCAGATTACATCATTCCGCCCTGGGGCATAGGAGGCATAGCCGGTTTTTCTTCCGGGAGATCGCCTACTACCGCTTCGGTGGTGAGAACGAGGGCAGCGATGGAAGCTGCGTTCTGCAGTGCGCTTCTGGTGACTTTGGCCGGATCTACGATGCCTGCTGCCAGCATGTCTTCATACTTATCATCTGCTGCGTTGTAGCCGATGCCGTCGCCTGCTTCTTTTACCTTTTCAGCAACGATAGCGCCTTCCAGGCCTGCGTTGTCAGCAATCTGGCGTACAGGAGCTTCGATGGCATGGCGAACCAGGTTGACACCGGTCTTTACATCGCCTTCAGCCTGGATGGAATCAAGGCTCTTCTGGATGTCCAGGAAAGTGGTGCCGCCGCCGGCAACGATGCCTTCTTCCACAGCTGCTCTGGTCGCATTCAGGGCATCTTCAATGCGGAGTCTCTTATCTTTCATTTCAACTTCAGTAGCTGCGCCTACTTCGATGACAGCAATGCCGCCGGACATCTTAGCCAGACGTTCCTGGAGTTTGTCTTTATCAAACTGGGAAACAGCGTCTTTGTACTGTTCGCGGATCTGTTCCACTCTGTGTTTGATTTCATCCTTGTCCCCTGCACCGCCTACGATGGTGGTGTTGTCTTTGGTAATGCGTACCTGATGAGCGGTGCCCAGGTCATCCAGGGTTGCGCTCTGGAGCTTGCGGCCCATATCATCGGAAATCACATGGCCGCCGGTAAGGATGGCAATGTCTTCCAGCATAGCCTTGCGGCGGTCGCCAAAGCCCGGAGCCTTGACAGCAGCGCATTTCAGGGTGCCACGGAGTCTGTTCACTACCAGGGTAGCCAGTGCTTCGCCTTCCACATCTTCAGCGATAATCAAGAGTTCCTTGCCGGAACGGGCAACCTGTTCCAGAAGCTGGAGCATATCCTGCAGCATGTTGATCTTCTTGTCGGTGATGAGGATGAATGGATTTTCCATGACGCATTCCATCTTATCCGGATCGGTGACCATGTATGGGGAGAGGTAGCCGCGGTCAAACTGCATGCCTTCTACAACCTTCAGGCTGGTGCCCATGGTCTTGGAGTCTTCTACAGTGATAACGCCGTCGTTGCCTACTTTTTCCATAGCGTCTGCAATGAGGCCGCCGATGGTCTTATCAGCAGAGGAAATGGAAGCAACCTGGGCGATGGCTTCCTTGGTCTTAACCGGAACAGCCTTCTTCTTGATTTCATCTACAAGAACCTTGACTGCTTCTTCAATGCCCTTCTTCAGCACCATGGGGTTGGCACCGGCTGCTACGTTTCTCATGCCTTCATGAATCATGGACTGAGCCAGCAGGGTTGCGGTGGTGGTGCCGTCACCGGCTACATCGTTGGTCTTGGTGGCTACTTCTTTAACAAGCTGGGCACCCATGTTTTCAAATGGATCCTTCAGTTCGATTTCACGGGCAATGGAAACACCGTCATTAACGATGTTCGGAGCGCCGAATTTCTTGTCAAGAACTACATTGCGGCCCTTCGGTCCCAGGGTAATTTTTACTGCATTAGCCAGCTGGTCAACACCCTTCAGGAGAGCTGCCCGGGCTTCTTCATTATAAAGTACTTTTTTAGCCATTTATATCACTCCTATAAGTTCATTGAAAATTAAAGAATAGCAAGGATATCTCTTTCAGCGAGAAGCAGGTACTTTTCGCCGTCTTCATCAATATCTACGCCGGAATATTTAGCAAAAAGAACATGGTCTCCTACCTTGACTTCGAAGGGAAGACGGGTGCCGTTGTCCAGCACTTTGCCGGAACCGATAGCCATAACGGTACCTTTCTGGGATTTTTTCTGAGCTGTATCCGGAATCAGGATTCCGCCTTTAGTCTTTGTTTCTTCTTCATCAACTTTAACGAGAACACGATCTGCCAATGGTTTTAACATGTCTATTCCTCCTTTGACTATTAGCACTCACTTACATCGAGTGCTAACTTACTTTTCTATAATACATAACTTTCTTCAAAAATGCAAGTGTTTTATTGAAAAAAATCATTATGAAAAGGGAAGGCCTGAAATGTCCTGCCACGGTTCAGAGGGTGTGGATTGGGGCTGTGAAAAAAGAAATGACACAGATTCCACTCCGCCTCACTGTCATTTCGACGGTCGCCGGTCAGCCGACAATAGGAAAGCCTCTTATTGGGCAGGCTAGGGAAGCACTGAT
>ERZ827043.2326-NODE-2326-length-16434-cov-3.137188_pt1 | contig 16434 bp, 10 predicted proteins | sample MGYA00519923_ERZ827043 | MGnify/ENA primary metagenome ERZ827043 (study PRJEB31778, sample SAMEA3449251) | human gut metagenome | biome: human gut; feature: human-associated habitat; material: faeces | place: United Kingdom | collected 2010/2012 ...
ACGATCGACGGGGAACCGTTCTATTTCATGGTGGCCCACTGGCCTTCGCGGCTGGGCGGCAAGGAGGCTTCGGCACCCAAGCGCGAGCGCGCCGCCGAGATCATGCGCCATGCCGCCGACTCGGTGCTGGCGATCAACCCCGCGACCAAGGTCGTGATGATGGGTGACTTCAACGACGACGCCACCGACAAGAGTATCACCGAGGTGCTCGGCGCCGAAGGCAACATCCGCAAGCTCCAACCGGGCGGATACTACAATCCCTTTATCGACATGCTGAAGGCGGGCATCGGTTCGCTTGCCTACCGCGACCAGTGGAACCTGTTCGACAATATCGTCGTGTCGGAGAACCTCGCTACCGGCTCGACGGGTTCGCTCAAGCTGGAGCGTGCCCCCAAGGGGAAATATTACGGCAATATTTTCCGTGTCCCCTATCTGTTCCAGCAGGAAGGCCAGTACAAGGGCTACCCGCTGCGTACGTTCGTGGGCAACAATTTCCAGGGGGGATACAGCGATCACCTTCCCGTATTCATTTACATCGGTAAATAACCCAACAAAGTAATTATGAAGATCAGAGCTTTACTTGTTATCCTGCTCACGCTGGCCTGTGCCGGGGCGTATGCCCAGGACGGGGGCGTCAAAGGCAAGGTCGTCTCGCGTGACGGCCGTGTCGCACTGAGCAATGTCAAGGTGGTCGTCGAACCGCTCGGCGTCACCGTCATGACCGACAACCACGGTAATTTCAATATCGACCAGTTGCCCAAAGGGGAATACCAGTTGAAATTCGAAGCCCCCGAGTTCGAGAACCTCGACCTGGCGATCCGTGTCGACAAGATGGTCAAGAACCTCAATTCGGTGGTGATGGCCCCCGATGTGCAGTATGTCATCGACGACGCCGTGTTCGCGGAGTTCGACTCCGATACGGCGGCCGACAGGCAGTCGCTGCCTTCGTCGCTTTCGTCGTCGAAGGATGTCTTCAACAACATCGCCTCGTATAAATTCAGCGAGATGCGTTTCAACGTGCGTGGTTACGATTCGCAGTATTCGAGCATCTACCTGAACGGCATCCGGTTCAACGACGCCATGACGGGCTATGGCCCCTGGTCGTTGTGGAGCGGCCTGAACGACGCCACGCGTAACCAGGAGAATACCGCCGGGCTGCGCTCGTCGGGCTACGGCATCGACGGCATCGGCGGTACGACCAATGTCAATGCGCGCGCTTCGCAGATGCGCAAGGGCTTCCGTGCCAGCGTCGTGAACGGCAACTCGATGTACCGCTTCCGCGCGATGGTTTCCTACGCTTCGGGCCTGCTCGACAACGGATGGTCGTACGCCTTCTCGTTCTCGACCCGCCAGGGCGGCAACTCTTATGTCGACGGGGTGTACTACAATGCCTACGGTTACTTCGCATCGGTCGAAAAGCGTTTCGGCGGCGATCGCCACAACCTGGCGCTGACCATCCTGGGGGCACCGACCGAGCGCGGAGCGCAGCAGGCGTCGACGCAGGAAGCCTACGACCTGTTGAGTAACAACTATTACAACCCCAATGTGGGCAAGCAGGCCGGCAAGCTGCGCAACTCGCGCGTGCGCGATTACCACGAGCCGATCGTGATGCTCAACTACGGGTTCGACATTTCGTCGAATACCAAACTTGCCGCCGCGGCTTCGTTCCGCTTCGGCAAGAACGGCTATTCGGCCCTGACGTGGACGGATGGCCCCGACCCGCGCCCCGACTACTACCGTTACCTGCCCAGCTTCTACACGAACCGTATCCTCCAGTTGTCCGAGGGCATCGAGAGTTCGGATCTGGGGACGTACAACGACCTTGCGCTGCGTTCGATGCGCGAGTGGATCACCGACCCCAGCAAGAGCCTGATGGATTACGACAACATGTTCCGCATGAACTACAACCGCAACAAGTCCGGGGCTTCGGGCATCTACATGATCGAAGAACGCCATACCGACCAGCGCGATTTCAATTTTGCGGCCAACATCGCCCATACGTTCCGCAACCAGTCCGTGCTGCGCGGAGGCCTGACGGCGCGTATCAACCGCACGGAGTACTATGACCAGGTGAAAGACCTGCTCGGCGCCGACTACTGGCTCGACGTGGATAAGTTCGCCCTGCGCGACAACGGCAACTACAACCCGCTGCTTTCGCAGAACGACCTGGATTATTACCTCAAGCACGGCGAGGCCCGCCGCGTCGGGGAAGGCGATAAGTTCAGCTACGATTACTACGCCAACCTGCGCCAGGCACAGGTCTGGGCGCAGTATTACGCCTCGTTCGGCGGTTTCACGATGAGCCTCGGCGGCGAGGTCGGCTACACGGCCATGTGGCGCGACGGCCGGCTGCGCAAGGGACTCTTCGCGAACAACTCGCTCGGCAAATCGAAGACGCTCGACTACCTGACCTACAAGCTCAAGGGCGAGTTCTCGTACCGTTTCTCGGGTGCGCATGCCATCGACGCCAATGTGGCCTACATGGTCAATCCCCCGCAGTTCCGCGACGCTTTCGTTTCGGCGCGTACCCGCAATACGACTACGCCGGGCCTCGATTCCGAGAAGGTACTCGGCGTCGACCTGTCGTACAACCTCAATCTGCCGTGGATCACGGCGCGCGTTTCGGGTTACTATACCTCGGTCGCCGACCAGTCGAAGGTCATCTCGTACTATGACGATACGCAGTCGTCGTTCACCAACTTCGCCATGAGCGGCATCGACAAGCGTTACTACGGCCTCGAAGTGGGCGTCGTGGTTCCCATCTGGGGCGGCATCTCGTTCAACGGTGCCCTGAGCCTGGGCGACTACCGCTATACGTCGGACGCCAACTTCACACAGACGCGCGACAACAGCGAGGAGGTGCTCCGCGGCGACAAGGTGCTCTGGGACGACCTCTACGTCGAAAGCACGCCCCAGACGGCGCTCAACCTCGGCCTGAGCTACCGCGGCCCGCGCAACTGGTTCGCCTCGGTCGATTTCAACTATTACGACCGTATCTACCTCTCGATGAACCCCGCGCGCCGTACCCGTGCCGCTTATGCCACGGTACTGCGCCCCGACGAGGCGGCACAGCTCCCCGGCGCCGTGAAATACACGGCGCTGATGAACCTGCGCGATCAGGAGAAATTCGACTCGGCCTATACACTCAACCTGAGCGTCGGCAAGAACTGGTACATCCACCGCATCTACCAGCTGGGCTTCAGCCTCGAGGTGAAGAATATCCTCAACGACCAGACGATCCGCACGGGCGGTTACGAACAGATGCGCCTTTCGCGCCGTACCTATGTGAACAAGGAGGGTGCGGCCGCCCAGCCGATCCAGTACTACGTGCCGTTCGATTCGAAGTACTTTTACCTGCTGGGGACGACCTATTACCTGAATGTATATTTCCGCTTCTAATACGATATGACGATTATGAAAAAGATATTTCAGTTATGTGCCGTGCTGGCCGTGATGTTTGCGGTTACGGGGTGCTATAATGATTTCGATGCGCCGAAGCCTGCCAAAGTCTATACCGACGAGGATTTCGCGGGGATGAAGCATATCTCCATCGCCGATGTGAAACAGATGTTCCTCGATGAGCACAAGTCGCTCGGTGGTACGGGCAGCAACTCGAGCTGGGGCGATACGAAGTACGTACAGATCGGCCAGTCGCCCGACGGGCTGGATTACTACATCAAGGGCAAGGTGCAGTCGAGCGACGAGGAGGGTAACGTCTACAAGTCGCTCTACCTGGTGGACGATTCGGGTGCCATCGAGGTGAAGCTCACTACGGGGCTCTATTTTACCTATCCGATGGGGCGTTTCGACAAGGCCACGGGTACGATCCCCTCGAACTGGGTCTATGTCAAGGTCTCGGGCCTCTATATCGGCAACTACCGCATGATGCTGTCGCTGGGCGAGGGGCCTACCGATTCCTACAACAAGGTGGGCGAACATAAATTCTATGCCAACTCGAACATCGAAGACCCGACGGAGATCCGCAAGCGCGTGTTCCTCGGCGAGGAGACGCAGCTGGAGCTGGGCAAGGAGATCCTCGAGATCACCGAGGCCAACTGCGACGATTTCTTCGGCCAGAACGGGCAGCAGTATTTCGGGCGTCTGGTGATCCTGCGCGGCGTTACGTGCCGTTACGGGACGGTGGGGTCGAACATCTATCCCGCGTGGATGTATACCGACATCCGTCCGGTGATGAACAAGGTCTGGTACCGCTGGGCGTTCAGCAACGACGGTACGAACCTTTACGGTTCGGTGCTTTTCACCTATGACAGCACCCTGCCTTCGACGACCAACAAGAAGGGGGTCTATACGGTGCGCACGAGCGGTTATTCGCGTTTCGCCCAGTATCCCGTCGTCCGCGACGGCGCGAAAGGCGATATCATGGCCATCTTCGGCATCTACTCCAAGGACTGGACATACAACTACGGCGCTTACCAGTGCACGGTCAACTATTTCGACGACATCATGTTCGACAAAGACGCCTTCCTGACGGAGGCGGAGGTCGAGGAGCTGACCCCGGCCGATTCATGGGTTACGCCCGACACGTCGGACGACGAGTATACCGAATAACCCGCTCCGGCAGAAACGACGGCCGCCCTCGGAAAGGCGGCCGTTTTTTCGTTGCCGGTGATACCGGGAAGCGTTAAAATCCGTATCTTTGCGAAGGATATTCACTCCTGACCGATGAAAGATTTTGCAGCCATAGATTTCGAGACGGCCAACGGCCGGCGTACGAGCGTTTGCTCGGTGGGCGTCGTCGTGGTGCGTGGCGGCGAGGTGGTCGACACGCTTTACAGCCTGATCCGCCCGCGTCCTAATTTTTACAGCCGTTTCACCACGGCCATCCACGGCCTCAGCTACGAGGATACGGCCCAGGCGCCCGATTTCGCCGACGTGTGGAAGCAGATTGCGCCCCGTATCGAGGGGCTGCCGCTCGTGGCGCACAACTCGCCCTTCGACGAGGGGTGCCTGCGCGCCGTGTTCGAGTTGTACGGGATGCCTTATCCCGGCTACCGGTTCTATTGTACGTGCCGTGCCTCGCGCAGGACGTTCGGCAGCAGCCTGCCCAACCACCAGCTCCATACCGTGTCGGCGGCGTGCGGTTTCGACCTTGCCAACCACCACCATGCCCTGGCCGATGCCGAGGCGTGCGCGCGGATCGCGCTGAAAATCCTGTAACGGGGTTCCTGTCCCGAAACAGAAACTCCCGGCAATAGCCGGGAGTTTTCGTATTTTCCTGTTGCCGGGTCAGAGCCCCAGCTCCAGCTGGAAGCGGATCTCCCAGCGGTTGTAATCGGGGTCAAACGATTCGCTGCGGTGGTTGTACGACATGTCTGCCTGTACCTTAAGGCTGTGGCCGATGATGTAACGGGTGACGCCTACGGTCGTCTGGTTCCAGCGTTTGTACCCCGCAAAGGGTTGTACTTCGTGCTCGGGGAAGAGCGTCGAATTACGCAGGGCGACCTCCCATTTCTTGTCGAACAGGTAGCTGGTCTGTATGTTGAGCCCCTGCCCGCTGTATACGAAGGCATTGCTCTGGGGGTCGAACAGCGGTCGGTCGCAGCTGCGTCCCATGAAATCGGTATAGAATGCGAATCCCCGGTACTTGAGGATGAAATCCGCAAAATAGGAGCCGATGTTGCGGGTCGCGTCGTCCGGCATGACGGCGCCGCGCTGGCCTTTCAGGCGCGATGCCTTGTGGTTGTAGGAGTAGGCTCCGGCCACGAGTATCTTGACCTGCTCCTCGCCTTCGAAATCTCCCTCCATCACGTCGCCTTTCGACTTGAACCGCCCCAGCGGGTAGAGCTCCAGCCGTCCCGTGTAGGCAAGCCCGCCGTTGGACGAACTGCCCCAGTTGCGGCCTTCGCCCAGCGTCACCGAACCTTTGGCCGAGAGGTTGAAGCCCTCGCCCCCGCGCATGTTGTATTCGCCGAAGAACCCGAAATCGCGGTCGAGGTTGAACTCGCTGTTGACGATGCTGCGGTCGACAAATTGCAGGGCGCTCGAAGAGTTAATGCGCGCCCGGTTGGCCTTGATCTTGGTCTGCCCGAACCCGATGTTCCACTTGGGGCTGGGGACGTAGTAGACGATTGCGTCGCGCACAATGTTCATATTGCCGTTGGGCAGCGGTTCCGTGTCGTAGGAGGTGAATCCCAGCTGAACCGAATAGACCAGTTTCGGGGAATAGATGTACCCGTCGAAGCGCAGGCGCAGGCGCTTGACCTGCGCATCGGTTTTCGTGAGCGTGAAATCCTTGTCGAACGAGAGTCCCACCATGTTCTGCATCCGGAAGCGCATCGTCAGTGAGAACCAGTTGCTTTTGGGACGGAACGTGATGCCCTTGCCGACTTCGAGGTTGGGCATGTTGCGTACGCGCTCCAACAGTTCGTGTTCGTCTTCGAGCGAATCGGCGGAGATGAATTCGGTTTGCCTCAGTGGCGAGCGTTCCTGTGCTGTAGCGATTGCGCAGCTGCACGTCAGCATTAGCAGAAGGAGTGTCTTTTTCATGTCGGTCTTGTCTGTCTGTTTGTTTCGTTTTGTTTCGTTTCGGCCGGGTTCGGGCAAAAATACAAAAAATATGCTCTTACCCGGTTAAGTCGCTGCAAAGTTGGGCGGTAAACCTGAAAAGAATATGAAATAGCCGTTGGAATCTTCCCGAAAAGGAACTAAATTTGTGGTGCGGCATCCGTGCACGGTTTCCGTTGGCGGCATGTCGCCTGCCGGACAATAAACCTGCCGGTTTTACGTTTTATGAAACGACAGAAAAATAAAAAGACGATGACAACGACAAAATTCAAGGGCACGCCCGTGCATATCGACGGCGAATTCATCCGGGCCGGCGCCCAGGCTCCCGATTTCGAATTGGTAAAGGGGGATCTCTCCCCGCTGAAACTCAGTGACCTGAAAGGCAAGCGCGTCGTGCTGAACATATTTCCCAGCCTCGATACGGGCGTCTGTGCGACTTCGGTGCGAAAATTCAATAAGCTGGCATCTTCGCTGCCCGACACGGTCGTCGTGGCCGTGTCGAAAGACCTGCCTTTCGCGCAGTCCCGGTTCTGTACGACCGAGGGTATCGCCAACGTCGTTCCCGCGTCGGATTTCCGTGCTGCGGGTTTTGCCGGCGCCTATGGCGTGCTGATGGCCGACGGCCCGCTGGCTGGGTTGCTCGCCCGTGCCGTGGTGGTGATCGACAAGGCGGGGAAGGTGGTCTACACCCAGCTCGTGCCCGAAATTACCGAGGAACCCGATTACGATGCGGCCGTCGAGGCCGTGAAAGCCTTTTAAACTTAATTAAATAGAACGAAATGATACGATTGAATGTTTTTATCCGTACGACGGATTCCAACCGCGAGGAAGTGGTAAATACGGCCAGGGAACTGGTGGCGGCTTCGCTCAAGGACGAAGGCTGCGTGGCCTATGACCTGTTCGAAAGCACTACGCGCAATGACGTGCTGATGATCTGCGAGACGTGGAGCGACGCCAAGGCGCTGGCCGCGCACGAGCAGGCGTCGCATTTCACGACCCTCGTACCGCGCCTGCACCAGCTCGGCGAGATGAAACTCGAAAAGTTCGTCTTCTGATTCGGTGTCCATGCGGCGGGAAATCCGTTCGCCTTAGAAGGAAAGACAGATATGGAACAGGCCGGCTGGTAATACCAGCCGGCCTGTTCGTATTCGTAAGGATGACCTGCCCGCACTTTAGAACGGATAGCCGATCGCCAGGTGGAACCCGAGCCCGTCCTTGAAACTGGAGATGTTGTAATACCCCGTCTTGTCGGGATTGGGGTAGGGGGTGTGGATGCCGATTCCGAGGTCGGCACGGATGACCAGGTAGCTGATGTCGTAACGCAACCCGAATCCGGTGCCCAGCGCGATTTCATTGAGCAGCCCTTTCCATTTCAGTTCCGCACCGGGGCGTTTGGGGTCTTTTTTCAGCAGCCAGATATTCCCGGCGTCGAGGAAAACGGCGCCGTTCAGGCGTCCCATGATGCCGAAGCGGTATTCGACGTTGGCCTCCAGCTTGAAATCGCCCGTCTGGTCGAGATAGCCGTTGCGGTCGTTGGCCGGGGGACGGTAGCTGCCCGGCCCGAGCGACCGGATCGTGAAGGCGCGGATGCTGTTGGCGCCTCCGATGTAGAACTGCTCGCTGTAGGGCATCACCTCGGAATTCCCGTAGGCATATCCCACGCCGACGAGCAGCCGCGTCGCCAGCCAGTTGTTCCGGCGCCCGATGCGGTGGTAGAACTTCACTTCGCTCACCTCCTTGACAAACTGCGAAAAGCGGTTTCCGAACAGATGCTGGGGCTGTTTTTCGCCGAACAGGCTCAGGATGCCCGAGAGGAGGTTCCCGGCCGAGGTGACGCTGTTCTGCCAGTAGAAGCGGCGGTTGCCGGTGCTGCCGTAGGTCTTGTCGAACGTATAGGTATAGTTGATCGACGGTACGAACTGGTTGCGGAAACTCATGGCGATGGCCGGGTTCTCGTCCATCGTCTTGTCGAAGGCTTCGGTCGTGTGCAGCAGCTTGTTGTAGGTGAGTTTGAATACGGTCAGCGAATGGCGGCTGTAAGGCGAGGTCTGGAAATTGTATCCTGCCGAGCCGCTGAACGCGATCAGCCGGAAGAAGCTGGGGCGGTTCATCAGGTCGACCCCGAGTTGGAACGTCGTGCTCCCGGGGTATTTCAGCCTGCGCGTGATGAACGACGGCAGCAACAGCCGCGGAATGCTGAGGTTCGCATTCAGTCCCAGTTCATAGGAGTTGAGCCGTGAGGAACGGCCGCCGGAGTTTTTGTTGCCCGTCTGCCATTCGTACGAGCCGTTCAGTTTCAGGGCGAGGACTTCGCCGCCCCGGAACAGGTTGTTGTTGCTGACCTTGAAGGTGATGCCGGGGCCGATGAAGCTGTTCGACTTCGAGGTTACGTCCGTTTCCAGGGCGGCTTCCAGCGGATAGTCGAACTGCGCGTCGATGGCGACGTCCAGCGTGTCGGAGCGGCGTGACGCTCAGGTTGACGGAACGGAAAATGCCCAGCTTGTTGAGGTCGGTCTGCGTGCGGTTTTGGGCATCTACCGTGAAGAGTTGCCCGCTTCGGAGTGTGAGGGCCCCGGACAGGATCCTGGGGCGGATTTTCATCGGCTTCTGGGCGATGACCGTCGCATTGCGCAGGCGGAGCGTGTCCGTCGGGCCGGGTTTGATGTTTGTCAGCCGCACCGTGATGCCGCCCACCCGGTAGGGCTTGAGCGCCACCTCCGGCAGGTTGGGCTTGAGGTTCAGGCGCAGGTCGACCTGCCGCAGACCGGAGGTCGTATCGGCCAGGTATTCCAGGTATTCGGGACGGAAATAGTAATATCCCCTGTTGCGCAGCAGCTGGGAGATTCGTTTGCGTTCGAGCGTGAGGCTGTCCATGTTGTACTGCGCCCCCACGTGGAGCAGGGACGTGGCCCGGAGGCTGTCCATGAGATGCTCCATGCCGCTGTCCACCTCCGGGTAGGCGATCTTCGAATAGTGCCAGGGCGGCGCTATGCCGAGCGTATAGTACACCTTTGCCTTCCGCCCGTGTTTGCGGTAGAGCAGGGAGTCTGCGGCGTGCGAGCCGAAATAGCCGTAATTTTCGAGCACCTGTTCCGCGACCTTCGTCCGGAGCCGGGGCTGTACCTTCGAGATCAGCACGGGCTGTTTGGCCAGCCGTTTGAATAACCAGTATTTGAATCCCTTTTGCCTGGGCGTGTAGAGGTAGTTGTAGGCCCACAGCCCGATCGGCAGCGGGGTGCGGATATAGGGGCTGTAAAGCGGGTTGTTCGGGGCGACCGACAGCGGTTCCTTCACGGCCGATTCGGCTGCGGCGGAGAGCACGACGCCCGAGTCGGGTTCGATCCGGATTTTCTTCACGCCCGTATACAACACCTCGTCCGACCCCAGCCGGCGGGTGGTGGAGCAGGCCGCTACCGACAGCACGGCGCAAACCAGGATGCAGGTATTTCTAATGTGTGCCGGCCTCATCTCGTTTCTGTTTTTTCGCTTTGGGTTTCGTCGACTTGAACAGGTCGCCCAGCCTCAGCAGTTTTTTCCGGATCACGAAGCCCACGCCCGTTTCGGTGATTTCGCCTTCGAGGATGCTTTCATACCCGGTGTGGCGGAATACTTTCAGGTACATGTTGTCGCGCTTGGTCAGCATGTATTCCAGCGAAATGTCGTCGATCAGGTTCTCCTTGAGGTTCTGCGACGGGTCGGCGTCCGTGCTGAACTTGCCTCCGATGACGGCGCGCACGCGGTTGCTGAACAGGTTTTTGGACAACCGGTAGGAGTAGTCGGTGCGCTGGCCGTTGGGGTCGTCCTCGCCGTAGGAGTTGATGCCGAAGCTCAGGTCTACGCCCTTCAGGTTGTTCTGCGCCCACTGGTTCAGCTCCTTCTGGATAAACGAGTTGAGCGGGTTCTCAGAGCTGACCTTCGCCGTGGTTCCGGGGCCCGTGTAGGTGTTGTATATCAGCAGGTTCATAGCCTGGTTGGCGCGTTGCTCGGCCGTGAGCGAATTCAACTGGTTCTGCATGGTGAGGTCTTCGGGGGCCGACAGCCCGAAGCTGATCTCCAGGTCGTCGAGCGAATTGCGGATGTTGATGGAGATGTCGAAATTCACCGCACGGTTGTCCTGCCCGTCCGAGGAGACGTTGGCACGTACGGTCTCCACGGCCGTGATGTTGAATGCCGGGTCGGCGATGTTCCCGATCCATTCGACATAGCTGTCCGGCGTGATCTTGAAGATTTTTTGGGAGATGATGGGCGGATTGTAGCGTACGCTTCCGCCCGAGAGCACGTATTTCCCCGACAGGCGGACGTCGCCCAGCGGGTTCATGGTATAGGTCAGGTTGCCGCCTCCCTTCAGGTCGATCTGGTTGTTGCCGTCCGCCGAAAGGTCTACGGCCGCCTGTACGTCGTTGTTGATGTCGACATTCACCAGCACGTCCATGCCTCCGATGCGTATTGCCTGCGATGTCTCTTCCTGTCCCTGGGAGTCCATTTCCCGGAACGAGACGAACGTCACGATGTTTTGCGGACGCTCCTTCGCGTCCATCGGGGAGTCCTGCATGACGTAGTTGATGTCCGTTCCGCCCAGCAGGGCCACGTTGCCGCGGACGACGAGTTCGTCCAGGGGGCCTTTGGCCGTCGCGTCCAGGTCGAGGTAGGCCTTTCCGTAGACGGCCGTACCCTCCTTCCGGGCTACGTCGACTGCCTGGAAATCCGACGCCCGGAGCGCGAGGTCGGCCGTCATGCGGCTGAAGTCGGCCAGGTCGGCCTCGCCGACGATCGTCAGCGGCTTGCTGTTCGGGGCGAGGAGCGTGTAGTTGTCGAATATGACGCGGCTGTCGTCGATGCGGATCGTGTCGGACGACAACCGGAACGACGTGCCGATCATCGGTACGCGGATTTCGGTCTGTGCGAAGTGCACGCCCCCGTCCAGCCTCGGCCGGTCAGCGGTGCCTCCTGCGTGGATTTTCGCCTGCAACCGGCCGGAGAGGCGGATGAGGTCGTCGGGCAGGAACACGTTGGCCTGCTGCAACGGGAATCCGGGGATCGTCGCCGTGAGGTCGAGCGGGCTTTCGCGCTCTGCGCGGTAATCTCCCCGGACGGTCAGTACCTCGGCGCCGTCGAGCGTCAGCCGCGCATCGGCCACATGTCCCTGATCCTGCTTGTAATAGAGTCCGAAGTCGATGTTGCCGAAGCGCCGTTTGTCGTACGACAGTTCCGCGATGGACAGGTCGCCGCGCAGGGTCAGGCTGTCGGGCGTCATGCCCAGCGTCATGTCCGTACCCAATACCCCGTCGACGGGCGGGGCGGAGGGCAGCAGCCCCAGTGCGGAACCGATGTTCAGGCCGGCGATATCCAGCCGGATGTCGTCGGACACCCCCGCTCCGGGAACCGTCCGGATTGCGAACCGCTGGTCGCCGTGCCTCATGTCGAGGTCGGCGTCGATGCTTTTGCCATACCTGTAAACGAGGTAATTGCCGGGGTTTACCGTCCAGGGTTCGTACCCGAATACCGGGTCGGGCGGCGTTACGCCCGCCCTGACCAGACTGTCGTTCCATGCGACATCCAGCCCGAAGCGGAACCCCTCGCGTCCCGCCCGGTTTTTCTGGCAGAGGTTTACCTGGCCCCTATTTCCGGCCACATGGCCGTACAGCCCTGCGAGGGCTACGTTGTCCAGGTTCCCCGGGACGTTCGCCGTGCGGAGGAAATAATCCAGCCGGCGGCCGTCCTGCGCGATGCCTGCCGTCAGCGTGTCGAGGACGACGCCTCCCCAGGTCAGCCTCTCCGCCTTTATCCGGAGGGATACCGGCAGGGAGTCGCAATTCACGCCTTCGATGTCCAGCGCGCCGAACGACACCTTTTTTGTTTTCAGAAAATTATTCAGGATATTTTCGCGTCCGGCCGTGACACTCAGGCTGAAATCGGGCAATGCGGGTTTCAGGGCCTCCATGTCGACGCTTTGTGCCCGTATCTGTTGGGCGAGTATGTCGGTGCTCCGCGTCAGGGCCGGAACCAGCGAGTCCACGGGCCCGGGGGAGACGAATGCCAGCGACAGGTCGCCGGATGCCAGTTTGGCCCGCGTCGCCGTCGTGTCGGAGCTCAACGACAGGCTCGTCGGACGGATGCGGTCTGTGCGGTGCCGGGTTCTGACCTCGATGCTGTCCAGGGCTATCCGGGCCGTATAGCTGCCGGCGTCCGAGGCGGACGCCCCGGCCTCCAGCGCAAACGACCCGCCGATTTTCTGCGGGGAGATTCCCAGCTCTGCCAGGTCGAAATCGAAGACGTTGCCCGTGAGCCTGACTTCCTGTTTCCGTTCGGTCAGCGTGCCCGAGATCAGTAGCAACAGCCGCAGCGCCTCGTCCCGGTCGGACAGGCGGCCGGAAAGCTGCCCTCCTTCGAGGTTTGCGTTCAGCTTCACGCCTCCGAAATCCCTGCCGCGGAACTCCGCCCGGTCAACCTGCAGGCGGATGTTCCCCCGGGTCTGCGCCCGGAGCGGATCGAATCCGCTGCCCCCGGCCTGCAGCGCCAGGTCTAAAAGGCCCAGCGAATCGGCCGGCAGAAAACTGTTCAGCGGGAAGCTGTCGCACCGTAATTCGATTCCGTAGGCCTCGCTGCGGGTATCCAGCCGACCTTGCAGGGCTATCTCCCCGCCGTCGGTCGAGAGCGTCGAAGCGGCCGAGAATGCCCCTTTGTCTGCGCCGGCCGTTCCGCGGAGCCGGATGCGGTCGGGAATCGCTATGCGCCGCCGCAGGGCGGAGTCGGGCAACAGCGCTTCGAGGAACGCCATATCCCTGAAATCGCCTTCGAACCGTGCGGAAGCCTCCATGCGGCCGGGGTCGAGCACGTTTCTCGCCGCCCCGTCCGCCGTGAATGCGACGTGTCCGGGCGAGGAGATGTCCAGCCCGGCTTTTCCGATGTCGCCCAGCGTCCCCGCTGCGGTGAGCGCCAGGCTGACGATACGTCCGTCGAGCACGGGCGGTATCAGCGCCGGATAGAGGTATTTTAGGTCTTTGGTGTTCACGTCGGCCATGAGGTCTGCCTTGAGCGGCGAATCCGGAGCCAGTGCCAGAATCCCCTCCCCGGCGGAGATGTTGGCCTCGATCCGGGAAAAGGGCGTTTTCAGGGTGACGCCGGCAAGTGATATGCCCGAGGCGTCCATGCCAATGTCTCCGGTCATGTCGCTCACCGTGAGCCCGCTGCGCTCGGTGAACGCCATGCGGCGGATTTGCAGGGCTATGTCCGCACCCCGGTTGTAGATCGAATCGACCGCCAGGTCGAGCGTCGAGAGGACGATGAACGACGGGTCGAATCCCGCTGCGGGACGATGGTTCAGCAGCCCGTATTCCGCCCGGTTGTCGTCCAGCACGACGCTGCCGACCCGTACTGTCCAGGGGAGCGACGGCGTGCTGCCGCCGGGGACGGGAGCTGCCTCCTGTTTCTCTTTTCCGGGCACTGCCGGCCCCGTCAGGTAGGAGTAGCCGCCCCGGTTCAGCAGTACGCTTTTCACGGATACCTGCTGGCTGTCGAGCCGCACCCGGCATTCATCCACCGTGCCTTCGGTCAGGCGGACGGAGAGTTCCGATACGGCAGGTGCCGTCCGCATCCCGAAAGCCAGGTTTCCCACCGAGAGTTTCCCGATGCCAATCGTCCACGGCAGTGCGGCCGTAGTGTCCGCTTCCTCTTTCGGAGCCGCTTGCGTTATGTCCAGCCGGACATCGGCATCCGACAGGACGAGGCTGGCGATGCCTGCCGTATTTGCCGAGAGGTCGGCCTTGGCCGCATCCAGGGACAACAGACCCGCCGAAAGGCGCATGTCCATGCCCGCCAGCGAATCCTTGTAGCGGGCGGCGACCCGCTCCAGCCCGAAGCTCCGGATGACGACCTCTTTCCGAACCAGGGGCCACAGGGCGACATCCAGCGAGAGCCTGCCGCAGCTGAGGAGCGTATCGGCCTTGTCGACCAGCAGCGTGTTGTCCACCGACAACCGGAGCGGAAAGGAGAGCCGGAGACGTTCGACGGACAAATCCATCCCGAGCGCCCGCGAGGCATAGCCGACCGCGCGCTTCCGAACGAAATCCTGTACGGCCGGTATGTAGAGCAGGGCGGGAACCAGTATCAGGACGACGAGGACAACGAGCAGCGCACGGAGCGTATATTTGATGATCTTTTTCAGCATTAAAATATAGTGTCGTGTATTGTAACGCCGTATAATACAATGTGTTGGTGCGTGAAAGCGCTCTTGGTTTTACGGGCAGCCCGTAAAATCGTGGCAAGTTACTAAAAATCCGATGATTGCACAACGGCAATTCCCCCGATAAACGGGCTTATTCGAGGTCTCAATCGTCTTTTTTGATTTCACCCAGCTGCCCGGGCGGTGCCTAAGCGGCTGACACAGCCGTTGCCGGGGGACATATATCGCATATCCCCGCCGGACGCCGTGCCGCGCCTACCGGAAGAAACTGACGAGCAGCATTACATTCAGGACGGTCACTACGGCCCCGATCCCGTAGAGCAGGTATTTGGTGAACCGCGAGTTCCGGTATTTGCCCATCACACGCTCCGAAGAGGTCAGGTGTACCTGCAGGAAGACCGTGAAGGGCAGCTGGATGCTGAGTATCATCTGGGAGTAGATAAGTCCTTTGAACGGGTCGCCGATCAGCAGGATGATCAGGAATGCGACGACCAGCGAAACCATCACGCCCGTCCGGGAGTGGTTGTCCCTGATGTCGTAGGGCTCTTTGAATATCCCGGCGAAGATCGAGCCCGCGGCCATCCCCGAGGTGATCGTCGAGGAGATCCCCGCGAAGAGCAGGGCGACGGCAAAGATATGCGTCGCGCTTCGCCCCAGGAGCGGTTGCAGGAGCGAATCGGCCTGCTGCAACTCCTCCACAGGTGTTTTTGTCACGAAGAAGGTCGCTGCGGCCAGCAGGATCATCGCGCTGTTGATCGCCCAGCCCACCAGCATCGAGAAGATCGTGTCTGCGTACTCGTAGCGCAGTTGCCTGCGGATGACCGCGTCGTCGCTCAGGTTCCACTGGCGGCTCTGGATCACCTCCGAATGTAGGAACAGGTTGTGGGGCATTACCACTGCGCCCAATACGCTCATGATGATGACCATCGAACCTTCGGGGAACGAGGGCGTCACCCATGCCCGGGCGGCTTGCGGCCAGTCGATCGTTACCAGCGACAGTTCGTAGATGAACGACAGCCCGATGATCGAGACGAAGGCAATGATCCATTTTTCGATCAGCCGGTAGCTGTTGGTGAAGAGCATGACGACCACGAACACGAGCACCAGCAGCGCGCCGATGCGCACCGGTACGCCGAACAGCATTTGCAATGCGATCGCCCCGCCCAGGATTTCGGCCAGCGAGGTGGAGATCGACGCCAGCACGGCCGAACCCAGCAACGGGCGCGACCATGCGGGTTTGAGGTATGCAGATGCCGCTTCCGACAGGCAGAGGCCCGTGGCGATGCCCAGGTGTGCGACGTTGTGCTGCAATACGATCAGCATCACGGTCGAGAGCGTCACCATCCATAGCAGCGTGTATCCGTATTGTGCGCCTGCGGCCAGGTTTGAAGCCCAGTTGCCGGGGTCGATGAACCCCACGGTGACGAGCAGTCCCGGGCCGATGTATTTGAAAATCTCCAACCCGCCCATCCGGGGCTTGTGATCCGGGCCGAAGAGTCGAGACCAGAATGACATAGTTACATAGTTTATTTCGGCCCGCAAAATAAGAAAAATAAATCGTTTTTACGGGTTGCCTGCCGGACAACTTCGTGCGGGCGCGTCAATTGCCGGCTCGGTTTTCGGTTATAGGTGCAAGTGGAATAATTTGGCGATGCCCGTCACGACGATCTGCACGCCGACGCAGAAGGTGAAGAAGGCGACCATCTTGTTGATGACGATGCTGCCGC
>ERZ827043.2328-NODE-2328-length-16426-cov-8.419767_pt1 | contig 16426 bp, 13 predicted proteins | sample MGYA00519923_ERZ827043 | MGnify/ENA primary metagenome ERZ827043 (study PRJEB31778, sample SAMEA3449251) | human gut metagenome | biome: human gut; feature: human-associated habitat; material: faeces | place: United Kingdom | collected 2010/2012 ...
GCGGGGAGAGTGGAGTCCAGAGGTAGGGAGGGGGGATTCGAAACACCCCTCCCTATCTCTGGCCCGCGCGGAGCGCAAAGCCATTTGACCGAAAGAATAAAACCCGCCCCGCGCCGTCGGCGCGCAAAGAAAGTAACGGATTTTACGATAATACAAGAAGTACAAGGAGGCCCACTATGTCCAACATCGTCATCATCGGCTCCGGCCCGGCGGGGGTGTCCGCCGCGCTGTACACTGCCCGTGCGGGGGTGGACACCACCGTCCTCACTCGGGGGCCGGGTGCGCTTGACCGTGCAGAGCTTATCCAGAACTACTACGGCTTCGCAGCCCCCATATCGGGTGCGGAATTGGAGCGTCAGGGCATCGAGGGGGCCAAGGCTGTGGGCGTTAAATTTGTGACCACCGAGGCCGTGGGTCTGACCTATACCAATAAACTCACTGTAGAAACCCTCGATGGAGATTACCCGGCGGACGCTGTTGTCCTCGCCACAGGTGCTTCGCGGGCGACGCCTCGCATCCCGGGGCTGGCGGGCCTCGAGGGCCACGGCGTCAGCTATTGCGCCACCTGCGATGCCTTTTTCTATCGCGGCAAAGATGTGGCCGTGGTAGGCAGTGGCGAATACGCCCTGCATGAGGTGCAGGCGCTCCTGCCGGTGGCGGCCAGCGTCACCCTCCTGCTGAATGGTGCGCCGCTGGCGGCAGAGTTTCCGCCGGAGGTGACTGTCCGGCCTGAAAAAATCGACGCGATCCTCGGCGAGCAGAAAGTCACCGGCGTCCAGCTGTCCGGCGGCGATGTGGTGGAGCTGGCGGGTGTGTTTGTGGCTCTGGGCGTTGCGGGCAGTACGGCGCTGGCCCGGAAAATCGGTGCCGCTGTGGAGAACGACCGCATCGTGACAGATGAAAAAATGCAGACCACCGTCCCCGGCCTCTACGCCGCCGGAGACTGCACCGGCGGGCTTTTGCAGGTGGCGAAGGCCGTCTATGAGGGCGCTCTGGCAGGCACCGAAGCCGCCAAAGCGCTGCGGAAGAGGTGATTTAAAATGCCGGAAATCCTGCCTATCCCTAAATGCGGCGAGCACCGCCAATGTCTCGCCTGTGCCTTCCCCTTCTGGGACAAGCTGACCGCCGAACAGCAGGAGATACTCTGCCGCACCACCCGCCCGGTGCGCTATCGCAAGGGCGAGCGGGTCCACAGCCCGGTGGAGAACTGCGTGGGCATCCTGCTGCTGCGCACCGGCCAGTTCCGGGCGTATCTTCTCTCCGACGATGGCCGGGACGTGACCCTCTACCGCCTCTTTGGCGGCGAGATCTGCATCCTCTCCGCCTCCTGCGTTATGGACTCGGTGAACTTTGACCTCTACATCGACGCTGAAGAGAACACCGAGGCCTACTGCATCAGCGCAGGCGTCTTCCGCAGCCTCATGCAGCAGAACGTGGAGGTGCGGTGCTTCGCCTACCAGATGACCGCTGAGCGCTTCTCCGACACCATGTGGACGATGCAGCAGATCCTCTTCATGAGCGCCGACCGGCGGCTGGCCATCTTCCTTGCGGACGAGCTTGCCAAGACCGGCGGCGACGATGTCCGCCTGACCCAGGACCAGATGGCAAAGTACATGGGTTCTGCCCGCGAGGTGGTGAGCCGCCTGCTGAAATACTTCGCCGGTGAGGGCATCGTGAAGCTCTATCGTGGCGGGGTAGAGGTATTGGACAAGGAAAAACTGAACCGGATCGCGAGAGGTGAGGCATGATACAGAAAAATGAATTTCCCATTTTGGAATACGATTTCGACTCGACAGAGATATTAAAGCCCAACCACGGGGCGGAGCAGCTAACTCTACCGGAGAAATGCGTCTTTGCTTTTCTGGGGGACACCATCGACTCCTATGCCGCCGAGACGGGCGCGGCAGTTGCAGAGCATTTTGAGACTATTACAAAGACCTACCCGATTTATGTTGTAAAAAATGACGGCGAAGAATTCTGCCTCTGTCAAGCCCCACTGGGAGCGCCCGCTGCGGCGCAGTTTATGGATTGTCTCATTGCTTGCGGGTGCAGGAAAATTGTTACGGCAGGCTCGTGCGGCGTGTTGACCGAAATGGCAGAGAACGAATTTCTTATCCCGACCAAAGCGCTGCGGGATGAGGGCACATCCTATCACTATCTTCCTGCCGCCCGGTATGCAGAACCGGCCTCGGAAGCGGTGCAGGCCATAGAAAAGACCTTCCGTGCGCTGGGTCTTCCCTTCCGTGAGTGCATCACATGGACGACAGACGGCTTTTTCCGAGAAACAAGGGATATGGTGGCGCACCGGAAAGCCGAAGGCTGCGCAACGGTAGAAATGGAATGTGCTGCCCTTGCGGCCTGCGCCAAAAAGCGCGGAGCAGCTTTTGGACAAATTCTGTACACAGCGGATTCCCTTGCAAATGCAGAGCAGCATGATGACCGTGACTGGGGAAAGGATTCGCTGCGGAAAGCGTTGGAACTCTGCGTAGAAGTTCTGAGAATGTGGTGAACCATATAAAAATCGCGGAGAGTCGTTGAAACTGCTTGACATTTGAAAAACTGGTCGGAGATTTGAACGGCGCATACAGCCGCCGCATCAATTTACAGCACAGACTGGTCTATCAGATCTATGAGGAAGAAAAGACCATCAAAATTCTGAGTCTTTGGACTCACTACGAGCGATAAAAAATGCCATCGTGCCTAAGCGCGATGGCATTTTTGCTATCAAAGGGAATTACCCTTTGCACCCCTGCTCTTCCCAGTCGCCGAAGTCAGAGACGTCGGCGATTTTAGTCGGGTCGAACTTACCGTTTTCGTCCTTGGGGGCGACGGCGGGGCCGGCCTCCACGGGGTTCGGGTTCGGAGCCTCGGGGTCACAGACCGGGCGCTCTTCGCTCAGGTCGGGCAGAGTCACAGGCTCTGTGGCCTCAGCGGGCGCTGCCTCCGTCTCAGGGACGGCGGGCTCCTCAGCGGGAGCGGTCTCTTCTGCCGGTGCGGCGGCTTCGGCCTCTGCCTTGGCCTCACCCTCGGCGTATGCCTCGGCGGTCTTGGCGGCCTCTGCGTCGTCCTTTTCGGCTTCCTCGGGGAACTCGATGGATTCGATGATGGGTGCGGCCTTCTCGTTCAGGAGCTTGTCCATGATGACGATAGCGGCACCGGTGGCCGCCACAGCGGCGGCAGTACCCAGAATACGGAAGATTGCTTTCATGCCATGACCTCCTTGGTTATGTTGTAGTTAGGAGAAGGTGACAACATCGTTCAGCGGCTTCTCGGCAGGCTCCACCGACAGTGCGGTGAGCACCGGGCCTTTGCCGCGGTAGATGTTATGGAACTTATAGCCGACCTTTGCGGTCACTTTGACCCATGCCCGCTGCTCGAGGGCCTTGTAGCCGTCGTAGCTGCAGGGGAAGCCCACGAACTGGATGTCCTGCACGCAGCAGGTCATGGCGAACCGGCCCGGCACGAAACTGTTCTTGCCGGCACGGTTGGTCTGGCAGACCTGTGCGAGGAACTTGACGGTCTTGCCCGCGTACTTCTGGGGTTCGTCCTGGCAGTCCATATACCAGATGCCGTAATCGTCGTCCGGGATGTCGATGACCGGGGCGTTGATGTCGAAGGGCAGCGGGTCGGGGATGTCGTCGTAAGCCACGCTGCCGTCCTTGAACTCGTAGGCGATGTCGCACTTGCGGGATGCCTGACGCACCAGCTTGTGCAGCTCCTGACGGGCGGCGTCGTTGTTGACGGCCTCGGCGCGGTTGAAGACGATGAGCTCACTGCGGGCGATCTTGTCCAGCATCAGCGCACGCATGGAGTTGTCGCGGGCGTAGGTCAGCGCGGTGGTGCCGTCGGCGGTGGCGATGCACTGGTAGACGATCCAGTTCTCAGGCAGATTGTTTGCCAGGTCCTGCAGCATCCACATACCGTTATACTCGATGACCACGCGGCCTGCGTCGGCCTCCTTGGCCAGCTTTGCGAGGTTCTGGGGGTTCAGCTCAGCCTTGTCCTCGAGGTTGTAGAGCGTCACGCCGGGGAAGGCGAACTTCTTCTCATTGTACTCTTCTTCGCCCTCCTCGCAGACCAGCAGAAGGGTCTTGTCGCCGGAGTCGAAGTTGGGGTCTTCAAAAGTCTCCTGAATGAACTTGGTCTTGCCGCTCTCGAGGAAGCCCACAAACAGGTAAACCGGGATCTCATTTGCCATAATCTTTTATCCTTTCAGGGTCGATCAGCAGCCGAACAGTGCGGCGATGGCCTTTTCATCCAGCTTGGAGCCGATGACCACCAGCTTGCCGCCGACGTCTGCACCGCGTGCGCGGACTTCCCACTCGCCGGGAACGTAGTCGAACTCCAGCCAGCCGTCTGCGCCGCCGTCCACGATGCCCTTGGAGCGGAGGATCATGCCGTAATTGCCAGTGTCCAGCTCGGTGAGGGCGTGCTCAATGTCAGCCTTGGAGAACTTCTTGGCCGTCTCGACGCCCCAGCTGGTGAAGACCTCATCGGCGTCGTGGTCATGATGATGGTGATGATGGCCGCAGCAGCAATGCTCGTCGTGGTCATCATGGTCGTGGTGGTGATGATGCTCATGCTCGTCTTCATCATCGTCATCGTGGTCATGGTGATGATGGTGCTCATCCTCATCCTCATCGTCGTCATCATGATGATGGCCGCAGCAGCAATGCTCATCATGGTCATCATCGTGGTCGTGGTGATGATGGTGTTCGTGCTCTTCTTCCTCGTCCTCGTGGGCGTGCTCCTCGTTGGCCTTGGCAGCCATAGCGATAAGCTCAGCCTTGAAGTCGTCCTTGGTGGACATGGCCTTCAGGATCTGCTCGCCGGTCAGGGAGTCCCAGGCAGTGGTGACGATGGTAGCGGTGGGGTTCTTCTCGCGCAGCATGGCCACAGCGGCGGCGATCTTTTCCTCGGTGGCGTTCTGGGTGCGGCTCAGGATGATGCAGCTTGCGTGGCTGATCTGGTCGTCGTAAAACTCACCGAAGTTCTTCATATACATCTTGACCTTGTTGACATCGGCCACGGTAACGAAGCTGCTCAGCTGAACATCCAGATGCTCGGCCACGCCCTCGACAGCGCGGGTCACGTCGGACAGCTTGCCGACGCCGGAGGGCTCGATAACGATGCGGTCGGGGTGGTACTGCTCCACCACCTGCTGCAGAGCGGCGCGGAAATCGCCCACCAGAGAGCAGCAGATGCAGCCGGCGTTCAGCTCATTGATCTGGATGCCGGACTCCTTCAGGAAGCCGCCGTCGATGCCGATCTCACCGAACTCGTTCTCGATCAGAACGACCTGCTGGCCGGCAAAGGCCTCCTTGATGAGTTTTTTGATCAGAGTGGTCTTGCCGGCGCCCAGGAAGCCGGAAAAAATATCAATTTTGGTCATAGTTTGAATGCCTCTTTCTTTGTTAGCAGACAGAGCCGCAGAGCGCTGGCCCGTAAAATCTTACATCTCTATTATAGCAAGCCTGTCAATGGGAAAAGGGCCTTTTTCAAGAAAAAATTGTAACATTTTTTGCAATTTGGTTGCGTTTTCGCGTTTTGGACGACAAATAAGGGGAACCGGCGGCCCCGGCGGGCAGCGATTCGGCAAGGGGCAGGCTCCGGCAGAGGGACGGACGCCCCCGGACGGCAAGACCCCGCCAACGGACGGTCAACGACCGGCAGGCGGTCAGCCCCCGCAGGATGCAGGCGACACTGCGGCGGCTGTTGACAGCACGGCAACCGTGTGAAGAAAAAACGCGCAGCGGTCTTTGCGGGCCGCTGCGTGTTTGTGTCCGGAACAGCCGACACTCCCGCATTGCATTCTTTGCGCCGGAATGCTACAATATGCAGTAGCAAACCACCGCCGCCGGACGTTCTTCCGGCAAATAGGAGAAAGAAGGCTTTTCTATGAGCATGAATACAGTTCCCGAACGGCTGGCCGCTCTGCGTGCCGCCATGCAGGCAAACGGTGTGGACGTGTACCTGATCCCGGTGGGCGACCCCCACTCCAGCGAGTACCTGCCGGACCACTATACTTCCCTGACCTACTTCTCCGGCTTCCATGGTGAAAACTCCAACTTTGTGGTCACCATGACCGAGAGTGCTGTCTGGGCCGACGGCCGTTACTTTGTGCAGGCCGAGAAGGAAATCGCAGGCACCGAGATCCAGCTGATGAAGATGGGTGAGCCGGGCGTGCCCACCGTGGAGGAATACTGCGCCAAGGTGGTGCCTGAGGGCGGCAAGCTGGGCCTGTGCGGTCTGACCGCCAGCTGCGCGCTGGTGAACAGCGTGAAGAAGGCGCTGGAAACCAAGAACGCCGCCATCAAGACCCTGTTCCTGGAGGATGAGCTGTGGACCGAGGGCCGCCCGGCTCTGCCCGCTACCCCGGCCTGGATCCTGCCCAAGGAATATGCAGGCTTCTCCCCGGCCGAAAAGCTGGGCCAGCTGCGTGCAAAGCTGGCTGAGTTGGGCTGCACCGCCCAGCTGGTGGGCAAGCTGGACAACCTTGCCTGGCTGCTGAACCTGCGCGCCATGGACATCGAGTGCACCCCCTACGCCATGGCCTACTGCTATGTTACCCCGGACCGCGCCGTGCTGTTCATCCACACCGCCCGCGTGACCCCGGAGGCAAAGGCGGAACTGGAAGCCAACGGTGTGACCCTGGCCGAGTACGACAGTGTGCTGGACTTCATGGCCGCTGAGACCGAGCCCCAGACCGTGCTGGCAGAGAGCGCCACCGTGAACTATGCTGTGTATCAGGTGCTGGAGAACAACGCCGCCCTCACCGTGAAGGACCTGGCCGACCCGCTGCTGCCCATGAAGGGCGTGAAGAACGAAGTGGAGCTGACCCACGACAAGGAAGCCCACCTGCGCGACGCTGTGGCTATGGTGCGGTTCCAGATCGAGCTGGAAAAGCGTCTGGAAGCCGGCGAAGAGCTGACCGAGCTGACCGTGGACGAGATCCTGCACAAGTACCGCTCCGCCACCGACAAGTTCATCGTGGAAAGCTTTGGCACCATTGCGGCCTACGGCGGCAATGCAGCCATGATGCACTACCACGCCACCCCGGAGGACCACGCAAAGCTCCAGCGCAAGGGCTTTTTGCTGGTGGACAGCGGTGCCACTTACATGGACGGCACCACCGACATCACCCGCACCTACCCGCTGGGTGAGCTGACCGAGGACGAGCGCAAGTTCTACACCTGGACCCTGCAGTGCCACATCGACATCGCCAAGGCGGTCTGGCTGGACTACTGCGACTGCCATATGATCGACACCATCGCCCGTGAACCGCTGTGGCAGCACCTGATCAACTACCGCTGCGGCACCGGCCACAGCGTCAGCTTTGTGGGCAACGTCCACGAAGGCCCCCACGCCCTGAACGGCCGCAACACCACCCTGATGCGCCCGGGCATGATCGTGACCGACGAGCCCGGCGTGTACGAGACCGATCTGGTGGGCATCCGCATCGAGAACGAGCTGGTGTGCGTGCACAAGGCCGACAACCAGTACGGCACCTTCCTGGGCTTTGAGCCGATCATGTTCGTGCCCATCGCCACTTCTCCCATCGTGCCCGGTGTGCTGACCAAGGACGAGCGGGACTGGCTGAACAACTACCACCGTCAGGTGTTCGAGAAGCTGGCACCCCGCCTGAACGACGAGGAGCGCGAGTGGCTGGCCAAGAAGTGCGCCGCCATCGGCTGCTGAGCACCCGGCCGCTGAACATCGCATAAAAAAGCGGGAAGCCGTGCCGGAGCGTGCAAGCTCCTGCGGCTTCCCGTTTGTTGTTTTTGCTTATTCTTTGGGGTCGCTGTCGTGCCGGGCCTTCCACTCGGCACTGCGTTCCTGCGCCGTTTCCCGCAGCTCCTCCCGCATGCCGTTCCAGCGCTCGCGCGCTTCGGCGGTGCGGGTCTGCACGTCCTCGCGGGCATCCTTCCAGTAGGCCTTGGCCTCGTCGATGACCTCCTTGAAGGGGCCGGAAGGGTAAGTGCTCTCGGCGATATCCACCAGGAATTTGTACAGCTGCGGGCGCACCTGCTCGTACATGCCCAGACGGGTGTACAGGTCCTTGTAATAGCGGAACACCTGGATCTTGTTCTGCACGAGGGTGGCGGGGTTGATCTGGGTGTGGCAGATACTCTGGGGGTTCTGGACATAGTAGTACCCTGCCTCCGGGATGGACACCAGCACGTTGGCGTACTCCAGGTACTGCATATTGAACACCAGGTCCTCGGCCCACCGCACCTCACTGGTAAACTGGATCTGGTGGTCCACCAGCAGGTCCCGGCGGTACAGCTTGTTCCACAGCACCCCGTAAAAATAAGAGGCAGGCTTGTCCATCAGATGCCGGGCAAACTCGTCCTGGGTGTAGACCCCGGCAGGCAGAAAGCCGTACTCCCGTACCTCCGGGGGCCGGGCCACGGTCATGACCCCCAGCTCGTCCTGGAGCTTGTCCAGCACCTGTTCCGGCTTGGTGGCCCCGGCGGGGATCACCATCTTGTAAGGTGCGATGACCAGGTCGGCGTTGTTCTGCTCGGCAGCGGTGACCAGATGCTCGGTGAAGTCCGGGTCGATATAGTCGTCGCTGTCCACGAACTGCACATACTTGCCGCTGGCCAGCTTCAGGCCCAGGTTGCGGGTGTCGGACACGCCGGAGTTGGCCTTGTCCACCAGCACGATGCGCTCGTCCTTTGCGCGGAACGCTTCGCACACGGGCAGGCTCTGATCCTTGGAGCCATCGTTCAGCACGATGACCTCGATGTTCTGCCAGCTCTGGGCGCAGATGCTCTCCAGACAGCGGGCGATGTGGTTCTGGGCGTTGTACACGGGCAGAATGATGCTGACAAGGGGCTTTGACATGGCGGCGTCTCCTTTGTTGTTTTTTTGATTACTATACCCCCGCACCGCGCAAAATGCAAGGGCGGGTTTGAAGAGGAGGGATCCTGTGATCTTTCACATTGCGGTGTGCAGCCCGGACGCGGGCCTGCGCAGCGGGCTGGAACGCCAGTGCATGGAATTTTTTGCCCGGCGAGCGGACGCCTGCATCGTGGAACACCTGCCGGACACCGACGCCCTGCTGCGGAAGGACGGGGAGGGCGTGCGGTACGAGCTGTACCTGCTGGAGCTTTCCGGCTCGGCTGCGCCGGTGGGGCTGGCGGCTGCCGGGGAGCTGCGCCGCCGGGGCCGCCGGGCCCCGCTGGCCTTTGTGGCCCGCACCACGGCCCACGCTTACAGCGCCTACAAGGTGGATGCGCTGCAATATCTGCTGCTGCCGGTGCGCCAGCGGGAGCTTTCGGCCCTGCTGGCCCGCGCCACCGAGCCGGAATACGGCCCGTCTGTCACGGTGAACACCGCCGAGGGCCTGCGGGCGCTGCCCTATGCGGGCATCGAATATCTGGAGTGCACCCACCACATCGTGCACTTCCACCTCACCAGCGGGGAGGACGTGCCCACCCTGTCGCTGCGGGTGCCGTTTTCTGCGGTGGCACAGCCTCTGCTGGCGGATGGGCGCTTTTTGCAGCCCCACCGCTCCTATGTGGTCAATCTGGCCGAGGCGGACCTGCTTTCTGCCGGGGAGCTGCGCATGCGCAGCGGGGCCCGCATCTCCATCCCCCGCGGGCGGGAGGGTGCCGTGCGGGACGCCTTCCAGCAATGGGTGCAGCAGCAGAAATACAGCCTGAAATAACAGCACGCCGGTGCTCCCACAGCGGGAACACCGGCGTGTTTTTTGCGGAAAAATTTCTCAGATCTTTGTCCAGTCCAGTGCGGTCCAGTCCGGCAGGAACTGGTCGCACACCTGGGCCATGGCAGGGGCGTCGGCGGCACTGGCGGCGTCCTGCACGCCCAGCACGGTGAACCCGGCCTTGTGGGCCGTGTCGGCGGCGTAAATGGCGTCCTCGCACACGGCGCAGGCGGCGGGGTCGGCCCCGCCCAGCCGGTGCATGCACTCGAAGAACACCTCCGGGCGGCTCTTGTGCAGCACGCCCTGCGCCTCCACGATGAAGGAAAAATAGTCCGCGATGCCCAGCCGGGTGAGCACGGTGCGGCACTGGTCGGACCAGGTGTTGGAGCACAGGCACAGCCGGGCCCCCTCGGCCCGCAGCTTTGCCAGCAGGGTGCGCACACCGGGCTTCAGGTCCACCGTTTCGTACAGCTGGGCGATCACGTCCCGCATCACGTCGTAATATTCCGCCTCGGTCAGGGGCAGGCCGTATTCTCGGATGAGGTAGCGGGCACCGTCGGCCATGCCCATGGTCAGCAGCACGTCGTTCAGGTCTGCTTTGGGCGTGCGGCCATAGCGCTGCAGCAGCGCCAGCGGGGCACCCCGCCACACCACGGTCATGCTGTCGGTGAGGGTGCCGTCCATATCAAAGATCCATTGCTTGCAGCGCATGGGGCAAAGTTCCTCCTTCAAGATGATTCCTGCCCAGTATACCACGGATCTTAGCCGTATAAAAGCCGTGAGGAACCAAAAAACGGGGAGAAATTTTCCGGAAAATATGGTATAATTTCAGCAAAGACAGACAGGGAGGCAGGCAGTATGGAAAACCAAACCACTCCGTGCAAAGCGCTGGTGCTGGCCGGCGGCGGAGCACGCGGCAGCTATCAGGTGGGCGTGTGGAAGGCTCTGATGGAGCTGGACTGGCACCCGCAGATCATCACCGGCACCAGTGTGGGCAGCCTGAACGGTGCCATGTTCGTGCTGGACCTGTACGAGGTGGCGCGGGATATGTGGCTGACCATCCGCAGCAAGGATGTGATGGAGCTGCCCGAAGAAAACGCCGACCTGTCGGCTCTGCACAGTTTTCTGCGCAGCGTGGTGAAGGCCGGCGGCATGGACGTCTCGCCGCTGGAAGAGATCGTGGAACGGGTGCTGGACGAGGACGCGCTGCGCCGCGCCAACATCCGCTTTGGCCTTGTCACGGTGGAGCAGCGGGGCCTGAAGCCCCGGGAGCTGACGTTGGACGAGATCCCGCAGGGCCGCGTGAAGGATTACCTCATGGCCTCGGCGGCCTGCTTCCCTGCCCTGCGGGCGCGGGAGATCGACGGGGTGAAGTTCCTGGACGGCGGGTACAGCGACAACATGCCCACCGGCCTTGCCAAAAAGATGGGTGCCGACGAGCTGGTGTGTGTGGATCTGGAGGGCGTGGGCATCACCCGCCCCAACCTCACCGGTCTGCCCACCACCATGGTGCGCAGCTACTGGGAGCTGGGCGACATCCTGCACTTTGACCCCGATACCGCCCGCCGCAATGTGGAGCTGGGTTATTACGACACCCTGCGGGCCTTTGGCCGGGTGCGGGGCTGCGCCTATGCCGTGGACAACGGCCCGGACAGCAGCGCCGATGCTGCCGCGTTCCGGGCACGGTTCGACGCGGTGCAGAAGGCCGTGCGAGAGAAATACCCCGTGACCCTTACCGCAGACGCGGCCCTGCTGCTGGCCCGGATGAAGGACGCCGAGCTTGCCCCGCTGGAAACCGTGGCCGAGGACGTGGGGGTAGACCCCACGGTGTACTACACCACCCGGACGCTGGGGCAGGCGTTTCTGGACAAATGCGACCGTGCGCGCATGGCCGGGTTCGCCCCGTTGTTTGCAGGCAGCGCGGACGCGGGCCGGGCGGCGCTGGCAGCCCTGCTGCCCAATACATTCTTGCAGGCGCTGGTCTGGCAGGCCCTGACCGCGCCGGAACTGCCGGAGGTGACCGAACATGAAGATCTGTAAAGGTGTTTCTGCGTCCCCGGGCCTTGTGCTGGGGCAGGTGAGCCGGTTGGAACGCCATGTGGAAACGTTCAGCACCGGGCCCTTTGACCCGGAACGGGAGCTGCGCCAGCTGGAAGATGCGGTGCGCACCGCCCAGAGCGAGCTGGACTGTATGGCCGAGCGGGCCGCTTCCACCGAGCAGGCCATCCTGCAGTTCCAGAGCATGATGCTGGACGACGAAGGCATGATGAACGAGGTGCGGTTCTGCATCAAGGCAGGCATCAGCGCCGCTGCCGCCATGGACAAGGTAGGCCAGCGTTACGCCGACCAGCTGGCCAACATGAAGGACAACCCCTACATGCAGCTGCGCAGCGTGGACATTCTGGACGCCACCAGCCGGGTGATCAACATTCTGGGCAACCGGCCCCGCATGTGGCTGGCACTGGACCACCCGGTGATCCTGGCCGCCGACCGCCTGATGCCCACCGACCTGTTCAGTGTGCCCTCCGGCATGATCCTGGGCGTCGTCACCACCGAGGGCAGCGGCCAGAGCCATGCCGCCATCATCGCGCGGGCCATGAACATCCCCGGCATCGTGCAGGTGGGGCCGGAGTTCCTGGACGACTGCGACGGCCGCACGGTCATTCTGGATGCCACCAAGGGCGAGTGCATCCTGGACCCGGATGCTGCGGCCCGCCAGCAGGCAGAGGCCCGCATCTGCGAACTGCAGCGTGAAAACGAAGAAATGCGGGTGCTGGGTCGCCAGCCCGGCTACACCCGGGACGGCGCAGCCTTTGAGCTGCTGGCCAACTGCTTTGGCCCGGAGGACATCGACACCGCCATGCAGTCCGGTGCCCGGGGCGTGGGCCTGCTGCGCAGCAGCTACATGATGCTGCCCGGCCGCATTCTGGACGAGCAGGAACAGTTCTACTTCTATTCTTCCTGCCTTGCAGCGGCACAGGGCTGCCCTGTGACCGTGCGCACCTTCGATTTTGGCGCCGACCGCACCATGGCGGACGCCTATCAGGGGGTGCAGTCCTCCAAGCTGGGGCTGCGGGGCATCCGCAACAGCCTGCGCCAGCCCCGCCAGTTTGAAACCCAGATCTGTGCCCTGCTGCGGGCCGCCCACCGGGGCCCGCTGCGGGTGATGTTCCCCATGGTGACCGATGTGGAGGACTGGGACGCCGCCATGCACATCGTGGAGCACTGCCGCCAGAGCCTGCGGGAGCGGGGCGTGCCCTTCAACGAAAAGACCCCCTTCGGCGTCATGCTCAGTGTGCCTTCGGCCTGCCTGACCGCGGAGGAATTCGTGGCCCACGGGTGCGATTTTCTGGTCATCGGCACCAACGACCTGACCCAGTACACCCATGCCGCCGACCGGGAGCTGGCCAGCGCGGAGCGGTATTACCGCCCCGCCAGCCCAGCCATGAAAAAGCTCATCGCCATGGTCATGGAGACGGCAAAGGCCGGCAACGTGCCGGTGACCATCTGCGGCCTGGCCGTGGGCAACCCGGTGAACACGGTGCAGTACCTGCAGATGGGCCTGCGCAGCTTCTCGGTGAGCCCGCAGAACCTGCTGCGTACCAAAAAGACCCTGCTGGAAGCCGACGCCCACCCGGACGACACCGAGCTGGAATAAAGCGATAAAAGAAAGGGGCTGCTGCACGCTGTGCAGCAGCCCCCTTTGTTTGGGGAACCTGCCGTGCATCTTGCGGAATGCACAGCAGGAGAAGATGGCTTTTATAAAAATGGTTTCTCAGTTCATGCGGCGGTTCTTGCGGTCCAGCACAAAGCCTGCGGCCAGCAGGAACAGGCCGCTGAGGGCAGTGCCCACCACCGCCAGCCAGTTTGCACCGGTCTGGGGCAGAACGGCGGCAGCAGCGGCAGCGGCTTCCGGCTTTGCATCCTGCACCACGTTCTGTGCGGCTGCGGGGGCCACAGCAGCGTCTGCGGTGGTGTCTGCGGCGAGCGTGTCAGCCGGTGCAGTGCTGTCCTGCACAGGGGCATCCGGGGTCACAGGGGCCGGGGTGGTGCCCTCCGGCTGTTTGGGGGTATCCGGCTTGTTGGGGGTGTCCGGGGTATTGTCGCCCGGCACGTCCGGTTCACTGGGTTCCGGGGTCAGTTTGGGCAGCACCACATGCTTGGTCTGGCCGCACTGGTCAATGCTGCAGATGTAGTCTGCATAGCCGTCCTTTTCCAGCGTAGGCTGTACGACCTTGCCCACCAGCTGCCAGTCGTGCAGGTCCTCGTCCTTCAGCTTGGTGATGTCAACAATTTCTTCGGGGTGCTCTTCCATGTACTTGCGGTTGTGGACGACCTTGGTGAGGGTGCCGCCGGTGATGGTGTGGCAATACTTGTGATAACCAGGAGCTAAAGGATCCATTGTGCTCGGCAGGTCAAGTTCTTTCTTTTTGACAGTACCATTATTATAGCAATTGACGATGGCAGAGTTGCGTTCGCCAAAGTGGGAGGAACCGTCTGCATTGTAGCTGACGCTGTCGGCAGGGACATGCTGATTCTCATATTTCTGCGTGATATTGTTGTAAGAAGAAATTGTGGTTGTGGAACCGACCGCAGGGCCGGAGCCTTTTCCATAAATGTATGCGTTGACAACGGTATCGCCGGTGCTGCTGTTGATGTTAACATTACAGGTGGTGCCATCCTCGTATTCGCTCTTGTAAATCTTGGCACCAATCGCAGGGCTGCGGTCGCCGGTTCCATCCCTGTCGGCATACATATCGGAGCCAAAGGAATTGATCGCATTTACGGTGCCGCCGGTAATGTTGATGGTTGTTGTACCGCCCGTACCGTAACAATTTCCGATCGCGGGAGCGTCATAGGAACCGATGGCGGTAACGTTGGCATTTTCTTCAATATTGATCGTGAGATCCCCGGAATCGCCGTGCTGACCGGCACCGATGGCGCTGCCATGTTGAACAGTCTCGGCCTTTACAGTGGCATTCCCCGAGATCGTAATGGTTGTAGCAGAGCCATTCCCGCTGTACAGACCGCCATCACCAATGGCGGAACCCCAAGCACCGTAAGCATCAACAACGGCATGGTCCGTAATGGTGATGCTGTTTCCGCCGCTGGCACCGCCGCCGATTGCAGCGCCCTCTGCACCAGCAGCAGTAACATGTGCATTGCCCTCAATGCAGATGTTCTTGCCGGTACCGCCGGGTCTGCCGCCGCCGCCAATGCCGGAACCGCCATCATTTCCACCAATGGCAGTGATCTTACCGCCGGTGATGGTAATGTTGGATGTATCACCAAGATCTTCCCCGGCACCGCCGCCGATCGCGGCAGATTCATGGTAACCGCCAGCCAGCAGTTTGCCGGTGTCCCCGCCAGCGGCATTTCCGTTTTCATCCTTGTCCTTGGCAGTACCATCATCATTCTTATCGTCCTTGATGGTCAGGGTGCCGGTGCCGTATTTGTCCGCTTTTTCGATGGCGGCGTGTTCGTCCTCCCACCCGTTCTTAACCATAACGGTATTATCGCCGTTCAGCTCAAGGTTGGTATTGCCGTCGCCCTTTATTTCGATCGCACCGGACTTGGCTTCAGAAGTGTCAACTCTAATGTCCACATTCTTCAAGGTCACATTGGCGGTGTTGCCCTCTTTGGCGTCAATGGTGACGGTGTTGGAGGTGGTCTTGGTCTCGCCGGTGGTCTCGTCTTTGGTGGTCAGGATGATGTCATCATCCTGACGTTTTTTGATTTCGCCATTGTCGTCCGTCGCATAGGTGCTCTTGGACTCATCCTTCCACTGGGTGATATACTGCTTGCCGCCCTCGGCAAGGATGTCTACACTGCCCTTGTTCAAATCGTAAGTGTCCGCAAAGGCTGCTGTGGCGATGGACGAGACCATGGCCATCAGAGCCGCTGTGGACAGCACCCGCAAGGCAAGCTGTTTTTTCACATTTTTCCGCATTGCAAAACCCTCCAAACAAAAAACTTACAGAGACGCGAACGTTACCGTGAACGTTGCCGGGAACGATACCGAAAACCGGTAAAAACCGGAACTTCAGGGCAGAAAAACACATAGCTGTGCATTTTCATGCCCGGCGTCTCTTTGTAGCGCAAGTATAGTACTGTGCCGTGGAGAATGTCAAGGCAAAATGCTGAATTTTCGGGGGGGGGGGGTAGGCAATTTTGTGAAATGAGCACAAAATAAGCCAAAAATTTGCGACAGAATGACAGGGCAAAGCTGCACAAAAATCCGGGAGATCTTTATACGGGGCAAAAAATAAAAAATGGGCCCGGGAAAGCCCCCAGACTTTCCCGGACCCGTGGGTCGGAATTTTTCTTGGATGGAAGGTGCGCCGCCCGCCCGGGGCCCCGGTTATTCCAGATTGCCGGTCAGGGTCATCACGGCGGCGAGCACGGCCAGCGGGGCGGTCTCGCACCGCAGGATGCGGGGGCCAAGGCCAACCGTTTTGGCTCCGGCTTTGGCGGCCATTTCGGCTTCCTCGGCGGCAAAGCCGCCCTCTGCACCGGTCACGATGGCGATCTTCAGCTTTTTGCCGTCGGCGGGTGCGGCCTCGGCCAGCAGCTGGCGCACCGGCGCGCCGCCGCACTCGTAGCAGAACAGCACCAGGTCGTACTGGTCAAAGGTGCGGCACACGGCCCCGAAGTTGGGCAGCGGCAGGGCCACGTCCGGCAGCACGCCCCGGCCGCACTGCTTGGCGGCCTCCAGGGCAATGCGGTTGTAGCGCTCGTTCTTCTGCTCTTCTT
>ERZ827043.2330-NODE-2330-length-16410-cov-10.536839_pt1 | contig 16410 bp, 15 predicted proteins | sample MGYA00519923_ERZ827043 | MGnify/ENA primary metagenome ERZ827043 (study PRJEB31778, sample SAMEA3449251) | human gut metagenome | biome: human gut; feature: human-associated habitat; material: faeces | place: United Kingdom | collected 2010/2012 ...
AAAACTGTCCGGTGCTTTCCGCTCCTATCCGCATTTGGGTCACGGTTTGGGTCAAACGCTTTTGCTGCATGGTTAGTGGACATTCATGCTCAACTTCACATAGTCAAGATACTGATCCATCGTGATTTCCCCGGAAAGCATCCTGCGGCACATATCTTTGCAATCGTCAAAGACCTGAAGCCCCTCCATGCGCAGAGATACTTCCGCCGTGCGAATAGATTGTTCAATAGACTGCCGCATAAGTGTGCCTCCATCCATGCCGCATTTGATGTGAGTATACCACAAACTACAGGCAATAGCAAATCGCGCAGGGATGCTCAAGATTTGTGTCGGTATAAACAAAGAAAAAGAGTTTTATGATTATACCTGCCCCCCCAGCGCAAATAAACCATGGACGATGAAAGCGGTAAATGCTCAATTACAGCTCAATCATCGTACCATTCATCCCATGCTTCGTCCTCATCCTCATACCAATCCCGATTTTCTTCCCAGAGGTCTTCAGGGCTATCATATTCATCCCGGAGGCTTCCGGAATAATCACTGCCATTGCCATAATTGAATGTTCGCCCTTTATTGGCAGATGCAGATATAGTTGGGTCATAATAGCTGAACGAGTACAGCATAAACTCACTGTCACCTTTATGCTTAAAGCATGTTCCGGCAGCAAGAATTTTTCCGTCACTTCCATACCACCATATTGAAATAGATCGTCGCTCTTCAACTAAACGGTCGTAATCTCGGCATTTTTCTTCCTTGTCGGGTTCTCCAAGAGACGTGTACTTTAAGCCGCTCACGGGCATGCCTTCTACGGGCAGTTTTCCGGAATACTGGTCTTTCAGACTTTGCTCACGCTTTGCAGCATTCTCGGCTTCGATTCGCTGCCACTCAGCCTCCATAGCGGCATCTTGTTCCACTTTATATTCCTTAACGCGAGTTTCCAGCGCGTCAACATCCTGCTGCCAGCCCGTGTCATACTGCAGCGTAATGTTTGAAAGTTCATCCTGACCGCCTACGTAGTCCGTCCTGTCTTTGTACATATCGGCGTATTTGCAGTAGACGGACAGCGACGCGGCATCCCGATAGCCGGAAAGCTCCGAGAAGTCCTGCTCGGCAGAAGTGTAATTGCCGTTTGACATCTCTTGTAGGGCTGCGTCATAAGCTGCTGCTCTCTGCTTATTGCGGCTTGAGACGGAAATAGAGATACCAGCAATCACGGCTACTGCCAGAACTGCCGCGATGAGCTTTCCCAGCTGGAACGGCTTCTTTGGCGGCACGGGTCTCTTTTCATCTTTTTCTGAAACAACAGGTTCGGTGACTTGAGGTTCTGCTTTCGGCTCTTCCGTCTTTGTTTCAGGCGCGGAAATCACAGGGACTTCTATTTTTTCAGTCTCTTTCTTGGGCTGCTCCACGCGCTTCTGGGGCTTCGGCGCAGCAACTTCGATGGTCGGCGTGGCTGCCGGAGCATCTATCGTGCGGATAACGGTCTTCGTCCGCTCTGGAGGCCAAGGCGCGGCCATGCGCGTACAGTCCATAACGGCTTTGACCTGTCCTCGCCGCAGTGCATCATCTTCTCCAAACGGAAGCTCGACCCAATCTCCGACCTTGAGCGGCAAGCCGCCGGTCATGTACGCATACGGGCGCTGTGTTCCCTGAACCCAAACTGAGCAATAGTGATACACAGTTCCGTCATCTGTCTTCGTGTATGCACTGGGCTTCCCGGCCGCATAAGACCGCAGCGCTGCGTTGGTAAAATACGGCTCGGCTGAGAATGCCCGTCTGAACTGCTTTTTCCGGTTTTCTTCAAGGTTGGGATTCTCTAACGCGAGTTGAAGAAGATGCTGACACAACTTTTCCTGTCCGCTTGAACGGCAAACACCTATAATAGTAAACTGCAATCTGCCTATGGATGCGCTCTCAAAAATCTGCGATACAAACCTCTCGTCATCCAGCGCGGTCAAAAGCGGGTGTACTTGATCAGTATTTGGAGAGCTCAACCAATCCCAGTCAGAAAGCAATTTCCCGGCTGTTTTTGGGTCAGTTTTTAGGGACGGCTCTGCAATGTCAAGAAGCCGCCGCCACATCTGGATACCCTTTGCCGTGTTGCTTGCGAACACATCATCCAGAATGGACTCCCACGACAATTCATCGAAATCCTCGGCGGTCTCATGCGGGACTTCCTCCGAATATTCGACCAGCAAAATCTCGCGGCAAATGTCCTCGCCCTGCGGAAATGTTCCTTCCGCCAAGAGCCGCTTCGCTCGTTCCACATCAGGATGGAGCAGCACATTGTTCTGCCAGTGGGTGTGATAGGCTTCTTCCAGCGTATTCCGGTAGTCCTGCGCTTTGCCCATTTCCTCATCCTTCTTCCCGCCAAAGTAGGCATAGGCAGAGGACAACTCGGAGAAAAGCTCAAACAAGCCGTCCGGATCGATCTGGTTATAGTAGTCCTCCACTGGGCGCGTCGAGAGCAGTTCTGCCCAGAACGTGCCGCATTCGTTTTCGGATAGGGCTGCTTCTTCGCGGAACAGAACGCCGCGTTTGGCGTCGCGCATGATCTCTTCTGCGCTCTCGCCCAGATTCAAGTCCGCAGTAGTATGCAGAAAAGTCCGCAGTTCTTCCGCTTTTTTCTCGTCCGGCAAAGCTCCTGCATGCTGGATTCCGGTGGAAATGTTGTGCAGCAGCACTTTTCCTAGAAGCTGCGAGAGATGGGTATTATTGGGTGCAAGCTGATCCAGTGCCTTTTTCAGATCGTTCCACGTTTCCGGCAAATCGACATGGTAAACTAAGGAAAGCGTCAACGTGATTTCTGCTGTGTTCGCTGACTTTTTCGTCGGCGTTCCTTGCAGACTTTCAATGTCTACGCACCAGCCAAAGTCTCCGCACCAGCCGCATTCCCAAGAGTCCCCACATATCTCAACAGTGCTTCCGCACCACGGACAGTCCATATTGCTCTCACCCCTTTTTATCGGAATTACTCAACACCCAATGCCTTATATACCGCGTCCTCCGCGCTCTGATAGAAAGCCAGATTGAAGCAGCCGATCAAATCTGCCGGGACAAGTCCAAGGTCAGCCGCCGATGCAATCGGCAGCAGTACCTTCTTTGCGCCACTATCAAGGCAGACCTGAAGCGCGTTTGCAAGCTCGTCCACCTTGAGCATGGTTCCCGCAATGCTGTCTTGGCTTTTCCTATTTGGAATTTTTCAGCCAGTCGAGATACGCTTCCATGGTGATGATCCCCGCGGCACATTTGAGTTTCTCTTTCCGCGCCTCTGCTGCCCACTGCAAGAACTGTTCCTGTGTAAGTTTGCCTGCAGCGATATGCGCAAAGCGTTTTTTGTACTCACGGCGGTACGCCGAAAATACATCGTCGCTTTTCTTTCGCTCTGCCCACACTTTCGATGCCCCGACCATTCTGCATGGCTTACTGTTAGGCCCGAACGGACGGTCGCAGTAGTCCGTTCCTGCGTGTCCAGTCAGAGCAAAATATCTGCCGCAGTTCTTGCACCTGCGCATTTTTATGTTCTGCCGGATGCACTCACAAACATGAAAATTTATAAGTTCGAACATATCCGGTGCGTTCAGCACCTCGGTAAAATATTTGCCGTCTACAAGTTCATAGGTCGTGGTCAACGGCAGAAATTTATACGGCAGGTGTCTGCGGGTATTGACTTGGTAGTAAGTTGTCAAGCGTTCGAGGTTCGACTCCGAACTTGAGTCCGCATCAAATACACCATCCGCTAACCGTAAAAGCTGCTCCTGCACGAGGGAAGTTTTTCTTCGTGCAGTTTTTATTTTGGTCATGCTTATCCGCATTTGGGTCACGGTTTTGGTCAAACGCTTTTGCTGCATGGTTAGTGGACATTCACGCTCGACTTCACGTAGTCAAGATACTGATCCATCGTGATTTCCCCGGAAAGCATCCTGCGGCACATCTCTTTGCAGTCGTCAAAGACCTGAAGTCCCTCCATGTGCAGCGATACTTCCGCCGTGCTGGCAGATTGTTCAATAAACAACCGCATAATTTTGCCTCTATTTCATACTGCTTTTGAGGTGAGTATACCACAAACTACGGACAATGACAAATCGCGCAGGGGTGCTCAAGATCTGCGTCGGTATAAACAAAGAATAAGAGCTTTTCCCATATGCTGCGATGACTTCCCTCATACCGAAGGAAGCCATTTAACGTAAAATAAACTAAATATTTTTGTCAAAACATGCAAATGCTGCTTGAACTTACAATACAAATGTAGTACTATAAATTCATACATAGGAGGGGCACTATGGCAGAACCGAAATTAGAAATAATCCCTAAAAAATATTCCGGCGAGTCAACGGTCATTTCCATGCGTATATCAAAGGCAATGCTTGCGGACATAGACAAGCTCGCAGCGGAGACGGGACGCACAAGAAATGAGTTGATGGCGCTCGGACTGGAATTTGCGCTGAAACATATTGAGATCATAAACGACTAAACCGGGAGGATAGAGATATGGCAGTAATCAAATGCAAGATGTGCGGCGGAGATATGGAGATATCCGCCGACAAAACTTTCGGAACCTGCGAGTACTGCGGAAGCACAATGACGCTGCCCAAGGTAAGCGATGATCAGCGCGCAGCGGCATTCAACCGTGGCAACCACTTCCGCCGCGCGGGCGAGTTTGACAAGGCACTGGGCGTGTACGAGCGCATCGTTGCCGAGGACGACACGGACGCGGAGGCGCACTGGTGCTGCGCGCTGTGCCGCTTTGGCATCGAATACGTTGAAGACCCTGCAACATACGAGTGGCTGCCGACCTGCCACCGCGCCAGCTTCGACAGCTTCCTTGAGGATGTGGACTACCTCGCCGCACTGGAGCATTCCGACGGCATCACCCGCCGCCAGTATCAGAAGGACGCAGCAAAGATAGCCGAGGTGCAGCGCGGCATACTTGCCACCTCGCAGAACACCGAACCCTATGATGTATTCATCAGCTATAAGGAACTCGATGAAAACGGTGAGCGCACACGCGACAGCGTACTTGCGCAGGACATCTACTACCAGCTCACCGAGCAGGGGCGGCGCGTGTTCTTCTCGCGTATCTCGCTTGAGGACATCCCCGGTACACAGTACGAGCCGTACATATTCGCCGCGCTGAACTCGGCGAAGGTCATGATCGTCGTCGGTACGAGCGCGGAGAACCTCAACGCCGTATGGGTCAAGAACGAGTGGAGCCGCTTCCTTGCCATGATGCGCAAGGATAAAACGAAGCTCCTTATCCCCTGCTACCGCGATATGGACCCGTATGATATGCCCGAACAGCTCACCGTGCTGATGAGTTACGACATGGGCAAAATCGGCTTCATCCAAGACCTGATCCGCGGCGTGAGCAAGGTGCTCGACGCCGACAGGCCAAAGGAAAAAGAGGCGGTACACGAGACCGTCGTCGTCAAAAACGAGGGCGGCGCAAACATCAACGCCCTACTAAAACGCGGCAATATGGCGCTCGAAGATGGAGACTGGAAACGGGCAGACGAGTTCTTCGAGCAGGTGCTCAACCAGAACGCCGAGTGCGCCGAGGCGTACTTAGGGAAGTTCCTTGTAGAGAACAAGTGCATGAGCACGGATGAATACGCAGATAAGCGGATAGATGCTCTGCGTTCGTGCAGCACCGAAAGGCAGACTGCCTGTGAAATACGGGAAGAACGCATTCGGAAAGCCAAGCAGGAAAATGCCGTGCCCGGTTATCTGGGTGAAGTAGAAATTGAACAGCTGTTCGACTTTGACCGCAGCTATGATAGCTGCAAAAAGGCGCGCAGTGAGCAGCTTCAAAGCGAAAAGGACTTCTTCGCGCAGAACCGTGAGATAAAGCGCATTGAAAAATACGCATCTCCCGAAGTCTCCGAGCAACTGAACGGCATGAAGAACAAGGTTTTCTCATTTCTGCGGGATGCCATTGCCAAAGCGGAGAATGAGGACAAGACAAACGCCGCCCGAGTGGTCTCGGAGTACAACGCACACTTGGAAAAAGCGGAGGCCAAGACAAAAGGACTGCGAGCGGATGCAGAAAAAAGATGCGAGAACGATTACAACGCCGCCGTTGAAATGCGCCGCAAGGCCACGAACGCAGGTGGATATTCTGCTGCCGCTGAGATATTTGACGCTTTGGGCAGCTATAAGGACAGCAAGGAGCAAGCCGAGCAGTGCCGTGCCATTGCCGCACAAAAGCAAACGCAGGAAGAGAGAAAGCGAAAGACGAGCGTTGCCATTGCCAGTACTGCGGCTGTGCTGATAATCGCGGCAATTGTAATTGTGACAAAGGTAATCATACCCGCAAATCAGTATAAGGTAGCAGAAAAATTATATGCTGCCGGAAAGTACAGGGACGCCGCAACACACTACATTATGGCGGGGAATTATAAGGACAGCTCAGAAAAATGCGTTTCCGCTGGGCAAAAAGCCGGAATGTTTGATACCATCTCTACCGGATATAATTACACAGTCTGTCTAAAAGCAGACGGCACTGTAGTTGCCGTGGGTTACAACAAATACGGTCAGTGCAATGTAGTCGCTTGGACAGATATTGTCGCTGTCTTTGCCGGAGATGATCACACAGTCGGCCTGAAATCCGATGGTACTGTCGTTGCTGTGGGTTTCAACAAATACGGTCAGTGCAATGTAGTCGCTTGGACGGATATCGTCGCCGTCTCGGCTGGAGACAGGCATACATTGGGACTGAAATCTGATGGCACTGTCGTTGCTGTGGGTAACAACAACTACGGTCAGTGCAATGTAGACGGCTGGGAAGATGTTGTCGCCGTCTCGGCTGGTAGGCGTTACACAGTTGGGCTGAAAGCAGATGGTACCGTGGTTGCAACAGGTAATAAAGAATGCGGCCAATGTGATGTTGACAGTTGGACTGATATTATTGCAATATCTGCCGGAACCTTGCACACAATTGGGTTGAAAGCCGATGGCACTGTCGTTGCTGTGGGTGACAACAACTACGGTCAGTGCAATGTGTCTGGCTGGGAAGATGTTGTCGCCGTCTCGGCCGGAGACCATCACACAGTCGGGCTAAAAGCAGATGGCACTGTCGTTGCTGTGGGCAGCAATGACTTCGGTCAGTGCAATGTAGGTGACTGGACGGATATTGTTGCCGTCTCGGCCGGAGACCGTCACACAGTCGGGCTAAAAGCAGATGGCACTGTCGTTGCTGTGGGCAGTAATGACTTCGGTCAGTGTAATGTAGACAGCTGGACGGATATAAAGGTTCAGGAGAGATAAAGGAGGATGCGAAGTGAAACATCGCGATCTCCAAATGCCAGGAATAGATAAATCCATAAAATATATAGCGATAACTACGAATCGCGAGGGGATTGTGTGCCTTGACGCCAGAATAGCACTTGAACAAGATTTGATTATTGGATACTGCCCACAGGCAGATATATACATCGCATGGAACAACATTCCTCATCGGAGCAGTGCTGCGGTCATAAAAGGGGAAACCCATCAATATACGTTGCCTCGTAAAACAAATTTTTTATGTAATACAGCCCAACGCTTCAATGAAATTTATCCAGTTTATAAAAACTTACAGAGCTCACGCCACAAAGAGAAAGTTGTTTTGATTAAACCAACATTTATCAAACGCTTCTGTATGCATCCGTTTGCTTACCTTTTGCCTGATGAGGAAGATGAAGAATTTGCCGGGGACACATTATTTGGTGCTCCCAACATGCAAAATTGTATTCTTGCTGAAGAATTGCTCAACAGCAATAATTATTTTGCATATGAAGAAAGGAAACTTGTAAGTTGTAAGAAAGTTGAACGGGATTACAGATTCAGAGAATTAGTCTTCGGAAAATACTCTACCCCGCACTGCATAATCTGCGGTTTGGAACACTTAAATACTTTGCAGGCAGCACACATTATTGCAGTGCAGGATGGAGGCGATGACATTCCGGAAAATGGTATTGTGTTATGTGCAAATCACCACCTCATGTACGATGCGAAGGATTTTGAAATAGACTTTTCTACTGGTGAAATTAAAGTCAAAAATAATGCAGCAGAGAAATACATGTCTTTTGAGTCGAATAATGGTTCCATCTTGAAGTGATGCAATATGGAGGAATATGCAATGACAAACAGCGAAAGATTTCAAGAAATAATGAAGCGCGCGCATTTACCGGAGAACAAAGAAAAATATCACGATATCAATATGAAGCTGACTGAAAATCTTTCAGATGCCGAGCTCGAAATCTGGAGAATCTGTGAGACATTTTGGCCAGGAATGCCAGAGTTAGATAAAGCCCAAGCTGATAGGAAGCTTGACTATTTGGAAAAACTGCTTCACGACCTTGAGTGGTACGGGTTTTAATACACTATATTAAAGAAAAGAGGGAAATATATGAAGCGGCTTGCATGTGAAATGTGTGGGAGCACGGATTTGATCAAGCAGGATGGAGTATTTGTCTGTCAATCCTGCGGATGCAAATATTCAGTAGAGGAAGCAAAGAAGATGATGATAGAAGGTACGGTCGACGTAAGCGGAAGCACAGTAAAGGTTGATACTTCCGATGAGCTTGCCAACCTGTACCAAATTGCCAGACGTGCCCGGGACGATAACAACAGCGAAAATGCAGCAAGGTATTATGACATGATTCTCGTCAAAGACCCGAGCAGTTGGGAAGCCGCATTTTACGTAGTTTACTTCAAAGCGCTGAATTGTAAGATTGCGTACATACAATCTGAGGCCATATCTGTCAGTAACTGTGAAGAAAGTGTGCTAAAGCTCATACGCGACCATGTTCCAGAGAGTGATCAGCAGGCAGCAGTATCGGAAGTCACTCTACGCAGCTGCTATATTGCCAATATGCTGGCTAAGGGAGCAAAGTCGCACTACGATGGAATTGATAAGGACATTAGAAGCAAGTATACTCAGGAGTTTGTTAATAATATGTGTGCTGCACGTGATATCCTGTACACCTGCGGCTCCCACATAGAGGCGATTTTTGGCGATCGAGACGGCTTTCTCATATATGCCGCAAAAGCTTGGGAAAACGGAGTTGAAATACATACAAGCATTATGCCGTATTTTTCTAATAAGCAGGCAAATGAGCAACAAAGAAATTTATATGTTCAAAAAGCGGAAAAATATGATACCAAATATAGTGGACAAATGGAAAGAAAACAACGGCAAAATCAGTTGCAGCAAGATATCAGGTTCCTTGAACATAAAATTTCGTATATAAATCCAGAAGCATATGATGGAGTATTAGTCAATTTACCTTTTTATATTTTTTGGGTGATGGGCGTTATTGGAATAATCTTATCTTTTGATTCTTTGAATTACGATGACTATCATTCTATGTTTATGCTGATACTTACTGGATTAGCATTAATAGCAATCGCTGTAATATTCTTTTCTCCTTCCAAAAGGAAAAAGAAAGAGAACGAACTTCTTATCGCTACTAAAAAAGAACTTGAGGAAAAGAGAGCTGAGCTTGCCGAACTAAATAAGAAAAAGAACTAAGGAGCAATATATCCCATGTCTAAATTCATAATCCAATGCCCGTCATGCGGGAAATATGCCGAAGCAAAGACCGGGTTCTTTGCAAGTAAGAAAATCAACTGCGCGTGCGGGTACACGATAGATGTTCGCACGGATAAGATGGCAAGCCGCCGCTGTCCGCACTGCGGCAACGACGTTGTCTTTGACCAGTCCAAGGGCGATAAAGCCGTCTGTCCCGTCTGCGGCGAAGCGATAAACACCTCCGCCGAGCGGAACAGAATGGTAGAATTTTCCTGCGCGCAGTGCGGCGTGCGTCTGCTTGCCGACCGCAGCGCGGAGAAGTACACCTGCCCTGTATGCGACTGCGTCAACGATGTGCAGGAGCGCATCGTCTCCGAGAAGATCAAGAAAGACGGCCTTGCCAGCATCATCAAATTTGAGGGCGACAATGAGGCGCTCATCTGGAAGCACCCGATCGAAGACTTCAATTACGGCTCTCAGCTCATTGTCCACGAGAGTCAGGAGGCTATTTTCTTCCGCGACGGTCAGGCGCTCGACCTCTTCGGCGCGGGGCGCTATACGCTGGAGACACAGCAGCTTCCGCTGCTTGAGAGTCTCTATAAGCTCCCCACCGACACCGAGGGCACATTCCATTCCGAGGTCTACTTCATCAACAAGACAGTGCAGATGTCCATCAAGTGGGGCACGCCCGACAAGCTCCGCTTCATCGACCCGCTCACGAGTACGCCGCTTGAGCTGGGTGTGTCCGGGGAGATGAATCTTCAGGTCGCGGATTCGCGCCGCCTGCTGCTGAAGATCGTCGGCACGCAGAGCGGCATCGCGTGGGATGACCGTGACGGCTTCGCCAAGTCCGTGCGCGAGTCCTTCCGCCCGCTGATCGTGAACACCGTCAAGTCCACGCTGCCCGGCATCATCAGGGACAGCCAGATCGACCTTCTGGAAATCGATCAGCATGTCGATGATATCTCGGCCACGCTGCGCGAGAAGCTCCTGCCCGGATTCGCGGAATACGGGCTCACCATCCCGCAGTTCTATGTGACGCACATCGTTCTTCCGGAGGACGACCCGAACTTCAAGCGCATCCGCGAGCTGCACACCGTCATGCTCCAGACCCGCATGTATCAGGCGGAGGCGACCGTCAAGACCGTGCAGGCACAGTCCGAGGCCAGCTACCGCACCGCGCAGGAGGAGAGCAAGGCCGCTATCACCGCCGCGCAGCGCAAGGTCGTGCTCGAGCAGCAGACCACGGAGACCGAGCTTGCCCGCCGCGAGGCGGAGCGGAAGCTCATCCATGCGCAGGCCGACGCCGAGGCGCGCCGTCTCGAAGGCGCGGGAGAAGCCGACGTCACGCGCATGACGGGGCTGAGCGAGGCGGAGGTCATGCGCGCCAAGGGCTACACCCAGCGCGATGTGCTGGAAGCCGACGTCAAGAAAGCCTATGCAGCCGGTCTCGGCCAGATGGGTTCAAACGGCGGCGGCAGCGCCCTCGGAGATATCGCGGGGCTCGGCGTTACGCTCGGCGCTATGGGCGGCGTGATAAATATGACGAAGGGCGCAGTCTCCCCGATGTTTGAGCAGCCCGCTCCCGCTGCCCCGGCCGGTTCCGGTTGGGACTGCCCCGCCTGCGGCAAAAAGGCTATCAGCTCCAACTTCTGCCCAGACTGCGGCGCGAAGAAGCCGGAAGCAAGCTCTGGTTGGGATTGCCCAAGCTGCGGGGCAAAGAACATAGTCTCAAATTTCTGCCCGAACTGCGGTGCGAAAAAGCCCGTCCTGACATGGACATGCCCGGACTGCGGAACAGCAGACATCAAGAGCAATTTCTGCCCCAACTGCGGCAGGAAGAAGGAGGGCTAAGCCATGACTAAGAATCTCGTTCGCTTTTACATATCGGCAGCGGCCGTGCTTGCCGCGTTCTGCGTCATCGCTTTCGTTGTGCCATTTGCGAAAACCGCTGTTTTCTGGCTGTCACTGGTGTTCGGAGTTATTGCGATCGTCGTCCAGCTATACACGATGCCGCGCGCCATGGCCGGTGATACGCGCTCAAAGTTTTATGGCTTCCCGACGCTGCGGATAAGCTTCATTTATCTCGCGGCGCAGCTCATCCTCAGTCTGCTGTTCATGGCGCTGGCCGCGATAGCTCCCGTCTGGATCCCGACGGTACTGTACCTCGTGCTGCTCTGTGCGGCGCTGATTGGCTTTGTAGGCGCGGACAGCGTACGCGAGGAGGTCGTCAAACAGGACGCAAATACCAAGAAACAGGTATCCGTCATGCGCGCGTTTCAGTCGCAGGTCGCAAATCTCTCCATCAACTGTGATGCGTCCGTCAAGCCGGAGCTTGACAAGCTCGCCGAGGAGTTCCGCTTCAGCGATCCCGTGAGCTCCGCTGCGATAAAGGACGCGGAGGACGAGCTTCGCTGCTGCATCGACGAGCTCCAGCGCGCCGTATCGGAGAGCCGCAGCGTGGATATCCCAGAGCTTTGCCGCAAAACGAGCCTTGTTCTCGCCGAGCGAAACCGGCTGTGCAAGCTGAACAAATGAGCAAGACCGCCGGGCGATATCGCCCGGCGGTCAATGTTATCTCGTGGTATAGATGTCATATTTGGAAAACGTGACTCTACCCTCTTTTTCGTATTTTGCCCGCAGTTCGGTTAAGACCTGCTGGTAACTGGTCTGCCCGCTGGCGATTCGGTCGAGGTTGCTGCGAGTTGATTTGCTGATTTTCATGCCCTCGGCAGCAAAAGTCCCGCGGATGTTGCGGAGATTGTTTTCATGTTTCTAGGAACTTGAACCACTTGCTGTATCTCGGTCAGTGTATATTTCGGGAGGCAGTTTTCCCATGTCAATTATTTCTCCAGTGGCTTGGCAATGTCTTGCTGAGCAAATCGCAAGCTGGTTCTAAGTTGGTGCTAAGAAGTTTCTTTTTTTGAATCTAGACCTACACCATCCGAGTGAGTTGTTCGTTATTTTTGAACTGCTTGAAGCAGGCTTCTAACTCGACTTGCCAAATAGCATACTCCTCGGAAATCAATTTCCCCCTATTATTGCTCTTCCAGAAGTTCAGCCGCTCTTTGGCTGACGGCGTATTCAATAAGACTTAATCTTTCTCTGCTGAGGTTATATCTGCTGTGTCTTGGGAGCCTGAAATCCAAAAGCTTTCTGACAGCATTTCCCCGCTCGTGGGTCAGAACATTTTTTGCTTCCGAAACATAATCGTCATACACGCACGGCATCTGCGCCCTTGCATACTTTAAAAAGCTTTCTCTGCTTTTAAGTGCATCCGCACCGGCAAAATTAAACAAGCTGTTTCCATGGTCAAAGAGCGGAGCTGGCGCAATAATTCTGTTTGTGCGGCTGTCAATAAGAAAACCGAAATTGCCGTAATGCCTGTCCGTGTTGAAAATCAGGGCATCGAAAACGAGCATATCATCCAATGCGTTCTCAAATTCAGTTCCCAACTTTTTATAATACTCTCTAACTGCCTGCATTCCGCCAGAGCGGACTATTCTCCCCACAGGAACAAAAGAAACATCCTTGCTTGTGAAGAGCTCGCAGGTAGAGCAGAGCGTATTCTTCCATTTTGAGAGACTGTACGGGACCGCATTTACTCCAAGGATTCTTCCAATTTGGTAAGCATAAAATTCCGAATATGGCTCGTTTCCGGTATTGGATGCCCCCATCGTACCACCTTTGTACAGAAGAATTTTGCCGTCGATTCTTCGCCAGCATTTTGGAAGCATACCGTTTGTTGTGAATTCCGGGCTCGACGTCAGCCCCGAAACGTTGCTGCTGCCATATCCAGTAAATGCTATTTGCCCCAAGACGCGGCTAAATCTGTTATCGTATAAATTCACGCTGTCAAAACTGTCGCTGCTGCCTTCCTGTTTAAGCCAGTAGCAATCGTTAAGGCTAAGCCCTTTTGAAACGCTTATTATATCCAAGGGGCGGTTTATGCTCAGTCCCAAAGTTGAAAGCAGAGTATCGACATACGCGCGGTTTTTGGGTATAGAACGGTGTTTGATCCATGATTCTATACCGCTTTCGGACACTTCAGCCAAATCGATAGGAAATAACTCTTTGTTTTCCTCGTGAGCTTCAATTATTTTAATATTCGCTTCCGCTTGTCTTTCGGCAGAAAACACAATAAGCGGCGTATCAAAATGCATAAGCGTATAAATCATTTTAAACTCCTTTTCGTAACCTACGGAAAATGCGTAATATATTATTATGACCTAATCAATGATTTCTCTACCAACATGAACGTCGGCACTGCGTGTTGGGTTGCAAGTTTGTTCCAAGTGGTGTGCCATCATCCAGAATCTCTTGGATAATTTCTAAATGAGGCCTAACGGTTCTCCTTCATTTTGGTACTCTCTGGCCGCGTGATGTTTGTATTCCTGCATCCATATATCATGGTTATTTGTTTTCCCAATTCTACTTCAAAATCAAAATTGGAAATCATCAATTTCGCAATTATAAGCTCGTTCCTTTTTGCGGTCATAGACACCAGATGTGTTGCAATGCGGACAAATAAACGTTCCGTTCTCTGAGCAACTAACTTGGAACAAACGGCTTTCGTTGTCCCAACAGTGAGCGCAATAGTATATTTCAATGGTGTCGTCACTTCTTGTAACAACAGGCTCCTCGTGCCTAACAACAACTTCTTCAAGTTCTTTTCGCTTTTTCAATTGTGTGTTTTCTTCGTGAAGTTGGAGAACTTCAGCTTGTAAGTCGAGTGCTTGTTTACTAAGATCAATAAGTTTTCTATAAAGATCAATATTGTCTGCTTCTTGTACCACTTTCGCAACGTCTTTAATTCCTTCGTATAAGCCCATCTTTTCTCCTTTCTCACGTCAGCGGATTTTTCTTAAAATTCTGTTTTTATTGTAACATATTATACGGCGTATTTCCACATTCGAGTTGGTATTTTTCTCTCTATGCCAACCTTTGCCGGTTTCAGCTTTTCACTAACAGTTTAGTTTCAGTGGTTGCTCAAAACAGCATACTAAAATGTAACTTGTCCATTCAAATTCTGCCACGCTATATTCAAAGAAAAGCCAAGACACCGATCACTGATGGTCGGTGCCTTGGCTCTTCTTACTTGGAGTTCGGTGCCGTCAAGATTTATGCACAAATTTATTTGCAGGCTCCGGCTGAATGAGGTCAGCCGGCAATAGAGGCGTCGTACAGAGCCGCCTCCAAGTGCTTCATGTTCATGTATTTCTTGTTGCCCCACTGGGTGCCCGCCACATGGCGCAGTTGCTCCCCTTATTGTAGCTTAGGCAAGAGACGGAAAGGAAGCCGGACTGGCTGCCCGGCTTTCCTGTCCAAATTTATTGTAATAGGAGGCGTAATATGCGGTTGCTCACAAAATTAGAGCTTGATAAGCTCATACGCCGGAAATACCTGTTGCTTGGTGGTCTGCTCCTGTTGGGGTACTCCTCATTTATGTTTTTTTCCTGTTGCATGAACTCATCCCCCACCTTTCCAGTGGAAACTGCTGACGGTGTGGAAGTAACAGGGCGTGCGGCGGCACTTTACAACAAGTCCGTTTATGAGCAATACGCAGGAGAATTGACAGACGAGGCCGTTGCTCATGTGTTGGATGACTTTGTAGATTTGCGGGATGCTCATGGGGAACATTCGTTTAACTGGCCTGTCATTTATGACAATTTCTCAATTTTTCGAGCTGCTGATCAGGCTGACCGTAAGCGTTCAGAATATGGATATATCAGCGTTGCTGATGCGGGAGTCCTATCCTTTCATTCGCCTTTAGTCTTTTCTTTTGATTATACTTGGCAGACTGCTTTTAACATTCTGTTTAACTCGAATGTAGTATTTGCCATTTTTCTTCTGATCGTGTTGGCCCCTGTCTTTTCTGAGGAGTACAGTAGCGGTGCGGCAAATGTTATTCTCTCCACTCGTTATGGAAAGAGCAAGGTGATACAAGCAAAATTTACCGCCGCTTTTTTAATTGCAGCCATCAGCGCAGTTATATTTTGTGTGGTCATCCTTTTAGCCTGTGGAGCCTATTTTGCTGGGTTCGAGGGTTGGAATGCGGATATTCAAACGCAGTTTATGTCAAATCAATCGCAAATCCCCATCCGTATGAACAACTTGCAGTTTTTCCTTGTTGTTATGCTTTTCTATTGGCTATCCGCTGTTGGAACTGCTGTGCTGGCCTGTTGCTGTTCGGCTCTATGCAAGAAGTCACTCATAGCGTTGATTATGAGCGGTGTGCTCTATTTCCTTCCCTATTTCCCGATGAAGTTAGGCGGTGTACTTGGTGAGTGGATGTTCATATTCCCCATTTGGTCTGCAAAAGCACAATGGGTATTGAGAACCGCAGAACATAAGTTAGTCAACCTATTGCCGCTCTCCTGTGAAATGCCTGTTTGGATTGTAATATTTACGCTGATTTTCACAGTAGTATCGTTTCTAATCACTTGTAAATCGTTTTCAGAATATCAAGGAACATAAGCCCTTTAATAACAGAACAATCTGCCGGACGACGGCAAAAGAAAAAAAGCCGTCGCAACGCAGACATAATTTCATGCGCCCAAGAAGCGGCGGCTCGATTTTCAGAGCCGCCGCTTCTCTTGTTACCTACAAAATAAAGCCATGAGTACGGCGGCACATAGGAGGATGCCGCCTTGCTCGTCTTTGGCTTTTTACACAGTACCCATGATTTGCACCAGCTAAAAAAAGCGTAGCCCCGCCGTCGGAGTATTCCGGCCTTGAAAGTGAAATTAAACATCATGTAATAAGATATTTATTTGCTTGCGTCCGTATAGCGTCATGCTATGCGGGCGTTTTTATACGCCCCTGCTTCTGGTCACGGTGGCCAGAGGCTCCAAGGTGCCGGGGCCGCCTGTTCTCCATTTCAATCCGCACTCACC
>ERZ827043.2342-NODE-2342-length-16308-cov-4.396173_pt1 | contig 16308 bp, 17 predicted proteins | sample MGYA00519923_ERZ827043 | MGnify/ENA primary metagenome ERZ827043 (study PRJEB31778, sample SAMEA3449251) | human gut metagenome | biome: human gut; feature: human-associated habitat; material: faeces | place: United Kingdom | collected 2010/2012 ...
GAGCGATAGCGACGCATAAAATGTAGTGAGTCGTTTCCCCTCTGGGGACACAACCCGCCTGCGTCAGCAGGCCATAATCTTCGCCCGCGTAGCGGGCGTCAACCTTCCTCTTTGAACCCTTTCTCTGCCCCTTTCTACACAACCTGCGCCGACAGGCGCGCCCCTTTTTATACTGCGTCTGTGTCGCCACCACAACCCTCGGCGCCACAGGCGCCGTCAAACTTCAGAACCTTCAGAACCTTTTGAACCCTCACGTCGCAGGCGTGTCCCCCCTTTCCCTTAAGGGGTAAAGCTGATAAAATAAACAGTATGAATAAGATAGGAGGAATCGTCATGGATGATCTTGTCATTGTGGACTGTCAGTATGATTTCATAGATGGGACGCTGGCCTGCGGGCACAGTCATGAGGCGGTGGAGAAACTTGTGCGGTTTGTAAACTGTCATCCTGTACGGGTTCTCTACACGTCGGACTGGCACAGCCCGTCCAACGGGTCTTTCAAGGTGAACGGCGGCATCTGGCCTGTTCACTGTGTGGCGGGAACGAAGGGGGCGGAGCTGGATCCGCTTTTCGGGAAGGAAATCGAAGATCCTTCGAACCGTCCTTCTTCGGCCAATCGTTTCCTGAAGGGACAGAATGATGAGGTGGAGGAGTATTCTGCTTTTAACGGCGTCAACGGTGAGGGGAAGAAACTCTGTGATGCAGCTTCTTCCCATGTGTATGTGGGCGGCATTGCTTCGGAGTACTGTGTGAAGGAAACGGTGCTGTCTCTTCTGGCTTCCGGCCGGTCTGTGACCCTTCTGGTGAAGGGGCTGGGCTATGTGTCGGAGGCAGATCATGAGAAGACGCTGAAGGAGCTGAAGGAGAAGGGCGTGACCCTGCTGGAGGAATGATGGATGGGATGACCGTAGGAAAAGCAGGGGAGTTCGGACTTATCCGGCGCATTATGCATGATTTCATCTACCGTCCGGAGCTGGTGGTGGTAGGGCCCGGTGATGACGGGGCGGTGTACCGGACGCCTCCGGGCTATGACCAGGTAATTTCCACGGATACCATGGTGGAGGGCATCCATTTCACGAAAGAGACCATGTCTCCCTTTGATGTGGGGTATCATCTGGGGGCCTGCAATTTCAGCGATATGGCTGCCATGGGGGCGGAGGCGGCAGGCTTTGTGCTTTCCATTGCCCTGCCGGAGGCGCTGCCTCTTTCCTGGGTGGATGGTTTATATGAAGGTCTTCGGGCCTTGTGCAGTAAATACAGGGTGAATCTTCTGGGCGGCGATGTGACCGGTTCGCCTTCCGGGGTCATTCTCACCGGCACGGTGGTGGGCATGGTGCCTCAGGGAGAGGCGGTGACAAGAAGCGGCGCCCGGGAGGGGGACATTGTGTTTGTTACCGGTACGGCCGGCGATTCGGCAGCCGGGCTCTATGCCCTTCTTCACGGCATGGGAGAGAAATGGCCTCGCCTTGCTGCAAGGCATCAGCGGCCGGAACCTCAGATCCGTCTGGGGACGCTCCTTCGAAAGGCCGGAGCCCATGCGCTGAATGATATTTCCGACGGTCTTTCCAGTGAATGGAATGAAATCGCCCGTTCGTCGGGGGTGGAAATGGAAATCGACCTGGAAAAGGTGCCTTTGTCGGAGGATGTCCGCGCCCTGGGCCGTGAGATTTCTGTGAATCCCCTCACCTGGGCGCTGAACGGAGGGGAGGATTACCAGCTCACCGGTACCATTTCCCCTTCCGCTTTTGATACAATAAGGGAAGAAACATCCATCACGCCGGTGGGCCGGGTGGTTAAAAAGCCGGGCAGCGGGGTCTACGGATGGAGTCATGGCAGGAAAAGGCTTTTGGAAGCTAAAGGTTATGATCATTTTGATCGGTAAGGGAGGATTTTATGTATACACTGGTAGTGATTCGTCATGGGGAAAGTGAATGGAATAAGAAGAATCTGTTCTGCGGCTGGACGGATGTGGAACTTTCGGACAAGGGCATGGAGGAAGCAAAGGAAGCAGGGCGGCTTATGAAGGAAGAGGGCTTAGCCTTCGATGTATGCTATACCTCCGTACTGAAGCGGGCCATTCATACGGCCTATAGGGCGCTGGATGAAATGGATCTTGCCTGGATTCCGGTGATTAAGGATTATCATCTGAATGAACGCCATTACGGCGCCCTGCAGGGGTTGAACAAGACGGAGACAGCGGATAAATACGGTGAGGAGCAGGTGCATCTGTGGCGCCGTTCCTACGATGTGCGTCCGCCGGCTCTGACGGAGGATGACCCCCGGAATCCCGTATTCCAGGCGCCGTACCGGAAGATTAAGGACCAGGTGAAGCTGCCGCTGACGGAATGCCTGAAGGATACGGTAGCCCGGGTGGCTCCCTATTTCGACGAGGTCATCCGTCCCCGCATGGAGGCGGGAGACAGGGTGCTCATTGCAGCCCATGGCAATTCCATCCGCGCACTCCGGAAGCACCTGGAAGGGATTTCCGATACGGAAATCGCCGGCATGAATGTACCTACGGGGATTCCGCTGGTATACCATCTGAATCCCGATTTCACGGTGCACGATGTGTCCTACCTGGGAGACCAGGAGGCCATTCAGGCGAAAATCAATGCAGTGAAAAACCAGTCTGCCTGCTCGGCAAAGAAATAAGGAGGTGTTTCCGGGAAATCCCGAGAGCTTGTGAAATATATGAATCAGCAGGAAATGGGGAAGGAGCCTCCGGTGCTGGTGCTGGAGGGCGGCGCCATGCGCGGCCTTTTCACGGCAGGGGTGCTGGATGCGCTTCTGGACCATCATTTCTATTTTGAAAATACGGTAGGTATTTCGGCAGGCACGCTGCAGGGCCTTGGCTATCTGTCGAAACAGACGGGAAGAAGCGTCAGGGTGAATGCGGTGTATGCATCAGATTCCCGGTACATGGGATTCCGTCATATGGTGAGGGGCGGCTCTTTCTTTAATTTTGATTTCATGTTCGGCCCTCTGGCCCATGAGGAGGATCCCTTCGATTTCAAAACCTTCGAGGAATCATCCCAGACTCTCTATGCGGTAATTACGGACTGCCTGACCGGAAAGCCCCGTTTCATTTCCAGCCATGACTATGATTCGGCGGAATTCATGAAGGTCTGTGAGGCCAGCTGTTCCATTCCCCTGGTGTCAAAACCGGTGGAGTGGCGGGGGAGGGCCTATGCAGACGGCGGTGTAGGTCTGCCGCTGGTGCCCCTTCCATGGGAAATCCCCTTTCCCCACGGGAAGATCGTGTACGTGCTTACCCGGGATGCAGGCTACCGGAAAAAGCCGGTGCCCTTCTGGATGCACGGCCTTTTGAAGGCGGTGTACGGCAGAGAGTATCCGGCGGTGGTGGAAGGCATGTGTACCATACCGGAAAGGTACAACCGGAAGGTGGAGAAGGTGCTGGAGCTGGAAAAGGAAGGCTCTGTTTTTGTCATCCGTCCGGAGAAGCCGGTGACCGTATCCCGCATAGAAAGGGACGCCGGGAAGCTTCGGGAGCTTCATGGGGAAGGCTATCGCATTACCATGGAGCGTTTTGATGAAATGATGAGGTGGCTTCATGGCAAATGAAGTAATGTTCACAACGAAAAGTGAAAAGGAAACCATGGACTTCGGACGCTTTCTGGGAAGGCAGGCGGCGGATGGGCTTTTTATCGCCCTCACCGGTGACCTGGGGGCCGGCAAGACCCATTTCGTACAGGGACTGGCGGAAGGCATGGGAATCCATGGGGTGGTGGGAAGTCCCACTTTCACCATTATGAATTTATATGAAGATGGCGCTCTGCCGCTGAAGCATTTCGATTTCTACCGTCTCCATAGTGAAGATGAGCTGTGGAACATAGGCTGGGAGGAATACGGCCAGGGCGGCGTGGTGGTAGTGGAATGGGCGGATATGTTCCCTTCCCTCATTCCTGACGAAAGTATACATATAGAGATAGCCCTTTCCGGGGAGACGGAAAGGTGCATATCTGTTTCCTGGGGCCCCATGGCTCCGGAAGAAGTAGTAAAGGAGATACAAAATTATGCTGCTGGCCATTGATACATCCTCCCTGGTGCTGAGCTGCGCCCTGGCGGAGGAGGACCGGCTTGTGGCCGAATGGACGGTACAGAAAAGACTGACCCATTCGGAACAGCTGCTTCCCCATATGGATGAAATGATAAAGGAAGCAGGCGTTACCAAAAAAGATATTACCGCTGTGGCCGTATCCATCGGCCCCGGCTCTTTTACGGGACTCCGCATCGGACTGGCCACGGCCAAGATGATTTCCTATATCTGGAAGGTGCCCCTTATCGGGGTGGATACGCTGGAAGCGCTCTCCTGGAATATGGCAGGCGCAGAGGCTTTCATCCTTCCTCTGCTGGATGCCCAGCGGGGCAATGTGTATGCCGCCCTCTACGGCGCCTTTGATGAACTGTGGCTGGAGAAGAAAGAAACGGCGGCGCCTGTTGACGACGTCATAGTTGCGGCCCTGGCCCACGGCGGCCCCATCATTGCGGTGGGCGAATGTGCTGATAAATACAAGGATAAGCTCCTGGCTGCCGGCATCAAGCTGGCGCCGGCTCACAGCCGCATGGCCCGGGCAGGAAGCGTGGCCATGGCAGGGCTTAAGAAATTAAAGGAAGGCCGGGTGGACAGCCCTCTGGCCCTCCTTCCCAACTATATCCGGAGAAGCGAGGCGGAGGTTCTGTGGGAGAAGCAGCACGGCAAGTCCTGATCCAAAAGGCGGATGCTTCCTTTGTCCATGATATTTATGAAATCGGGAAGCTCTGCTTTTCCGATGCTTGGCGGGAGGAGACGGTGGCCCATGATATGGAAGGGGACCACAGTGAGTATTTCATCGCCCTGGTTGATGGTAAGACCGCAGGCTATGGCTGCTACTGGTTCATTATGGATGAAGGACAGCTTCTCAATATAGGCGTCCGTCTTGAGTACAGAAAGAAGGGCATAGGTGCCCTGCTTCTGGAAGCGGGACTGGAAGAAGCGGTGAAACGGCGTATGAGTTCTCTTTTCCTTGAGGTCCGGGTGAGCAATGAGGAAGCCCGGAGGTTATATAAGAAATATGGTTTCCGGATGCTGGGCACCAGAAAAGGTGTGTATGACCTGCCCCGGGAAGACGGGTATATCATGTCTAAGGAACTAAGGAAGCACTGATTCAGTCAGTAGTTCCATAAAAGGAGAATTATGAAAATATTATCATTCGAATCAAGCTGTGATGAGACATCCTGTGCGGTCATCGAAGACGGGCGTCATATCCTGTCCGACGTGATTTCCACCCAGGTGCCCATTCACAAGAAATTCGGCGGCGTGGTGCCGGAAATCGCATCCCGCCACCATATAGAGGATGTACTCCCTGTGGCTATCGAAGCCCTGGAACAGGCCGGCGCTTCCTGGGAAGACATGGATGCCATTGCCGTCACCCAGGGGCCGGGGCTCGTAGGGGCCCTGCTGGTTGGCGTGGCAGCTGCCAAGGCAGCCGCCTGGGCGCTGGACAAGCCTCTTATTGCGGTAAACCATATGGAAGGCCATATTTTTGCCAACCTGCTGCAGTATCCGGACCTGGAGCCGCCCTTCCTTTCTCTGGTGGTTTCCGGCGGCCATACCATGATTGTGGTGGTGAAGGATTACAATACCTTCCAACTGCTGGGCCAGACAAGGGATGATGCGGCAGGAGAGGCCTTCGACAAAATCGCCCGGGTTATGGGCTATCCTTATCCCGGCGGCCCTCATATCGACAAACTGGCACGGGAAGGAAATCCCAATGCCATTCACTTCCCCATGGGCCTTGGAAAAGAGCATAATTTCGACTTTTCCTTCAGCGGCCTGAAGTCGGCAGTCATTAACTACCTGAATACCGCTAAAATGAAGAAGGAAGAAGTGAACTACAAAGATGTAGCCGCCTCCTTCCAGCATGCGGTGGTGGAAGTGCTGGTGGAAAAGGCCATGAAGGCAGCGGAACTGACAGGATACAAAACCATAGCCCTGGCCGGCGGCGTAGCAGCCAACAGCGGCCTTCGGGAAGCGCTGAAGGCAGAGTGCGACAAAAGGGGCATCCGCATGTGCCGGCCGGATCCGGTGCTCTGCACCGATAACGGCGCCATGATCGGCTGCCGGGCTTACTACATGGCCCAGGCCGGACAGTTTGCGCCGCTGAACCTGAACGCCGATCCAAGGCTGCCTTTCCTGGCAGACCGGATTTCATTGTAAGAGAAAAGAGGGAGACGCCTATGCAGACCCGTGGAATTGAAATGAGCCAGCTCTACACCCTGGTAAGGGATACCACCAGGCTCACCGATGTGCAGGCCAAAATCCTGGACCATATGCAGGTGGCTCTGCAGCTGGCTTCCGATATTTCCAGAAACCAGGTATATCTCTGCGCCAAAGGAAAGAATGATGATATTTCCGTCATCCTTATGGCGGTGAAACCATCCTATACCCATGGCTCCACCTACTTCAAATCGGGGGACACAAGGCTGGGAGAAGACCTGGCCATCATTGAAAATGTTTTCACCACCGGCAGGAAGGTGGTGGGGCGCATGGAGCTGGACCAGGGCCTCACCGTGGCTGTCACCGCCTATCCTATTGTGGATAACGCAGGCATTCCCTTTGCGGCGGTATGCTTCATGGCCAGCTCCGTGAAACAGCAGCAGGTGCTCACCGACACTGCCAACCTGGCACTGCAGGTGCCTTTCAGCACGGCGGATTACTACAGCATCCGTCCCCAGGACGGCATGATCATTCTGGACGCGGCGGGGCGCATTATCTATGCCAACGACATGGCGGACGACCTTTACTTCGTGCTGGACAAGGAAGCGGTGGAAAGCCGGGAACTCATCGGCCACACCATCGTCCATTTCCCTCTGGTGGATAAGGTCATGAAGACAGGAAAACCGGCTTTTGGCGATGAGGTGTCGGAAAACGTAACCCTTTCCGCCTGGGGCCTGCCTATCATTTCCGGCGGCGGGGTGACCCGCACGGTGCTGGTGCTGACAGACGTTACTGCCATCCGTGAAAAGGAAAGACAGATTCTGGTGAAGGATTCGGTGATTAAGGAAATCCACCACCGGGTGAAAAACAGTCTGAACACCATTGCCGGCATGCTCCGTATGCAAGCAAGGCGGGCGAAGGACGAAGACACCAAGGAAGCCCTCCGGCGGGCAGTGAGCCGCATCCTCGGCATATCCCAGATCCACGACATCCTGGCAAGCCAGAGCGGCGATAAAATCGACATGGATATCCTTCTGGATAAAATCACCAAGCTCTCCGTGGACAGCCTGGCCCTTCTGCCGGTCAATGTGGTAAGGGAAAAATCAAGGCGTCCCCTTATCGTGGACTCCGAAAAGGCGGTGCCCCTGGCCATTGCGGCCAATGAACTGATTCACAATGCCATCGACCATGGTTTCAGGGATCTTGCCAAAGGCACCCTCATTGTGGGCACGGAAATCAAAGGCACTGACCTTCACGTATATATCAAAAACGACGGACACCCGCTGCCCGACGATTTCAGCACCAAAACCTTCGACCTGGGCCTCCAGATCGTAAGGAACCTGTCGGAAATCGAACTCAAAGGGAAATTCTCCCTGAAAAATGAAAACCAGATGGTGACAGCCGATATTCTTTGTCCCCTGTCTGTTATGGAGGGATAATATGGCGGAAAAATACAGAATCGTTATAGCGGATGATGAAGCGCTCATCTGCATGGACCTTCGGGAAATGCTGGAAGAAGCGGGGCACGAAGTGGTGGGCATTGGCTCCGACGGCGTGGAAGCCCTTGACCTGGTGAAGGAAAAGAAACCGGACCTGGTGATACTGGACGTTAAAATGCCCAGACTGGACGGCATCCAGGCTGCCCGCATGATTGCCCATGACAACCTGGCTCCCGTGGTCCTTCTCACCGCCTTCGGCGATGAAGATATGATAGAAAAGGCCAAGAAATCCATGGTCTTCGGCTACGTCATGAAACCGGTGGAAGAAAAGACCCTTTTCCCCGCCATCCAGATCGCCGTAAGCCAGTATCGGCAGAAAAAAGACATGGTGGACCGGGTGAAAAACATGGAAAGAGAACTGGCTGCTCGCAAAATCGTGGACCGCGCCAAGGGACTCCTTATGGACTACTACCACATCACCGAAGAAGATGCCTACCGCCGGATGCAGCAGACTAGCATGAAAAGAGGCATCACCATAGCCGATGTGGCCCAGAAGGTGGTTAAGGAAATCATGGCAAGGAAGAACAGGTAAGAGCTGCCCGCTTTTGCGGGCAGCGGTTTGACAGCCGCTTCGCGGCTGAAGTTTGACGCACCTTACGGTGCGAAGGTTCTAAAGTTCGAAGCGCCTGTGGCGCGAGGGTTGTGGTGAGGCGCCTTCAAAAATAAAAGGGCGCCAGTATGTATAAAACAACTTTAGTGAGCTGGTAAAAACCAGACAACCGCCCTGACGGGCTGGGGAAAAGCCACCGTAGGTGGCTAATCTCCGTAATGCTGTTCGTAACATATGAAATCAAGGGTAAACATAGAGGGTCTATATTTTCTCCCCTGAATAGGGGAGAGTCCGGCGCAGCCGGATAAGGGGTGGCCACCGGAGGTGGCCAATTCAGCAGAATGGTCAGTGCGATTTATGCAGCAGAAAGGCATTCCCGTAACGCTGACTATATACTCATTGCCCGCAAGGGCAATCCTTCCCCTCTGAACCCTCTGAACCCTCTGAACCCTCTGAACCCTCTGAACCCTTTGAACCCTTTCACTGAAAAATGCTTATCTCTTCTCAAAATTATCTCATATCTATCAATCAAGGAGGTTTCCATCATGAAGTACACATTTTTAGGACATGCATGCTTTAAAATCGATACAGGGAAAGAAAGACTCCTTTTTGATCCATTTCTTACGGGAAACGGACAGGCTGCCATGAAGGCGGACAAGGTGAGATGCGATTATATCCTTCTTTCCCATGCCCACAGCGACCATTTCGGCGATGCCAATGAGATTGCCCTCCGCACGGGGGCGAAGGTGGTGGCTATTCCGGAGGTTATCGGCCTTTTCTCCAAGTCTCTGTCCAATTTCCAGCCCATGAACCTGGGCGGCACATATCATGCTGATTTCGGCGATGTGAAAATGGTGCAGGCTTTCCACAGCTGCGGCGCAGCCGGCGGAACGCCCTGCGGTTTCATCATTTCCTTTAAGGACGGCCCCACTGTGTACTATTCCGGAGATACGGCCCTTTTCGGTGATATGAAACTTTTCGGCGAGCTCTTTGATATTGACTACGCCATCCTCCCTATCGGCGATAACTACACCATGGGCCCTGATGATGCTATTCTGGCAGGAAAATTCCTGAAGGCAAAGCATGTAATTCCCCTTCATTACGATACCTGGCCCGTCATCTCCCAGAACGTGGAGGATTTCAAGAAGAAGGCTGCCGGCGAAGGACTGGATGTGATTGTGGTCCATTCCGGCGAATCCATCGATTTATAATGATGGCAGAACCATGGATTTCGGATTCATGGTTCTGTTTTTTATGAGGAAAGCGCCGGTTCAATAAAAAGTAAATGCTATGAATGAATCAGTGCGTCCCTGGAATGGTGATACAGATGAGTAAAGAAGATAAATTTTTTGAAACCCTCCGTGACTTCGGCGGTTATGTGGGAAGGGCCGGTTTCCTTCTGGAAGAGGCGGCGGAAGGGCGCATGGATATTTCCGAAAGCTTTAAGGAAATCAGCGATGTCAAGAGAAAATGCAGGGACTCCTTCGGCCCTCTGACAGAAAGAATGTACAAGGCCTATAAGGATCCTGCCCAGCTGGACTCCGTGCGGGGGCTGGTGGAGCGCATGTACCGCATGGTGGATATGACAAAGAGCGTACTGGGGCAGCTGGACATGACGGTGGCAGGGGAGGCGCCGGAAGAGTTTTCCCTCATGGTCCGTCTGGCTTCCGCTTCCCTTCTGGAAATGAAGAAAATCCTTGACTACACGGATAGGATTTCGGAGAACTACATGAAAATGGAAGCCCGCTGCCGCCGCATTTATACCTATGAAGACCGGGGGGATGACTGCTATCGGAAAGTCATGAGAAATCTCTACGGAGAGGAAACGCAAGCGGCAGAGCTGGTATACTGGAAGGAAATCTTCGACCATCTGGAAGAAGTACTGGACGCCGCTGCCGGCGCTGTGCCTCTTCTGCAGAAGATGATTACAAAGTATTGACACGTGGACAGGCCCTTGAGGGCGTGCAGGTTCAAAGGGTTGTGGTGGGCGTGCAGCCGCGGAGCGGCTGGGATCGAAGATCGGGATCGAGGATCGGAGGAGCTGGCTTTCTCCCCACAAACTTGCCCACCCCCGCATGCGGGGGTGGGGGGACCACGAAGTGGTGGAAGGGGGAGCCCCGCGAAGCGGGATATGGGGGCGCCATTATGATAAAACCGATTTAGTGGGCTGGTGTGCTAGGGAAGCACGTAACGCTGACTTCATAATCATTGCCGCGCAGCGGTGCACAGCGAACTGGAGTTACACCAGCGAACATAATTTGCAGGAGCAAAGCGACGCACAAATTATTGTGAGTCGGTGATAGCCGTGCTGTAGGGAAGCGACAGCGACACGGAAATCCAGTGAGTCGTTTCCCCTGTGGGGCAATCCACAACCCTCGGGCCCAAAGGGCCCGTCAAACCTAAGAACCTTAAGAACCCTCGGCCCGAAGGGCCGTCAACCTTCCCCTCTGAACCTTTTGAACCTTTTGAACCTTTGGGCCCGAGGGGCCCATTAAAAATTTTCAGTCCCCTATTGGATTTTTGTGAAAAATTTTGTATAATAGGGTTACATGGAGGAAATGCCATGGGATGGGTGTATCCTATCCGGTCTCATTGATGATTATTTCCCTGATTATCAATCGGACTGCGGGGCTGTCATACTCCTCAATGGCGGCTTGGCACAGAAAAGCGGTGTATGCCGCTTTTTTTGTTGGTTCTTTCTCTTTTCCCGCCGTGTTATAATGGGGGTAATGTTTTTGATACGGAGAAAACCGGTTCATAGGGGTGAATCAGCGTTTTCTATTTCCTGAAAGAAGGATTATCAATGAAAAGACAGCATCGCAGATATACATGGAAGGATGGGAAGTCTCTGGAACTGGGGGAGAAGTCCCTGGTTATGGGGATTCTGAATGTGACGCCCGATTCGTTTTCCGACGGAGGAAAGTGGAATTCTGATACCCTGGCGGTGTCCCATACTACCGATATGGTGAAGGACGGGGCGGATATCATCGATGTGGGTGCGGAATCCACCCGTCCCGGCCACCAGGTGCTGACGGCGGCAGAGGAGACAGAGCGGCTCATGCAGTTTCTTCCGGATGTGCTGAAGGTGAGCATGGTGCCTGTGTCTGTGGATTCCTATCATTATGAAACCATGGAAAAGGCGCTGTCTGCCGGCGCCCATATGGTGAATGATATCTGGGGCTTCCAGTATGACGACGGCAGCATGGCCAGAGTGTCTGCTGCCTTTGATGTGCCTGTGATTCTCATGCATAACCAGGAAACAGAGGAGTACGGGGACGATATCATTGAGGATTTGAAGCATTTCTTTGATAAGTCCATTGAAATCGCCCTGTCTGCCGGTGTGAAGACGGAGAATATCATCCTGGATCCGGGCATCGGTTTCTCGAAGAATGTGGAGCAGAATATGGAAATCCTGACGCGGCTTGATGAGCTCACTCTGGCCTTCCCCTGCCCCTGGCTTCTGGGGGTGAGCCGCAAGCGGTTCATCGGCGCCATTCTTGATACCGACGCAGCTGAAAGGGATGAAGGTACGGCAGCGGTGAACCTGTGGGGCGCGGAAAAGGGCTGCACCATTTACCGTGTGCACGATGTGAAGACCACGGCCCGGGAGCTTAAGGTGTGGGACGCTCTCCGCCTTTTCCATAAAGAAGGAGAATGACATGGATCATATCGACTTGAAGGGGATGGCCTTTTTCGGCTACCATGGCGATGAGCCGGAGGAGACAAAGCTGGGACAGCGTTTCTACATCGATGTGGAAATGGATCTTGACTTGTCAAAGGTGGGGAAATCCGATGCACTGGAAGATTCGGTGAATTATGTGGCTGTCTATGAAATGGTAAAGAAGAGAGCGGAGGGGGGCCCCTACAAACTGCTGGAAAGGCTGGCAGGGGTGATTAATGAGGACATTATGGAGGGTTTTCCCCTGGTGATGAAGGTGATTACCACGGTTCACAAGCCCGGTTCTCCCATCCCCGGCATTCTGGAGGATGTATCGGTGACGCTCTCTGCGGAAAGGAAATGACAGAAAAGGAAGACTCCTTTTCTTAAACACATGAATACATATATTATGGCAATGGGATCCAATATGGGGGATTCCCTTCGTATACTGAAGGAAGCTGTGGAAAGGCTTTCCAGGGAAGAGGGACTTACGGTGAGGAAGGTCTCTTCCTTTTACAGGACAAAACCCTGGGGGAAGAGGGACCAGCCCGATTTCATCAATGCCGCCGCACTGGTGGAATGGGAAGGGAGCGCAGAGGCGCTCATGGCTCTCCTCCTTCAGGTAGAGAAGGAATTCGGACGGGAAAGGAAGGTCCACTGGGGGCCCCGTACCCTGGATCTGGACTTGATTTACAGTGAGAACTGCACAAGGGAAACGGAATTCCTCCGTCTGCCGCATCCGTATTTCTGGGAGCGGCCTTTTGTGCTTGTTCCCATGGAAGAAATTCTGCCCTCCTTTACCTATGAGGGGAAGACAATCCATGCACGGATTCTGGAACTTGAGGGATATAAAGACCTGGTGAAGATGAATGAGAGAAAGGAGGCAGGAAATGAGTGAAAATACACCTTCCTTATCAGCAGTGAAGGAGGCCCTGACGGGGGAAAGAAAGACTTTTGAAATGGACAGTCATACAGGTCCTTCCCTGGTGGAAGATTTAGAGCCAAGGGTAAAGAATCTTCTGGGAGGCAGAAAGAAAGCCCACATGATGACCGGTATTTCCGGTTCCCAGAAAGCGCTTCTGGCAGCCTCCCTTCTTCGCAGCTTTGGGCAGGCGGTGATTGTGGTGCCGGAGCAGAAGGACATTTTCCGCTGGGAAGAGGATCTGGCCTTTTTTGCACCGGATTTTGAAGTGCATCCCTTCCCCCTGGTGGAAGAGGCCGGTTTCAATGTCACCTTCTCCGGCATGGAAAGGCAGCGGGACCGCATGCAGGCACTCTCCAGGCTTATGGACAGGAAAAAGACGGTGATTCTGGCGTCCTCTGTGGAAGCAGCCCAGAAGATTGTGGGCCCCCTGGCTCTGAAAGACCATGCCCTGTCCTTTGCCCTGGGACAGGAAATAGAAAGGGAAGAGCTTTTAGAAAAACTGGTATCCGCTGGATATGAAAGGGTGGACCAGGTGGAGCGCTGCGGCCATTTTGCAGTGCGCGGCGACATTGTAGATGTATTTCCGGTAAGCGAAACCCATCCGGTGCGCATGGAATTCTTCGGCGATGAAATCGACAGTCTCCGTTCCTTCGATGAAGACAGCCAGCGGTCTATTGAAAATTTCAAGGAGGTCATGATCCTTCCCCTTTCCCTGAAGGAAGAAAAGGACAGCATTCTTTTCGATTACCTTAATAAGGGACTCATTATTTATGATGAACCGCAAAGGGGAGAAGAGGGGCTGAAGCGTTTCTTCAAGGAAGAAAGAGAAAACAGGAAAAGGGCCCTTTCTTTCCATGACATGGCGGTCAGGGGAAGGAAGGGAAACCGGGAAATCATCCTTTCCCTCCTGAACCGTTCCCTGGATGATTTTTCGCCGGAAGTGCACAGCTGGCAGGGCCAGTCCATGACCAACTACCAGCGGCAGATTCCTATTTTCATCGAAGACCTGAAGGCTCTTCTGAAGAAGGAGTGGAAGGTGCTCTTTGTGGTGCCCCGGGCTTCGGAGGAAGAGGAGTTAAAGGGCATATTGAAGGAATATGACATTCCTCTTTCCGAAGAACTCATGCCTTCTGCGGTGCACCTTATCCACGGCGTCCTGTCCGAAGGTTATGAAATGGCAGAGGACAAGCTGGCAGTGCTCACTGCCGGCGATGTGCTGGGGAAACAGAAAATCCGGCGAGTAAGAGGCGCCGGCAGGGGACGGCAGATCCGCTATTTCTCCGACCTCAACGTGGGAGACTATGTGGTGCAGGACGTGCACGGCATAGGCAAGTACCTGGGCATTAAAACCATAGAACTTTCCGGCGTGCACCGTGACTATATCGCCATCCAGTATGCAGGAAATGATAAGCTGTACCTGCCGGTGGAAAAGATTTCCACCCTGGAAAAATATATAGGCCCCGAAGGGGGCACGCCGGTGCTCAGCAAAATGGGGGAGGCCCACTGGGAAAAAATCCGGTCCAAAGCCAGAAAGTCCATTGAAGAACTGGCGGAGCAGCTGCTGGATATTTACGCCAAGCGGGAAATCACCAAAGGCATTGCCTTTGCCAAAGACGGCGTGGAACAGAGGGAATTTGAAGACACCTTCCCCTTTGTGGAAACGGAAGACCAGCTCACCGCCATCGACGGTATCAAGAAGGCCATGGAGCGGCCTGTTCCTATGGACATGCTCCTCTGCGGCGACGTGGGCTTCGGCAAAACGGAAGTGGCCATGCGGGCAGTCTTCAAATGCGTTATGAGCGGCTACCAGGCCATGGTGCTCTGTCCTACCACTGTCCTTTCCCAGCAGCATTATAAAAATTTCAAGGAGCGCATGGAACAGTTCGGCGTGAACCTGGCCCTTTTAAACCGTTTCACCACCCTGAAGGAAAAGAAGGAAATCCTTCGCAAAATGAAGGACGGCGAGGTGGATGTGATCATCGGCACCCATGCGGTGCTGAACAAAAAGGTGACCTGCCGGAAACTGGGCCTTCTGGTGGTGGATGAAGAGCAACGGTTCGGCGTGGTGCAGAAGGAAAAATGGAAATCCTGGTCCTCCGGCATCGACGTGCTCACCCTGTCGGCCACCCCGATTCCCCGCACCCTGCACATGAGCCTTACAGGGGTGAGGGACATGGTTACCATTACCACCCCTCCCTCCAACCGACACGCCATCCAGACCTATGTGACGGAATACGATGACGCCATTGTAAAGGACGCCATCCTCCGGGAAAGGGAAAGAGGGGGGCAGACCTATTTCGTATACAACCGCATCGAAACCATGGGCGCCATGCTGGACCATTTAAGAAGCATCCTTCCCGAGGATATTACCATCGGCGTGGCCTACGGCCGCATGGAAGGCAGGCAGCTGGAAAAGGTGATGGTGGACTTCTACGAAGGACGGTACGACGTGCTTCTTTGCACCACCCTCATCGAAAACGGCCTGGACCAGCCTAACGCCAACACCATGCTGGTTTATGACGCAGACCGCATGGGCCTTTCCCAGATTTACCAGATGAGAGGGAGAGTTGGGCGGTCTGAAAAAATCGCCAGGGCCTGGTTCTTCTACCGGAAGGGGAAGGTCCTTTCGGAAGTGGCGGAAAAACGACTGGACACTATCCGCGAATTCACAGAACTGGGCAGCGGCTTCAAAGTGGCCATGCGGGATCTGGAAATCCGCGGCGCCGGCAACCTGCTGGGCGCCGCCCAGCACGGCAACATTGCCAGCGTAGGCTTTGCCACCTACTGCACTATGCTGGAAGAAGCGGTGGAACGGCTCCGGGCCAAAAGAGAAAACAGACCCCTGCCGAAGAAACTGCCCAATACCACCATCGAATTCCGCCAGGATGCCTATCTGGACGGCGGCTATATTTCCAATGAAGAACAGAAAATGGAAATCTACCGCCGCCTGGCCTCTGTGGAAAACGAGAAGGCACTGTCCGACCTCATCGACGAAGTGGTGGACCGCTACGGCTCTCCCACGGTGCCGGTGGAAAAACTCTTCCGTATCTCCCACATCCGTGTCAAAGCCAGACATCTGGGCATCGGGAGCATTATGGACGGCGGCACCAATTTCGTCATTACCTGGGCGGACGAAGACCCCATGCATGGCTGGAATCCCATGAAACTCCCAAGAACCATGCTCCCCTACATCCGCCTCCTCCCCGGCACCATAGCCAAAATGAGCATTAACAAAAAAGGCATGGCCGGCGATGAAATGAAATGGATGGACGGGTTTATGGATGAAATGTACAGGGAAGTGAAAGGGGAGTAAGGAGAGGCCGCTGTGCGGCCAGGGTTGACGCCTGCTATGCAGGCGAAGTTTGACGGGGCTGCCGCCCCGAGGGTTCTAGGGAAGCGCTGATTAATTCATAGAGTCTGCTTTTATAAGGATTTTTATGCACTGCTTCGTCATGGGACTC
>ERZ827043.2356-NODE-2356-length-16201-cov-4.543354_pt1 | contig 16201 bp, 12 predicted proteins | sample MGYA00519923_ERZ827043 | MGnify/ENA primary metagenome ERZ827043 (study PRJEB31778, sample SAMEA3449251) | human gut metagenome | biome: human gut; feature: human-associated habitat; material: faeces | place: United Kingdom | collected 2010/2012 ...
AGCGTTACGGTTTTGATTTTTGTGTCACCGGTGGTGCATGACGAAGTGCTTATTTCCCCGCCGGCCACTCGTCATCCTGAGCGAAGCGAAGGATCTTGGTACATGCCGGTATGGGGTTACATGTAAGTCAATGCCGGTGGAGGGACGTCTGACGTCTGACTGTCTGACGGTCTGCCGTCTTCTTGCTTTCGGGGATACCGGTACACCGCCGGCGGTAAGCGGACAGGCCTCACCGGCCGGCTGATAAATTCCGGCGGGAAGAGGACGGGGGACTTTCATCGGGCTGCATGAAAAAATCCCTGCCGGCGCAGGGATTGGAAATCATCAGAAGGTGAACTGCATGCCGATTTCAAAGTTACGGCCGGGAGCGGAGTACCATGTCCCGTAGGGGTCGAAAGAGGTGCCTACATCGGTATAGAACTGGTCGAAAATGTTATTCACCCTGGCGAAAAGGGTGGCGTTTTTGGTGAAATGATAGTTGGCCGCCATGTCCCATACCCAGTAGCTGCTATAGTTCCGCATTTCAGGGGATCCTTTGCTGCCATAGCGGTTCATGACACCTCTGCCGTCAAGGGATGCATTGAACTTGTCTGCTTTGTAGGACACATTCACATGCAGCGTGCTTTCCGGAAGGGCTCCGTTATTATTGATATTTTCTCCGGCTTTGGCCTGCATATGGAGATAGGAATAGCTAAGGGAGGCGTTCCAGTGCCGGTTGAATTCTTTGTTCAGGCTCAGGCTGAAACCATTGGCATTGGTTTTTCCTAAATTTCTATAGCGGCTGGTCGTATAGTCAAAATCAATTAAGTTCTTCGCATGGGTATGGAATACGTTGAAAGTGCCGTCAAGGGAATCGGTAAACCGGTGATTCACGCCGAATTCGACGGTATTTCCTTCCTCCGGATCCATGTCTTTATTGCCATATGAAGAATAAAGGTAATAAAGGCTGGGGGCTGCGAAGAAGGATTTATAGTTGATGTAGTAATTGGTCTTTTCGTTCTGCTTATAGCCTACTGAGAGACTGGGGGATGTGTGGGTGCCGAATTCGGAATGATGGTCTACCCGGATGCCCGGGGTCACATTCCATCTATCAGTGAGGTCGACCTTATCCTGCAGATAGAAGGCGGTATTGGTAATGCTGGTGCCTTCCACATCAGGAGTCCCTTTATAATAGGGGATTTCATCCTTGTACCAGTCAAATCCGCCGGTTATGGTCTGCCGGTCCATGGTATAGGTCAGCTGGTCGGAAATCCCGGTGGTTCTCATCTTCATATCACAAATATCCCAGAGGGCTGAAGCGGTATAGTTATCATTGATATGAGTATTGTTTCTGTAGATAGAAAACTGGCTGGTGAGGCGGTCATTCAGCTTCGCCTTATACTGCAGGCTCACAGAATCATTGTCCTTTTTGCCTCTGGCCCGGACTGTATCGTTGGTTCCGTAATTCGGGCGGATATAATCGGATGTATACTTCTCATAGTTGAATACCACATCGGAGTCATTACCCAGGTCATAGCCCAGTTTTACGTTGTAGTGCTCTGCATTGAGGTGGTTGATCACCCTCCGGCCCCAGCCGTCCTTGTATTTCCCCTGCAGTTCCTTGCCTGCATCTACGTTCCAAAAAACATTTTCTTCCCGGCCTTCGTTATGAAGAGAATATTTTTCCCTGCTTTCATTGCCGAAAGATGTGCGGAGGGTGGTGCGGACCCCGTCGTTTTTGGCTCTTTTGGTGATGATATTGATTACGCCGCCCTGGGCATCGGAGCCGTAAAGGGTGGAGGCAGAGCCTTTCAGTACTTCGATATGGTCAATGGAGTCCATATTGACCATATCGCCTATGTCAGCAGTGGACAGGGAGTTGCCATTGGTATTTCTTCTCATGCCGTCTACCAGAACCACTACATTTTTAGAGCCGTTGATATAGATCTGGTTACTCATGCCCACCTGGCTGCTGGCGCCCTGGTTGGCAATATTCACCCCCGGCACATGACGGATGGCCTCACTCACATCGTCATAGTGCTTCTCTTCGATTTCCTTCGCCGTCACCACGGACACGTCGGCGTTGGAGTCGATTTTCTTTTCCGGCACCCGGCTGGCGGTGACCACGATGCCGTCTAAGGTGTACACCGGCATATCGGCGGCTTCCACGCAAAAAGCGCCGCCGGAAAGTGATAAAACTGCCAGTGACGCTGCCATAATTTTCCTGTTCATAAAAGTTCCTCCCTTGCTGCCCAATCAGGGTATATGAAACCATGCCGCCCGCAGGGAAGCAGTATACATCGTACCCCTTATCCTGCAAGGCGGAAAACCGGTTCCATAAGGCAGTTCTTCTGACTCAGCTTCCTCAGAGATTTCGTCTTCCCAGTTTCCCAGTGACATCATGAAATTCCCCTGGAAAGGGCCGATTCAATCATTGCCTGCTTTCCGAAGCTTCACAGCGGCGGGACCGTGGCGGAATCGGGTCTCCCCTCACCGCGCTTCCCTTTTCATCTCCTCCGGGAATCTCCCGGATTCAAACCATTACGGAATTCTTAATAAACTTACCTCTTTATTATACATAAATCTCAGATTTTGTAAACTGTTTTTTAATATTTTAAGAAATGAACATCTTCTCCTATGATATAATAAAGCTGATATTTTCGTACAGGGAGGTTATGATGAAATACGCAAAAGTCGGCGCTGTATGCGCCAGTTTTCTCATTCTTCTGACCCTTTCCGGCTGCGGTATGAAGCAGATGGCCCCTTCCGGAGAAGGAAAAAGCTATACCGTCACCGATGCCACAGGGAAAGAAGTGGTAATTCCTGCCAAGCCGAAGAGGATTCTGGGAAATTCCGCTTCCATCGACACCATGCTCCTTTCCGTGGTGACGCCGGACAAACTGATGGCCGCCACCGAAGCAGACCGGGACCCCAATATTTCCTATATTGCCAATGAAACGAAAGACATTCCCCTCACCGTCCCTCTTACCGGTCTTTCCATGGAAGTGGTGACGGAAGCCAAGCCGGACCTCATCGTGGCCTCCACCTATACCGACGGCAAAGAACTGGATCTCTACCGGAACCTGGGCATTCCGGTGGTGGTCATCGACGGCCCCCGGTCCATTGACCAGGTGAAGGAGGATGTGCGCATCATTGCTACAGCAGTGGACGAAAAAGAACGGGGAAACCAGGTGATTTCCCAGATGGACAAGACCCTTTCGGAAATCCAAAGCCGCCTTTCCAAAGAAACAGGAAAAAAGCCGGTGGTATACCTGGTATCCCAGATGACCCGCTACGGCGGGCCCGGCTCCATGTTCAACGAACTTCTCACCCGCGCCCGCATTGACAACGCCATCGCCCTGGCCGGCGGCGTCAACGGCCAGGCCACATCGCCGGAACTTATTATCAAGACAGACCCGGACATGCTCTTCGTATCCACCGACCGCACCTCTGATACCACCGGCGCCGCCAAATACAGAGATGATTTTCTCTCCAATCCCGCCATCGCCTCCATGCGGGCCGCCAGACACATTGTACCGGTGGAAGACCGGTACATTTACTCCGCCTCCCAGAACTGCGTATGGGCCATCAAGGGCCTGGCCAACGCCGCCTACGGCCCCCTCTTCGATATGAGCGGAGAGGGACAGATTCGGGGGTATTAAGAAAAGGGTTCAACGGATGGACCGGCCCGCTGGGGCCGGAGGGGCCTCAGGTTTGACGGCGCCTGTGGCGCCGAGGGTGGTGGATTGCCGCTGGCGCGGCAATAAGTATATAGTCAGCGTTACGGGACTTGCATTTGTGCCACTATGGCTCCCCGTCATTTCGAGCGATGGGAAGCGCCGGTATGAATCATTGCTCCATGGAGCTAGTGAAAGGGAGCCCTCAAATCTCCCACAAGAAGGCTGCCTATCGGCCGTCACGACCGCATAGAGTATCATACAGGCTTGTCGCCTCGTCCACCCCTTCGCCACTTCGTGGCCCTCTTCTCCACGGGAAAGCATGTCACTGGATTCTCAGGTCGCTATCGCTCCCCTACGAATCCAGTTCCTTTGCCACCCTAAAGGGGGCGCAAGGCGTTACGGGACTTGCATTTGTGTCACCAGTGCTGTTCCCGTCATTTCGAGCGGAGACAAGGACCGGTATGAATCTTATTTTACATGGAGCCAGTGAAAGGGAGCCGAGAAATCTCCCTGCAGAATGCTGCCTTTCGGCAGAAAGAAGCGCTTGGCATAGAGGCGACAGCAGTTAGCTTTTAGCAATTAGCTGTGTACGGCTTGATACGTTGAGTATCATATGCATGAACCGACACTACGGAGATTTGGCCACCTCCGGTGGCCACCCCCTATCCGGCTGCGCCGGACTTCCCCCTATTCAGGGGGCAGAATAAGCCTCTCAATGCTTTCCTGTAGAGTCATGTGGCGCAATGGTAAGCGTCCATAGTGCCCCCAGCGGAGCTGGGGGGGAAGGTGGTGGCGCCAGCCACCAAAGGGGGAACCACTGCAGTGCTAATCTGATTTAAGTCACTCATTCTATAGCATCCAAAGGGGGTGCATTTCCACGCGCCAAAGACGCGGTTGTATGATTTTACTAGTACACCAGCTCACCAGCTCACTATCCCACTAAATGGTTTTATTTATACTGCGCCCCTTCTTTTTAAAGGGCGTCTACCAAGGCGGTCAGCCGACAGCCGACAGCCGACAGCTGTCAGCGGTCTATCCCTTCCATCCATTTCATAGCATCGTCCATCATATTGGTAGTAACGAAATGGCCTTGATGGGGATAGGTGATTCTTGTTCCTTTTCCTCCTGCCCTTTCCAGTGCTTCAGCGAAATGGGCCTGGGCTCTGGGGTCTACGGAGCTGTCGATTTCACCATTGGTCATGAAGATGGGGATGTTTTTCAGTACGTCCAGGTGGTTTATGGGCGATTTCTTTTCGATTCCATCATAGAGGGGCCAGTTTCTTTCCATGTACATGCCGAAGCGGGCCTGGAGGAAGAGGTGGGTCATGAGCCAGTCGCCGGAGCCGTTGAAGGAGATAATTCCTCTGATTTTATCTCCATGGACTGCGCCTATCCCCAGAACAGAAAGGCCGCCCATGGAGTGTCCCATGAGGAAGGGCTTTTCTTTGTAGTCACGTCCGATTCTTTCCTGGAGGAGGGGAAATTCTTCCATGTTGTGGAAAATGGTTTCCCAGAAAATGCTGTAGTCTTCAAAGCGATAGTAGTCGGAAAGGGGTCCCCTCTCTCCGTGGGAAGCGGCTTCGGGAATGTAGACGGTGTATCCGTTCATGGCAAGAATGCCTGCCTTGGTGATCTGGTATTCAGAGCGGCTGCTCCAGCCGTGGTAGAGGATGACCGGGTTTCCTGTGTCCCTGATGGGATGGACCACCAGCACAGGCACGTGGGCACAGTGGATTTTCTCAATGTTGAGCTGGTTCATATTTCTTTCCTTTCAGCTCCGGATAGAAATAGTCTGTCCATTTCCAGCGGTTATGGAGCCAGAACCATTCTTCCGGATATTTCCGGATCCATTCTTCCAGCCGGACATTCACCTTGTCCGTAATATTTTTGATGGCTTCTTTTTTCTTAAGTCCCTCATCGGCACAAATGGGCTCGCCGATAATGATTTCATAGTGCCAGGGAGCGGTTTCATGGATGAAGGCGGTCATGACCGGAAGGCCTGTCAGAAGGGCGAAATGGGCAGGGCCTGTGGGCGACAGGGTTTCCTGTCCCAGGAAGGGGGAAAGGATGCCCGTGTCGCCGGGGTCCTGGTCGCAGAGAAGGCCTACGAAGTAGCCCTGCTTCAGCCTTCTAAGCATGTCCCTTACTCCTGTTTTATACTCCACCTTCTGACCGGGCATAGAGCGGTATTCACAGAGGAAACGGTCAAAGTCCTTATTTTTCTGCTGCATGGCCACTGATAAAAGAGGATAGCCGTACAAGGCAAGGGCCGCCCCTTCCACTTCCCAGTTGCCGCAGTGGGTGGCGGCCAGAATGCATCCTTTCCCTTCTTCCTTCAGTGCGTCCAGCTTTTCTTTGCCCCGGATGGTGACATAGTCTTTGATATTGTCCTTATTCAAAAGGGGAAAACGGAACATGGAAATCCCCAGAGGGCCGAAACGAAGGGAGGAGGATCTGGCAATCTGTTCTGCCTCCTTCCTGTCTTTGGTGACTCCGGCACGGATGATATTTTCCACCGCCAGTTTTTTTCTTTTCGGCGGAACGAAGGTCCAGAAGAAACGGCCCAGTCCCCTTCCCATGGCATCGGCGCCGGAGGGAGAAAGACGGCAGGCCGCCCAGCCCAGCATTTTCAGTAATCTGTATGTTGCACCCATAAGCAAAACCTCGAAATATTGAAAAGAAAAGGTACAAGGCCTGTCCCTGCCTTGTACCCCTCCTGTGAATCAGGCTTTAGAAATCATTGATTCCTTACTTCTTTTCCGCTTCCTTCAGTTTCTTTTCCAGAAGACGGACTTTTTTCATCAGTTCCGGAAGGTGGGAAATCATGACTTCCACTCTTCCCCACTGGGCATGGGTGCGGGCCGGATAGCCCATGTACACGCCCGGTTCCTTGATATTGCCGATAACGCCGGTCTTACCGCCAAGGACTACATTGTCTGCAATCTTTACATGGCCGTTGATGCCGGTCTGTCCTGCCAGAATGCAGTGGTTTCCGATGGTAGTGGAACCTGCGATGCCTGTCTGGGCGATGATGAAGCAGTCTTCCCCTACCTGCACATTATGGCCCAGGTGGACCAGGTTATCGATTTTGGTGCCTCTGGCTACGACCGTATCATTCAAAGCACCATTATCTACAGCAGTGCCGGCACCCAGTTCGCAGTCGTCTCCGATGACCGCTTTGCCAAGCTGGCGGATGTGGTGATGGTGGCCTTTTTCGTCGGTGGAGAAGCCAAAGCCCTGTCCCCCTACTACCGCATGGGCACGGAGAACCACCCGGTCCCCCAGTACCGTATTTTCATGGATCACGCAGCCCGGATTGATTTCACAGTTTTTACCGATTACCGCATTCCGTCCTACGTAGGTGTAGGGGAAAATCACGGTGCCGTCGCCGATGCGGGCGCCTTCGTCGATAACGGCGTAGGCCATGATGCATACGTCTTTCCCGATTTCCGCCTTATCGCTGACGATGGCGGTGGGGTGGATGCCGGGGGTGTAGCGGCTTTCCGGATGGAAAAGATCCACCAGCTGCCCGAAGGAGCGGCGGCAGTCCGGTACTACGATGAGATTTTTCGTATAATGGGCGGGCAGTTCATCCACCAGGATAACGCCGGCCTTCATTTCTTCGATATGTTCTGCATAAAGTCCGCGGGCAAAGGTAATATGGGAGGGGCCTGCGCTTTCAGCGCTCATTACATCATCAATAATGACATTGCTGTCTCCATAAAGTTTTCCGCCTACGATCTGTGCCAATTCACCTGCTGTTTTCTGCATATGACCTCACTTGGACTGGGAAGAAGCGGCTTTGGAAGCGCCGCCGTCGATTTTAGCCAGTACTTCATCTGTAATATCAATGGCGCCGGTTGGAACTGCCATTTTGTTCATCACGATTCCGATGTTCTTTTCCTTGGCAATGACTCCTGCCTGGGACTGGATCATGGATTCGATCTGCTTCTGCCTGCTCTGGATGAAAATCATCCGTTCCTGCTGGGCGGACTGCACTTTTTTCTGCATATCCTCGTCAGAAAGGCCCTTCTTGGAGTCTTCTGTCAGACGGTCATTGATTTCCTTGTCCTTATCGGTGATTTCCTGCTGGATAGCCTTGATTTTCGGAGAAGAATCCTCCAGTTTCTGGTAGTCTATCACAGCCACCTTATGTTCACTGCCGCAGCCGGTGATGACGGCGGCAAAAGCTATCATTCCAACGCAGGCCAGTTTTTTCCACGAAGCCTTGTTCATTCTATTCCTCCTGCTTATTTCTGTATATTCACAATGCGGCCTGCCAGATCGCCGGTCACATCATCTGCACTGATATTGGCCTTGTACTTGGAGAAAATCATGTCCAGGTTCTTTTCAGAAGCCAGTCTTGCCGCTTCCTGCTCGATATCTTCCATGATTTCTTTCTTTACCTCAGCCATCTGTTTCTGCTTGCTGTCGATGCGGGCCTGCCAGTCATTATCCCAGGCCTCATGGCTTTCGGCAAAGTCATTTTCCACCTGGGCCATGTCCGCCTGTCCCTCTTCTTCCAGCCGGTTTCTTATTTCTTCTGCCGTGCTGTTTGAATAGGCTTCCAGTTCGGACTGTGCCTTTTCTTTGGCCTCTTTCATCTGCTTCATTTCCTCTTCCGTCCAGCCCGCCATATTTCCTTTTTCCCGGGAGGTACGAAGATCCATGAGTTTATGGAGCTCGGACTTCACCTGCTCCTTTTCATCGCCGGTGACGCCCAGAACGGTGAGCTTCATCTGAAGATTGGCCATTTCCGCCCTTTCCTCGGGAGTCAGGGTTTCCAGGGTCATGGAGCCGGCGGCAGCGTGGTGTTTCTTTTCAATGTCCTGGTACAGGTTCTGGAGGCCCTGGTTCAGTTCATCTTCCCTGGCCTTCACCTTTGTTTTCAGTTCATTTTCCGCTGCCACGCGCCTGGCGGTATCAGCCAGAGCTGCATTGATTTTCTGCTGCTTTGAGGAAGCGTCGATGAGCTTGTTCCGCTCTGTCCGGTACTGCGAAAGCAGGTGGTTGTATTCAGTTTCCAGTTTGAAATATTCGCTGTACTTCGGATGGGCCTTTACCAAAGTTTCCAGGTCCGCCACGCCGTACCGGTTCACCGGCGCAGGGGGCGTTTCCTCCTTCTTTGTTCCGCAGCCGGCGGTGAGGAAGGAAAAGGCAATCATCACGGAAGCGGCAGCGGCCAGAAGCGGCTTCACTCCCATCATGGTTCCTCCGTTACTTGCTCTCAGAAGCGGCGGAAGACTGGGATGCGGATACGGACTTGTTCAGTGCGTCGGACACTTCCTTGGTAATGTCGGTGCCGCCGTAAATGACAGCGGATTTATCCACCACCAGGGAAAGTCCCTTCTTGGAAGCCACGGACTTCACGGCACCGGTAACCTGGTCTTCCATGTCCTTTTCAATGGCAGTCCGTTTCTGGTTGAACTGCTGCTGCATATCGTTGAACAGCTTTTCCTTGTCTGCGTCGGACATGCCCTGGGATTTGGCATCAAAGTCCTTCTGCATTTCATCGGCAGTTTCCTTCATTTTCTGCTGATAGTTCAGTGCCAGCTGTCCGTTGGAGGAAATCACCTGCCGCTGGTCCACCACGCCGATGTCGGAGGTGGGAGCCGCATTGGCGGTATCACCCATGGATACCACAGCCATCACTGCCACAGAGGCAATAAATACGCCTGCCAGGGCGAAGGAAAAAATCTTTACATTCTTCTTGTTTCCAAGAGTTGTCATCATAATGAAATCCACTCCTTTATAAATTGGCAATGAGTCTCAGCCATTTGCCGTCCTCATCATTATACACGTATTCCAGCGTAATGTAATTATGAATTTTATAGGAAAATCCAAATTCATTCTCCCTTTCCTTGAAATCCCGGTCGTAATGGAGAGCAAATTTGTCTCCCAGGGGAATCTGGGTGAAGAAATGATTGGAGTTTTCAACGAAATTGTATTTATAGCCCACATTCATGAAGGAGCCGAACTGGTGGGAGAAACCGCCGAACACATCCCAGTCCATGGGGCCGGGATAGAGGCGGGCCTCGCCGAAAACGGTATTCCGCTTCCCGATATAATGGCCCAGCATGCCTTCCACCGTCGTATTCCTGTCGCCGTCCCTGCCTGCATCCAGCCACACTTCCGTGCGGATAACCCAGTGATCGGTGAGGGCATTCACCCTGAGTTCCATGTTTTCGGCAGAAATGAGGGTGGTGTCGGTGGCAATGCCGTATTTCTCAATGAAGGAATCCTTCTTCAGGATTTCATTCATATCGGAGGCCATCTTTCCGCTGTGGCGGGTAACGAAGGCCACCGGCAGTCCCTGGAGGCGGGAGAGAGCCGTTTCCGTTTCCTCCGCCGCCCGGAGCATGAGAAGCCGGGGCACCGTAGTTTTTTCAAAGGTGAGCCTGCTGGAACGGACAATTTTTCCCTGGGGGATGAGATAAATCCTTACCTTCGTGTTTTCACCGGACTCCACTTCGAAATTGGCCTGGAATTCCGGCAGTATCTGGGAAAGGAGGTCCCGTCCGGCGGACTGGGATACACTTTCCGCCCAGCCTACGGAATCCACCGGAAGGCCGATAAGAAGGTTTTCCATGAGGCGGGGCACCTCTGCCACATAGCGGGCTGCTTCCGGCGTAAGGCCGCCGTAGTCGATCACCGTGTCCACGGAGCGGATGATTTTCCCCACCGGCTGGAGGGTCACATGGATGGCCGTATCACTGCCGTAGTTTACGGAAAGGTCGGACACCATGTAGCCGATGACCACCCGGTTGATAATATCTGCCAGCACCTTGTTATAGGCATCGCTGTTCAGGGAAAAGAGGCTTTCCTCCTTCCCCACAAGGACACGGCTGCCGATGGCGGAAATACTAGAAACCACCCGCTTTTCCACCGCCGGCGGCAAATCTCCGCCCACCGCATCAAGAGATACATCCACCTTTTCAATAGGCGCTGCCTCTGCCGGCATAGAAAGGAGAAAAGAAGAAACGAGCAGAAGAAATCCTGCCCGCATCATCTTTTTTATCATTAAGGAAGAAATCATGATTCTCCCTCCATGAATCAGAACTGGGTACCGAAGCTGAAGTGGAACTTATTCTGGTCCCCGTGGCCGTAGTCAAGGCGGATCGGTCCGATAGGCGTCTGGAGACGGAGGCCTACACCGACGGACCAGTTCAGGGAATCATCATCTTCGTACCAGGGAATCTTGCCGTCATCAATGCTCCAGGTGCTGCCTGCATCGGTGAAGAGGACACCCTGTACCTTCTTCGCAATGGGGAAACGGTATTCCAGTGTGCCGGCATACATCTTCTTGCCCTTGAACTGGTCATCTTCATAGCCGCGCAGCGTATTGGAGCCGCCCAGATCGAAGAGGCTGCCGTAGGAAACGTCACCGTCAATATAGCCGCCCATGAGACGGAGGGCCAGGATGTGGCCGCTGCCAAGGTTCTTGTAGAAACGGCCTTCGGCGGTAAACTTGTAGAAATCATAGTCGCCGCCCAGACCATGACCGCCCCACTGGGCTGCAATGGAGAGCCTGCGGCCCTTGCTGGCATTGAAGTAGTTGTCGCGGTTATCGAATACATGGGTAAAGGTAAAGCTGTTGGTGGTGCCGAAGTTATCGAAAATAGCCTTGTGCCATGCATCCATCATATCCTGGGCGGAGTCATAGCCATGGGCCTTGTAGTCGTTAAACTTGTCATAGGCCGCGCCCTGCCAGTCGAATCCGTCATGGTCGTCGTAGGATTCCTTGGAGGACTCGAAATTGAAGTAGTTGGTGCGGTATTCATCGGACACGTGGCCCCAGGTGAGGTTCCAGCCCTTTCTTCTCTTATCGTATTCGGCGATTTCATGGCCCTTGGCATCATAGTCATCGTATTCGTAGATACGGTTGAAAATGGAGCCGCCCAGGGAGTCGCCATTGTCGTTAATCCAGGGATGGGTGTAGGAAATGGTGTAGTTCTTGCCGTCCCCTGCGCCGCCGAATTCCCAGTGGAAATTGACCTTGTCGCCGGTGCCGCGGAAGTTGGTATCACCCAGTTCCACGATACCTACGGTGCCGTCGGAATCGGAGTAGCCGGCGCCTACGGTGATGATACCGGTCTTCTGTTCAATCACATCGATTTCGATGATTACATTATGTTCATTTTCCTTGCCCGGCAGGAGCTTCATATTCACATCTTCGAAGTAGCCCAGGTTGTAAAGCCTTTCCATGCTGCGGCTGGCCTGGAATTTATTGAAAGGCTTACCCTTCTTCAGTTTCAGTTCCCGGGTAATGACCTTTTCTTTTGTCTTTTCATTGCCCACGATGACGATATCTTCCACCACCCCTTCGGAAATATCTACGTGAAGGGTGCCGTCAGCGGACACATTGACGGAAGGAATGGAAACGAGCATGTAGCCCTGTTTCAGATAGAGATTTTCGATTTCCTTCAGCTTCTGGTTCACCAGTACAAAGTTCAGTACGCTGTCCTGGGGAATGTTCATGACGGATTTCAGGTAATCGCTGGTGAAAATGGTATTGCCGGTGAAGGCGACATCATGGACTACAGGGTTGGCAGCCAGCTGGTAGGTAATGCCCACCCCTTCCGGCACGGCGTTAAAGGCCGGGGTAATCTGGGAGAATACGCCGGTGGAGCCAAGGGAAGCCACATCATTACGGATGCCCTCTTCCGTTACCTGGGTGCCGGGCTTGCTCTGTACCAGAGGAGAAAGCTTTGTTTTGACTTCTTCCGGAATGCCGGCGAAATCCACAGAGGTAATGGTTTTTCCCACCTGGGCTTCAATGGCTTCATCGTCCGCTTTGGAAAGATAAAGGGAGGCATCCCCGACGGCTACGGTCTGCTGGGACTGCTGCACCGCTACGGAAGCTTCGGCCTTATCCTTTGCCGTTTCATCGGCAATCTGTCCGGAAGCACCGGTCTGCCGGCCGGTATTTACGTTAATCATGGCGCTCTGGGTCATACCGCCCGGGGCGGCTGTCATGTCCGGAGAATCTGCAAAGGCAGTCATGCCGGAAAGGGACAGCAGCACCGCGGAAAGGAGCACTGCTTTTCTGCTTTTTGATGTAATCATACATTCCTCCTCATAGTTTTTAGAGTAGTCTGTTTTTCATTTATTAATAAGAGTTTAGGCCTGGCCCCTGAGAGCCCTGCCTGCTTCTCCCACAACACTTTGAATCTCCCTGTCAGACAGGGGCGGTGCCGGCTTGGGTGCCGGTGCGGGCGCCACGGAAGGCGCAGGTTTTGTTTCCACTGCCGCCGGTGGTGTATACACCGGCGCCGGTGCAGGCTCTGCCCTTTGTTCCGGCTGAGCCGCTGCCTCCGACAGGCTCTTATCCTCGCCTGCAGCAGATACTTTCATGTCCTCTGCTCCCCCTTCAGGAGCCCTTTCCTTTTCGTGAATCACAATCTGCACCGGCCGCTCCGGCTCTTCTGCAGAAGGGTTCAGCATATTCCAGAAGGCATTCATGCCCAGGAACAGGGTAAAGGCCGCCCCCATGGCGCCGGCCCTGAGGAGCCAGCGGCGGAGGGCAGAATTTTTATGCGTTTCATTGAGGCGCTGCATTTCAGCCTGCGCCATGATGAGATTGATTTCCCCGGTTATTTCTTTGTGGCTGCTGTAGGAATGTTCTGCTTTTTCAAGCCACTTCCGTACAGCCTGCACCCGTTTGACTTTATCTCCTGACATAATACCTCCCTGTCAGGGAAACGAATATCCTGCCATTTCCCTTTCATCTTATAATCAGCAATGGAGAAGTATACATGAACATCAGTAAATAATAAGAAATCAGATAATATCGTCAAAATGCTTGACTAATCTTTTATTTTCACCTATATTACACTATTTCCTGTCGTGAATCAATTTGGAAAGCATGCCCCGAAGGCGCCGTATGCCCCGCTTTTCCAGACGGTACACGTAGGCGGTGCTCACATCCATGGCATCCGCCGTCTCCGCTGCGGTCTGCTCATTCAGGTACACCCGCCGGATCACATCCTGCTCCCTCAGTGGAAGCCGGGACACCGCATGGCTCACCGCCACATGGAGCACGCTTTTGTCTGCTGACTCAAAAGCAGTATCCGGAATGGCTTCGGCGAGAAAAACCTTTTCCTCCTCCCCGTCTTCCAGAAGCACTTCCTCCCCGTTTTTACGGAGGAAATCCACCATGCGCCCCCGCACCCGGTGGAGGGCATAGAGGGAGAAAGCCACCCCCAGGGAGGGCCGGAACCGTTCCACCGACTCCATGAGGCCCACTGTCCCCTCCTGGATGAGATCCAAAGTCACCGCTTCCTGCAGGCCGTATTTCATGGCCTCCCGGAAAACCAGGGGCTGGTAGTGCTCGATAATGGACTGCCTGGCCTCCAGAAGGCCCTCCTCCTTATATTGTTTCCACAACGCTTCTTCCTCTTCCCTTGAGAGCCTTGTCAAAGTGGAAAGGAAGGATTTATATTCTTCCAGCATCTATATCACCTAGAATTTGAAACTCCAGTCTGTTCCCACATAACTATCATGGTTACTATTATACCACGAAGAAAGGCCAACCCGCGAGTTCAAATCATAATGGGCGCCAATACTCTTTTCCGTATTATTCATCCCCATGGTGGCGGTGAGCATGAAATCGTTGAAAATGTACTTGCCGATTTTAATGTAGTAGTAGTTGTCATTGTTGTCGGCTGCGCTGTCGTAGTAATCGGTGAGGCTGGAGGTAATGGAAATCTGGTCCAGGCCGATTTTATCCTGGAGGAAATCCTGGATGCCGTTGCCGAAGAGCATGGTAAGGCCTGCATTGAAGAGGGCCCCTTCCATGGCGCCGGAGCTGTCTTTTTCATTAGGATTCTGGTGAAGGGTAAGCAGCATGAGGATCTGGGAATCATTCAGCGCCGGTTCGCTGTGGAAGGTGGTCTTCATGTCCCCCGGCGGTCCTTCCAGCTCCGCCGTAATACCGTAATGGCCTACCCTGGTGTGCGCTTTGGCATGAATATCGGGAAGAAGGTTCCCCTGCTCGCCGCCCCAGATGGCGCTGGCATCCCCCATTTTGAATTCGGTGGTATTGATTTTCACAGTGCCCTTTTCCACATTCACCCTGCCGTTCACGAAGGGCGACGAAAGGGGACCCATAATGGAAATATTCCCTTTCACCATCATGTCATAGAGGGCGCTGTTGTAAAGGCGCACATTGTTACCGATAATCACGTCGATTTTAGTGAGAATATCCAGGGACGTTTCTCCCGAATCCCCCAGGAGGGCGAAAGGAACATCCACCATGGCGTTTTCCGCCTTCAGTGTGCCTGTAAGGCCCGGTTTGCCGAATCTTTCAATTTCCTCGACATGGAAATCGCCGTCCAGGGCGCCGGAATAATAGATGGAGTCAATGGCGGGAGTATGAATATGGAGTTCCCCCCTGTAATCCCCTATCTTCATATGGTCCCAGGAAACGTCGCCGTTCACTGTGAGGCTTCCGCCGCCGAAGGCGGCGCTCCCTTCCAGATGGGAGTTCCTGCCGGAGAAGGAAAGATTCATGTTGATGGGAGAAATGGCTTCATTCATGGTCATAAGGGAAAGGGTGCCGTCCTTTATGGTAATGCCCCCCAGAAGGAGGGGATCATCATAGCTCCCCGCCACATTCACATGGCCGTGGATGGGGCCGCTGGCTGCGGTGACAGGTTTGAAGAAAATGGCCAGCATGTTCATATCCGCTTCGTCCAGGTTAATATCCAGGTTCATAGGCACCGCCTTATCCGTGGTGCTTCCGGTGAACAGGTTTCCCGGAAGGGTGCCCTTCATGCTGGCCCGGTACTGTCCCCGGGATACCAGCCCGTTCTGCACGGTAACCACATTATTGGCTGCATTGGCCATGAGGGACATGCTGTCAAAGGTAATGTCTCCGTACCTTGGATGGTCAAGACCTACGGAAATATCTGCCACCGGTGCATTTTTACTGCCCGAAAGGACGACTGCCGCCGTCAGATTTCCGCCAAGGGACAGATCCTTTTTCCCAAGGATACCGGGAATCCAGGAAATATCCATATCCCGGGCAGCAGCTTCAATATCCAGATCCCCTGCGCTGTTCATGGAACCTCTGGCTGCCAGCACGCCGGAACCGATGGGAATGTAGAACTGACGGATGGAAAGGGCCTTATTCATGTAGGAAAAGTCAATCTTACCGTCCCCAAGGGCTGCGCTTCCCAGATGACCGCCCAGCAGGTGGGCCTTGAAATCCACATTCGGCGAATCGGTGGTACCGCTGATGCGCATGCTGCCTTCCACCAGTCCGTCTACGCCTTCCACATCCCGGTGGAAGAACTGCATAATATCCCTGATATTCCAGCTGCTGAATTTCAAAAATCCATTCATAGAACCGGAACGGGTGTTATAGCTTCCCTTCCAGGTGAAAGTGCCCTGCTTCTGTTTGAAGCTGCCTTCATCCAGGGACACTGTACCGTTTCTGTAATGGATGGCGGTGGACACATTTTTAATGGTGTTGCCGGCAATGGTACGAAGAATGCGACTACCAATTTCGGAGGCACTGTGATTAACATTTACGACGGTGC
>ERZ827043.2363-NODE-2363-length-16166-cov-7.693315_pt1 | contig 16166 bp, 11 predicted proteins | sample MGYA00519923_ERZ827043 | MGnify/ENA primary metagenome ERZ827043 (study PRJEB31778, sample SAMEA3449251) | human gut metagenome | biome: human gut; feature: human-associated habitat; material: faeces | place: United Kingdom | collected 2010/2012 ...
ACTGCGTTCCTTCAAAATATGTTCGCTGGTGTGACTCGTGTTCCCTTGCCACCCCTGTTCAGGGGGCAGAATAGGTTTCTATGCTTTCCTGCAGAGGCATGGCTTCATGGCTAAGTACCCATAGTCCCACCGCTTGCGGTGGCAAGGGAACTGGATTCGCAGGGAGCCGTAGGCGACTGAGAATCCAGTGACACGCTTCCCAACGGGGCGGGAAGGTGGTGCCGTAAGCCACAAAAGGGGAAATGCATTTCCATCGCCCGCCAGGGCGGTTGGCCTGTTTTCCATCGCCCGCAGGGCGGTTGTAATGGTTTTATCATAAGAGGGCGCCTTCTATAAATTAAAGGCGCCACCACAACCCTTTGAACCTTGTGAACCTTTTGAACCCGGGCGCCGAAAGGCGCCTGAACCCTCAAGCCCCAAAGGGGCTTGTCCCTAAGGCGCAGGCCCCTGCGGGAATACCGGAAAGCACCGCCCCAATCCCGGCTGCGCCGCCAGCCCACTATCCAAACACTTATGTATCCGATTTATCAAGGAGCCCGTTGATGCTGATCATGGGCCTTCCCTTTCTCATTTCCACATCCGCATCCACATCGAAAACTTCTGCAATGGCTTCGTGGGTCATGACTTCCATAGGCGGACCGTGGCGCTCTATGACGCCGTTTTCCAGGACAAGAAGATCCGTGGAGTAGCGGACGGCCTGGTTGATTTCATGAAGGACCATGACTACTGTCAGATTTTCTTCTTCATTCAGTTTGGATACCAGCTCCATCACTTCCAGCTGGTGGCAGATATCCAGATAGGTGGTAGGTTCATCGAGAATGAGGATCTTCGGTTCCTGGGCCAGGGCCATGGCAATCCATACTCTCTGTCTTTCACCGCCGGACAGACTGGCCACAAGGCGGTCTTTCAGATGAGTGGTATTTGTTTTTTTCATCACCTCTGCCACCACTTCCCGGTCTCTGGTGGAAACGCCGCTCCACCAGTGCTGGTAGGGATAGCGGCCGCAGGAAACCAGTTCTTCGGAGGTCATGTCCTTGGGAACATCATGGAACTGGGGCAGGAATGCCACCACCCGGGCCATTTCGTCGGAGCTGTAAGAAGAAAGAGGCCTGCCGTCGATTTCAATGGAACCCTGCTGGGGCTTCAGATTTCCGGTTACCGTCTTCAAAAGGGTCGATTTGCCGCAGCCGTTTCTTCCTAAAAAGGTAACAATACTCCCCCTTCTGATGATGCCGCTGGCACCTCGAAGAACGTGATGGTTTCCAAAGGAAACATGAATGTCCGAAATTTTAATGGCTATATCGTTCGTATTCATCATGCGCTCCTCCTTAACAGATACAGGAAGAAAGGCGCGCCCAGAAAGGCCATAATAATCCCCGCCGGGATTTCAATGGGCGAGAAAAGCACCCGGCCCAGGGTATCGCAGAATACAAGCACTCCCGCTCCCAGTATGGCGGAACCGGGCACTACATACTTGTAGTCCGTACCTATAATCAGTCTTACAATATGGGGCACCACAAGGCCTACAAAACCGATGAGTCCGGCAATGCTGACAGCACCGGCAGCCAGGAGGGCTGCCACGGCAGTCATGGAGAAACGGACTTTTTCCACCGGCACCCCAAGGCCTCTGGCTGTCTCATCGCCAAGGCTGAGGATAGTCAGTGCCTTGCAGCCTGCCAGGGCAAGCACAAGGCCCAGCACTGTATAGGGGAAAAGTGCTTCCACCTGGGGCCAGCTTCTGGCAGACAGGCCGCCCACCATCCACAGGAGGGCACCCTGCACTTTATCAGAATAGAAAACAAGAAGGGCGGAAATACCGCTTCCCAGAAATGCGCTCACTGCCACACCGGCCAGAATAATACGGCTGGGGCGGATACCGTTTTTCCATGCCAGCGCATAGACGGCAGCGGCGGAAAGCATGGCTCCCACAAAGGCCACCGGCGTCAGGAGGAGAGAAGCTTCCGGCATGAAAATCAGCATAATCACCCCAGCCAGGCCGGCGCCGCTGGAAACGCCGACAATGCCCGGGTCCGCCAGGGGGTTCTTCATGACGGCCTGCAGAATGGCACCAGATACGGCCAGGTTCGCCCCTACCAGGGCGCCTACAATATTCCGGGGGAACCGGATATTCCAGATGACCATTTCATCGGTAGTTTCCACATTTCCCAAAAGGGTATGCAGGATCGTGCCGAAGGAAATGTCCGCCGAACCGAAAATCAGGCTGAAAATCATGGCAAAGGCAGTAAATACAGCAAACAGGACAATGATAAAAACCCGCAGGCCCTTACTCTTCCCTGTTTCATTTCTCTTTTCTTCCATAGGCATACTCCTCCATAAGAAAAACCGCTTCCAAAATTATAAGGAAGCAGTGGCTGATTCTTTGAATCGCACATTGCTTCCTTAACATAGAAATTTCAAAATATCAGTACTATTTAATTATAGCATTTTCTTATACTAATACAAGAGGTATGGGCTTTGAGGGTTCCGGTTCAAAGGGTTTAAAGAGGAAGGTTAACGCCCGCTTCGCGGGCGAAGGTTGTGGAGGCGACCATGGAGCCACTGCGTAGCAGGGTTCAAAGCCCTATGGTAAGACTGCAAGTTAAGTTTTAATTAAAATCATCGCATTTGCGTTGGGATTTAATTAAATTACTTGAAAATGGCGCACTCTAACCACGCCCCTCGAAAATCGATTTTTTTCGAAGGTGTCCTCAGCTTATTCCAACATCGGGTTTGTACAGTTTATTTTCTTTCAGCAGGTAGAAAATAACTCGTACTAACTTCCGGGCTGTTAAAATGAGGGCTCGTTTATGCGCGTGTGTTTTGCTTTCTGCATATTTCTTCCGGTAATAGGCTTCAAAAACCGGATCGTGTATTCTAACCCGATTTGCGGCTTCGACTAGATAATATCTCAGCTTCTTATTTCCAGAAAGTACTGCAGCTTTATCCTCTGACTCTTTCTTTCCAGACTGGTTCCGCTTCCATTTGAAACCAGCCATCTTACCCAGGCTTTCCTGTTTCTGAAATCTGCTTATATCGCCTATTTCTGACATGATTCCAGCTGCAAGGACTGGGCCGATTCCTGGTATTGAGACTAAGATTGCGGGAACACTTTTCATCAGTTTCTCAATGTTTTTGTCGCAATTATGAATTTCGTTTTCCAGTATCCTCATGATTTCCATATCACTGGCCATCGTTCTGTTCAGTGATTCTCTTACCATGGCGGGCACTCTGTACGAGCTGCTGGCTGCCTTTTTAAGCACTTTGGCTATCTCTTCCGGATTCTGGAATTTCCCTCCTCCCTTCTCTTGGAGAAATTCCACCAGTTCCGGAATCGGCTTTTCCGCCAGCTCATCCAGTGTAAACGCTTCTTCTAAGAGCGACAGGGATGTTTTACTAAAAATGCTGTAGAACGGTTTCCCCGCCTCCATTTCTGAAAAGCTTAGGAACAGTCGGGTTAAAAACTGGCTCTTCATCCGACTCAATGCCTGCACGTAGTTATATCTGCTTCGGGTCATAATCTTAAGTGCTTCCTGTCTGTCATCCAACTTGAATGGCAGAAGACCTGGGCGGATCCTTATAAAGTCGGCTATGGCGAAAGAATCGGTGATATCGTCTTTGTCCATATCCAAAAATGATTTCTTGTAATTCGCCACCATTATGGCATTCAGCGGAATAATTGAAAGCTTATGCTCATTCAATGCTTCGTGCTCGTACAAAAACCATACCAGGTTCTTGCTATAAACGGAGGTGTTTTCCATGCCAATCCTAATTGCTTCAAAATCTTCCTTCTCATAGTATGAAAGGATTTTCGCCACCAGCTGATCTGCACCTGATCCATTGTTGGAAAAAGTCAGCCTTCCAACAACTTTTCCCTCGCAATTCATGAAAGTAGCCACATTGGAACGTTTACTGATGTCAATGCCAACGAACAGTGTGTTATTCATAAATCTCACCTCCCCTTCCACACAGAGTAAGGAGCCAACAGAGCAGATGCCTTTGGGACTGGCGCAATACAGCCTCATTATTAGAATAGTCCGCGTACCGGGAATACACTCTTCCTTCCTGCTATAAGGAACCGGATAACGCAGCAAACAGCCTATGTGTTAGTAGTTTACCACCAGCCAAAGGAGACAAGCTTTGAAAGAATAGACGCACGCATCGTCAAACATGGTTCAGCGGAATATCCTCTATGGCTCCTATAACCATTATTCCAAAGGCATGCTCATGTTGTAAAGGGGAAAGATCTAGCAGGGATAAATCCTTTAATCTTCCCCTTCCAAACATATTATATGAGGGTTCAAAGGGTGTGGATTGCCGCCGGAGGCGGCAATGAGTATCTTTAAAGCCATACAACCGCGCTGGCGCGCGGGGAAAACAAGCCAACCGCCCTGACGGGCGATGGAAATGCACTCCTCCCGCCGGACATCGTCATTCTGAGCCATAGGCGAAGAATCTTGGTACGCGGCGATAGTGATTCATGCGTTGGTAAATACCGGTTGGCGTGAATTGGCCACTTCCGGTGGCCACCCCCTATCCCGCTTCGCGGGACTTCCCCCTATTCAGGGGGCAGAATAAGCCTCTCTACGCTTTCCCTTTTACCACTTAAGGAAGCGCTGATTAAATCACTGTCTGCTTTTATTCTTGGATTTTTATGCAATGCAAGGAATGGGACGACGCGAATAGCGAGCTATTTAAGGAGTCCCATGACGAAGCAGTGCATAAAAATTCTTATAAAAGCAGACTCTATGAATGAATCAGTGCTTCCTTAAGTCACGCCAAGCCTGGCGGCTATCACGATCCCAATCCCGGTCCCGGCCGCCCCGCCCTTCACGGCCGCAGGCCTTGTCACCTACCACTTCATTTCCAGTCCTGCAAACCAGGCTCTTCCGTCCTGGTAGAGGGCGTCGATTTTCCGGTTCAGGATGTTGTACATGCCAAGGGTTAATGTATACTTTCCCCAGTGTTTCTGGAGGGAGAGGTTCAGTTCGTTCCAGGTGTAGTTTTTTTCATCGGACAGATAGTCTTTCTGCAGGGTGGACCAAAGGGTGCCGGAGATGCCGTAGGGATTTTCTCCTTCGTAGGAGAGGGCTGCCATGAGGGTGTGGCGGCTTCTGTTTGGGAGTCTGGTGCCGGCGGACTTGTCCCTGCCGTCCAGGTAGGTGTAGGTATCCCGGATGGTCCAGCGGGATGAAATTTTATGGGTGATTTCTCCTTCCAGTCCCTGGAGCTGCGCCCGGTTTCTGTTTACGTACAGGTATTTCCCGCTGTTTTTTCCTATTTCTTCATAGTCAATGAGGTTTTTGACCTTCTGGTCAAACCAGGAGATTTTCCAGCCGGTTTTTCCTGCCTGCCATTCCAGTCCCGTTTCCATATTGCGGGAGGTTTCGGGGTTAAGGTCCGGATTGCCGTCAATCTGCAGGCGGCCGCTGTATTTCATGTGGATATACATTTCGCTGATGGTGGGGGTGCGGAAGCCTTTGCCATAGCTGGCGGTGACCTTCATGTGGTCATTCACCTTATAGGCAAAGCCTGCGGATGGAATGCCCACGAAGCCGCAGCGGTTCCCCTTTTCAAAGCGGATGGCCGGGGCGAAGGTGAGGCGGGAATTGATCTGCCACAGGTCGGAGCCGTAAATGGCGCCGCTATGCTGTTCCCGCTCCTCTTCTCTGCCGTCATGAATGTCGGAGAGGCGGGTGCCGGTGTAGGTGTCCTTTGTCCATTCTCCGCCGACGGTTATGTCATGGTTTCCCAAGTGAAGCCGGTCTTTTGCTTCCATACCCCAGGTTTCATAGAGGGCCCGGTCCCATTCCGAAGCGGGCCTTTTCATCATGTCCAGCCTGGTTTCTTCGTAATTTTTCCGAAGACGGCTGTAGTAAACCTGTCCGCTGTATTCATTTTTTCCTGTATTTCCTTCATAGGCAAGGGATGTATCCCACAGGCTGCGGCTGATGGTGCTTTTCTGATTCTGCAGTAAGGCCATGCCGCCATAGAAGGTATCGGCAAATCGGGTGTCCTGGTCTTCGTCAAAGTAATGAAGCTGAAAACGGAGGGTATTATCGTTTTCGTTTTCAAAGTCATAGAGGCTGTCCAGTCCCATGTAGCGGCGAATGCCGTAGGAGGGCACATCCCAGCCCCGGTCCGCCCGGCCGCTGAGGCTGCTGTCCCGGTAAAAGGCAAGGGGCCGGTTCTTTGTAATCCGTCCGTCCACGGCCACATGGAGCCGCCCTTCCTTCATGGGATCCAGACGGAAATAGGCGGTATTTTCCCGTTTTCCTGTCATGAAGCCCGCCAGATTCTCCCCGCTTCCCGGCTTCTTGGTGCGGATATCAATGACGCCGCCCATGGCAGATGAGCCGTAAAGGGCCCCTTCCGGCCCCCGGGTGACCTGGATTTCCTGTATATCAGACAGGCTCATCCTGTTTAAAATCATCATGTTTCGGGAGGAAGAGGTATCCTCATCAGCCAGGCGGTGGCCGTCCACAAGGACCAGGGTCTGGCTGCTGTTCATGCCGCGGATCATAAGCTGGCGGCCGCCCATGGCGGACTGGCCGGCAGGAGCAAGGGAGAGCCCCTCTGCCATGGCCAGGGCTTCCACCACATTGGAGGCGCCCATGCGCTTCATGTCCTTTTCTGTAATGGTTTCCCGGGGTGAAAGGGTACTTTCCTTCTGCCCTTCTGCCGTCACCACCACGCCGGGGAGGGTATATACCTCAGCTCCTGCAGTAAGGGGAAGAAATGATACCAATGCGGTAAGCCATATTTTTTTCATCATTTGTCCTCAATTTCCAAAGAGAATACGTCCTGCGTGATAGACCACAAAGGATACGATCCATGCCACAGCACACTGGAAAATCACCATTTCCACCGCCCAGCGGCTGCCGTTTTCTCTTCGTACGGAAGCAATAGCAGCAATGCAGGGTGTATAGAGGAGGCAGAAAATAAGAAATGAAAAAGCGGAGAGGGTGGTAAGGGCCGTTTCCAGGGCACCCACACTGCCGTAGAGAACGGACAGGGTGGCCACTACGCTTTCCTTGGCCATGAAGCCGCAGATGAGGGCAGTGGACATTTTCCAGTCGCCGAATCCCAAAGGTGCAAAGAGAGGGGCAATCCAGCCGCCCAGCAGGGCAAGGATGCTGTCTTTGCTGTCTTCCACCATGTTCAGTGTCAGGTCAAAGCTCTGGAGGAACCATACGATAATGGTGCCTACGAAAATAACGGTGAAGGCCCGCTGAAGGAAATCCCTGCCCTTGTCCCACATGAGGCGCCCCACGTTTTTGGCGCCGGGCATACGGTAGTTGGGCAGTTCCATCACAAAAGGCACGGCCTCCCCTTTGAAGAAGGTATTCTTGGAAAGAAGGGCCACCAGCACCGCCATGCATACGCCGGTCAGGTACAGGGCCGTCATCACCAGGCCGCCGGTATGGGGAAAGAAGGCAGCGGTGAAGAACGCATAAATAGGTACCTTGGCAGAGCAGCTCATGAAGGGAATCAGCATAATAGTCATACGCCGGTCCCGAAGGGAAGGCAGCGTCCGTGTGGACATGACCGCCGGCACGGAGCAGCCGAAACCGATAAGCAGTGGGACGATGCTCCGTCCCGACAGGCCGATTTTACGGAGCAGCTTGTCCATAACAAAGGCCACCCGGGCCATGTATCCCCCGTCTTCCAGAATGGAGAGGAAGAAGAAAAGTACCATAATAATGGGGATGAAACTCAGTACGCTCCCTACGCCGGTGAAAATACCGTCCACCAGAAGGGACTTCACCGCCCCATTCACCCCTGCCGCCGTAAGGGCTGCGTCCACCTCCTCTGTCAGGGCATCTATGCCGCCGGCCAGAAGGTCCTGGAAAAAGGCGCCGATCACATTGAAGGTAAGGTAGAACACAAGGGCCATGATGAGGATAAAAATAGGAATGGCCGTATATTTTCCTGTAAGGATGCGGTCCATCTTCCTGCTTCTCGCATGCTCCAGGCTTTCCTTCGGCTTCACCACCGTTTTATGTGAGAGCCGTCGGATAAAGAGGAAACGCATATCCGCCATGGCAGCTGCATGGTCCAGTCCCCTTTCCTCCTCCATCTGTTTGATAATATGACCCAGCATTTCCTTTTCATTCTCTTCCAGATGAAGGGACTCTTCCACCAGATGGTCTCCCTCCACCAGCTTGGCTGCCGCAAAGCGCACCGGTATGCCGGCAGCCTCTGCATGGTCCTGAATAAGGTGCATGATACCGTGAAGGGCCCGGTGCACAGCCCCCTTATGGTCATCGGGACTGCAGAAATCCCGAATGCCCGGCTTTTCCCTGTACCTTGCCACATGGACCGCATGGCGCACCAGCTCCTGCACCCCCTGGTTTTTGGCGGCGGAAATAGGAATCACCGGAATCTGCAGGATTTCCTCCATTTCATTAATAAGAATGGAGCCGCCGTTCTTCTCCACCTCATCCATCATATTGAGAGCCAGCACCATGGGCACATCCAGCTCCATGAGCTGCATGGTGAGGTACAGGTTCCGTTCCAGGTTCGTGGCGTCCACGATATTGATAATGGCGCTGGGCTTTTCTTCCAGAATAAACTTCCGGGACACGATTTCCTCGCTTGTATAGGGGGAGAGGGAATAAATGCCCGGCAGATCCACCACCTCACAGTCCGGATGGCCCTTGATGAAACCGCTCTTCCGGTCCACCGTGACACCGGGGAAATTGCCCACATGCTGGTTGGAACCGGTGAGCTGGTTGAAAAGGGTGGTCTTCCCGCAGTTCTGATTGCCTGCCAAGGCAAACACCAGCTTTCCCTCCACCGGCTTCGCATCATGGTAAGGCGAAAGCTCGTGCATCCGTCCCGGCTCCCCCAGACCCGGATGGCTTACGGCCGGCGGCAGCTGTGCCTTTGCCGCCATGGGCCTTCTTTCCCGCACGTGATCGATGGCAATCTTCTTCGCATCCTCCACCCGGAGGGTCAGCTCATAGCCTTCGACCATAAGCTCCATGGGATCCCCCAGCGGCGCAAACTTGATAAACGTCACCTCCGCCCCGGGAATGAGACCCATATCCAGAAAATGCTGGCGAAGGGGTCCCTCGCCCCCTACCTTCACTACATCTGCCGACTTCCCCTGAGGCAGTTCATCTAATGTCATTTCTATCTCTCCCTTGTGGTAATCATCTTTCTGTTATGATATGGTACCACGATTCGGGAAGAGGTTCAAAGGGAAAAGGCGCCGCAAAGCGGCGCCCGATGCAGAGGGTTCCCCCTCCCATTTATTGTCCCACCACTTGTGCGGGGGAAAGGTGGTGGCGCCAGCCACCAAAGGGAGCGCTGTTCCATCGCCCACCAGGGCGGTTTTATGGTTTTTACCAGCCCATTAGCCCACCAGCCCACTAGTACACTAGCCCACTAGCTCACTAGCCCACTAGCTCACTACACAAGTTTTATCATAATGGCGCTCCATATTTCCAAAAGGGCGCCCACCACCTGCCGCCGCAGGCGGCCCCCGATCTTCGATCCCAGCCGCTCCGCGGCTGCACGCCCACCAAGGCTGATAGCCGACAGCCCTCTATCTTCTTATCCCCCGTGCCCTCTCCCAGGCTTCTTTGAAACAGGGTGTTTCCACTCCCTTTTTCTTTCCCATTTCCACCATACGGCCCAGAATCATTTCTGTTTCCGTATCTTCCACTTTTTTCCCGTCCTTTAGATCCCGGTAGAGGGAGGTGATGGTGTCTTCGGGGAGGGAGTCGAAGAGGGCCAGGTAGTCTTTTTTATAGTTTTCGGGGAAGGTAACGCCGTAGGCTTTGGCTGCGGCAATCACTTCGCCCACCGCTTCCCCTGCCAGTTCTCTGTAGTTTTCCAGTTTCCTCACTTTTCCGGCAGGGCCGTCACAGCGGCAGAAGAGGGCGCTGTTGGTGCCCATGAGGGCATATTTTTCCCAGCTGTCCAGACGGATGTCATCGGTCACTTCGGCGGGGATGCCTGCATTTCTAAGAATGCCCTCCAGTTCAAAGAGGGCCGGCGGATTTTTGCCTTCTTTCATGCCCATGACGATTTTCCCGCTGCCTGCGGTCTGCACCACATGGCCCGGCTCTTCCATGTGGCTGAATACGCGGATGGTGCCGTCTGCTATATGACAGGGCGGAAGAAGGGGTGCCATGAGGTCCGAAACCAGGACGCCGTTTAAAAGGGGCAGCACCACCGTTTCTTTATCTATCATGGGAGCCATGTCCCGGCAGGCTTGTGCCAGGCCGTTTCCTTTGCAGGCAAGGATAATCACGTCCATTTTCCCAAAGATTTTCCCCTCCTGCCCCATGCCCCGGGGACGAACGGTGAAATCGCCCAGGATTTCAGATGTTACGTGAAGGCCTTCTTTTTTTATGGCTTCCAGTTTCTTTCCGCGAACATAGAAATAAACGTCCGCCCCTGCCTTTGCCAGGGCACCGCCGACGAAACTGCCTATGCCGCCCATGCCGAAGATAAGAATTTTCATGATTTCACCTCAGAAGAAATTCCGAATCATGTCGCTGGCCAGGTTCATGCCGCCCCGTCCGGCATCGCTGCCGGTGGCGGTCATGGTGACGAAGTACCTGGGGTCGCCGTAGTATTTGAGGAGGTAGTGCTTCCGGTGCTTTTCATTGGCTTCGATGCCCAGGGCGGCCAGTTTCCTCTTGATATTATCGTCCAGTCCGCGGTAGCCCTTGAGGATTGCTTTTACCGCTTCAGCCCGCCTTTTCGGTTCGCCGCCTGCAGGATTGGCAGCGATGAGGTCGTCTATGACATCCGCCCGGCGGGTGCCTTTTTTGATGTCCTTCCGGGCGGATGTCAGCACGTCCATAAGGATTTCATGCCTTTCGCCGGGATAGAGGTCCTTTTCCTTTCCTGAGGCCAGGAGTTCCGAATCCACCGGCGTGCCTGCCCGCCTTGCTTCTTCCAGCCTTCCCTTCAGCATGCTGTTTTCATTCATCAGTCTGGACAGCTTCTCTTCCATTTCCTCCAGCTGCCGTACATACTCCATCACTACTTCTTCCGTGCTTTTCATGGCAACTCCCCTTTTCCCCGCCAGGTCAGACAGCGCTTTCCTGGAAATACAGCTCAGTCCGGAATTTCCGGATTTTCATAAAGGTCTTTCAGGTCTTTTTCCAGATGGTTCCGGATGGTTTCTTCCAGGTCCGGTATGGTTTTGGCATCGTACTGGTGAATAATGCCGGGAATCCCCTTGGCCCTCAGTTCGCCGTAGTATTCGTCTCTGTAAACGTTGTAGAAAAAGAGGATGCCCGTCTCTTTTTCCCTGCATTCATAGGAGGCAATGATGTAGGAGCCGTTGAGGCCCAGAAGGGGGCGGTGGGGATCGATGACCCGCCGGTAGTGGCCCAGAACCGGCGGGAAGAAGGGTGTGTAGTCCCATACCATGAATCCCTTTCCCCGTACCAGTACGGACACATTCTCCCGGTGGATGAATTCTTTGGCAATATATTGCGGCGTCAGAAGCTTCATATTTCTTTTGAATTCTTCGAAATCACCGGTAATGAGTTCGATTTCCGTCAGGGTCATCATGCGGATGTCCGTTTTCACCATGTAGTCCATGGTTTCTTCGTCAAAAAGGGCCCGTACCTGCCAGCCGTTTTCTTCGTTTTCCCAGCAGAAGGCAAAATAGATGCGGCCTTCCTGTTTATCCAGCCTTTTCAGTTTGTACCCTTCAATGTCTGTGGGCAGCTCTTTTTCTATATCCCAGTCCAGGAACTTCTGCCGTCTTTCCACCCGTTCCTGTTCCAGCTTATCTTCTTTTCCCATTTATTTCCCCTTCTTTTCCGCTTCCAGCCTGTCTCTGGCGGAAACTACGGATTTCACAAATTCCCTGGTTTCAGGGAAAGGAATCTTATCCATGTCGGAAAACCCTTCCGGCCAGTGGTTCTTTTCAATCCACTCATCCACATTGCCGCGGCCTGCGTTGTAGGCAGCCAGGGCAAAGACCTCATTGTTGTGATACTGCCCCAGGAGGTAATTCAGGTACCAGGCCCCCAGGGGAATATTCTGCTCCGGACTGGCCAGGTTGTCTGAAGGCAGACCGCTCTGCTCGGAAATCCAGTGGGCCGTTTCCGGCATGAGCTGCATCATACCCACCGCCCCCACATGGGACACCGCCTTTTCATTGAATTTGCTTTCCGTCAGTATCACCGCTTCCAGAAGGCTGGGAGAAATCTGCTCTTCCTCCGCGCACTGGACAATGATATGGGATACCTCTTCCGTAGGCTTCAGAAAGCGGACATGCTCCGTCAGAAGGAGTGTCAACACGCAGAGAAGCGCAGCAAAAAGAGTAAACACCATAGCGCCGGTGTTTCCCTGGTGCCGCTGTACCTCTTTTTTCCTGCGTTTCAATGCGATTCTCATACTTCCATTCCTTTGGGAAATTGAAATCCCGGTACATGCTTCAGTGCTTCCCTCACCTGCCGCCTGGTATCTTCCACGGAGCGGCTGTTGTCGATAATCACGTCTGCATAATTCATCTTATTCGTGGTAGGCATCTGCTTGCCGATGCGTTCCATCACCTGCTCCCTGGTAAAACCGTCCCGGGAAATCACCCGGGCAATCTGCACCTCCAGAGGCACCTCCACCAGCCACACCTCTTCCACCCGAAGCTGCCAGCTGATTTCCAGAAGGAGAGGCATATCCAGCACCACCACCGGAAATCCCTCTTCCTGGGCCCGGATCAGCTCTTCCCTGGTGCGATGCCAGATGAAGGGATGGATAATGCTGTTCAGCTTCTGCCTTTTTTCTTCATCATTAAAAACGATTTCCCCCATCTTCAGCCGGTTAAGGCTTCCGTCGGGAAGAAATATATGGGGCCCGAAGGCCTTCCTCATCTCCGCCATGGCCCGGCTGCCGGGAATCACTGCTTCCCGGGCCAGCTTGTCGCCGTCAATGACAGGGATGCCAAGTTCATGCATATAAGAGGACACAGTGCTTTTGCCGCTGCCTACGCCTCCGGTTAATCCGATACGATACATGGTTCTTCCTTTTTTATAAAATGTTCTCTAGTGGGCTGGTGAGCTAGTGGGCTAGTGAGCTAGTGAGCTAGTGGGCTAGTGAGCTAGTGAGCTAGTGGGCTAGTGAGCTAGAACACTAGCTCACTAGTACACTAGAACACTAGTACACTAGTACACTAGTACACACCCCTATTTCGTTTCCGCCCAGTTTTTTCCTTCGTTTACATCAGCCACCAGGGGCACTTTGAGGTTTACCACCGATTCCATGGTGGTTTTCAGAAGATTTGCAATTTCTTCTTTTTCTTCATTTACTACTTCCGCCACCAGTTCGTCGTGGACCTGGAGGAGGACGCGGCTCTTATAGCCGCCCTGTTTCATCTTTTTATAGACTTCAATCATAGCCATTTTCATGATGTCCGCCGCCGTGCCCTGGATGGGGGTGTTCATGGCGGTGCGTTCAGCGAAGGAGCGGCGGTTGAAGTTTTTGCTGTTGATGTCCGGCAGTTCCCTGTACCGTCCGAAGAGGGTGACGGCGCGGCCTGTTTCCTTTGCCTTGTCCACCATGGAATGCATGAAATCATGGATACTGGGATAGCGCTTGAAATAGGCTTCAATGTAGTCAGCCGCCTGTTTCCGGGGAATGCCCAGCTGTTTGGCCAGGCCGAAGTCGCTGATGCCGTAGATGATGCCGAAGTTGACTGCCTTGGCATGGGAGCGCTGTTCCGGCGTTACGTCTTCAAAGGGAATGCCCAGCACTTCCGCCGCCGTTCTCCGGTGGATATCTTCCTTATTAACAAAGGCTTTGATAAGGCTTTCATCGCCGGACATATGGGCCAGTACCCGGAGTTCTACCTGGGAGTAGTCGGATGAAATGAAGCAGTCGTACCCTTCTCCCGGTACGAAGAGGGAGCGGATTTTCTTTCCTTCTTCCGTACGTACCGGAATGTTCTGCAGGTTCGGGTCGGAGCTGGAAAGGCGTCCCGTGGCAGTTACGGTCTGGTTGAAGGACGTATGAATCCGGCCCGTATCCGGATTGATCAGCTGGGGCAGGGCTTCCAGATAGGTTGAAACCAGTTTCGAAAGGCTGCGGTAGCGGAGGATGTTCTTCACCATGGGATAGGACAGGGCCAGTTCTTCCAGCACATCGGCGGCGGTGGAATAGCCGGTTTTCGTCTTTTTTCCTGCAGGCATACCCATTTTTTCAAAGAGAATATGGCCCAGCTGCTTTGGAGAATTAATATTGAAGGCTTCTCCTGCTTCGGTGTAAATATCCTTCACCAGAAGACGCTCTTCCTTTTCCATTTCTCCCTTCACCAATCGCCATTTTCCCTGGTCCGTGGCAATGCCCGCCTTTTCCATGGCTGCCAGCACCGGCACCAGAGGCTGTTCTACCTTGCGGAAAAGGGAAAGCACGCCGTTTTCTTCCAGTTTCTTCACCGCCTCTTCATAAAGTGAGGAGAGGAAGAGGCTGATGCAGCAGCCCTTTTCCTTCATATCATCCAGGTCGTCGGGATAAATGACCGGTTTCCCGAAAAGTCCGGCCAGGTAGGATAGGGGATAGGTCACGCGGGTGGGATCCAAAAGATAGGCCGCCAGGGTGACATCAAAGAAGGGAATGTTTTCGCAGGGGAAATCGGACTCAATGACAGCTTTGCTGTCCTCTGTCACCACAGCCTCTGCTTCCTCCAGCGCTTTCGACGCCTTTTCATAGCTTTCCTTTTCCAGAAGCCATGCATGGCCGCCGGCAGCAGCCACCAGGCCTTCCGCTTTCAGGAAGGGCGCCCTGCCGGTGAGGTGAGCCCAGAGTCCCACCACCTTTCCCTTAAAGGAAACGGAGGAATCCCAGATTTCCACGGTTGGAAGGATTTCTTCACTCTCTTCTTTTTTCACCTGGGACAGTTCCCGGAAACGGGGGAGTTCTTCAAACTGCTTCAGCAGGTTGATACCCAGTTTCCCGAAAAGCTCCTTCATTTCCGCAAAATGGACCGGCTGTTTCATATCCTCCAGTTTCGTATCCAGAGGCACATCCCGTTTGATGGTGGCCAGCTTGTAGGAAAGATAGGCCATGTCCTTATGGGCAGTGAGCTTCTTTCCCCTGGCGCCCTTGATTTCATCCACATGGGCATAGAGATTATCCAGGTCCTTATACTCCGTCAGAAGGCCCAGGGCCGTCTTCTCGCCAATGCCGGGAACTCCGGGGATATTGTCCGCCGTATCCCCCATGAGAGCCTTCATGTCAATGACCTGGGAGGGGGTAATATGGTATTTTTCAAAAACAGCCTCCGGCGTCATGACAGCCATATTGGTAATGCCCTTCTGGGTAAGGAGCACCGTGGTGCGGCTGCTGGAAAGCTGCAGCGCATCCCTGTCGCCGGTGACAATATCCACCGGAAGCTCCTTCTCATACCGGGCAGACAGCGTGCCCAGGATGTCATCCCCTTCGTATCCGGAAATACTGTACACCGCCACCCCCAGCACGGAAAGCACATCCAGAATCAGGTCAAACTGGGGAATCAGCTCCGGCGGCGCCGGCTTTCTGGTGGCTTTGTAGTCCTGAAACATTTCCGTACGGAAGGTATGGCGGTCCTTATCAAAGGTGACTGCCATGTACTCCGGATCCAGGTCCCGGTACAGCCCCAAAAGCATGCGGAGGAATCCATACACCGCATTGGTAGGCACCCCCTCCGGAGACGTCATGGTCGGCGGCAGGGCAAAAAAGGCGCGGTACAAAAGACTGCTGCCATCAATAATAACCAGTTTCTTCTTCATAGTTCCTCCTTCTGCCCCGGCAGAAATCAGCAGGATTTCCCTGGGAAATCGGAATTTCGCATAAAGTCATTTCTTATTATAACATATCTATATGAGGGGTTCAGAGGGTTCCCCATCCCATTTATTGTCCCCCCACTTGTGTGGGGGGAAGGTGGTGCGTCAGCACCAAAGGGGGCGGGCCCGCAGGGCCGAAGGTTGTAACCGCCTTCGGCGGCAGGTTGTGTAGAAGGGTTGTGTTTCAAGGGGCGAAGAAAGGTTCAGAGGGTTCAAAAGGTTCAGAGGGGAAGGTTGACGGGGCCTTTGGCCCCGAAGGTTGTATAGAAGGGTTATGTCCCCAGAGGGGAAACGACTCACTACATTTTGCGCGTCGCTTTGCTCCTTCATCCACTGCTGTCACTGACTCACTGGATTTTCAGGTCGCTGATGCTC
>ERZ827043.2375-NODE-2375-length-16078-cov-4.895213_pt1 | contig 16078 bp, 16 predicted proteins | sample MGYA00519923_ERZ827043 | MGnify/ENA primary metagenome ERZ827043 (study PRJEB31778, sample SAMEA3449251) | human gut metagenome | biome: human gut; feature: human-associated habitat; material: faeces | place: United Kingdom | collected 2010/2012 ...
CGAAAAGGTTTTCGACTAAAGGCAAAAGGTCTATGAGCAGGCTGTTTGACAATAGAAGCATGCCAATTGTCACTTAAATTAGCAGATTTAAACCATAACTTACTTCAATTCCCGAATCTTGATATTGCGGAACCAGATCGGATAACCATGATCCTGCAAGCCGATATACCCTTCATGGGAAATGCCTTCCTGGAAACCTTGGAAATCTTTGAATTTGCTATTGGCAACCATATCATCCCATTCTTTGCTCCACAAGGTATACTGAACGACCTTCTTTCCATTCTGGGTATGCGTCACTTTGCCATCCTTCACCTTGATCACGATCGTGTTCCATTCGCCGGCAGGTTTTACCGTTTTCGGATCGGCAGGGAGCATATCATACAAAGAACCGGCAAGGTGGTTTGCCAGCTTGTTGTCGGTTGCATCCACATTATCCAGAACCTGTACTTCGGGAGCTGCATAATAGATCGGTTTGCCCGGAACTTCGCGTACATAATAGAAGATACCTGAATTTCCCATTTTACTGGTTTTCCAATCTACAGACAGCTCAAAGTTCTTGAACTTCTTTTCCTTATACAGGATATCGCCTCCTGCACCGTGTCCAGGTTTTTTGCCCGGAGCGGTAAAGACTTTCATCGCCTCGTCTTCGATTACCCAGTTCGATGCCATACCGGTACTGTTACATTGTCTCCAACCGGTAAAATCTTTCCCGTTGAACAGCAAAGTCCAACCTTGTTTCTTTTCTTTTTCAGTCAACGTGTTATTCGCTTTTTGCGCAAAAGAAGGGACAGCAGCCATAACTGCTAAAAGAACCACAAACGATTTAAATAAGTTTTTCATGTTACATTTCATTTTTAGATTAGACATTGAGAATATAAAACTCAACAAAGATAAATAAAAAAAGAGCTGCTCCATAAAGAACAACTCTTTCTTTTCTGTCGGATAATCCTATTTTATTTGATGATGCCCAATTTCGAAGCACTGATGAAGTCGATGATATGCTGGATTTCGTCGCTCATCGGCACCTGGTCCTTAATCATCAGCAAGGCATCGAATATACTGGTGTTACCTTGATAGATGATACGGTAAGCATGACTGATATGTTTTACGATCTTTTCGCTCATGCCTTCGTGCATCAGGATTACGGAGTTTACCCCGTAATAGGTCGTCGGCTCCAATGCAGCCACGATATAAGGAGGCACATCCTTGCGGAAGCGGCAACCGGTCTGCGTCATCGACCAGGTTCCGACACGACATCCCTGGCTCACCAGCACGTTACCTCCGAAAATCACATAATCTTCAATCATGCAGTTGCCGGAAATCTTGCTCCCGTATCCGAACACACTGTGATTGCCGATATGCGTGTCGTGGGAAACATGCACGCCTTCATGCAGGAAATTGCCATTACCGATAACCGTCTTCCCGCCAGAATTGGTCGCACGGTTGATCACTACGTTTTCACGGATCACATTGTCATCTCCGATTTCGACGATCGTATCATCTCCCTTATAGTTAAAATCCTGCGGTTCGGCAGCAATGACAGCACCATTGAAGATGCGGTTCCTCTTTCCCATACGGGTTCCACTCATGATACTGACATGAGGCATGATCTCGCAGTCATCACCGATTTCTACATTCTTATCGATGTATGCAAACGGATGGACGGTTACGTTCGCTCCTAACTTCGCGCTTGCATCTACATAAGCTAACGGACTAATCATAATAATCACCTTTTAAATTGTCAATTGCTTTTTACTCTCTTCCGCCACCGACGGCACTATATAAATTGATAACAGCCTGCATACGCTGGACATTGTCGGAGACTTCCGTCAACTGCGCACTGAGCAGACTCTGCTGGGCAGAAAGAATTTCCAGATAAGTGGACTGTCCGGATTGGAACAAAGCATTAGTATAGGTTACCGCCTTTTCCAACTCTTCTATCTGAGCCTTGTCCTGGATAAGTTTTCTATTGGTAGCATCATAAAGATGCAAAGCGTCACTCACTTCCTTTCCCGCTTCCAGAATCGTCTGCTGGTAGTTCATCTTGGCAATCTGTTCTTCCGCTTTTGAGATTTTCAGGTTGGCCACCAGCTTACCATTGTTAAAGATAGGCTGTGCCAACGAAGCCAACGCCTGAAACATAAACTGTCCCGGATTGGAAACCGTAACACCCGAACCATTCGTCCAACCGGCTGTCGCCGTAATATTGATTCCCGGATAAAAAGCGGCACGGGCCTTATTAGTCGTATAATAAGCGCTGGCCAATGTCATCTCGGCCACCTTCACATCCGGACGGTTTTCCAACAACTGCAAAGGAACACCAGCCATCAGCTCTTCAGGCATCACCTGGTCTTCAAGCGTACTGCGGTCGATAGGCTGCGGTGCTTTCGCTAGCAATACAGATAAGGAGTTCTCCACTTCACGCACCTGACGCTTCAGTTCGATCAACGAACCGGATACCTGATGGTACACGGCACGCATCTGGACGACTGCGGCTTCTGTTGTCATGCCGGCAACCTTCATCGCCTCCATAGCCCGCACATTTTCTTTGTAGATATCTACCGTCTTGGAAGTAATCTCCACCTGGCGGTCCAACATCAACAGAGTGAAGTAGGCATTGGCGATTCCGCCGATCAGCTGCGAACGTATCGCTTGCTGCGTGTACTGGCTCTGCAAGTAAGCGGCTTTCTGCCCGCGGCTCGCATTCAATAGTTTACCAAACAAATCGACTTCCCAGCTAGCTGCCGCCGGCAAGGTATAGGCTTTCACATACCCCGTATTTTCCATTTTGGTTATGGTTCCTTGCGGAGCCAGATTCAAAGAAGGGAGGAAAGACAGGCGAGCGGAAGTCAGCAACAATTTGGCCTCCTCTACCCTCAGGATAGCGGCTTGCATATCCACATTGTTTGCCAATCCCTCTTCGATCAAGGCCTGCAATTTAGGATCACGAAAAACTTCCTTCCAGGGCAAGTTTCCCATATTGGCCGTATCTGTTGCTGTCAACGTGTCGGTGGCAGAGACCGGATCACGGTAGATACCGGAAGTTTCGATCGTATCCGGACGGTCATATGCTTTATAGATATGGCAACTGCTCAAAAGAGCGGTTGCACATACCATATATATAATCTGTTTCTTCATTGTCATCTCTTATTTTGTTTTTGCGTACTGTTCTATTTCCGTATTCATATCGCTGTTATCCAAATCTTCCCATTCGATAGGTTTGAATTTCTCCTGCAAGTACTGGAATACCACAAACAAAACCGGAACAATAAAAATCTGGAAGATCATACCGATGAACATACCTCCGATGGCGGCAGTACCCAAAGTACGGTTACCGTGAGCACCTACACCGAACGCGAACATCATAGGCAACAGACCGACTACCATAGCCAACGATGTCATCAGGATAGGACGTAGACGAGCGGCAGCACCTAAAACGGCAGCCCACGTGATACTCATACCCATACGGCGACGGTCGAGGGCAAACTCTACGATCAGGATGGCGTTCTTCGCCAACAAACCGACCAACATGATCAAGGCGATCTGCATATAGATATTGTTGGACATCGTACCTAAGATCATCTTCAAAGCCGGGATATTACCCAAAGCAGCCCACCCCTGCACGAACAGGAAGCTACCCATCAAACCGAACGGAATGGAAAGCAATACTGCCAACGGCAGAATATAACTTTCATACTGGGCGCTCAGCAGCAAATAAACGAAGACGAAACAGAGCAGGAAGATCAAACCGGTCGTGCTGCCGCTGGTTTCAGCCTCTTCACGTGCCATACCACCCAACTCGTATCCGAAACCGGTCGGAAGCGTCGTACCGGCAACCTCCTCGATCGCTTTCAATGCCTGGCCACTGGTGTATCCATCCGCCGGCGCAACCATCACTTTAATAGATGTATACATATTGAAACGGCTGATGATATCCGGTCCATACACTTTCTTGATAGACACGAACTGCGAGATTGGAGCCATTTCGTTTCCATTGCGGACTTTGATATTCTTCAACGATTCCAAATTGGTACGCAAAGCCGGATCAGCCTGGACCATCACACGGTACATCTTACCGAAACGGTTGAAGTTGGAAGCATACAAACCACCGTAATATCCCTGCATGGTTGCCAGAATATCACTCGGACTGATCCCTACTTTCTTACAGGCAGCCGCATCGATATCGATCATATACTGCGGGAAGTTAGGGTTGAAGGTACTCTGTGCCGACTTGATTTCAGGACGCGCTGTCAAAGCAGCCATATATTGCTTCGTCACATCGAAGAATTTTTCCAGATCACCACCAGTCTTATCCTGCATGTTCAACTCGATATCACTGGATGCGGAATACCCTGGGATCATAGGCGGAGTAAAGAACAGCACCTGTGCATCCTTCACAATCTTTTGCGCACGCATGAACAAACTGCCATACACAATATCCGAACTCTGCATCATGGAACGTTCTTCCCAATCTTTCAACTTGATAATGAACGAACCGTATGAAGGCCCCTGGCCACCGATAAAGCTGAAACCAATAATGGCCGTACGCGATTTGACTGCCGGGTCGGCAGCGATCAGGCTGTCCACCTTGTTCATCACCTCTATCGTACGTTCCTGGGATGTTCCCGGAGGCAGCGTCACCGCTCCCATGATCGTACCGGTATCTTCATTCGGAACCATACCTGTCGGGGTCACATTCATCAAAACAACAAGCAGGACGATACATCCGGCAACGATACCAAACGAAAGCCATTTCTTTTGGATAAAGAATACAACACGTTTTTTATAGCTGTTCAGCAAAGAGTCGTATGCGGCATTGAAAGAAGAGTGGAAACGGGAGACGAAAGTCGATTTCTTCTCATGCCCTTCTTCGTGCGGCTTCAAGAACATCGCACACAGAGCCGGACTCAGCGTCAAGGCGTTCAATGCAGACAAACCGATCGAGATAGCCATCGTCAAACCGAACTGGCGATAGAATGTACCGGCCGTACCGCTCATGAAACTTACCGGAATAAACACGGACATCATGACCAACGTAATGGAGACGATAGCACCGCCCAGCTCGTTCATGGCATCGATAGAAGCCAGTTTCGCTGATTTGTATCCCTGGTCCAACTTGGCATGGACACCCTCGACGACCACGATCGCATCATCGACCACGATCGCAATGGCGAGCACCATAGCACAAAGAGTCAGCAAGTTCAAGCTAAAGCCGATCAGCGATAGCATAAAGAACGTACCGATCAATGCTACCGGGATCGCGATAGCCGGAATCAAAGTCGAACGTAAATCCTGCAAGAAGATATACACAACGATGAATACCAGGATGAAAGCTTCAATCAATGTCTTGAGCACCTCGTGAATAGAAGCGTACAAGAAGTCGTTGGCATTCATACCGACGTCGATCTTCAAGCCCGGAGGCAATATCTTTTCTGTTTCTTCCAGCAGGTTCTAGATGTTATTGATGGTTTCCGTCGCATTGGTTCCTGCCATCTGATAAACGATACAGGTTACGGCACTATGACCGTTTACTTTATTGACAAAGTTATAAGTCAGACGTCCCAATTCGATATCGGCGATATCTTTCAAACGGAGCACTTCACCATCCGGCAAAGCTTTCACGACCATGTTCTCAAATTCGCTTACTTCCTGCAAACGTCCCTTATAACGGATCGTATACTGGAAACTCTGGTTACCCCGTTCACCAAACGAACCAGGAGCGGCTTCCACGTTCTGCTCAGCCAAGACACCTGCAACATCATTCGGAACCAGTTTATACTGTGCCATCACATCCGGCTTCAACCAAATACGCATGGAGTAGTCGGTTCCTAACACATTCGCATCCCCCACACCTGGTACACGCTGTACTTCCGGAATCAGGTTGATCTTGGCATAGTTCTCGATAAATCGCTGGTCGTAACGGTCCTCGGCATCATAAACAGAGAACACGATCAACATGGAGTTCTGACGTTTCTGAGTCGTCACACCGATCTGAGTTACTTCGGCCGGCAGCAAACCTTGTGCCATCGAAACACGATTCTGCACATTGACGGCAGCCATGTCAGGATCGGTACCCTGTTTAAAATAAATGGAGATTTCGGCCGATCCGTTATTCGAAGCCGACGAAGTCATGTACATCATGTTCTCCACACCATTGATCTGATCTTCCAGCGGCGCAATCACACTATTCAATACCGTCTGTGCGTTTGCCCCCGTATAAGTAGCTTTCACCGAAACGGTTGGAGGGGCAATATCCGGATATTGGGTAATAGGCAAGGACAGCAAGCCTAATATACCCAGTATGACAATCAAGATGGAGATCACCGTTGAGAGCACCGGGCGGTTTATAAATCTATCTAATTTCATATCTTCTGTTTTTAACGAACAAATGGAAGTTATTAATTAAAAGCGGTCTTCAGATTACCTTCGTTCTGATCTTTCAAGGCCTGATCATATTTCGCTTTCTGCTGTTCCGGCGTGATCGGCTGGATAGCCTGGCCGTCATGGAGGTTCTGTACGCCTTCAATCACGATTTTGTCACCGGATTTCAAACCATTTGTCACCAGGTAATTCTTCCCGTCATCCAGATTAGAGATCTGAATCTCCGTATTCTTCACGGAATTGTCCGCCTGCAAGACGAAAACAAACTTTTTGTCCTGGATTTCGACAGTAGCGGACTGAGGGATAATAATAATCCCATCCATCGTGTATGGGAATATGATGTTGCCGGTACCGCCGCTTCTCAATATATTTTTATCATTCGGGAAAACAGCACGCATGCTGACAGAGCCGGTTGACTGGTCGATTACACCGCTAACGGCATCGATCTTGCCTTCCGACTGATAAGTTGTGCCGTCAGACAGCTGCAAGCGGACAGCCGGCATCTTTTCCAGCTGTTCTTTCAAAGTGCCCCCGGCTCTTGTCAGACGCAGCAGCTCTTTCTCCGTCATAGAAAAATAAACATACACGTCGTTGATTTCGGATACGGTTGTCAACGGCTGCGAAACAGAAGGGCTGACCAGACTTCCGATACGGTACGGAAATGTACCGACAACGCCATTCGACGGGCTTGTCACCGTACAGAAAGATAAATTCTGATTTGCGCTTACCAAAGATGCTTCTGCCTGAGCCAGGCTTGCCTTGGCAGACATAAGCTGGTTGACCGCTGTCTGATACTCAAAATCACTGATAATCTTCTGATCGAACAAAGCCTTTTTATTCTTTTCGGTCAGGGTCAAAGTAGCGACATTGGCTTTAGCCATCTCGACAGCCGCTTTTGCCTGTCCGACCGCAGCAGCATACTGGGTCGGATCGATCTGGAACAAAGCCTGCCCTTTACGAACTGTTGCTCCTTCATCCACACATAACTTAACGATAAAACCCGAAACCTGGGGGCGTACCTCAATATCCTGCGTTCCTCTGATCGTCGCCGGATAGGATGTTGTCTGGTCGCTCGTTGTCGAATTGACAGCAAGGACAGCAAATTCATTATCCCCTAACTTCATACCGCTTTGATTGTTCCCGCAAGCGGTTAATAAAGATACCCCTACTGCAAACAATGCAATTTGCCTTAATTGGGTAATAGTAGTTCTCAACATTTGTTTATCATTATATATCTTCTATACTATTCTTGTTTTAGTCATTAGAAGGCCATCAAAAAGCCATCGCAACGGGTGAGATCCGCTGCATCCATAGTAAAAAAAATTCCACAACGATGCTGTCCTAAACTTATGGGTTCATAGCCTATTCCTCATAAAAAGCGTACAAATGTAGAATCTTTTTGTTGTACTTTTTCCGTTTATACAATCTTTTATACTAAAAAATTGCTTATTTTATATTTCTGTATCAGAGATATATTGAGAATTTGACCAATCGAAAATATATTCGTTTAAATTGATACATAATTTTAACACAGAATTTGTTTATTCAATAATTTATCCTAATTTTACGGCTTATATAACCTAAATAATCAATTCATATGGAACCAAAGTTTATGATATCGGAAGTGTTCGGCACTTCATGGAAGTACACTAAATCTCAGATCTGGGTACTGGTAGGGCTGTTTATCGGATATTTTATCCTGTCATCAATCATTAGTCTGTTCGGTATGCCAGCGCAAGGTTCGATGGTCGGTAAGATCATCGTGAATCTGATCAGTGCCGTCATATCCAGTGCTTTCATGTTGGGCTACATAAAAAATCTGTTCCAGACAATGGATGGAGAAGAACCACAGTTTTCCGCATACGGGCAGCAATCCCGTAAAATCTTCACTTATCTTATTGCCAGTATCATTATGGGGATCGCAGTGGCTATCGGAATATTCTTACTGATTGTTCCGGGTATCTATCTGGCTATCCGCCTGCAATTTTATTCTGCCTATATCGTAGAGGAAGACTGCGGAATTATAGAATCACTGCAAAAAAGCTGGGACTTGACTAAAGGACAGGGGATGCCGTTGTTTTTATTACTGTTGGCCATGATCGGCACTGCGATCGTCGGTTGCATCTTGTTCTTCGTCGGACTCTTTGTCGCCGTTCCTCTTATCTATATGATGCAGTGCTACACATTCAGAAAATTAAATACGATTTCAACAGAAGAAGAAGTACAACAACTATAATATCAAATCATAAATAGACAACAGCCCGCAAAAATAAACATTCTGCGGGCTGTATAGCTTTCCGATCTATGGGTAAGACATATAGAATCAAAGACATTGCAGAGATGTCCGGAGTTTCGACCGGAACCGTCGACCGCATATTGCACAACCGAGGCAAAGTATCCGAAGAGGCACAGAAAAAAGTAGAAAAAGTTTTAAAAGAAATAGACTATCACCCGAACCTGATAGCCCGTTCCCTTGCACTAAAAAAGAACTACCATTTTATCACACTGATCCCTTCTTTTGCAAAAGGCGAATATTGGGATAAACTTTGCGAAGGAATAGATAAAGCAGAGCAGGAACTTTTCAGCTACAACGTGGAAGTCGAACGTATGTGCTTCAATCAATACGACAAAAGCAGTTTCGACGAGCTCATTCCCCGGATCGAAAAAGCCGACTGTCAGGGAGTCGTGATTGCAACACAGTTCCATGACAGTGTCGTCAAGTTGGCATCCCGGCTGGATCAGTTACAAATACCTTACATACTGATAGACGCATTCATTGAAAACACCAATTGTGTGGCCTATTACGGGACTAACTCGTACGATTCCGGATACATTGCCGGCCGTTTGCTATACGAACAAATCAACCCGACCGAAAATATCGCAATCTTCCGCTTTATCCGCAAAGGAGAAATGCAGGTAACCCAGGTCATGAAACGCGAGGAAGGCTTCAGGAATTATCTGGCAGAAAAGAACTATGACGGACGTATCTATTCCGTACAATTACATGCCGACGAACCGGAAAAGAACATAAGCATACTGAATACTTTCTTAGAAGAGCATAAAGAGGTGAACGCAGGTATCATATTCAACTCCCGTGCCCACTTACTGGGAAAATACTTCCGCGATAAAGGAGAGAAATTCAGATTGATCGGCTATGATGTGATAGACCCGAATATCACTTGCCTAAATGACGGTTCCATCACGCACCTGATCGCCCAACGGCCGGAAGTGCAGGGATTCAATTGCATACGGGCACTGTTCCGCCATTTAGTCCTCAAAGAAAAAGTGGAACAGATCAATTATATGCCGATTGATATCCTGATGAAAGAGAATATCAAATACTATAACAATTATATTTGAAAACATAAAAAGGTATTTTTTATCCGTTTTCTTTTTGTTTGATAAATAAATACTATACTTTTGTGCCCAATGTGTGCGCGAGCACAATGAGATAGTAACAATGAAATTATCACAATCATAAACAATAAAAATATGGCTAATTTATTTTGCGTTAAAGACAAAGTTGTCATTATTACCGGTGGAGCCGGGATCTTAGGCAGAGGTATTGCTGGTCACCTTGCTGAAGAAGGTGCTAAAATCGTTATTCTTGACCGTGCAGCCGAAGTTGGTGAACAAATTGTAGCCGACATCAAAGCTAAAGGAGGAGAAGCAAGCTTCTTCCTGACCGACGTATTAAACAAAGAAATTCTGGAACAGAACAAAAAAGATATCCTGGCCAAATATGGTCGCATCGATGCATTGCTGAATGCAGCCGGCGGTAATATGGCTGGCGCGACCATCGGACCGGACAGCACGATTTTCGACCTGAACATCGACGCTTTCCGTAAAGTGGTAGACCTGAACCTGTTCGGAACAGTTCTCCCGACAATGGTATTTGCCGATGTAATGGCTAACCAAAGAGAAGGTGCTATCGTTAACTTCTCTTCCGAATCCGCTTTGCGCCCGCTTACCCGTGTCGTGGGTTATGGTGCTGCCAAAGCCGCCATTTCCAACCTGACTAAATACCTGGCCGGTGAACTGGCGATCAAATTCGGAGAAGGTTTGCGTGTAAATGCAATTGCTCCGGGATTCTTCCTGACGGAGCAGAACCGTACTTTGATGACAAATCCGGACGGATCTTACACTCCACGTGCTGAATCTGTCATTGCACATACTCCGTTCAGACGTCTGGGTACACCGGATGAATTATTTGGTACAATCCAATACTTGATCAGCGACGCTTCCAAATTCGTAACCGGAACAATCGCTATCGTAGACGGTGGTTTTGATGCATTCTCTATTTAATCTCACAATTAAAAACAAGACATTATGTATTTATGTGAACAAACATGGCGCTGGTACGGACCGAACGATCCTGTTAGTCTTTCCGATATCCGCCAGGCCGGCGCTACCGGAATTGTAAATGCCTTGCATCATATCCCGAACGGAGAAGTATGGACTGTCGAAGAAATACAGAAACGCAAGGATATAATCGAAGCAGCCGGCTTACGCTGGAGCGTAGTGGAAAGTGTTCCCGTACACGAACATATCAAAACACAAAGTGGAGACTTCCAGAAATATATCGACAACTATAAAGAAAGTATCCGTAACTTGGCTGCATGTGACATCCGTGTGATTACTTACAATTTTATGCCGGTTTTGGACTGGACCCGTACAAACTTGGCTTACACCATGCCTGACGGCTCTAAAGCATTACGTTTCGAACGTGCAGCTTTTATGGCTTTCGATCTCTACATCCTGAAACGCCCTGCTGCAGAACAGGAATATACAGACGAAGAAAAAGCAATCGCAAAAGCCCGTTTCGACGAGATGAGCGAAGATGACAAAGCACTACTAGTACGCAATATGATCGCTGGCCTGCCCGGCTCCGAGGAAAGTTTCACATTGGATCAATTCCGGGCCGAACTGGATCGTTACAAAGACATCGATGCGGAAAGACTCCGCGCCAACTTGATTTATTTCCTGAAAGAGATTACTCCGGTTGCCGACGAAGTAGGCGCACGTATGGTTATCCATCCGGATGATCCTCCCTACTCGATCTTAGGCTTGCCCCGTATTTTGAGCACTGAAGAGGATTTCCGCAAGTTGATCGAAGCCGTACCAAACAAAAGCAACGGTTTATGCCTCTGTACCGGCTCATTCGGTGTTCGTGGGGATAATGACCTAGCCGGTATGATGAAACGGTTCGGTGACCGTATCGACTTCGTCCATATACGTAGTACCAAACGCGATGAAGCCGGAAACTTCTTCGAAGCAAACCTGCTGGAAGGAGACGTAAACGTTTATGAAGTAATGAAAGCCCTTCTTGAAATCGAGCAGGAACGCGGTTGCTCAATCGCAATGCGTCCGGATCACGGGCATCAGATGATCGATGACTTACACAAGAAGACTAATCCAGGTTATTCCTGTATCGGTCGTTTGCGTAGTTTGGCTGAATTGCGTGGTTTAGAACTGGGTATTGCCTGTTCTTTATTCAAATAATGAGTGACGAGTAATCACAAATAGTTTGGCATTGAAAGGCGTCTGATTCTTTTTCGGACGCCTTTTTCATTTTACCTCTCTCCCGTTTCACTTTTTTTCCTATTTTTGTAGTGTCAATAATTTTACAAAATGTCTAAAACACACTACAGCATATTGTCAGTCATATTATTACTAGTGTTAAGCGCATGCCATTCTTTGTGGACGGCTCAAACGCAGCCTGCCCCGCAGCAGGAATCAATCCTGGTCCTGCCAACAACGGATATTCCTCTTCCAAACACAGATTTTGCTTTTCTGTTTCCGGAAGAACCGAAACTGTACGAACAAACATCTCCCCGCAAAAATATAACAATAAACTTCTCCAACAGAGAAAAAAATGATATTGCCGTAACGGATCCGCTCCTGATGGCAGATGAGAATTCGATGCTTATCGATTTAAGCCTGATACAGAAAGAAGACTATGCTTTCCCTTTACCCGGCGCAAAAGTAATCTCTCCATATGCCGGACGTAGAAAACACCATTCGGGTGTAGATTTGAAAACTTGCGCCAATGATACGATCATATCAGCATTCGACGGAATCGTCCGTCTAGCTAAGCCTTATTATGCATACGGAAACGTAATTGTTGTACGCCATTACAACGGATTGGAAACAGTCTATAGCCATAACTCCAAAAATCTGGTCAAGCCGGGAGACTATGTAAAAGCCGGACAACCGATTGCACTGACCGGACGCACAGGAAGAGCTACGACGGAACACCTTCATTTTGAAGTACGGGTAAACGGGCAACACTTCAATCCGAATCTGGTATTCGACCTGCAAGAACGGAAACTTAACAATCAATGCCTGGTATTCACCCAAAAAGGTGGCAAAATTGCAGTGAAGCCCGTCGAACTAATGCCTCATCAGTTTGCAGGAGACTACAGTTACTCACCTGCCTCCTGTAAAAACAAGGAACAGATAGAAAGCAAAAAGGAAACTCTGTAACCCCCTTTTCAATGCCCCTGCAAAGCTTCTATCAGAAGATTGATATTAACGGTAAACAAGCGGACTGATATCGCCAACAAAATAATACCGAAGAACTTCCGGATAATATAGATTCCGCCTTTTCCAAAAAAGCGTTCGATACGGGCTGTCATGCGAACGACAAAATAGACCCATATCATATTCAGTATTAAGGCTATCACAATATTGACATTAGCATACTCCGCCCTCAAAGATAATAATGTGGTAAACGAACCGGCACCCGCCAGTAAAGGAAAGACCAACGGAACCAGTGTCGCCTCCTTTATCGGTCCCTGATTTTTAAAGATTTCTATATCGAGTATCATTTCCAATGATAACAGGAAAATAACAAACGAACCTGCCACTGCAAACGATTCGATATCCACATGGAAAAGCCGTAGCAGGACATCGCCTGCGTAGAAGAACCCGATCATCAACAAAAAAGAGATAACCGTTGCCTTCATAGCATTCACGTCCTTACCCTTTTCTTTCAAATTAATAATAATTGGAATGGAACCAATAATATCAATCACAGCAAATAACACAATGAATGCACTGATCATTTGCTGAAAATCAAAACTTTCAAACATAAGATACCCTTTTAATTGCTCTAAAGGTACAAAATCTTTCCCAAGAGTCGACTGACAAATAGTAACAATCGCTTCGATGGATAACGTTTTTTCATACTAAATCAGAATCTCTTCACGAAAAAATAGCGACCTTTGCGTACACTTATATTGCTCCAAGCAAGAAAGTAATTAAATGTTGTCGGGAGATATGGATATAAAAACGATTTTAAAAAAGTATTTGGTATTTGTCATTGGATTATATTTTTTAGCTGCAGGAATCGTCCTGATTATACATTCCGCTTTAGGAACGACTCCTATTTCAAGTGTAAATTATGTGTTAAGCCTCAACAGCCCTCTTTCTTTAGGGACCTGTACCTTTATCGTAAACGTATTGCTGATACTAGGACAGTTCTGGTTAATCCGAGGGACGAAAAGCCGTCAAGACCAAATATCTATCCTGTTGCAAATTCCATTTTCGTTCATATTTTCAACATTCATAGATTTCAATATGGCACTCACTGAAGACCTGCATCCATCCAATTATATAACGTCGATTGCGCTGTTACTGTTGGGTTGTCTCATCCAGTCTATTGGTGTCGTATTAGAAATCAAACCCCAGGTTGCGATGATGAGTGCAGAAGGATTCGTCAACTACGCCGCCCGCCGTTACAATAAAGAGTTCGGAAAATTCAAGGTCATTTTTGATTTCACTTTAGTAACGGTCGCCATCATTTTATCACTGATCTTCACTCAACGGATCGAAGGAGTCAGAGAAGGCTCCCTGATAGCAGCCTGCATCACAGGCTACATCGTGAGTTTCCTGAACAATAAAATCATGACTCGAAAAATGCTTTCCAGGGTTTCTTCCATATCATCAAACCTCGCTTTCAATACGAATATTAATTGCATTCATTCCCCTCAGACCGCGTTCAAGTTCAAAAGTAACGATGTCGGTTTCCGAAATATCGGTCAGTGTATTATTACTAACATGAAAAAAATACTTCTCGCCGCTACCAAGGTCTTTGATAAAACCATATCCTTTTGATTCATTAAAATAATCAACCCTCCCTTTCAGTACTGTAAGTATCTCTATATTTTCTTTTTTGGGGGTAGAGATAAGAATCTCTTCTTGCTTAATTTCTTCTTTATTAGGATTCAATTCGGGAGGAGTCGATGTAATCACGCCGTTTTCATCCACATAAGCGATCATATCATCAAAACTATTTGCTTTGCCAAGCAATTTTCTGTCTTCTTTCTTTTTTTGTTTTTCGGCCCTTCGGGCTTGTTTCTTTTTTTCGTTTTCTCGTTTATTGTATGTTACGGATTTTGCCATTTATCTATATTTATTTATATTAATAATCAATCTATTTTGTAAGAATTCAGAGTAGAATGCCAAGATATTTCCGGTATATGGAAATGCAGGATATAAAAAAACCAAATCCTCTGGATCTTCCTGTTTCTCTATCCATGATAACTTTTGCAGATGTAATTTCTCCATACTCTGCAAATAAATCATTCAAATCAGCATCATTAATGCTATAATTTAAGCCTGTAATGTAAATGTTCATTTAAAATTTTATTTTTAATAAATACTAATTAGGGTATGAGGAGGAAAATTAATGGAGAGGCCTACTTAATAATAAAGAAGAACTATACGCTAATAATACGTAACTCAAACTCTGACCCAAAGATAACACTATTAATCGAACCAACAACTATTACAACCTATAAATTCTCGTTTTTCTTGTTAAGACTGTCAAAACATAATTTCTATCCGGATCAGAGCTCCGTTTCACAGAGGTTGTTATCATCTCAAAAACTCCTAAACCGGACAATCAGCAAGAGTCTTTTTCCGACAAAGACACCCTACCAAATGATCATTTACAAACCCTGTAGCCTGCATATGAGCATAACAGATCGTAGAGCCAAAAAACTTAAACCCTCGTTTCTTCATATCTTTGCTCATCGCATCAGATTCTGGGGTTGTAACCGGAATCTCCTTCAACGATTTGAAATTATTTACAATCGGTTTCTGTTCAGGGAAAAACGATAACGTATAATTATAGAAACTGCCAAATTCCTTTTGAATCGCGATGAAACATCTGGCATTCGTGATCGTGGATGCAATCTTCAGCCGATTCCTGACAATCCCATCGAAAAGCATCAGCCGGTCAATATCATCCGAGGTCATCGCAGCTACTTTCTCAACATCAAAATTATAAAATGCTTTTTTATACCCTTCACGCTTACGAAGAATAGTAATCCAAGCCAATCCAGCCTGGGCACTTTCCAGAACAAGAAATTCGAATAAGATTTTATCAGCGGTAACCAATTTACCCCATTCCTCATCGTGATATTTCACATATAAATCGTCCGTACCAGCCCATCCACAGCGTCTATTTACAAGATCTTCCATCTTTCATAATTTATGATCTTCAAAGATATTTATTAAAGATGAATATACAAGAAAGGTTGTCTAAAAACTTATAGGCAAATACATTGAACATCACATTTGTTAATACAAAAAAAATCCCGAAACTTTTGAATTTCGGGATTTTTCTTTAATTTACTATTTGCTTTCGCGGTGCGTACGGGACTCGAACCCGTGACCCCATGCGTGACAG
>ERZ827043.2381-NODE-2381-length-16063-cov-3.738943_pt1 | contig 16063 bp, 10 predicted proteins | sample MGYA00519923_ERZ827043 | MGnify/ENA primary metagenome ERZ827043 (study PRJEB31778, sample SAMEA3449251) | human gut metagenome | biome: human gut; feature: human-associated habitat; material: faeces | place: United Kingdom | collected 2010/2012 ...
GCATGTCCTGGGCAGTCAACGTGTGCGTAATGTCTCTTCTCGGTCTCGTATTCAACGTGAGCGGTAGAAATGGTGATACCACGTTCTCTTTCTTCGGGAGCCTTATCGATATTATCGAAAGCAACTGTTTCGCCAGTGCCCAGTCTCTCATGAAGAACCTTAGTAATAGCAGCAGTCAGAGTTGTTTTACCATGGTCAACGTGGCCAATGGTACCAATGTTAACGTGAGGCTTGGTGCGTTCAAACTTAGCCTTAGCCATTGTAAAAACCCTCCGTTTACGGATTAGTTTGATGCGCACGCCCTGCGGGATTGCTCCCGCAGGCACGAACGCCTAAATTTTAATTACTTCTTGCCGAGAACCTTCTCCGCAATGTTCTTGGGCACCTGCTCATAGCAGTCGAACTGCATGGTGTAGTTGCCGCGGCCCTGCGTGGTGGAACGCAGCGCAGTCGCGTAACCAAACATCTCCGCCAGAGGCACGATCGCGTCGATGACCTGAGAGCCGTGACGGTTCTCCATGCCCTCGATACGGCCGCGGCGGGCGTTGATGTCGCCGATGACGTCGCCCATGTAATCCTCGGGAACGACGACTTCGACCTTCATCATGGGCTCCAGCAGAGCGGGAGCGCCCTTGGCCATAGCGTCCTTGAACGCCATAGAACCGGCGATCTTAAAGGCCATTTCAGAGGAGTCGACATCGTGGTAAGAACCGTCGATGACGCGCGCCTTGAAGTCCATGACCTCATAACCGCCCAGGATACCGTTCTTCGCGGCTTCCTGAATACCCTGGTTGATAGGCTCGATGAATTCCTTCGGGATGGAACCACCAACGGTGGCGTTCTCGAAGACATAACCCGCGCCGGGCTCCAGGGGAGTGAACTCCACGATACAATGACCGTACTGACCGTGACCACCGCTCTGGCGGACGAAGCGGCCTTCCGCACGCGGGACAACCTTGGTGATGGCCTCGCGGTAGGAAACCTGGGGCGCACCGACGGAAGCTTCCACCTTGAACTCGCGCTTGATACGGTCCACGATGATTTCCAGGTGCAGCTCGCCCATGCCGGCGATGATGGTCTGACCAGTTTCCTGATCAGTGTAGGTCTTGAAGGTCGGGTCTTCTTCAGCCAGACGCAGCAGCGCCATGGTGAGCTTTTCCTGACCAGCCTTGGTCTTGGGCTCGATGGCAACGCGGATAACGGGCTCCGGGAAGACCATGGACTCCAGCACAACGGGATGATCTTCATCACAGAGGGTATCACCGGTGGTGGTGTCCTTCAGGCCGACGGCCGCCGCGATATCGCCCGCGTAGACCTTTTCGATCTCTTCGCGGTGATTGGCGTGCATCTGAAGGATGCGGCCGAAGCGCTCGCGCTTGCCCTTGGTGGAGTTGAAAACGTAGGTGCCGGCTTCACGGGTACCGGAGTACACGCGGAAGAACGCCAGCTTACCGACGAAGGGATCCGCCATGATCTTGAAGGCCAGCGCCGCAAAGGGCTCTTCATCCGAAGAGGGACGGCTGGTCTCCTCATCCGTGCCGGGCACCGTACCCTTGATCGGGGGGATGTCGACAGGAGAGGGCATGTAGTCAACGATGGCGTCCAGCAGCTTCTGCACGCCCTTGTTGCGGTAAGAAGTACCGCACAGGACGGGAACGAACTTATTGGCGATGGTGCCCTTGCGGATAGCGGCCTTGATCTCGTCGATCGTCAGCTCACCGCCGTCGAGGTACTTCTCCATCAGATCGTCATCCAGCTCGGCGACCTTCTCCATCAGCTCCGCACGATACATCTCGACCTGTTCGGCCATATCCTCGGGGATGGGCTCGTCCTCCATGTGGGTGCCAAGATCGTCGGTGTAGATGTAGGCCTTGTTCTCAACAAGGTCCACCAGGCCGACGAAATCGGACTCATTGCCGATGGGCAGCTGGATCGGCACCGCGTTGCAGTGCAGACGATCGTGCATCATGTCCAGGACGTTGTAGAAGTCCGCGCCCATGATGTCCATCTTGTTGACATAGGCCATGCGCGGAACGCCGTAGTTGTCCGCCTGATGCCAGACGGTTTCAGACTGAGGCTCAACGCCGCCCTTTGCGCAGAACACGCAGACAGCGCCGTCCAGCACGCGCAGGGAACGCTCAACTTCAACCGTAAAGTCGACGTGCCCGGGAGTGTCGATGATGTTGATACGCTTGCCCTTCCAGTGGCAGGTGGTAGCAGCGGACGTGATGGTGATGCCGCGCTCCTGCTCCTGAGCCATCCAGTCCATGGTCGCCGTGCCGTCGTGCGTTTCACCGATCTTGCGGTTCACACCCGTGTAGAACAGGATGCGCTCCGTGGTGGTCGTCTTACCGGCGTCGATATGCGCCATGATACCGATGTTTCTGGTATTTTCCAAAGAATACTCTCTGTTAGACACAGTCGTATATCCTCCTTTCGGCTTTCATTGAGCTGCCCTGCCATTGAATGCAAAGCAGTCAAGATATTTAGACATAGGCTATTACCAACGATAGTGCGCGAATGCCTTGTTGGCCTCAGCCATCTTGTGCATGTCTTCCTTGCGCTTGACAGCAGCGCCGGTGTTGTTGGATGCATCGATGATCTCGTTGCAAAGACGCTCTGCCTGGGTCTTCTCGCCGCGCTTGCGGGAGAACTCGACCAACCAACGCAGCGCCAGGGTCTGACGGCGCTCCGGGCGGATCTCGATCGGGACCTGGTAAGTCGCACCGCCAACGCGGCGAGCCTTGACTTCCAGCACGGGCATGATGTTGTTCATGGCCGCTTCAAAAACTTCGGTCGCTTCCTTGCCGGTCTTTTCGGCGACGGCGGCGAAGGCTTCGTAGCAAACCTTCTGCGCGGTGCCGCGCTTGCCGTCATACATGACCTGATTGATCAGCTTGGTAACGACGGTGCTGCCGTAGATCGGGTCGGCCAGCACTTCACGCTTCGGTATAAAACCACGTCTGGGCATGGTATTCCCTCCTAATTTTCTACGCTTTTTGCTCGATAAAGTATACGGTGACAGTGAAAAAGCACGCAAGCATATTTGCCTTTCGACCCGCAGACGGGGTTAGCGCCGGCAGGACCCAAAGCGGTCGGCTCAGCATTTCCGCGCCGATCCTTCGCCGTTCCAAAGCGAAAGAGGACGGACCTTTCGGTCACAGCTTCAGGCTATGCTCTTTTGTACCTTTGGATTAGGCCGTCTTACTTCTTCGGGCGTTTTGCGCCGTAGAGGGACCGAGCCTGCATACGCTTGGCAACACCGGCTGCGTCGAGCGTACCTCTGATGATGTGGTAACGCACACCAGGGAGGTCACGAACCTTACCGCCGCGGATGAGCACGACGGAGTGTTCCTGCAGATTGTGGCCGATGCCGGGGATGTAAGCAGTACCTTCGGTACCGTTGGTAAGGCGGACACGAGCGATCTTGCGCAGAGCCGAGTTAGGCTTCTTAGGCGTCTGCGTCTTGACCGACAGGCATACGCCGCGCTTCTGCGGGCAGCTCTGCAAAATCGGGGACTTGGACTTATAAGTTTTGTTCTCCCGACCCTTGCGAATCAACTGATTAATCGTGGGCACGGAAGCACCTCCTTCCAAAACTTCTGATAATCTATCCAAAAAGCGCCGCAACCCTATGGCACTTTCTGAAACAACATAAAATCACAGCGCTTATTCGGCCTCCCGAAGGAGTCCCGCGGCGGCGCTGCCCACCGCGATGCCGCACATATCGCCGAGTTTTTCCATAGTTTCGACCGTCACGATCTCCACCCGGTTGCCCTCGGCCAGCGCGGTTAGTTTTTCCGTGATTTCCCTCTGCGCATCCTTGGCGACGTACAGCACGGAAATCTCGTCAGAAGCAAGCTTCTTGAGCAGCTGTCTGGTACCGACGACCCGACATCGCCCGTCCGTCAGATCGGCATTCATACTTCTTTTGACCTCCAAATTCGCATAAAAAGGCGCAATGAGCAGACGAACACCATCATGTATTTTAGCATCCGGCATTTTTTCTGTCAATGCTTTCATGGAAACTTAATCGTAAATCTGTTGAAATCCGTTAAGTTTCCTCCGGTGCTTTAAGCAAAACCTCTCCGCGGCGCAGGTCCTGCCGCGGAGAGGATGCTTTCAGCTCATTTCAGCCCTGTTTTCAGTCCGTAATGTTCTCGCGGATCTCCAGGTTGTGGTAGCGCTTCATGCCGGTGCCGGCAGGAATCAGCTTACCGATCAGCACGTTCTCCTTCAGGCCGATCAGCGGATCGACCTTGCCCTTGATGGCGGCCTCGGTCAGCACACGCGTGGTCTCCTGGAAGGAGGCTGCGGACAGGAAGCTCTCGGTCGCCAGCGATGCTTTGGTGATACCCAGCAGCACGCGCTTGGCCACGGCGGGCTGACCGCCGTTTTTGACGACCTCGTCGTTCTCGCGCTCGAACTGGAAGATATCGACCAGGCTGCCGGGCAGCATGTCGGTATCGCCGTTTTCCTCGATGCGCACCTTGCGCAGCATCTGACGGACGATGACCTCGATGTGCTTATCGCAGATGTCAACGCCCTGCATACGGTAAGCAGAGAGCACTTCCAGCGTGATGTACGCCTGCACACCCTTGACGCCCTTGATCTTGAGGATGTCGTGGGGGTTGACCGAACCCTCGATCAGCGGATCTCCCGCCGCCACGCGCTGACCCTCGGTAACGGTCAGACGTGCGCCGTAATTGATCGGATAGGTCACGGACTCGCCGTCATCGCTGGTGACAGTGACTTCGCGCTTGTTCTTATTCTGACCCAGGTGGCACACGCCGCCGATCTCCGTGATAATGGCCATGCCCTTGGGTTTGCGGGCCTCGAACAGCTCTTCAACACGGGGAAGACCCTGCGTGATATCCGCTGCCTGCGCAACGCCGCCCGTGTGGAAGGTACGCATGGTCAGCTGGGTACCGGGTTCGCCGATGGACTGGGCGGCCACGATGCCGACGGCCTCGCCGATATCGACGGGTTCGCCGGTAGCCATGTTCGCGCCGTAGCACTTGGCGCAGACGCCGGTTTCGTTGCGGCAGGTCAGTACCGTGCGGATGGTAACCTTCTTCACGCCTGCCTCGACAATCTTCTTGGCCAGTTTGTAGTCGATGGCCTGATTGACGTCGCAGAGCAGCTCATGCGTTTCGGGATGATAGACCGGCTCCGCCGCCACGCGGCCGTTGATGCGGTCTTCGAGGGTTTCGATGACCTGGCCGTTGGAGACGATATCGGTCACTTCCATGCCGCGGACGCGCTCGCCGCGGGAAGCAAAGCAGTCCTCCTCACGCACGACGACGTCCTGCGAAACATCGACCAGACGGCGGGTGAGGTAACCGGAGTTTGCGGTCTTCAGAGCGGTATCGGCCAGGCCCTTACGAGCGCCGTGAGAGGAGGTAAAGAACTCCAACACGGTCAGGCCCTCGCGGAAGTTCGCGCGGATAGGCAGCTCGATGATGTGGCCGGACGGGTCAGCCATCAGGCCGCGCATGCCGGCCAGCTGACGGATCTGGTTGATAGAACCGCGGGCGCCGGAGTTCGCCATCATGGTGATGGGGTTGAAGGTATCCAGGGACGCCTTCAGTGCGTCGGTGACCTTGTTGGTGGTTTCGTCCCACACGCCGATGACGCGCTTATAGCGCTCCTCATCGGAGAGCAGACCGTCTTCAAACGCGCCCTGGATCTCCTTGATCTCTTCCTCCGCCTCGTGCAGCAGCTGCGGTTTTTCCTTCGGAACCACAACGTCGGACACTGCAACGGTGACCGCGCCGATAGTGGAATATTTGAAGCCCAGCGCCTTGATGCGATCCGCCATGGCGGAGCACTCCGTCACGCCGTTGACGCGGTAGCAGTTGTGGATGATCTTGCCCAGCAGCTTTTTATCAGCCACCTGATCGATCTCCAGCTTGAACTCATCGTCATCGGTTTCGCGCTTGACAAAGCCGAGGTTCTGGGGGATGGCGTCATTGAAGATCAGGCGGCCGATCGAAGTTTCGATGACCTTGCGCTTCTTTTCCCCCGTGCTGGGCATCGTGCGCTCGATACGCACCTTAATGCGCGCCTGCAGCGCGATTTCGCCCAGCTGATACGCCATCAGCGCTTCGTCCTGATCCATAAAGGCGCGGCCGTCGCCCTTGAATGCCTTGGGATGATTCTTGTCCTGGTCGCCCATGATGGTCAGGTAGTACGCACCGATAACCATATCCTGAGAGGGCGAAACAACGGGCTTGCCGTCCTGCGGCTTCAGGATATTGTTGGCCGCCAGCATCAGGAAGCGGGCCTCAGCCTGCGCCTCCATAGAGAGCGGCAGGTGGATTGCCATCTGGTCGCCGTCAAAGTCCGCATTGTATGCGGTGCAGGCCAACGGATGGAGCTTGAGCGCCTTGCCCTCAACCAGCACGGGCTCGAAGGCCTGAATGGACAGGCGGTGCAGCGTGGGCGCGCGGTTGAGCAGCACGGGATGGTCGTGAATCACGTCTTCCAGTACATCCCAAACCTCGGGCTTGATGCGCTCGACGATACGCTTGGCCGCCTTGATGTTGGGGGCGTAGCCTGCGGAGATCAGCTTCTTCATGACGAAGGGCTTGAACAGCTCCAGCGCCATCGTCTTGGGCAGACCGCACTGATACATCTTCAGGTCGGGGCCGACGACGATAACGGAACGGCCGGAATAATCGACACGCTTACCCAGCAGGTTCTGGCGGAAGCGTCCCTGCTTACCTCTGAGCAGGTCGGAAAGCGACTTGAGCGCGCGGTTGCCGGGGCCGGTGACGGGGCGGCCTCTGCGGCCGTTGTCGATCAGGGCGTCGACGGCTTCCTGGAGCATACGCTTTTCGTTGCGCACGATGATATCGGGCGCGCCCAGCTCCAACAGGCGCTTGAGTCGGTTGTTGCGGTTGATGACGCGGCGGTACAGGTCGTTCAGGTCGCTGGTGGCGAAGCGGCCGCCGTCCAGCTGCACCATGGGGCGCAGTTCCGGGGGAATGACGGGAACGGCATCCATAATCATCCAGGAGGGATGGTTGCCGCTCTTGCGGAAGGATTCGACCACTTCCAGGCGCTTGACCGCCTTGACGCGCTTCTGGCCGGAAGCATCCTTGAGCTCGTTGCGCAGCTCCTGGCTCATCTGATCCAGATCCAGCTCCAGCAACAGCTCCTTGATGGCCTCGCCGCCCATCTTGGCGATAAAGGTCTGGTTGGTGCCGTCGATCACGGGCAGGTCGCGGTTATCGTCCACGGCCTTGCGGTACTCGGTCTCGGTCAGCAGCTGCTTGCGGGCCAGGTTGGTGGCGCCGGGGTTGAGCACGATGTAGGCCGCGAAATAGAGCACCTTTTCCAGCGAACGGGGCGGGATATCCAGCAGCAGCGCCATCTTGGAAGGAATGGCGCGGAAATACCAGATGTGGGAAACAGGCGCGGCCAGCTCGATATGGCCCATGCGCTCACGGCGCACCTTGGCGCGGGTGACTTCAACGCCGCACTTGTCGCAGACAATACCCTTGTAGCGCACACGCTTGTATTTGCCGCAGTGGCACTCCCAGTCCTTGGTCGGCCCAAAGATGCGTTCGCAGAACAGGCCGTCCTTTTCAGGCTTGAGGGTGCGGTAATTGATGGTTTCGGGCTTTTTGACTTCACCTCTGGACCACTCGCGGATCTTCTCCGGAGACGCCAGACCGATCTTTATCGAATCAAAGTTGTTCAGTTCAAACAAAGAGGTCCTCTCCCTTCATTTCGTCCTATCACATGACAAGAAACCGTGTGCGGGCGGGAAAAGGGCTCCCGCCGCGCGGACGTTTGTTTCTTAAAGGTCATCGTCATCAAGCAATCCAAAGTCGCCGAAATCGTCCGAAAGGATCTCCTCGAAGTTATCGTCGTCCATATCCAGCTTGTCGTCCTCGTCCACCTCGATGATCTCGTCGCCGTCATCCTCGCCGGAGGGCTCTCCTTCGGTGGATTCACCGGCCAGCGCCTCTCTGCGGTCGTCCACAGCAGGCTGACCCATATCGACGTCGTCGTCATCGCTCAGCTCGCGCAGCTCGATCTCTTCCTGACCGTCGGTCAGCACGCGGATATCGAGCGCCAGGGCCTGCAATTCCTTAATCAAAACCTTGAAGGACTCCGGCACGCCGGGCTCGGGGATGTTCTCGCCCTTGGTGATGGCCTCGTAGGTCTTGACGCGGCCGACGACATCGTCGGACTTGACCGTCAGGATCTCCTGCAGGGTGTGCGCCGCGCCGTAAGCTTCCAGCGCCCAGACTTCCATTTCACCGAAGCGCTGACCGCCGAACTGCGCCTTACCGCCCAGAGGCTGCTGCGTGACCAGCGAGTACGGGCCGGTGGAGCGGGCGTGAATCTTATCGTCAACCAGATGGTGGAGCTTGAGCATGTACATATAGCCGACGGTAACGCGGTTCTCGAAGGGTTCGCCGGTGCGGCCGTCGTAGACCTGCGTCTTACCGTCTCTCGGCAGACCCGCCATCTCCAGGCAATTCTGAATGTCTTCTTCGTTTGCGCCGTCGAATACCGGGGTGGCGATGCGCCAGCCCAGCGCCATGGCGGCGTAGCCCAGGTGCGTTTCCAGAACCTGACCGATGTTCATACGGGAGGGAACGCCCAGCGGGTTCAGCACGATCTGTAGCGGCGTGCCGTCGGGCAGGAAAGGCATATCCTCTTCCGGCAGAATGCGGGAGATAACACCCTTATTGCCGTGGCGGCCGGCCATCTTATCGCCGACGGAGATCTTTCTCTTCTGGGCGATGTAGACGCGCACGAGCATGTTGACGCCGGCGGCCAGCTCGTCCTTGTTCTCGCGGGTGAACACCTTCACGTCCACGATGGTGCCGTATTCGCCGTGCGGCACGCGCAGGGAGGTATCACGCACCTCGCGCGCCTTTTCGCCGAAGATGGCGCGCAGCAGGCGCTCTTCCGCGGTCAGCTCGGTCTCGCCCTTAGGCGTCACCTTACCCACCAGAATATCGCCCGAGCGAACCTCGGCGCCGATGCGGATGATGCCGCGGTCGTCCAGGTCGCGCAGCGCGTCCTCGCCGACGTTGGGGATATCCGCGGTGATTTCCTCCGGCCCGAGCTTGGTTTCTCTGGCCTCGGTCTCATATTCCTCCATGTGAATGGAGGTCAGGATGTCGTCCTTGACCATCTTTTCGGAAATCAGGATAGCATCCTCGTAGTTGTAGCCCTCCCAGGTCATGAAGGCCATCAGCACGTTCTTGCCCAGCGCGATTTCGCCCTGGTCGGTGGACTGGCCGTCCGCAATGACCTGCCCCTTCTTGACGCGCTCTCTCGCCGAAACGATGGGGCGCTGGTTGATGCAGGTGGACTGGTTGGAGCGGGTGAACTTGATCAGCTTGTGCGTATCGCGCACGCCGTCGTCGCCCAGCAGCACGATCTGGTCGGCAGAGACCTTCTCGATGGTGCCGTCGCGGCGGGCGAGGATACACACGCCGGAGTCGCAGGCGGCACGGTATTCGATGCCGGTGGCCACGACGGGGGCGTCGGTGGTCAGCAGCGGAACCGCCTGGCGCTGCATGTTTGCGCCCATCAGGGCGCGGTTGGCATCATCGTTTTCCAGGAACGGAATCATGGCCGAAGCCACGGAGACCAGCTGCTGGGGGCTGACGTCCATATAGTCGATCTGGTTGCGGTCGATCTCAACCGTATCCTCGCGGCTGCGCGCAGTAACGCGCTCGCGCACGAACCAGTGGTTCTCATCCAGCGGCTCGTTGGCCTGGGTGATGATGTAATCCTCTTCTTCGTCCGCGGTCATATAGCGCACTTCGTTGGTCACGCGCTTGTTGACCTGATCCACGCGGCGGTAGGGCGCCTCGATGAAGCCGTAGCGGTTGATGCGGGAATAGGTCGCCAGTGCGCCGATCAGACCGATGTTGGGTCCTTCAGGCGTCTCAATGGGGCACAGACGGGAATAGTGCGAGTGGTGAACATCGCGGACATCCATCGACGCGCGGTCACGGTTCAGACCGCCGGGGCCCAGGGCGGAGGTACGGCGCTTGTTGTTCAGTTCGGCCAGCGGGTTGGGCTGATCGAGGAACTGAGACAGCTGGGAGGAGCCGAAGAACTCCTTGATCGCCGCGGAAACCGGGCGGGTGTTGATCAGGGACTGGGGCGTGACGTTGTCCGCCTCGGTGATGGCCATGCGCTCGCGCACGGTACGCTCCAGGCGCGCCAGGCCGATGCGGATCTGGTTCTGCAGCAGCTCGCCCACGGAGCGCAGGCGGCGGTTGCCCAGATGGTCGATATCGTCAATGCGGCCGATGCCGTAGTTCAGGCCGATGCAGTAGCTCATGGACGCCACAATGTCGTCCACAACGATGTGCTTGGGCACCAGGTTGCTGATGTTGAGGCGGATGGCCTCCTTCAGCGACTCCTCATCGGGATTTTCCTCGATCAGGCGCTTGAGGGTGGGAACGTGCACCTTTTCGGTAATGCCCACGCCGGCGGGATCGAAATTCAGGAAGGCGGAAGCGTCGGCAAAATTGTTGCCGATGACCTTGATGTCGAAGCTGCCGCGCTCGTTTTCGGTGTGCAGCACCACGCAGTTGACGCCCGCCCGCTGAATCTGATCGGCCAGCTCGCGGGAAATCGTCTCACCCGCGGCAGCCAGAATCTCGCCGGTCTCGGGATGCACGACGTTCTCCGCCGCGATGCCGCCCGCGATGCGCGCGGAAAGCGCCAGCTTCTTGTTGAACTTATAGCGACCGACCTTGGCCAGATCGTATCTCTTGGGATCGAACAACAGACCGCTGATCAGGGTATTGGCGCTGTCGACTGTCGGGGGCTCGCCGGGACGCAGCTTTTTATAGATCTCGAGCAGACCTGCTTCCACGCTCTTGGTGGTATCGCGCTCCAACGTCGCCTGCAGGTGCTCTTCCGTGCCCAGCAGGTCGGTGATCTCGTTGTCGGTGCCGTAGCCGATGGCGCGCAGCAGTACGGTCATGGGCAGCTTGCGCGTGCGGTCAATGCGCACCCACATCACATCGTTGGAATCGGTTTCGTATTCCAGCCAGGCGCCGCGGCCGGGGATGACGGTGGTGGCATAGAGCGGCTTGCCGGTCTTATCAATGGTCTTGGCGTAGTAAACGCCGGGGGAACGAACCAGCTGGGAGACAATGACACGCTCCGCGCCGTTGATGATGAAGGTACCCGAATCGGTCATCTTCGGCAGTTCGGCCATGAAAATGCCCTTTTCTTCCTCGCCGGGCATCTGCACGGTCCACTCGCCGGTCTCCTTGTTGAGGAGCTTGGCGTGAACGTAGAGCCTTCCGGCGTAGGTATAGTCGCGCTCCTTGCACTTTTCTTCGGTATACGTCGGCTCCTCAAACTTGAAGCCTTCGAAATACAGGGCGTATTTGTCTGAGAAGTCGGTAATGGGAGAAATGTCCTTGAGCACCTCAAGGAGATCTTCGTTCAGAAAACGCGCGTAGGAATTCTTCTGAACCTCGATCAGATTGGGCATTTCCAGGACTTCTTCGATCTTGGAAAAACTCATTCTTATGCGCTTTCCCATCTGTACCGCATGGACCATGTAAGCACTCACCTCTCCTAAAGATTCTAAGCGGGGAGAAAATCATGACCCGGCCCGAAGAAGAGGGCCGAAGGTCTAATCCACCATACACGTTTATACATTTTCAGCGCCGCCCGTAAAAAAGCATTGCATTTCCCGTAGAAACGTTGTACAATACTGCATAGAGGCTGTGAAGTGGGCGCACCCGTGCGCTCTTCCGCATTATGCAGAATATAATTGTAACACGCCGCCCAACCATCGTCAATTGACGTATGGCCTTTTTTTTACCCATTTTGTCCGTTGTTTTGTAAACAATCGGAAAACTTGCTTGACAAGCAGCTGTTTTTTGTGATATGCGTGCAATTTCTTCGTTAAATTTTCATTAACACGCATATTTGTTCGTCTAATAAGGATTTTCGGGAGGTTTTGATTGCCATGAAAGCCGTTCTCTCTTTTGTCCGCCGGGAGGCCGTGCTGTGCATCGCACTGGCATGCGCCGCGGCGTCCTGCTTTTTTGTTCCGCCCTCGGCTGAATATCTTTCGTATATCGATGCAAGGGTGCTGGCGCTGCTGTTCTGCCTGATCGCGGCGGTGGCGGGGCTTTCCAAAGCGGGGTTGATGCGCAGGCTCTCTTCCTCCTTGCTCGCCCGGGCAAAAGACGGAAGGCATCTGGCGCTTTTGCTGAGCCTGAGCTGCTTTTTTCTTGCCATGTTTGTGACCAATGACGTATCGCTGATCACTTTTGTGCCGCTGACGGTGATGATTCTTCAGCAGGCGGGGCTTGCGGATCTGATGATCCCCGTCGTCACGCTGGAGACCATCGCGGCCAACCTGGGCAGCGCGCTGACGCCGGTGGGCAATCCGCAGAATCTTTATCTCTACACGGCCTATTCCCTATCGCCCGGCGTGTTCTTCTCGATCACTGTGCCGCTTTGCGCTGTTTCGCTGTTTTTGCTGCTGCTCTTCCTGCTGACGATTCCCCGCAAACCCTTCGCCGTTTCCACCGCCAACGCGCAGGAATACAATCCGCTCCATGGGCGGGAGCTCGTGCTGCACGGCGTGCTGTTTGTGCTGTGCCTGCTGGCCGTGTTTTCCGTGCTGTCGTGGCAAATACTGCTTGGCGTAGTGCTGGCGGCTCTGCTGCTGTTTGACCGCGAAATCTTCCGGCGCGTGGATTACGCGCTGCTGCTGACCTTTGTCTGCTTTTTCATCTTCTCCGGCAACCTCAGCCGCATCCCCGCCGTGCGGGAACTGCTGACCAATCTAATGGAAAAAAGCGCCTTCTTCGCCTCGCTCCTGTCCAGCCAGATCATCAGCAACGTACCTGCGGCGCTTTTACTGCGTCCCTTCACCGATAACGCCGCTGCGATGATTCTGGGCACGGATGTCGGCGGGCTGGGCACGCTGGTGGCGTCGCTCGCTTCACTGATTTCCTATAAAGCGTACCTCCGTGCAGAAGGCGCAAACGGCGGGCGCTATCTTGCTTATTTCACTGTGGTCAACCTTTTGTTCCTGCTGCCGCTGATTGCGCTGTCGCTCCTCCTGCTGCGCGGTTGACAGGCGATACAAGGACGGCTATATTCTTCCATCTCTCGCCGGAAATGCTTTGCTGGATGAGACGGCAGCTGAAATGCCGTTCTCTTATCCGGCCTTTTCTTTTTCTCACCCGTTTTTTCCCGCAGCCTCATGACAAGAGGTTGCGGCACGGAAGATCGATCCTGCTTTGAAAAAACTTTTTTGTCTCCCTTTGGCGTCCAAAAACCTTAGGCGTCTTTCTTTCATCTAACAGTTGACCGGTCAAGAAAACGCAAAGGAGGCGCGGAGTTCCGAAATGAGCGACGAAGAATTTTCACAGCGCATCACCGCCATGACGCAAACGCTCTTCCGCGTATGCTACGCGCAGCTGCGCCAGCCCTGCGACCGTGAGGATGCGGTGCAGGAAACGCTGCGCAAGTGCTGGCAAAAACGCGGTCAGCTGCGGGACGAGCGCTATCTGCAAACCTGGGTGGTGCGCGTGCTGCTCAACGAGTGCCGCAGCATTCAGCGGCGCAGCGCCCGTGTTCAGCCCGCCGAGCAGCTGCCTGAACGCGCCGTCTCCCCTCAGCCCATGGGGCAGGGACGGCTGCACGACGCGCTGCTGGCTCTCCCGGAAAAGCTGCGCATGCCGCTGGTGCTGTATTACATGGAGGGCTATTCGGTGGAGGAAACCGCCTCCATGCTGCGCGTCCCGCAGGGAACGGTCAAAACCCGCCTGCGCAAAGGGCGGCAGGAGCTGAAAAAGCTGCTGCTTGTGCCAGAGAATACGATCGGAGGTCTGTCCCATGAAACCTATGAAGGATGAGCTTCGCCGGGCGTTTCCCCGGCCGGACGATCGCTTCTGCGCCTGCGTTCAGGACACGCTCCGCGATCTGAACGCACAGGCCGCAGCCGGCCGTTCCGATTTGAAAGAAAGGAAGATTTTGTCCATGAAACGTTCCAAATTCCGCACCGGCGTACTGATTGCCGCCGCCGTGCTGGTTCTTTCCACCGTTGCGGCCGCTGCGGCGGGCAACAAGCTGGGTCTTTTCGATCTCTTCGGCGAAAACGCCGACAAAATCCTGCCCGAAGCCACCGAACTTGTGCAGACCGCCGTACCCCAACAGGAGGAAACCGTACCCGGCGCTCCCGTAACGCTTGCGCTGCGCGAAGCCGTCTGCGATGGCAACGGCGTTACTCTGGCCATCGGCGTCTCGCCCACCGATCCGCACACGCTGCTGCTCGGCCCGGACAACCTGCTGAGCGATCCTGCCAGCAATCTCGTCCTGGACAGCACGGAAACCATCGCGCAATACGCCGCCTCTCACGGCTACATGCAGTTTTGCCGCGTCTCGCTCTTTTCCGAGAGCAACCCGACGCTTATCGAGAGCATGAACTGGCAATTGGAATCGGATGGAACGCTCGTGTTCCTGACCAGCGGTACCTGCGCCGAAGGCAGCGGCACGCTGCCGGTGGATCTCGCCTGCATTGCTTATCCGGTGAACGAAAACGACGAGCCCGACGAAGCCAGCCGCAGCGAGACCCATCTCACCTTCACACTGGACCGCACTGAGCAGAACAACAGCTCCGTCACCCTGACCAACCCCGTCGTGTTTGAAAAGGCGGGCGTGACAGTTCACTCCCTGCAGCTGACCGCCTCCCCCATGGGGCTTTACTACACGATGAACTGCTCCATCACGGACAAGGCCGCCTATGCTGCGACGGACGATTTTCTTGATATTGATTTTCTGGACGAAAGCGGCAGTTCCATCCCCCTAGCCGCAAACGGTTCGAGCGAATTCGGCTTCCCAGATGCTGATGGCAACTTCAGCATCACCGGTTCTCTGCGTGCCGTGGAAACGGTTCCCGACCACATGACCCTCCGCGCCCGGAACTATGACACCGGCGAAATTTACGGCATTGCCGAAATGCGCTGATTCACTTCTCCAATATAAAACGGCCCGCGTTCCCTCTGATTGGAACGCGGGCTGTCGTATTTTATGCGTATTTATTCCGCATACATCGCGCGGAATTCGGTGGGGGTCATGCCCTCCAACCGCTTAAAGTTATAGCAAAAATAGCTGCTGTTTTCGATGCCAACCTTGCGGCCGATCTCCGAGACGCGGTATTCCGGGCGCACCAGATAGCGCTTGGACACCTGAATGCGGCGCTTTAAGATATACTGAAACGGCCTTTCGCCGATGCAGTCCTTGAACACGCGGCAGAAATGCTGCGGCGTGAGGTTCATCAAGCCCGCCAGCTCTTCCAGCGTAATGACGTCCGCCAGATGCTCCTCAATGTAGTCCAGCACGGGCTTGAGCTTCGGCGCGCGGTGATACTGCTGCCCGATCTGCTCCCGCTTGATCAAGTGGTATTCCACCAAAATGCGGTAGACATAGGGGCTGGCGCGCAGCTGACCGAAGATGGGATCGGCATGCAGCTCCGTCAGCACGTTCTTAAACAGCGCATCAAAGCGCGTGGGGTCGGGCAGTTCCACCACGCTGGAATGCTCCATACCCAGGCAGCGCACAGTCTCCGGCAGGCAGGTTCCGTCAAAGCAGAGCCAGTTGGTCTGCCATTCCTCCGTCAGCGGCCAATAGTCGTGCGGCATGTCCCGCGGCAGAAAGAAACAGGTTCCCGGATGAATATCATAGGTTTTGCCCTCCACGCTCAGCCGTCCTTCGCCCGTTTCGCCGTAGATCACCTGTGCAAAGCAACAGCCTTCGTCGCGCTTGCGGCGGTACTGCCGCTGCGCCGTGCCGATGGCGTGGATCACAAAGGGCAGCTCAATGTCGTTATGGTTGGGAAACATCGCCTCAGACTTCATCCGACGTCCTCCATAATCTTCATATTTTTACACTATAAATGATCATAACCGATCGTCACCGGAATTGCAAGGGGATGTTTCAGACTTCCGCCCGCTCCTTTTCCAGCCTTTTCATTTCAAGCAGCGTCGTTCCGGCCAGCGGCACGCACAGCACGAAGGAGCAGAGATCCGCCACCGCC
>ERZ827043.2390-NODE-2390-length-16014-cov-5.545210_pt1 | contig 16014 bp, 5 predicted proteins | sample MGYA00519923_ERZ827043 | MGnify/ENA primary metagenome ERZ827043 (study PRJEB31778, sample SAMEA3449251) | human gut metagenome | biome: human gut; feature: human-associated habitat; material: faeces | place: United Kingdom | collected 2010/2012 ...
GAAAAAAGTGAAACCTTAACATTGGTTAATGATGGCTCAGAAGCTAAACCTGTTGCTAAGGAAGAATTCGTTACTTTTACCATCCCAGACGTGGAATGCTCTTATGTTCAGTTTACATGGGTTGAGGACGGTAAAAACAAAACCAGCAAATACTATAACTTCTATAACGAATCTGTTAGTGATGATAAAGAATCCTTTCTATACAGTGAAACAAGTAACTGCTTTATCTATACTGGCACAGACAACGTAAGATGGGGTAAAGAAAACTCTTTCCGTATCTATTACGATGCTACTTTCTCAAAGCTGCCAACGAAGAATGAGGATACTGGCGGCGACTATTCAATCCCCAAAGCCAATCAAAGTACGGTTTACTACCGCTTAAAAGGAGATGGCAAAGAAAGCATAGGCGGCACAATGAGCCGGATTGAGGACACAGATTACTATGCAGCAGATGTGCCGGATGGCTATACCAAAATTGTATTCTCCTCGTATCCGTTGAGTGACGATGAGGACCTTGCAACCTGCGGCAACAGTACAAAATGGGAAGACATCCCTTCAGGCTATAAGGATACGGAACAGTGCTTCTATGCGGATACGAATGACGATGCAGTATATGGCAAGGGCCAACGTGGCGGCTACTGGGCTCCAAAAGACACCACCCCGCGTGATGCCGAAAAGGGGAAGAGTACTGGCACTGAAGTAGTAGATGTAGTAGATATTGCATCCGCTCCTTTTACGGAAGAAGCAAACACAAAATATGTTACCAGTACGCTGTATGACTATTATACAGACTATGAGCTGAATGGAAATAACAGAGATAGATATAGTAGAGCATATTATGCGCCGGGAAAAGGATACGGATTTGCAAAACAAAGAAGCTGGGTTACGTTCCGTCAGTTTGACAGAGCGCTGAGCGATTATTACGAAAGCTGCAAAGCGCAATTTCCGATTTATACCGGCCATTTCCAACCTTCTTATTCAGACTGGGGAATTAGGTTTGATGGGATTAGTGCTGCATTGAATCTTTGGGGGCTTAATAGCGTCTTCAAAAATGAAAATCGCTTCATGGCAATCAATAACTCCACAATCAATGAAAATGGAAATAACGATGGCGAACATTATGACTATGCCTATCAGGGCTTGGTTAAATCCGAAACCTCCACTGGCGATGCAACAGGTGAACCGCTGCTGAAAGATACAAAAGATAATACAAAAGTAGCAGAACCGCACTTCAATAAAGCGTTTTTGAGCGGCACGAACACCAAAAATGCAAAGCTTGGCGATGTGTACGACAACGTTGCGTTCCCCTTTACCAAGAGACAGATTTTTGATGAGGATAAGGGCGTTGATTACTGGTACTTTGACAGCCAGGATACGACCCTGTACCTGAAACAGGATTCCACCACGGAGCAATATTTCCTGAAATCAAGCACACAGAACCGAGAACAGTCACGCAATCTTGATTCTGACTCTGCCTCAAAAACGATAAAGAAAAATGGCGAGGATGTAAGTTCCTATGGCTACTTCCCGTTCAACGAAACCGCAACTGCGGGCTGGGCTTCTACCTACAATTACGGCTTTGGCACCAAGCTGCAGATGGATTTTACCCTGACGGATGACGGCATGGTGGAAACAGAAAAGGCAGATGGAACAACGGAAAAAACCAGCATCAAGTTCTTCTTCTCCGGTGACGATGACGTTTGGGTATTCATTGATGGCAAGCTGGCGCTTGACGTTGGCGGCGCCCATGGTGAGGTTTCCGGCCTGCTGGAATTTGGCAAGGCAGATGAAAAGAATAATAGTGTAACAGCCTATGTCAGTAAGGTCAAAAAAGGCGGAACGTCAGATAAGTCAGATAAAGATGAAAAAAATGTCAATCCCGCTGTCAAGACCGTAACATATAATGGTGAACCCATCTCTTTCTACGCGCAAGGCACTACTCTTAATGACCTCGCCAAAGGCCAAAAGCACACCCTTACCATGTACTATATGGAACGCGGTATGTGGGAGTCCAACATGGCGGTGGCGTTCAACTTCCCGGATAATAACGAGCTGCAGGTTCAAAAAGAAGTCGATCTGACCAACGTTACTGATGATGACTTCAAAAACTGCTTTAAAAACCAGAAAATCTTCAACTTCACCATCCAGAACCAGGCAACCCATTATGGAACAAAAGATGCCGCTGGCCCGGATGAAAGCGGTACTCCGTCCCAAGTGGTGAATTTGGCTACGAGCAAGATTGAACCCGCAACCAAAGAAAAGGAAGATGAGTACATTTTCGAGTCGGTTACAAACCCCTGGCCAGATTCCAAGCCAGATACCGGGCAAAATACCGAACAGGTCCTTCACTGGTACGCACGCTATACGGATACGGAACCCGTCAGTTACTGGCGTAAGAAACGTTATGGCATCCTGACGCTGGAAAACCCCATCGATATCGAAAAAATGCGCTTCCTTACGTTCCAGGTTTACACTGATTCAAAGGATGATGGAGGTGACCTTTCCCTCAACAACCTGTATCTGGAACTGCTGGATGAGCAGAAAGTCCAAAAAGGCAGCCTTGGCACAACAGGCATTAACGGCGCAACGTATGGCTCGGTCGAACTGGAGACAGGCAAATGGGTCACCGTAAAGCTGGACCTGAACAAGATGAAAAAGCAGGCCGGTTTTAACAACAAGGTCAAATTCATCCGCGTGGGCGATAACTATAGCCGCCACATCTATTTCAGGAACTTTACCTTCATTCCCAAAGCGGTGCCAACGGAGATGACCGGCTTTACAACCGATCAGGAGAAAATCCCGGATTACGGCTCCGCCACAACCGGTCAGTTGAAAAACGCCGAAAACGCACAGTACACCTCCACCATAGACAGCGAAACCCAGTTGGTGGACGGTGACGGACGCTTTGTTCTGGAAGCTGGAGAAACCGTTACCTTCAGCGACCAGTTCCGCCGCGGCAGCTACATTTCGCTCAAAGAGGAACTGAACACCGCCCTGTACGACACCACATGGACGGTGTACGAGAACGGGCAGGTGGTTACTTCGACGAATCCGGAGGACACATCAAAAGTAAAGACCGTAACATTCGGGGAAAACAGGACGTTAGAAAAGCAGAATGATCCCCCCAGAGGCCCCGATGATGGCCGAACGGAAAACAAGGGAACGGTTGATGAACAAAAGGATAATAGATATACCGGAACCAAGCCCGACAACCCCAACAACCCCAACACCATCGTCTTCCGCTCCTATAAGGACCCGGACGAAACAAGCTCCACGCTGACAAAGCTAAAGGTAGAATACGTCAACACCGTCAAAACCGGCGGGCTGAAAATCCAAAAGAAGCCCGCAGAGGATGAAACCTTGACCGGAACCTACAAGTTCAAAGTTACCTTTAGTGATGTTGGCGGTGCTGCTCTGGAAGAAGATGACATCATAAGGTATGTTGAGATCGACATGAACGATACGGTAAAATACCCAGACCACACCGTGACCATCACCGGCATCCCCGTTGGCACCCGCTATACCATCGAGGAAGTCGGAAGCACCGATGGTGCCAAACTGCAAAGCGTAACCGTTCCGCCTGATTGCCATTCCGCCCAAGTGTTCAACAACAACACCATGGTGGAAGGCGTGATTGAGAAGAGCGAAGATCCGAACGATCCGAACGATCCGAAAGTTACCGCAATCTTTACCAACACCAAGCGCACACTGATCAACATTGAGTTCGATAAGCTCTGGAAAGATGCAAATGGTTCGGACATTAGCACTACGAATCAGCCGGATGAAATTTACATCCAGCTCCAGCGCCGCCTGGAAACCGATAAAGACTGGACACCGGTAAACTACCCGACCAAAACCAGCCCAGATCCAAACTATGTTATCATTAAACGCGGTGATAACGGCTGGAAGTTTACCTTTAGCGGTTTGGATCAGTACCAAATCAATACGGATAATAAACAAACCGATTATGTGTACCGCATTGTGGAAGGTACGGTGGACGAAGAAGGCGGCTTTAACCCGGCAGCGAAAGACGAAACCATTACGATTAAAGGCAATACGTATGTTGTAAAGGCTGAAGCAACAGCAAACAGCGAAACGAACAGCGCGGACAGCTCAACAGGCAATACAGCCACAGCAAACAGCGAAACGGACAGCGAAACCGGCGCAACTACAACGCCAGCCACAACCCCCGATGGAACCATCACCGGCGGCAGCGGCAAGATTGAGCTGACCAACACGCTGCAGAACCCGAAGTTTGTACTGGATATCATCAAGAAGGACGCGGAAAGAGACAAAAATAACAATGACGTGTTCTTGAAAGATGTTGAGTTCAAGCTGGAAAAGCTGGTCGAAACAACAACCGGAGGAGAACCGCAGTATACGGTTGATACTGACTACAAATTCAGTAGCAACGAAAACAAAAATTATTTGACCGGTATAACCGGGGCGGACGGCAAAATCACCAATATGTTCACAGATCTGGAACCCGGTACATACCGCCTGACGGAAATCAAGGCACATAAGGGGTACAACCTGTTGGCACAGCCAATTAAGATCAAATTTACCCAAGACGGCAAGTGTTCTATTGATGGTGTGGAAGTTAAGAAAGATGGTAATACGTTCAAAGATGGCCCCAATAACACCTACACCATGACCCTTACCGTTCTGAACCGTAAAACGCCTGAGCTGCCCCACACGGGTGCAGACGCGCCAAGCCTGTGGCTGCTGATCGGCATGCCGCTGGCGGTGGCAGGGCTGTTGATATTCACATTCCGCTACAACAGGAAAGGGGGCCGGCGACATTAACCATCCCCCGGAACCCCAGCAACCCCCAGGATACAGGGCCTGCCCGCCAGTGCGCACCCGTTTACGGCAGGGCGCAGCCATAAGCCGGGGTGTGTAACTGAAAAGCGGAAAATATCGCCTGTTTCTATAAGCGCAGCCGGATTTTGTGTTAAGAAGCCTTGGAATCCGGAAAGGATTCCGGCGGCTCTTTGCCTTACATCCTGCTTGTGGCTGCGAAATATCCGTTATTTCCTTTGGTTTCAGATGCACCTTAAGCCAAGTGGGCAAGCGGCCCAGTTTTTCCTCCTTTTTTCTTCACGGCACAGTGCGGGCGGCGCGGCAGCGTTTCCCCGCTGCAGCGCCCCGCACTGCACGCCGTGCTGATGCAGAACCCTTAAGCCGGGCGGCCCCGCCGCCCATCCGATGATGATTTTTTTAAGAGAAGAGGTACTGAAATGAAAAAAGCAAAACGTTTTCTCACAGGCCTGTTGAGCGCCGCTCTGGCCCTCAGCCTGTGCGCCATGCCAGCAATGGCAGCGAGTGAAGGACCGGCGACACTACCGGATGTTTGGACGCAGGATACCGGTTCCATTACGATTCATAAGTATGAGTACAATGGCGATGTAAAGCCGGACGGCACTGGTGAAGAGAGCGATGCAGATAAACTCCCCGCTGGTGCTAAACCATTGGCAGGTGCAACGTTCAGCATTTATCAGGTTGCGGACCGTGAAAGTCTCCGAGATTACTATAACGGTACGAATGGCTATGGTAAGGTTACAGTCGATGATTGCCTGAACGAAGCAGGTGACGCAATCAATCCTGACCTGGGCATTTCCGAACCGGACGCTACAGCAACGACTGACGAGAACGGCATTGCCGAGTTTCCCAATCTCCAACTTGGTATGTATGTAGTTATTGAGACCGGTACCCCGGATAAGGTTACAAGCCCGGTGAAGCCGTTCCTGGTATCGGTTCCTATGACAAGCGTAAACAACCCCAATGAGTGGCTGTACGATATCCATGTTTATCCGAAAAACGGTACAACTTATGGCGAAGTGAAGATTGTTAAAACCGGACGTGTTGGCTCTGGTACGCCAAGCAAACTCAGTGGTGTAACCTTCACGCTGGAAAAGTGGAATGAGACTACCAGTGAGTGGAAACCTGTAACAGCCAGTGAACAGAATGGCAAAGAGTTCAATCTGACAACCGATAAAAACGGTGAAATTTCCGTAAGCGGCCTGTCTCAGGGCAAGTATCGCTTTATCGAGCAGTCGATTGATGGAAATAACACCTACATTATTGACCAGACCCCAATTGAATTCGAAGTAACCAAAGAAGGCAAAATCAAGTACAAGGAAGAAACACCCCAGGCAGCGATTTCTATTCCTGTTATCAATGACAGTCCGGATGTTGAAAAGAATGTAATTAAAGACGGTGAGCCCAAGAAAGAAGCAGACTACAGCGTTGGCGACCATGTTCCTTACCAGATCACGGTAACGGTTCCGATGAACATTGCCAAGCTGAAGACCTTTACCGTAACCGATACTCCGACAAACTTGATTTTTGATGGTGTGAATGAAAACTTCAAAGTCCAGTATGGCGTTAAGGGTGAAGATGGTACAGTTACTTATCAGGATGTGGATGCAGAGGCATATACTGTTACCTCTGGCACTCCGGTAAATGGCTTTACTGTTGAGTTCCATACTGATAAAATGGCAGTTTATGCCGGCAAAGAAATTATTATCAAGTACACTGCAACTTTGCAGAGCACTGCTGACCAGACGGGTGCAGGCAACCGGAATGACGTTTCTCTCGTTTATAGCAACAAAATTGGTGTAGACGGCGACGGCAACCCGACGGAAGGTGGAAAGAAAGAAATCCATGATGGTACCTTTGTTTACACTTTCAAAGTAAAAGTGCATAAAATTGCAGACGATACCCAAAAGGGACTTAAGGACGTAGAGTTTGACCTGTACAAAAAAGATGAGAACGGCAAAGTAACTGGCGATGATGCAAAAGCTTTGGGCCTGAATCCCAATAAACGTTGGACCAAGGTCAATAAAGAGCCGCTGAAAACTGATGCTAATGGCAATGTGGAACAGGGCGGCCTGGCAAACGGTGAGTATTACCTGGTTGAAACCAAGACTGCCTCTGGTTATAACCTGCTGAAGGCTCCTTTCAAAGTTACCTTGAGCATTCAGGCAAAGACGACATGGAATGAGGAGTACATTTATGATGCGAACGGCAACATGCTGAAGCATACGGTTGATGAGAAAACCACTACTTTTAGCGGTGGCGATGAAGGTGGTAAAACGGAGTATACAATTACCATCATCAACCGCAAGGGCTTTGACCTGCCCACCACCGGTGGTTTCGGCACCCTGCTGTTCAGCGGCATTGGTGTGCTGCTGGTTGTGGCCGGTGTTGGCGTGCTGCTGAGCCTGAAAAAGAAGAACCGCACCTGATGCACCTGCCGCAAGGCAAAACAATGTTACAATTCACCAATAGGGTATAGAGGGATAATCCATCATACACAGGGGGAGGGCCGGGTTTGGCCCTCCCCCTATGGTGGGTTATTGGGAAATAAATTTTTTTGGGTGTACATGGCCGTTGTTCGGTTGATTTTTAGGTTCTGCGTGGGGAACCACCCTACGGGTTAGGTTTGTGGCGGGGAACCACCCCTCAGTCTGCGTTGCAGACAGCTCCCCTCTAGGGGAGCCACCGCAAACATAAGGTGAGATATTAGCGCCCCTTGAGGGGTGACTCCCCGCGGGGCGGGGAGATGTCGCGGAGCGACAGAGGGGACGGGCGCTGTTTGCGCTGGACGCGGAGCGGCCTGAGGGGTGGTTCCCCGTGCAGAACCTAAAAATAAATAGGGCAAGGCCCGTCAACGGGCCGATGGCGGGCATCGGCCCCTACAAATGATTTGCAACGTTTGCGGCGCGGGGTGGATGGGCGGCAATTATTAGGCCCGTCAAACGGGGCGTCGGGGACGCCGCCCCCTACATGCAGGGCGAGGTTTATTACAATTTTGTGGTGTGCAACGCCGTAAGGCCCTACAGATTATTTTATTGTTATTCACTACCCTAAAAACCACCCCCAACCCAATATCTCCTGAGCGGCGCAATGCGGCGCGGTCCACCACAATGATTCATTATTCTTTATTATTTATTCTTTTGCCTACTTCCAATTCCTAATTGCATCAGTTCCCAACTTCAACCCTCTCACGGAAAGGTTCGCGGTGACGCTATGGATACCACAACAAAACTAAAAGTCGGCTTTGCGGCCTTGATGATCCTGTCCGGCATTGGGGTGGCATCGTACCCGGTTATCAGCAACGCGGTGGCGCAGCGCCACGCCAGCGAAGCGATCCAAAATTACGATGATACCGTAAAAAGCATGGATACCGAAAAACTGGACGCCGCCAAGGAGGCCGCCCGCCGCTATAACCAGCAGCTGGACAGCGCCGTGGAGCGCGATGCCGCAGGCGAAGCGGAGGATACCGGCACCAGCTATGTGGACCTTGTGGATGTGGGCGAAAGCCTGGGGTATATCACCATCCCGAAAATTGACGTCAACCTGCCCATTTACGAAGGCACCAGCGATGATGTGCTGCAAAGGGGCGTTGGCCATCTGGAAGGCTCCAGCTACCCCCTTGGCGGCGAAAGCACTCACAGCGTGCTGACCGGCCACCGCGGCCTGCCCGAAGCCGTGCTGTTCACCGACCTGGACAAGCTGGAAGAGGGCGACTGTTTCTACCTGCATATTCTGGATGAAACGCTGGCGTACCAGGTGGATCAAATCAAAGTGGTGGAACCGGAGCACACCGAGGATCTGGACATCACCGCGGGGCAGGATTACTGCACCCTTGTTACCTGCACGCCGTATGCCATCAACACCCACCGCATGCTTGTGCGCGGCACCCGCATCCCTTATAATGGAGAGGAAGAAGCCAACACCCCGCAGGCCGTGCAGTATCAGGCGCTGCGCACCGGAACGGTGGTCAAGCGCGTGGTGGATGCCTGGCCTTGGATCGCGGTAACGGGCAGCATTGTGATCGGCGGCGAAGCGCTGCTGCTGCTTTTGCTGCTGCACCGCTGCAAAAAGCGCGAGGAGGATGACTAAATGGGACGGCTGATTGCTAAAATTCTGGCCTGGCTGGCCATTTTGCTGGGGCTGGCGCTGTTGATACAGCCCACCGCCGCCCAGTGGTGGACCAGCACCCGCAACGCCAAAACCGCTGCGCAGTTTGCGGCCCGCGCCGAAGCCCAGCCCACCGCCCCCGCGGCGGAGGAAACCACAGCCGAACCCCCGGAGCCGGAACGCGCCTACCCTGAACTGTACGCCGCGATGCAGGACTATAACGCGGAAATTTACGCCGGGGGCCAAAGCGGCCTGACCGACCCGTTCGCCTACGAGGAAGCCCCGCTGGACCTTGCTGCCTATGGCTATGACGATGATGTGCTGGCTGTGCTGTGGATCCCGCGCCTGAACCTGGAGCTGCCCGTTTACCTGGGCGCCAGCCGCGAAAACCTGGCCAAAGGCGCGGCACTGCTGGGCCAGACCTCGATGCCGCTGGGCGGCGAAAACACCAACACCGTGATTGCCGCCCACCGCGGCTATTATGGCGCGGAAATGCTGCGCAACGTGCAGCAGATCCAGGTGGGGGACAAGATCCAGCTGACCACCCCGTGGGAAACGCTGATTTACCGCGTGAGCGAGCTGAAAATTATTGACCCCAGCGATATCAACGCCGTGCTGATCCAGCCGGGGCGGGACCTGCTGACCCTTTCCACCTGCCACCCCTACACCCGCAACAGCCAGCGCTACCTGGTAATTGCGGAGCATGACACCGCCGCTGCGGACACCACCAAAGAGGAGGATTTGCAGGAAAGCGCCGCTACCTGGGACGAAACGCCGCGCCAGGTGACCGTGGAGGATGCCGGCGGCAGCTCCATTGCCGAAGTGGCCCCCCAGGCCCTGACCCCATTGCCGGGGGAGGGCAGCGCGGAATCCGAGGGGAGCGCGATCTCCAATACCATGATCTGGCTGGAAAACAACGCACTGTGGGCCGGGCTGGTGGTTATTGCCGCCGCCGTTGGCATTATGGTGATATGGAAAAAACACCGGGAGGATTAACCATGCAGTACACACAGCAGGCCGCCGCCGTTACGGCCGAAGTAAACAAGGCCGTGCAGGGCAAACAGCAAACGGTAAACACCATCTGGATGGCCATGCTGGCGGGCGGCCATGTGCTGATTGAGGATATTCCCGGCGTGGGCAAAACCACGCTGGCGCTGGCCTTTGCCCGCGCGCTGGACCTGAAAGAAAGCCGCGTGCAGTTTACGCCGGATGTTCTGCCGTCCGATTTGGTGGGATTTTCCGTTTACCAGAAAGAGACCGGCAAGTTTGTGTACCACGCCGGTGCGGTGATGTGCAACCTGTTTTTGGGCGATGAGATCAACCGTACCTCCTCCCGCACGCAGTCGGCTTTGTTGGAAGTGATGGAAGAAGGCACGGTGACGGTGGACGGCGTCACCCGCCCGGTGCCCGCACCCTTTACCGTAATTGCAACCCAGAACCCCATCGGCGCCGCCGGCACGCAGATGCTGCCGCAGTCTCAGCTGGACCGTTTCATGGTCTGCGCCGTAATGGGCTACCCCGATGAGGAAGCGGAGCTGGCAATTTTGGCCGGGCAGAGCAAAGGCCGCCTGCTGGACCGTGTGCGCCCCGTTGCCGGTCAGGCAGATCTGCTTGCCATGCAGCAGGAAGTCAGCACGGTATTTGTGCATGAGCTGATGTACCGCTACATTGTGGCGCTGGCCCAGGCCAGCCGCAAGGACCCGCGCCTGGCCGTGGGGTTAAGCCCCCGTGCCACCCTGGCGCTGACCAGCATGACGCGCGCGGCGGCGTATCTGGCGGGGCGGGATTTTGTTGCCCCGCAGGATGTGACCGCCGTGTTTGATGCAGTTGCCCGCCATCGCCTGGTGCTGAACGACCAGGCCCGCGCAGGCGGCGAAACGGTGGACAGCGTAATGCAGGACCTGCTGCGCACTGTGCCGCGCCCCCGCCCCGAAAAGGCTGACCGCCATGGCAGGTAAGCTGGGCCGGGCGCTGGTGCTTTTGGTGCTGCTGGCCGCGGCGCTCATCACCCAGGCACCGCTGGCGGTGTTCCTGTTAGCGTTTGCGCTGGTGCTTCTGGTGCTGCTGCGGCTGGACGCCGCCTATCTGCGCAGGCAGGTAACGGCAGAGCTGCTGGTGCCGGACAAACCCGTGATACAGGGCGAAGATTTTGCCCTGACGGTTCGGCTGCGCAACCGCAGCCGGTTGCCCATCCCTGCGCTTGTGGTGCTGCTGAACGCCGCCGATGAATGGGGCGGGGGGCAGATCACCCTGCGCTGCGCCGCCATGCTGGGCGGCAAGGAGAGCGCCGAACAGCGCATTACCCTAAACGCAGGCAAAAGCGGCGTGTGGAGCATTGCGGTGCGGGGCATCACCCTGCGGGATCACCTGGGGGTGTTCACCGCGGCATGCCCGGCTGCCGTGCAAAGCCAGAGCATCTGTGTGCTGCCCGCTGCCGCGGCTGGCAAAGCCAAAGCGGAAACCGCCCCCGATGAGGACGGCGACGAAGCCGACACCCGCGCCGCCCTGGGCGGCAGCTATGAGCTGCGGGAGTACCGGGACGGGGATACCATCAAGCAGGTACACTGGAAGCTGAGCGCCAAGCTGGACCGCCTGATGGTGCGCGAACCGCTGACCGCCCTGCGCGCTGCCCTGACCCCCGGTGGGGACCTGGACGGAGCGGAGGAATGGGGGGATTTTCCCCAACAGGCGGCGAAGCACCGCAAAAACCCGCCCAAGCGCAAAAAAGAACGTACTGCCCTGAGCCGGCGCGGCGCTGCCGACCCCGGCAGTGGGCTGAAGTTTGTGGACCGTGTGCTGGTGAGCACCCAGCGCCCCGCAGCGCACCCCGCGTTGTGGCTGGCGGCAGATGCCGCGCTGCTGCTGGCGCTCACCTTTGGTTTGCTGCTGGTGCTTTCCACCGGGTTCGGCATTGCGGTGCCGTTGTGGGTGTGGCCCGCGGCAGCCGCTTTCTGCGCCGGGTGGACGCTGTTCCTGCGTGCGCCGCAAGCCCTGCGCCGCTGGGGGCTGCTGGCGGGGGTGATTGTGTATCTTGTGGTGTTGTTCATCTGCCAGCGGAACTTTTTGGCTGGGGCGCAGCAGTGCGCCGGGAACATTGCCCAAAGCCTGAACGCCCGCCTTGGCAGCGCGCTGCCGGTGGCCCAGGGCGGCAGTGCGGCGCAGCTGGGGCTGTTTTTGCTGCTGGCCGCCCTGCCCGTTACCGGGGCGCTGGCCGCTGCGGCCCTGCGCCGTGCGGATGCCCTGCTGCTGGATCTAATGCTGCTGCCCGTTGTTGTGCTGCTGGCGCTGGCCGGGGCCGCGCCGGCTGTGCCCGCCTGCCTGCTGCTGTTGGCCGGTTGGATGGGGGCGTGGGCGGCTTCCTGCTCGGTGCAGCGGCGGGCCTTGTGGGGCAGGCGCGATACCGAAAACTACCGCCAGAACCTTTGCCGCCATTATAACATCCAAAAGTCTGCCGCGCTGGCGGCGGGCGGGCTTTGCCTTGCGCTGGCGCTGCCCTGTTGGTGGCTGCTGCGCCCGGCGCTGGGGGTTCCCCTTGGCTGGCTGCAGCCCGCGGCCCAGCGGGTGGAATCCGCCGCGCTGAGCACCGCCATTACCTGGCTGCCGCGGGTCAGCGGCGGCAGGCTGAACATTCAGGTAGAAGCCGCTGCCGGTGGTGTGGCGGATGGCGCCTTGAACCAGGGCGGGGGTATCCAGGTCAGCGGAGTGACGGATCTGGCCCTGACCGCCAGCGACAAACCCGAAGAAACCGTATACCTGCGGGGATTTATCGGCGGCAGTTATGACGGCACCACCTGGCAGGCCCCTGATGCCGATGCCTTTGACAGCGCCGCTATGAACTGGAAAACCGAGGATAATGCCCGGCTGACCATTGCAAGCCTGCCGTTTTTGCGCACCGCCTATGACGGCACCGCCCAGCCCCAGACGCTGACGGTGGAGCGCATCCACGCCGATACCCAGTACACCTATGCACCGTACAACGCCTACTGGGACGATTATTACACCATCCAGGGCGATGGCGCCGCCGCGGGCCAGACCGCGCAGGACGATGTGTTCCTGTATTACCCGCGGGATACCGCCCAAACCCAGCTGGAAGCCCGCGCCGATGCCGACCCCAGCGTGCTGGACCGGATGGAAGCATCCTATGCCGCTTACGCCGCCAGCCGCTACACCGCCGTGCCGGACGGCTATGACGAGCTGCAAACCCTGTGCGATGAAGCCAAAAAGGACCAGAAGCTGACCGAAGCTGCGGACATTGGCGATTACATCCGCGCCTACCTAAACACCAACTACCAGTATAACGCCAGCGCTCCCCAGCCGCCGGAGGGGGCCGACCCCATCCGTTACTTTTTAACGGAATCCAAACAGGGGTACAGTGTGCAGTTTGCTTCGGCGGCGGTGGTTATGTTCCGCATGTTCGGGCTGCCTGCGCGCTATGTGGTGGGCTATGCCGCGCCGCAAAGCCTGTTTACCCAACAGGAGGACGGCAGCTGGCACGCCATTTTGCAGGACGATAACGCCCACGCCTGGGCGGAGGTGTACATTTCCGGCCAGGGCTGGACCCCCATGGAGATGACCCCCGGCGTGCTGGTCAGCGCCCAACAGGCCGACCTGCGCACCGACCCGCTGCCCGAAACTCAAGGTCAAGACACCGCCCCCGCAGCAGGGGAGAGCAGCGCAAACGAACCCGCAGCCACCATCGTGCCCCGCAGCAGGCTGGTTTTGGCGGCGTTGCTGGGGGGGTGCCTGTTGGCTACTGCGGTGCTGCTGGTGCTGGCCCGCCGCCATGCCATGGGGTATGGCCGGGGCAGCTGCAACGCGCGGGTGCTGGCCGTGTTTGGCAGCATCTACCGCCTTTTGGTGCGTCGCGGCCTGCCGCCGGATACACCATCCGATGCGCCGGAGTTTGCCGCATTTTTGCAAAGTTGTGTCCCCGCCCTTGAACCCCAGGATGCCGAAGCTCTGCTGGCATTGGCTCAAGCCGCCCAATTTGGCGCAGGTACGATGACTGAGCAGGATACGGACAAAATGAGAAAACTTTACCAGGTTATAAAACACACTGAAAAACGGAAACAGAGCCAGAAATCGGTTGAAAAACAGAGCCAGGAATGATATAATGACCCCGTATTGGGGTAGCGTGTTCTTTGCTTTCTTTGCACAGAGGGCTACCATGATCCAGGAAAATGTGGTATAATATGTTAAGTCCATTAACCAAGTAGGGAATAGCCGGGGTGGGGGACTGGTTTCTGGAACAGTACCCTGGGAACTGCCCGTGGGGCGGAAAACCGGCAAGGACAGAAAGAAGATCTTATAGAAGCAAACGTTAACAGGAGTAAACCCATGCCGCGCCGTAAACAGACAGAAGGAGAAAAAAAAATTGACATCAGCCAGATGGCTGAAGACCTTGGCGTGTCCAAGACCACGGTATCCCGTGCCCTTTCGGGCAATGGCCGTGTCAGCGAAGCGACCCGCGCCCGCGTGGTCCAGTACGCCAAAGAAAAAAACTATGTGCCCAATATGCTGGCACGCGGGTTGGTAACCCAGCAGTCTTATAATATCTCACTGGTGTTCTCGCGCCAGTTCGGCAACCTTGCCGCGCCATTTTTGCGCAAAAACGTCAGCGCCGTGTACGATATTGCCACCCGCAATGATTATGATGTGCTGATGACGATGGTGGGCGAGCAGGAAACAAGCCCGATGCAGCGTCTGCTGGTCAACCGCAAGATTGATGGCGTGATTCTGGCCCGCACGCTGGAGCGTGATCCGCTGATCCCCATGCTGCAAAAAAGCGGCATCCCCTTTGTTGCCATTGGCCGCCCGGCTGACCAGGATGTCATCTCGGTGGACCATGATCAGGTGGGCGGCTGCCGCGAGCTGGTCAGCCTGCTGCTGATGAAGGGCCTGCGCCGCATTGCTTTGCTGGGCGGATCCATGCTGTACACCGTCAACCAGTCCCGCCTGGAAGGCTATAAGCAGGCGCATGACCGCGCCTGCTGCAAGATTGATGAGAGCCTGCTGTTTTTGGAGCTGGAAAGCGACGATCTACGCACCAGCGCTGTGGAGCTCGCGGTACAGCGTGGGGCGGACTGCATCCTGTGCATGGATGACCAGGTTGCCCTGCTGGCTTTGAGCACCCTGAGACAGCTGAACCTGCGCGTGCCGCAGGATATCCGTCTTGCCTCCCTGTATGACGACGAAGCGCTGCAGGGGTGTACGCCACAGATCACGGCGGTCTCTTTTGATGCCGAACAGCTGGGCCGCCGTACCGCACAGCAGCTGCTTTCCCTCATCCGCCATCAGCCGGTGGAAACCCGCACCCTGCTGGGGTACCAGGTGGGGTTGCGTTTATCGACCCAGACCTGAGAGAAAAGTAGATAATTATAAGGCAACACCGCACAATTCCCGCCTGACGGCTTAAGCACCGCTCCGGCGGCTGCGGCACGGCATCTGCGTTGCCAAAATGCTCGATAATACACAAAGTATTATCTGCGCTTTTGGCTTAGCATCTGCCGCGCCTCGCTCGCCGTATCGGCACTTAGAATTATGCGGTATTGCCATAAATCAACTGCCCGTACACGGTATGATAAGCCGTTGTGCGGGCAGTTTTTTTCGATAAGGGGTTTTGAAAAAATATGATGGTCACATGCTTAACATACTGCGATAAGGCATTGGACCGATTGTAGGGCGCGAGGCACTCATCGCGCCGGAGCAGCCGGAACCCTGCTGGTTGATTATTCCCGCATCATACTGCCTGCAGCTCTTTGCCTTAAATCCTGTTTGTGCTGTGCTATTGTTGTACTATTGCTGTGGTATTCATATGAAAATATAGAAGGCGTTATCAATTCCAGGAAGAAGGCAAACCTGCCGTCAGCCTGACCCCCGGCACCGTGATCACCATCCCGGCCAACGTCAAGCACTGGCACGGTGCCAAGGCCGACAGCTGGTTCAGCCACATTGCTGTGGAAGTTCCCGGCGAAGATTGCAGCAACGAATGGTGCGAGCCCGTTACCGACGAAGAGTACGCCAAACTGAACGGATGAGCAGCCGCTAATAAAGGCAACACCGCACAATTCCCGCCTAGCGGCTTAA